>Ga0255765_1001717_pt1 | contig 26497 bp, 41 predicted proteins | sample 041ome_8_FD_179965 | JGI IMG/M metagenome (GOLD analysis project Ga0255765, IMG submission 179965) | Coastal salt marsh microbial communities from the Groves Creek Marsh, Skidaway Island, Georgia - 041407BS metaG (version 2) | ecosystem: Environmental > Aquatic > Marine > Intertidal zone > Salt...
CCTTAAATGACCTGCGGCACCACGAGACCTGTAGTGGCCAGCATCCATGGTTCCGCCTAGCTTTTGCTGTGGTAAGTTGCCACAACTGATACAGGGCTTCCCACGGTCCCTGAACCGTACCCAGGCGTTGACCGCAACCTGGGCCAACTTCATCCAGTCAGACTTGGTTCGTAGCTCGCGTTTCTGCTGCTGTTTTACGGCCTTCTTGCCGGTATCTGACTTCGCATAGGCTATGAGGTGGTCGTAAGAACAAAAAGCCCGCAGGCCGCCTATTACGGCGGTTTCTGCAGGCACTTTCTTCTTGCAATAACTACATTTCCGATTCTTAGATTGCATTCTTAGGTGGTCTGCATCTGTGATTGTTCATGTACTTTGCAATCTTGTGTATCTCTTCAGGCGTGGTCTCGAACTTCTCGGCAATCTTCTCGTTAGATAGTTGCAACATCTCACGACGTAATCGCGTTCGTTCTTCACACAAGCCTTCGATCAACTCGATATCTTCTTGGGTTAGTTCAGTCATGTTTAAAGCTCACGCAGTTCGGATCAGGCACGTCGCTATAAGCGTGGCCATCTGTTATCGCTGTGACTACAGAATAACTTACACCGTACTTGTTCGCGATGTTCTGGCGCTTGTACAACTTGGCCAGACCTTCGTAGTGCGCCCGCATACGTTCATAGCAGCGGATCTCGTTAACCTGCTCTGGCGTTAATTTACGACTTGCCATAATGACCTCTTTCCTCTGGTAATGTGACATGAATGCCTAGACGGTCCCGTAGCGCGTCTATAAAGACATCCATGACGTTGTTGAACTCTTCTGTTGTCAGCTGGGTTGTGCTGCGCTTGTCAGGGTACATCGCCTGCATAATAGGCTTGAACATGCCATCTTTAACTAACGCTTCGGTCGGGTTTATCTCGACCTTGATCTGTCGCATATCGAAGTCTCGAAAAGCCAGCTCCATAGCGACTTCTCGAAACACGACATGACCCCAGTCATTTTGGTTTGCCGTTCTCTGTTTTGCCATTCATCTCATCCTGTAACTGCTTCAGTGCTGCTTCACCACGCTTATTCTTGATGGAATTTTTTCTAGCATTCCACCACCCGTGACCGTGGCGTCTTGCTTGCTCTTTCCAGTAACGGGCCTCGCAAGCAAGCATGTGGCCCTGAACTTCATTCAAGTTCTGTGATTAATTTTTCTACTAGCCGACTGTGTGCAAGCAATTCATCATGACGCGGGTCGTTATAGCTCTTGGCGATAGCGACCTGTACTGATTCCATTGCTTTACGGTACATGGCGGTAGCAGGTTTGTTTGATAGGTTTAAGAACTCATCCTTCGACATCCGGAAGTACTTGGCCAGCTGCTCAACACGATCGTCATTAATGCGCTTTACGTTTTGCATGTTGTGAACGTGTTGGCGTGATACACCAAGATGCTTCGCCAGGTCTGCGAACGACGTGCCATAGATCTGACACGCCGCGTGCAAACACTTGCCGGCATGAGTCTCTTGCTCATGCGTTTTCATCAGAAGGGGACATCCTCTTGCTTAGCTGGTGCAGCTGCAGGGCGATCGTTCTTAGGCGTTACAGATAGAGACATGAACTTACCTGTCTTACCTTCCTTAACCCATGATGACAACCAGAACTCTTCACCGTTAACGTTGATCGAACCCTTGTACTCAGGGTGACGGTCAGATTCTTTGCGATCGTTCTTGAACAGTACGCCGCGATTAGTGTTGTCGTATTCCATTATAATGCTCCGTTAGACATAAATGCGTATGCAGCCATACATGCGCCTACCACGACGCCAACAATCACGCCAGTGACTACGTCTGACTTTGTGATTGGTTTAATTTCAGCTAACTCAAGGTTGGCCAGGTCCATCAACTCGACTTTCTGCTCGTCGTTAAGCATGTGGTCGTACATCTCTTCATCGACTTTCCTAGCCTGGCTTCCCTTGGCCCTAACCTTAATGTTTCCATTAGTTTTGTCGTAACCATTAGGATGAGCTAACTCATACAAACGCTTGATCTCGCCGATGGTCGGTGATGGAGACTTCTTGATAGCTTTAATAAGCTCGTCTTTGTTTTCAACAACGTACTTGTTAACACGAGATTCATCGCCGCTAAAACTTCCGTCGGCATACCAGCCGCTATAACGCTCATAGGTAGATCTACCTAAGTCATAATTATCTCTCAGCGATTTCCAGCTAAATTTCTTTTTTGATACAACAAGGTACAACGCAGTCATTGCTTTTGCGATTTGATTTGTGTTGTCTTTGTACCAATTATCCATCGGGCTAGTTTTAGCTTTAGCGGCATCTTGCTTTCGCTTTGCCTGCTCTTCTAACAGCCTGGCTTTGTGAACATTTGTGTTGTGTTGCGCTAATAAGCCAGATTGATATACTCCAGTCGAATTGGCAGCTGAGCTATTAAATCTACGTTTACTCATGGTTGTGACCTCTTAGAGTGTGTTTTTACGAAGTGTGTCGAGAATGCTTTTGATCTCGGCCTTTTGCTTAGATGAGAACTCTTTCCAAACCTCAGACATCATTGCCTCGTCTTCTTTGAGTTCATCGCCTAATTCTTTTAGAGCTAAAGAGTCTTCAGCATCAAGTGCATCTAGGAATGCATTGACGTACATCTGCTTCTGCTCTTTGTTGATACGCTTCTTAGGTGGCTGCGGCTCGTCGGTTAACTCAGTCTTAGAATAAAGCGACAGACCTAAACCCCACATGGCTAGACACTTAACCAGGCAACGCATGCGTGTAGTGTTGATAGCGAATGCATCAGGGTTAGCGATAGCTTTGTTGCGGTAATCCATGACTGGTAACCACATAGTGCGGACAGCTATCTCTTTGCCGTCTTGAATGGTCATAACGCATTCCGTCATAACCGTACCACCTTCTATTGGGGTTTCAGTGAAAGCGTAGCTGTTGTTGGGGTAATTTTCGTTGAGCTTTTGGATTGCGAACGCCCATGACAGGTAATCTAAGCCGTTCTTCTTCTCAACGTGACCTGATACGTCAATCTTAGAAAACGTATCCCATATCTGCTTGTGCAGTGACATAAGTGTGACCTCATCTTTAATTGGAGTACTAACAATAGATGATGTAAATTGACATGTCAATAAAAGGGGGTGTTGCCACCCCCGATTAATTACCAGTCCATAGACTTTGACTTGATGGCGTTCTTAGCCTCGATACGTTGATCCCATACGCCGTAACGGCTTGGCTTGATCAACTTGAATACTTGAAAACCGTATTCTTTTTTAAGGCCGTTGATGAACTTCTGGCAGTCTGCCTTTCTCGCCCATCCACCGTGCTTTACCCAGTAACGATCATGACCGCTAAGGTCGGCTACTGCTCGCTTCCAGTTTTCTGCAATCTTATTTAACTCACCTGGAACAGTCCTATGGTTTGTTAAATGTGGTGGAGCGATTGTGTAAATCCACACAGTGTCATGTTCTTCTGGGAGCATGCCTGCAAAGCCAGGCGCCAATTCGATACGAATAGCCATATCTAATACCTCATCTAATTGTTAAATAGCAGTTTGGAAATTTTTCTCAATTTCCAAGGCCAATTATACAGAGTGTGATGACAGCGTCAACACTTTTACATAGATATTATTCGCAATAATTTATTTATCTATAGATGATTATTTATATCAGGCATAAAAAAGCCCGAACAGGCAGATGAGAAGAACCTGAACGGGCTTAGTGTCGGATAAGAGGTCACGGGAACCGACGAAGGGATTATCTGACAGACTTCTTGCCTTTACAACCCCACGCTTTGCCATTACTTATCGCTAAAGTAGCGAAGCTGGCATTTGCCGGCAGCTTTACACGATGATGGATTAGGACATGCTGGACATGGAATACCAGTGCGTTGCTGTTCAGCTTTAAGATTCTCTTCGCGTGAGAAGCCGCCTGCCAACTCATTACCGTATGCCTGACGTTCTGCAGGAGTTAGTTTCTTAGCCATTACTTTTTTCCTTTGGGCTTGTAGCCCGATGCATAGATTGCGCGACCCTGCTTCTCAGCCGCCGCTTTTGTTTTGTATACTTTACCAGAGCTACCCCAGCGGTAGCCACCTTTCACTTTTTTAACGGGCATTCGTAGCTCCATTGATGCGGATGCATAATGGGGTCGATTCAAATGAACAATCGCTTAGTGCGCTTGCGCCAGTTCCTAGCCAACCCAGAGATGAGCAGCCGGTTAATAGTGCTGTGCTTATTAATAATGTGGCTAACTTCATTATTTACGCTGCATCGCGGCTGAACCGAAGTAGAAACCGATAATATTCATTATGGCCACAGGTAACCATTCTGGGGTCACAAAGCCATCTAGCTGAAGATATTCAGTCGCAGTGTTGGTGAAGTCCAAGAACAGGAACTTGAAGCCTGAAGTGACTTCTATTGGCACATTAGTCGATTGTCCAAGCAGTGGAGCAAGGAAAACAATACCCAACCCGCCAAGCATAGCAGTGACAACAATAAAACGACGAACCCAAGCTGCGTTAGGATTCTGCATAGCTCGCGCATTATTGACACCTTCTTCGATCTGACTGTTACGGGCCATCATCTGCTTGAACTGCTCAGCCTTGTCTTGCTGTGCCTGTCCCCACATCTTCATCAAGCCACCAAGAGCGGTCGATCCGATCATGCTGACAGCTTCAATAGGTAATCCAAACATCTTAACGCTCCATCGTAGTAGTTGAGTCGCCCTTGCGAACAGTCACCTTGCCGTCAGAAACATCAACCTGCATAGGTGATTCCTCTTTAGAGGCCTTATCAATAAGGTCACGAATTATGGTGATCTCTGGCTTCTCTTCTTTATCTTTAGTACCTGTAATACCCATTAGAATACCTATTACAGCCATCACTACAGTAGATATCATCGACATGACTACCGCCAGGGTGCCTGCCTCTAGTGAACCTGCCGCATAGATGCCAGCTAGTACCAGGACAAGCACGACGCCGAGGCCGTACTTGCCAATAAACTTTGATGCTTGTTCTTTAGCTGATTGAGGATCAGTCTTAACGTCTTCGTTTTCGGTCATTATTCCGCCTTAAATTTTGGTGTAACAGTGACCCTTCGATGTTCGCCATACGCTTTATGGTACGTTATGGCATGCGCCGCTCTCCATGAATGATAACCGCCACGGGCTGCATATGCATCCTTTCCTGACAGAGTCGGATGCCTCTCGACGATCGCTCCGCCACCCTCGCCCATCATCTGCTCGGTGTGGTGGTAGTGGCCCGTATGGATGTATGTGTACGCTGCCGAACCCCACATAGAGCGGTAGCGTGGCTCTGATGAGAATAGTGCCGGCAGGCTGCCATTCTTGACCTTGTGGCCGTGATGGAAGCCAAGCATGATGTCGCCGTGTAAATGTGCGTAGAACGGGAAGTCTGTGTCGTCAATCTCGACTCGATCGTTGTTCTCATAGATCTTCTTTATGGCTTTGCGAATCCACATAGAGCCAACTAGATCATGATTACCCTCACAGACGATCACTTTGACCTGGCTAAACTTGCGTAGCATGATCTCTACTGACGCCATGATCACATCCAGAGACGTGTCTATCAGACGCGAGAATCGGGTATCAGCGTCGAGTTGATGTTTGCCGGTCGGCGTTACCGCATCCAGGCCATCCCAGTGCAGAAAATCACCCTGCAGGTTCAGGATGCCAGTCTCAGAGCTAGGTGATCCTTCACACATCTCTTGAATGGCTTGCAGGTACTCTCCAGCAGCCATGTCGGTATTCCAATCATCACCGGTCTCTTTGCCGTAGGCGTACATGCCCAGGTGGAAGTCTGTCAGCGTCAGAAGCGTACACAGGTCGCTGTCGTGGCTTTCTTCCTTCAGTGGTATGATTGGTGCGGGTTTCCACTCAAAGCTCTCTAATCGCTCTACAAGTGCGTCTATGCGAGCTTTCTTATCTTCGTGTGATTTAACCCACTGACCGCGAATCTTGCCGTCTTCGTCATAATAGGTGGATACACCCTTTACAGCGAAGCCCTGGGCCACAGGGTGGGTCATGTCGTGTTCTGGGTCGTATCCCCGCTTTACAGCGTTCTTTTTGATGGTTTGAATGGCACGACTGACGTTCGATTTGTTGACGCCGAGTGCAGCGGCTGCTTTGCGGCTAGAGCCGTGTTCTATATAAGCCTCAAGTTTTTCTTTTTGGCTTTCCGTTTCGACATACTTTAACAGCTCGGTTAGGTTTTCCATCTTTCAATCCTCTCATCTCAATGATGCACCCTCTCGGGTACGCAGTATGTTGACCCCACTCGCCATCAGTATCACTAACAACAACATACTCATCGTGGTCTTCAACTAAAAAACCGATAGAAGTAAACTCTAACGGTTTTACCTTTGGTGTATTGTCATTCCAAATCAGTTCGGTTGTGATATCGACCCACTTGATGATGACTGGCTGCATGACTATAAACCTAGATTACTATAAATAACAAGAACTTAAACCTTCATGTAGCTATCTTGTAGCCACTTGTTTAGGATCTCGTCGGGAACTGAAGTACAGCCTTGAAAGAACTCGGTCTTCTCTTCGGTAGATTCTATTGGAACTTTAAGACAGATTTGTGGCAAACCGTCAGTACCCATGGACCAGACACCATGGTTCATTGCATATATCAGTATGAGTTCATTTAGTCCCATAGATGGCTACCGCCAGGGCTATAACGCCAGCCGTTACAGCAGTCACAAATAACGATACTGCGATTGCAACACCTAAATCTTTGAGCTTCTCACGACGCTCAATCTCAGCATATAACGCTGATTGCCTGTCCTTTCGTATTTGTGCTTCCATACGCAAGAACTCGTCCCAACCATGCTTCCCTGTTGTGAACTGGATAATCTGGCGAAGTTCTTCTCTCTGCTTGCGAGCTGTCTGTTTCGCTGTAAATATTTGTATGGCTTGCTGCTCGATGCTCATACCACTCGTGGGTAGCAAGGAACGAAACAGGCTCGATTTCTTCTTTTTGATTAACTCTTCTGACTTGTCCAGATCCGCTATCGCACCCGCCCATTGGCTGAGCTGACCCATGCAATCCTCTAGCTCCCTGCCCATCTCGACCGCAGCCTTCAACCCCTTGAATGCTGTTGATGCTATACCAATGATTGAGACCGGATCTAACATGCATATGGCCTAACGTTTAAACATCTCTAATATAAATAAGACGCCGGCCCATAGAACTGAAACTGCAATAGCAATACCGCCGGCAATACCTTTCCACTTGGTCAGTTGATCTTTGACCTCGTGCAAGTCTTTATGATTCTCTTCGACCATGCTAATCAGCTGGTCCATCTGAGTCTCTAGCTTTGCTAGTCGTTCTGCAGTTTCAATATCCATCAGTACTTGCCTTTCCAAGCTCGCAGGCGGTCAAACTCGCCTGACATCATTTTACGTTTAATGACCTCTCCGGCAGCGTGATTGTCATCCCACGATACACCGGCCTCTTTAAGCCATTCAGCGATCAAATGCGTAGGCACACTGCCCACGAACTTATAATCAGAACCGAAGCTATTGATACCCGAATCTTTGCGTATTTGAGCTACACGGTCAAGCTCAGCCTGGTCGTCGTAGGTACGCTTTACGATCAACTTATCTTCGGCGTTGTCGTACAGGATTTTTTCATCAATCTTCGGCATTTTTTGTAACCTTCTTTTTAGAAACCTTTCTCTTCGGCTTTGGTGGCTCAATATATGGCTCTAACTTAGCGCCATGAGTATTGATGTCGTCAACATCGACAATATCGCCACGACGGTACTTCTTCCCGTCTATAAACATATTTGAAACCGTAACCTTTGCTTTCATCTCAAATCCTATAAAAAAGGGGGCGCAAGGCCCCCTCTCAGTCTACTTAAAATTAAGCAGTAGTGTTGTCGAAGATACCGCCAGAAGCAGCCTCGTTCTTAGACACCAAAGTCAACTCAGTAACGATTTGGCGAGTGGTGTTATCACCATTCTTAGCCAACTGAGTGTTCTTCATTGAGCGCAATTCAGCGATCTCGAACATATCATCCTGAAGGATGAATACGTCGCGTGAACGATTCTCGCGAGATGGAATGAAGTTAACAGTACCCCAAGGAGTAACGTAAACGTCCATTGCGTTAATAACTGCGTTGTTACCACCAACAGCTGCGCCGATGGTTGAACGCTGGTTATTCATACCAGTGAAGCCCAGAGCTTTGTTCATCTGGAACGCTGACAAGTAAACAGAAGATGCTTTACCGCCATTCTCCCAGATTGATTGCATAACGCCGTCAAACTTGTCTTGGTCGAATGCAGTCAAACTACCTACTGCGTCAGTACGCGCATCAGTACCGTTACCTGTAGGATCAGCACCGTCAGTAGTACCACCAGTAACAAAGTCAGTGTTGGTAGTCAACCAAGCAGGAACGCCAGCCAACTCACGAGCTGCGTTAGAAGCACCTGCTGCACGAGCGTTGTTGTCGAACAATGCCTTTTCGATATCGAGCTTCTGCTCTTTAGCCATCTTCATAGTCTGGTATGCGATTTCTTTCGCACGGCCAGCTTTGTTGATGCCTTCGTCAGTATCAGGAACAACAACTGCGTTCTTAAAGATCTGGGTGTAGTTACCCAAACGAGTAGTCGCAGTGCGAGCTTCAGCAGTAGTTACATCACCTTCGACGTGCGCGTTAGCTGTTGATGAACGAAGAGAGTCAGTCTGCCACTCGTGGTAAGTGTTAGTCGCTTTTGACTTCTTACAAGCAGAAAGGAATGGGGTCTCTTCAGGTGAGATGTTGTAGATTACGTCGCGTAAATCTTCGCGAATGCCGACAGCATCGTAGCTGTCAAAAGTATTAGTAGGTTGCATGATTAAGTCTCCTTAAATTACTTCAAGTTTGGATCAAGTATCAGTGACATTGCGTCCTCAATAGAACCGCTCTGTCTTAGTTTGTCGCGTTGTTTGCGAGCAGCTTCGCCTTTCTTGACAGTTTTCTTAGCACCGGCCTTTACAGGTTTACGGGCTTTCTTTGCCTTCTGGCGAACGATCTCTTTGCCATCTTGTAGGGCCATATACTTAGCAGCTGCATCTAAGACAAGCATGTCACGATGCGATGTGATAGCTGACAACTCTTCCTTAGAGTAACCGAACTTTTCACCTACTTTTCTAACTCTGCCTTGAAAGCTTTCCAATTTCTTGGGATCAGACAATTCAGGCATAGCCTCTACTAACCGATACGCTTCTTCAGTGATGTACTTACCGCGCGCTTGCTGTTCTGCTGCAGACTGCTGATGCATCTGTTGTTGAACAACTTGTACGTTCTGGTTGTACACCTTGACCTGCTCGTCGTAATTCATCTTGGCTTCCATGTAGCCAATAGGATCACTATCGAACAGCTCGCGGCTCGGTTCTTGTGGCGGAGCTAAAGCACCTTGCTGAACTTGATTAACAATGTTCGCTAGCTGCTGCCGCTCTTGCATCAAAGCATTGAAAGTTTCCTCAGCTTCTTTACGAGCTTCGGCTGCTTTCTGCATGCCTTGCTGGACATACTGCTGACCGCTGTATCCTCGCTTGAGGTCTTCAAGGGTTACCTGTTGTTCGACTCCGTCCACCTTTACGGTGATGAGTTCTGTTTCAGGCTCTTGTTCGTCCTCAGCTTCGTCTACGTCGTCTTCGTAGTCCTCATCCCCTTCATCGTCCGCGTCGTCCGATTCCGGTTCATCGTCGTCATCATCTTCGACTTCGTCTTCATCGAAAGAGTCCGCTTCGGGTTGCTCTTCCTCAAACTCTGCCTCTGGCTCTGACGCCGACTGAGATTCTTCTTCAACAACCTCTTCTACTGGTTGCTCTGGTGCGACCATGGCTTCTACAGCCTGGTCAATGCTCATAGGTTCAGTCGTTTCCACGGTACTGAGTCCCCCTCTGCTAGTTTACGAATTGTGTTTGTCATAAATAGACTCTTCATCGAGGATTCGCTGAATTGTTCTATCTATGTTCTTTAATGCTACCACTATCGCCCTAGCGTCATCAATAGCGTCAACCGATGATGACGGGTCCAAAAATACCGCAACTTGTTCGTTTGCGACGTTCTCTATTAGTTCTTTAAAAGTTTCGTCCTTAGCAAGGTTCCTGTATCGGAGTGCCTTGTCTTTAATGCTTTCCATTAATATCTCGCTTCAGGTACCGCTTGTGCTGGCGCTACGTCTGCATAACGTGGCGAGTTCTGCATTGCTTTAATCTCTTCCACATCAACCGCTACGCCCCACTGGCCAAGGATCTTGGCTGCCTCAACCAATAGATCAGCGTCCATCTTGTCGCGCTGACGATCGTCTTCGGCCAACGCTTTTTGAGCTTCAAGTTGAATCTTAGCCTGAACTTCTTGCATCTTAGCCTGAGCCTTAATCTGCTCTGCAGCAATCTGAGCCTGGGCTAGCGCTGCATTTGGATCAGGTGGCTGTTGTTGAGCTGCCTGCTGTTGCATCTGCATCATCAACTGCTGTTCGATCTGTTGGTTCATTGGCGCGTAGTAGCGATCAGCGTTACGCATACCACCGAGAGCCAAGATATCAGCAAGAGTGTTACGAATGTTAGTAAGAGACACGACGCCATTCTGCGCTCCGTAAGTCTGATAGATCGCCATCTGGGTTTGTAAGGTAGACTGAAGCGCCATAGCCTTCTCGTCTTCTTTGCCAGTGCCTAAGCCTACGTTGATTGAGATATTCATATCGATACCCCATGAACGTGGATCTATTGGCATAAACATCTCGCCAGAAACACGCATCATCTCTTCTTCTGGGCTGTTCTGAGATACTGCTTTCAACATCAACTTAAACAGGCGACGCATGCCACCTTCAGCTAAGTTGCGTGCAATAACTTCAACCTGGCCCTGACCAGCGGCCTGAGTAAGCTGTACCGCTGTCGCGGTAGTGTTCTGTAGAGCGTTAGGATCTAATCCGTTAGATGCGCGTGCTACGCCAGTCTTCTGTTCGATAGTCTGATCGTAGTACTCAAGAGCGCCTAGAGTTTGTCCTGCCACAAATGGCACTGACATCTCTTGAACTGCGCCTTGCTGACGCATGCGAACAATGCCGCCAATCTCGTTATTCAGTAGGTCGTCGATATTGACCTGACCCTCAACCATCGCCAGGCGTGGTGAGTTAGTCATCGCGATGTTATCGAGTACACCACGAAGCATTGCGGTGGCCGCATCCTGGTCGTTAACGATTAGATCTGCGATCGAGTTACCGAAGAATGTGTGTGGCTCTGGGTCTGACTCAAAGATAGCGAAAGGAATGACTGAGCATGGCTCGTAATCAAGCAACTCCATCTCACCGCCACCAAGAATTAACTTGTGTAGCTGTGGCATGCCAGTGCCGTCTACGTCGATCTTCATGTACGCTTCAGTGATCGCAACCAGCTTCATTGATGGGTCTTGCTTAGACTCGTCAGTCTCCATCTGGTCCCAACCACGACGCTCGAACTGCTCAGCCTCTGACATGGTGTCGTTGTAAGCAATTCCTGACAACTCTGACACCTGGTCAAAGTCGTAGCCCATTTCTACAAGCTCACCAACGCGTAACTCAGTGCGGTGGCCGCAGACATAACAATCATCAATCGATACAGCTTCACGGTTTACAAAGAACTCTTCTGGCGGAACTGACTCAATACGCAAACTACCTGATAGGTTGCGCTTCATGATCTTGACGCTATGGCGAGGCGTTTCTACCTGCATACCCATCTCGTCAATTTCGATCTCCATCTCGACTTCTTGTTCGATGATCTCTACGTCATCTTCTTGAGCCAGGATGGTTAATTCTTCTTCAGTAAGGTTAGTGAACTCATAAGTCTCTGAGTCTTCAACCTCATCCCAGTAACACTTAACGACACCGACTTTCTTCAGCAGTGCGTCGTGGAATGCGTCAGATAAAACACGGTAGCCATTGTTCTCTTGAAACTTGCCGTGGATATACTTGGTCGCAGTCTCTGCAGCTAGAACCTGGTCTGGTCGCTTAGGGATGTATTCAACAAAGTTTTCGTTAGATAAAAAGATGCGCATCAAGCTAGGCTTGATCTGGCGGATGGTGTCGCGAACCTTAGTAGCAACTACCTTAGAACGACCTTCTTCTTCGCCGATATCAACTTCGCCGTTATAGTACTTTTGCGCCTTGATACGATCGTCTGCAACTTCTGACTCTATGAAACTTAAAGCGTCGGTGATTGCTTCTTGTGCAATACCTTCGATTTGATCATCTGACATTGGCTCTAGTTTCATCGCTTTTCCTCTTCAGCGCGCTGCATTTGATATAAAGCGTTCATTATCGTGGGCTGGTCCATCTTACGCAAGACTGACGCAACAGGATCTGCCACCTGGCCAGCGCGGCCTAATGCGTGAGACATTTCACCAACAACGCGTGGTGATCCTGCCGCCATGGCAGCTAAACCAGCAGGCCAGTTAGCTCCATAAAGAGCCAAACCACCAGCTGCAAGCGGGGTTGTTGCACCCTGAATACCTCGTGGCATCCATGACTGCATAGATTGACCTGCGACGCGAGGTATGATGTTTGCGCCCTCTTCATCTAGCATCTTAACTTTCTCAGCACGAGAGCCGTAGCCAGTATTTACGTTATCACGCATAACTGACTGCAACTTACGCAGCTTAGTCTCTGCGCCAGCGTTCTTACCCATGGATAGCGACTTCTGGATCTCTTTGATAGTTTCCATCGCGTTTGAGTATTCTTTCATGTACTTGGCATAAGCAGGCGCTTGTTTACCGATACTACTTTGCACTGCCTTCTTAATCTGCAATACAGCAGACTGCGCTGTACGCTCGTTCATTGGAATGCTTTCGTAGATGTCATCTAAACGCTGCTTTAAATCATCAAATCCTGATGCGGTATGATTGACTCTAGGATCACCGGCTATCCATTCTTTTACAGCCTTGTCAGCCTCATCAACGTACTTTAATACGCTTGGACGCTTAACGATCTTGCCTGACATAGCCATCTGCTTGCCACGCTGAATTGCGCCTAAAATAGAGTTAAATGACAAGATATTTTTATCTTGAGCTAGTGCTTGTTTATTCGTGCTGTATGCGGCAAATGCACGGTCCTTCATAGCCCTGACAGCATCTTCAGCGCTAGCAACTACTGCACTCATATCATCTTGACCACGCATTGCAGATCGGAATGATTCGCCAGCTTCACCGCCTTGGCGACCAGCTTGATATGCAGCCTGAATTGGAGCGTAACCAGTGCCTGAATATTGACCTGCTAAACGGCCTGCAGTTGAACCTGCAAGAGTAGTAGCGCCTCTACCTAGAGCAAGAGCGCCTTTTGTTGTAGCGGTTATTGGCTCAATGGCTGAACCTGCGCCCATCAACTTCTGACCTGCGCCACCGATACCAGTCAGTGTTTCTCCGGCAATCGTACCTGCTTTAGCGCCTGTAGCAGCTTTAGCTGTGGCAGCTCCTGCACGAAGGCCTGCGCCTGCGCCAGTGAATGCCAGGCTTATGTCAGCAAGTACACCAACAGGATCTTCAATCATTGCGCGTTGAGCAGCTTCTGGTGAGCCGTAACGATCTGTATAGAATTGGCCAACACGCTTAGCCATTGCTTGTGCTTCTGGGTCACCATCGATATTAATACCAAGCTCAGGCAAGCCTAGCTGAATAGCACCCTTACCTACGTTGTAAATCGCAGTGGCCGTGTCGATAGGATTGGTAACAGCTTCGTATAATGCACCTGCAAGCTTAGCGCCTGACTCTCCTACGTTACTAAGGCCTTCCATAACCTTTTCGCCAGTAGACATGCCAGAGTAGTCTTTAGGCGCTTCACCGAATGCGCCTGCTTCATACTGCTGTTTAGCAAAGCCTAAGATGTCAGCTTCTGATGCACCTTCTGGATGGTCGATATACTCTTTTCGGCCATCAGGCAGATTTACTAGCGTTCTAGCCATTATTACCTCGCGATTGAGAAGCCGGCATATGGGTTTGTAGGTGCTGCAGGGGCTGCTGCTGGAGCGGATGATTTTGAGCCTTTAATTTGCTCAAGATAATCTAACTCGCTGTGGATAGCAGGATTATAACCTGGTTTAACACGATAGCCACGCTCAGCACGATCAACACCACGCTGGTAGATCTCACGAAGCAACTTCAACTGCTCACGAACATAGTCTGGACTTAGACCAGTCTTAATCTTACCTTCTTCATCAAACAATGCGAGACCAGCTTGCTTAGCCTGGCCACCCTCAATGTTAGAGATTTGACCGCCACCTTTAAGCGACTCAAAGCCTGCCAAGAACTGCTTAGCACCGATCTGGTTAAGCTTAGAGTAAAGGTCTTCAGTCTCAGGGATGACTGTTGGTAAGTATTTACCAGTAATACCAAAGGCACGATCAAGGGTGTCTTTGCGCTCTGGATTAAGCACCCAGTCGATCGCTGAAATACCCTCTGACAAGTTGTCGATAGTTTTCTGGCCACCTGAAATTGATTCAAGCCAGCTCTCAGCCATGCCCTTCTCGATAACACCTTTGCCGATATCTTTAGAGCGGCTACCAAGAAGCTGGCCGCTAGCCATGTCGTAAAAGAAGATATCTGTAGCAGTCTCAACTTTTTCTACGTTAGGTGGCACTTCCATACCTTCAGGCAATTCAACCTTCTTAGGCGTGCCATCAGTGCCAAGAACCATCCACTCACGCTCGCCCGTCTTAGGATTAATTACTAAGCGTGGAGTTGTGCCGTAAGTTGTATCAGTTCCAAACGCAATCTTAGCTGCGCCTTTCATATCTTTAGTGGCTTGATAGTAATCTAAAGCTTTTTTAGCTTTTGGATTATCTGACTTCTGCCATGATAGCAATGTAGCGTTATGGCCACGCTGCGCTGATAGGGTCTTTAAGCGATCGCCCAATACATTAGCTAGCTGTGCATCTGGCTGATAGCGCATAGAGTTAAACGCTAGCGCCAAGCGAGTCATACGCTCTTCATCGCCAAATAGATCTTTAAAGAAGTTACCTGCTGATTCAAAGAAGCCAGGTTCTTGATCGGCGCTTGCAGCTATAGCCTGTGTACTAGATAGCGCTACTGCGCCTTTCTGCATCTCAGGATCTTGTGCAACCTCAGGCGGTACATCTTTTACCAACATCTTCTGAGCATTGCTCATCACTGGTGAGCCGTACTGACGTACAAAATCGAGAGTTTGCTCTTTATTGTTAACGATGTTGGCTGTATTCGTGTCGTCAAATGCTTTTTGGCCTGCAGGATTCATGTCCTGCATAGATATGCTTTCAAGCAATGCATTCATTTGATCGTCATTCAGCGTGTCACCCTCGACATTACGCATACCTGATGGCGAATATGGAGTAGTTACAGCTGCGTTACCACTAGACATAGATGGGTAACCATCGATCATAGTGGCACCCGGAGTCATTGGTTGCTCAGGACGATTAAATTCTGTAATCGCATCGCGGATCGATGGCTCAACATATTCGCGTGCCTTGTCAGCGCCTGCGCCCATAACCATGTTACGCAAGAACTCAAGTAGTGTTTTTTCTACTGCCATTAGACCATGCCTCGCATTTGTCGCATTTTAATCATGTCTTGGATGCTTGGTGCTGCGCCTAGATTCTGCTGCTGAATTGTTTGCATTGCAGATGATGGCTGACCGATCGTTTGCGGTTGAGCTTGTGCCTGCTGAATAGGCTGAGCTGTACCTGCACGCTCAATAGGCTTCAAGATAGATCCTTGTGGTGGTGGCGGAGCTTTAGGGCCACTATCGCCACCTAATGCACCTAAACCTTTAGCTATTGCGCCTGCCATTCCTGCAACATCAAAACCAGAACCCATTCCGGCAGTTGCTGACTGGCCTAGCACATCTTTCATTTGATCTGCGCCAATGCCTTGACCCGCTAGTTGAGCTGCATCTGCTGCTTCAAAAGCGTCAAAACCAGAACCCTCAAGGATTCCAGCCATCTGATCAGTGCCGATACCTGATTCTGCTAAGCCTGCTGCATCAGCAGCCAAGAAGTCTGCATTCTCAAGAGCGGCAGCTTTCTCGCCACCAAAAGCATTTCCAACTGATGACCAGTCAAATTTATCTTTATCTTTCTCCCAAGGATACTTGAAGGAGCCAAAAATACTGCTCATCAGAAAGCACCTTTCAACTCAGGATGAGCGTAGTTGACCTTCATGTAGCCATCGTTATCAACGATAACCGCTTCAGGTAGAACCTTGCGAACTTCTTGAGCAAGAACTCCTTTAAACATATTGCCTGCTTTACCAGACTCAATCGCTTGCTTGGTCCACTTCCAAGTGTAGATACCGAGACCGTTAGCCAACTCTCCAACCTTCTTGATTGACTCTTTCAAGCGAACGTCTGATGAGCCGAATGCGGTAGCACCTAGAGTTAGGTAGTCGAACAAGCCCGGCTGACGCTGTGTGCCGCCAGTGGTCTGTTGAGTCGATGACATTGGAACTGGGGTAGCGCCCAATGCAGCTGATACATAACCCAAGCTAGAAACTGGAGCGTTCTGGTAGCCTGCGTACTGTGCCTTAGATGCATCAATCATTGCCTGTTGCAACGCTTGTTGTGCCTGGCCCTGCTGAGCAAGACCAGATTGAATCTGTTGGCCATAACCAAATGATTGCTGACCAAGACCTGCTAATTGTTGAGCCTGAGCCATGCGGTTCTGGATATCTTGCTGAGCCATTGACTGAGCGTTCTGATAACCCTGTTGGCGCATAGCTGCTGTCTGAGTGCCAAGGTTCTGCATCACGCCTTTGCCAAACTCGCCAAGAGCTACGCCGTGACGTGAGCCACCAAATGCACCTGCCTGTCCTGCTTGGTAGTTAAGAGCATTTTCAGCAATTTGTGCGTTACGCAGAATGTCGCCTTGAGTGGCTTGAATAACTTGCTGGTTGTACGGGTTGGTGTACGGAGATAAGTTAGTGCCTGCTATCGTTCCAGCGCCTGCTGTTCCTGCTAATGCACCTTGTTGAGCCATCGATGCTTGTTGCATCGGATTTACTGGTACGCCTGCCATGCCCATGATTATTTACCTTATGAGAATAGCGCTTTGTAACGCGCCATGTATGTTGGGTCAGCCGCTGTAGCCTGCTGAATAGCTAGGTCGTACATTGGAGCTGATGAATAGCCGGTAAATCCGCCTACGTTAATGGGTTGTGGCATGCCAGATAGTGCCGTCAGGTTTTGATATCCCTGAGGCATCATACCGAATGCGTTAGCCGCATCGATATTCATCTGCATAGCAGCCTGTTGAGTTGGGTTGTAACCTGCTACGTCTAGGCCTCGAAATGGCATGTAGCCGATACGCTGTGCCGCTTCTGCACGTTGAAGATTTCGAGTAGCAGGATCTTCAATCCACTTTGGAATCTCTTGCTGCTCTACAACTGTTTGATTCGTAGTCTGACCGCCGCCTTTACTGCCTTCGTAGGTGCGAATGTATTTGTTCTCGTTGAACGCGTGGATTGGCAAATCAGCTACGCCATCCATTTCACCAAAACGACTCATTGTTCAATCTCCATACCGAGGGCTATACCGGTTTCTTTGTAGCCCAAATCTTTCAAAACTTTTACCCATCCGCGTCTGCCGCAATTAGTTACCGCATCGCATTTGTTTATCTTAGCAAATTCCTTGAACGATTCATTGTAATCAAGTATACGCTCAAGATTGCCACCAACCAGAAAAATGTGCAAATGACGCTTCTTCGGGTACTGGATTATTTGCGTGATTATACACGCATTATCTGCCGCCCAAAACTGCATCTGATTTGTCAAGACCGCATCTACAATATCTTTAAAATCGTGCGTGCCGCCTGAATACTCAAGAGCGGCCTCAATCCAGGGCTTGCAGCGTTCTAGCTCATCAAAAATTACATTAATTTCTTCTGCTGCGCTCATCCTGACCTCTATACACTCTTGACCATGAGTGTGATTGATGGGACGGCCGGACAAAATGTCTCAGCCGTATATGTTTTTAACGCTGTATCAGTATCATCTGCAGCCCAATACGCCTCAAGGTAATCACCTGCATTCACCTCAAATATAGCGGCGCGGGCGATGGTTTTAGCCTCATCGTTGTCGTGCATGGTAATACGCATGGTAGAACCCGGAATATCAGTGCCGTTGATCCTTGGCCAGAACCAAAAGGTTTTAGCGTTAGCAGACTGTGAATTTAGCTGCGCCGTGAAGTGGATGTAGTATTTGCCGCTGTTGGTAAAGTTGATGCGGCTAGTCACTGTGTCATCAATAGAAACGCCGTTTGAGTACACTTCAGTACCCCAGGTCAACGCATATGCGGTTTCAGTAGCTGCCACTGTTTTGTCGTTGTAATCAACAAAAGCGCCATAACCGTAACCTTGATCAGGTTCGTTTAAGCCATAACCTAGCGGAACCCATTCACCATCAATGGACACGACAGGGTGATCAATAGCTGGATCCCACAACAAGACGCCGTCCTGGGTAGCCCGAGCGTCATTACCTTTAAAGCTCAGCTTGTCTCTGACGCGCAAAAGGTATTCGACAAGACGTTCTCCCCAAACATTCCAAGAAGAACCCAACGGTGGCGGTACTTGACTCATTACAAATAATTAAAGTTTAAAGTTATGCGTACACTTTCATCACTGCAAGAACTACTGCAATGTGGTTTTGACGAATCAAAAAGCATTAATCTATTGGCTACAGATTCAACTTCTTCGCCGTTATCAAGTGTTGTTACGCCGTTGTTTGTGTTGACATAAAAGATCATCCCTTTATGTTCAAAATCTTGATCAACGTGCATGCCATGCTTTTCTACCGCAGGCGTTTTGACGTAACAATTCATTTTGGCTCTTAGCAGCTTTTTAACACCTGCATAGCTCAAGAACGGATTAAGCAACTGAAACTCATGTGAGTAAGCTTGATCGTTATCGTAAAAATGATGAGTAAAATATACTGCGCCATCATCCTCGCTAGCTATACCTTGATCCATACTCCAAGGGAAAAAATCACCATAGACCACTGATTTGAATTGATCAAAATCATCTGGTGGCAAAAAGTTGTCGATAATTAACATTATCGGCGACCACCTGCTTCAGCATTAATACGGAATGTGCCGACTCGAAAATCTGAGTTGCCAGTAGCTTCTACGCGAAGTCTTACCTGACGCCCTGTAAAGCGCACAGACGTTGGCATTGATGTCAGGTCATAGTAGGTACTAGATGACGGATAAGTACGCTCTGTGTCGTTAGGATGGAACCTGGTCTTAAACTGAACCCTGACTTCTCCTGCTGTTTCTTCATCGCCAATCAACTGATTGACCTTCATCACAGTATCGCCGCTGCCAATTGAAATAGGCGAAGACTCAGCAAAAGGCGTGTATGAGCCGTGCGATACGCCATGCAATTCATGCTCATATATGTGACCAGTAGCATCAACCCACATAGGCTCATCAAATACGCCTTGATCTGCACCTGCTGTGCGGTCAAGAGTGCCTATTTCCCAATGGTTCTCAGCGTAGTCGTAACAAACGTAAGAATCACACTCGGTTGCACTAGATGAAGGGTAATACCACCATACTTCACTGTATTCAGAGTTATGAACAGCCCACGCCTTAGTGCGTTGGTTGTGGTTCATGTTTTCAAACACAAAATCCTGCACGTCACATGGCATTTGCTTGGCGACAGACCCGTCAAAAACGTAAAAAGCCTCTTTGCCCATCCAAAATGCACCTGCTTCCAATGCGACCATTGCCCTTCTTGAAACAGCACCGCAGGCTGTGCCAACACGCTCAAAGCCGTAAACGAATGGCGCGCCCTGATAGGTAGCAACATGGGCGTCAGTAGATGTAACAATGATTGTGCGTCCACGCATACGCGCTGCTTGCATAATCTCGCCGTTAGTTTGTAGCTCAATGTCGCCGGCTTCGTTAGTCGCCAATGGCGTCCAGACGGTGTTGTCTTCGCGATCACACCATGAGATTTTGCGTGGATTACCACCGGCATGTAGCGCAAAAATAAATCTTTCTTCGGTAACAAGCATTCCTTTGCAATCAGTCGGGCTGTTTGCAATCTGAGCCGCAGCCGCAGATGTGTTTAGCGTCCACTCATAAAGTTTCCCGTCAGAAGTACAGCAGCCAACAAGGTACTCGCCCCAGTTATCTAGCGACCATGTATCGGCTTCTTGGAAAACACCGGAATACGGGCGTTTAACACCGTAATTGCCTGTGCCAAAATATGTGCCGCCAAACGCAGTGTTTACCGCAGCACTAGCACGACCTGCTGTGAATCCAGCTGGAGTAATGTCAGTGACGTTGCCGCCGCTTGAAACATACAAAAGCTCATTAGCCGTGCCCATAGCAATGTGTGAGTCACGATTAATGTCAATCCATGTATGCATTCCACGCGGCGGAGCAGTAACGCTAGATGATGCATCCGTCTTTTGCGACCAGCCGCCAACAGGGCGCATAGAGCCGCCATGCCAACGGATTAGGTTTGAGTCACGCCACCGGCCTGCGCCTTCATAATCTGTGCCTATACGGTAAATACCTGCCGGAATTTTCAGCGGGATCAGAGCCATATCGCTCTCCTATAAATCATTGCTGTGATTTTGGCAGATTATCCGGAACATTCCAATAGTACTATCGATTGAACCTGAACGGGCACTTCGCTTTGCTTTTTCGTGCCTTTTGCAAGCCGCCCACAAAAGACGTTGGTCTAAAGGTTGCTGCCCTTCTTGCTTCCCACTCATCCTTAGAGACTAGCTCCGTTTTAATTTTCACATTTTTCTGTGTCAAGGGGAGTAAGAAAGCCGCCGGATCGTTTTCCTTGAGGGTTAGTTCGTAATCTTCATCCTTTCTAGCAAACATCATATTGACGTTAAGCGTTGATATAAATTCGGTATCAAGAACGCCCTCAAGCCACGTTATGTGTTCACTGTAATTGTTAGACCATGACGGCATTAGCATTAGCAGATCGACTGGCTCGCTAGACTCAACCATCCAAACCATATCCAACTTCATGTGGCAGTTACTTTCATCAGGGCGAAATGTCCCACGCTGATATTCATTGTGCTGCGTAAATCCGCCATCCATGCTCGCAAATGCGTAAGCCCAAAAATTAGTGCCTTTTTTGCCGATCTTAAACGCGACATCTGACCACATCGGAATTTCGATCATCTTGTCGTACATATCGGTCAAGCCGCTACATAACTTCATGTTTGGCAAAGAATGATCCTTATCGAAGTTGTAACCTTCAGGCTTAGGCAGGTTTTTATACCAATCAGGCATATTATTGCGAGCAAGGTGAACACTATGCTGGTGATACGCGTTTGCGTCGTGACATACAAAAGTAAGCTCGATATCTTTCTCTTTCTTAAACATCAGAATTCAGCCCAACCTGTAACGATATACTTCGATCCAGATAGCGGCGGGTTACCTCTATGGGTATGCGTGAATGCAGCAGGGAACAACACCAGCCTGCCTTTCACGGGTTTTATTCTTTTACCTAAATAAAGAAGCTCGGTTTCACCGCCTTCCTCAACATCATTGAGATATAAGATATGCGTTAAAATTCTATTAGATTGTGCGCGAGCAGCCGACTCAAAGTGCCAAATATGATAACCGCCGCCAGGGTTAGTCTTTTGCACCTTGTTTTCGTAAATAGTGAAGTTATCGCAGTGTTTTAATGCCGAGTATGTTTCAGCATAATTTGGGTATATTTTCTGCCAAAAAACGTCATTAAACGTCCTGTTTAATACTGTCCTTAAACCTGAGAACTTTGCCTCAGCATGGCAGTACTCGGCAGTCCAAGTCGATATATCTTTCTTGTGTACTTCATCGCCATCATGTAATTCTTGGCGCGTCTTTGTTAGTCCATCTTCATGGTGGATTTCAAAAGCTTTTATTACCTCATCGCACCATTCAGGCGTGAAAAAGCCATCATAGACTCCGACAAAGTCGGTTATTTTAGATTGCATATTGACCTCTATTGCTATCTGAAACTTAAAAACTGGCTCATGCAATATCGACCATTACACTTACCTTCATCTTTGCCATCCATGACTACATTAGTAACACCATGCATCTCTAGGCTACAAAAAATATACGTTGTATTGAATTTTGATTCAAGAACAAAATCATATTCAGGAAAGTACAAGTCTCCGCCGGTAAACTTTTTAGGCTGTTTGAAAAAGTACGTTAAAGCCGTCAGGTTGCTTGCGTCGTGATGAGGTTTATACAGATCTTCGTTTTCGTAGTAACTAACCAACGTCCAATCTAACGTGCATTTTTCAACAGTTCTAAACACTGCACCAAGCTTGCGTAAGTCAAGTTGACTGCCTATAGAAAATAACTTTCTGTTGTGGCAAAGGATCGGTGATTCACTTCTATTTTGATAAACATCATCAACCCATACAGCTGAGTTTTTCTTTAGTAATTCATTGTCGTCAGCCGCAGAGCCTGTTTGCTCTGGTGGTAAAAAAGAGCCTGACTCATGGAACGAATCAAGCTCTTTCATTATGTCGCTTACTTCGCTTTCGGTGTAAGCGTTACGGATTTCAACGTATGGAAATGGTTTTTCGTGCTGTATGACCTCATTCATCCATGAATGGTACGTCAGGGAAGCCTTCTTTGGAAGGGTAATCACGCAATGCTTGACGTGTGTCAATCTGCTCTTGCGTCATCGTGCGATCCGATACAGCCCACCAATCGGTGTCCTTAAGCATCTGGTCGCGCCACTCACGGGCTTCTTTCTTACGCTGCTCTAAATCCGCTGCATCTTTGGCGGTCGCCGCGTCTGCTTGAACTTGATCTAAAGACTTAGTTCCGTCTTGTGTTCCGGCGTATGTAAACACATCTTCTGTAACTTCTGTGCCATTCGCGGGAACGTAGTCATCCTCACAGATAAGAACGTTTGTTACTAAACCGCCTTCAATAATTGCATAGTATTTCATATCTTACCCCAATTAACGGTTGAACAAGATTTCAATAAATGTGACTTTAGTTGCCCCAGAGCCAGCAAGTCCGTTAGGAATCGATGCGCCACCTCGATTTCGACCAAGCACCTGATAAGAGAAGTTGTGAGAATAACGACCCACACCTTCGTTTGTGTTGCCTGTATCACTCATGTCTTCAGCAGCTGCAACTGAACCAGTGCCGTTGCTTCCGTTAGGCGTGGAATTAACGTTGTGACTTGCATTTGCGCCATTATTGCCGCCACTTGAGCCGCCTTGTCCGCCATCTTTTCTTTGTGCAGTCATGTTACTAATAATACCGCTACCGCCTTGACCGCCGTTGCCGCCACGACCGCCGCCGCCGCCTTGACCGCCATTAGCGTACTGACCGTAATGGTTAGCATATGCGCCACTACCGCCGTTACCGCCAGAATAAGAAACTGTGCCGCCACTACCGTTACCGCCAGTCTGACCACTCGCTGCGTTTGCAGTCATGCCGTCAAACTGAGCTGCCGAACCAATACTAATTGTAGTGCCAGCTAACGCTTGTGCGTCAGCATAATATTTTTCAGCGTAACCGCCACCGCCACCGTTTCCGCCGCCACAACAACAAACCAAAACACTGATTGCTGATGGATGTGGGGTATATGTGCCTGAAGCCGTAATATTCTGATAGTTAACAGGGAAGCCGAGAGTTTCTTTAAACACACGCCACACACCACCAACAGCGCCAACCAGGTAATCTTTCTTACCTGCCATGATGCCGCCACCCAGCCCTAACTCGTCAAGTTCATCGGTAGCCTGAATGATTACTTCTTCGCTATCTTCAAGCTTTTGAGAAATAGCAAAAGCCAAACCATCTTGGTAACTTGGCAAAGTAATGGTTGTTCTGTCTGAAGTAATTAAAAGCGACTTACCGTTGTCGTTAGCAGTCAACGTGATCGCAGTTGCACCACCGTCATTTACGTCAATAGTGTCTGAAAACAAACCAGAGCTTGGAGCGTCAGCCCATGACATAGAGCCGTCGCCATCTGAACTCAGGAATTGACCGGCTGTGCCTGTGCTAGCAACATCCATCGCCGCAGTGCCAACTGAGTTATCAGCAATCTTAGTGCCGTCTACTGCGTCGTCAGCAATGTGTACAGTATCGATTGAGCCATCAACGTAGTGTTCAGAATCAATGCTATTGTCAGCGATCTTAGTGCCATCTACAGCATCAGCAGCCAAAAGATCTGTCGTGATATCACCTGACGTAAGGGTCGCTTGCTTTGCTGTAATAGCATCAGCGTTAGTCTTTAGCTGACCATCGATAGTGTCAAGGTTATCATTTAGTTTAGTACCCCAAGTATCCTCAGACGCGCCGACTTCCGGCTTGGTCAAGCTATAATTGGTTGTCGTAGTATCTGCCATGAGATATTTCCTCTATGTGCCGTTATGCGGCGATTGTAGTCCAAATATTTGAATCGTTGGTGATAATTTCCCATTTTTCACGACCGATAGCAATCGTAGCCGATTCAACTACGGAAAGCTGTGTCGTAAACCTGACCCTTTCGACTACCAAAGCAGGAGTTGCTCTCGCAGTCACGGTTCTAGGCTGAGAATTTACTGTAAATGCACCTTGCGCAGAAGCTGTTGTGTACGCGTAACTATTGAAGGTGCCATCGGCTAAGTTTGTTGGGACATTCGCCTCTCTAACGCGCTCAGATGAGCTTGCTGAAGATGCTGACGCCGATGCAGAAGCAGAGCCAAGATGGATTTTTTCACCGCTCGCCGTTGACCCTGCTGAAGTTGCTGACGATATTGTCTGCAAGTCAGCATTATCAAATACGTTGTATCCGTAAACACCACCGCCATAAGCGAGTTTATCAGTGCGTTTGATTACAACGCCTTCACCGGCTGCAATAATCGTTGAAGTGACTGAAGCTAATGCGCCAGATTCACGTTCACGCATTGCGCTTGCTGCTGTCGCAGAAGAAACAGATGCCGCTGCTGAACTTTTTAGCGAACGACCACCAGAAGCCGACATTGACGCGGAAGCCGATACAGAAGCGCTACCCTCATGGATAACGCCGCTTGTACCGAAGTCGCCTGAACCGTAAAGGTAAAGACTGTAACCGCCGCGTTCAATAGGCATTTATCAGTCCAGGGTAATATCTAAATCGCCTGCCGGTACGCGGAATACGTCACCAGTTTCGATTGTTTTAGATGAAGCTAACGCTGCATAAATCAGCATATTGCCGGATGTCGCAGCATCCCACACAGCAACGTGAGTCACTGTTCCGAAGTTAGCGGTAGCTGTTGCAAACTCAATTGCAGCAGTAGTTGTCGCAGTGTTACCTGATACTGAAAAAGTTGCTGTTTGACGAGCGTATGCAGTGCCAGAAGTTGAAACTTCAGCGCCTGATGCATCTTCGTCAGGGTTTGCGGTGTGAAGCGACAAATACAAGGTAGATGGCGCAGTGTATGCATTGCCCGCGAAAACGTGGTCAAGCAGTTCGGTTTCTAAATAATTTGAAAAAGACATTAGCCTAATCCTCGTACTTTAAGTGTCATGCCAGAGCCGGAATAACGTGCCTTTTCAGACGCGTTGTTTACATTCTGCACAGCGGCAGAATACATTTGCGCCCAGACTGCGACTCTAGCATCTTCAGCCAAGTATGGCGCACTGTGGAGCAAAGCTCCATATAGGTAAACATCTGGTGCGTCAGTCAGCAACCAGTTGGTTGTTACTGATGAACTCAGATTTGGAATCTTTTGATAATACAGCAGCTCGAAGTCAGTGTCTTCTACTGGCGTAGGATACAGCTCGAACTGGCCATCAGAGTGGCAGTAGTAATACGGCAATACTGTTGAGACGTTCTCATTCTTGGCTCGTATGTCTGCTATAGCAGCCCGACTCATCAATGTAAGCGCTGAAGTACCTGAGCTTGTCAGGTGCAATCGGATAGTCTCAAGCCAATCAGCCGGCACTTGCATATACTGATCGCCGCCTGTTTGCTGGCCGTTAGATCGAGCTTCCATTTTGTAATGACGAACCTCGCGGTTCATCTGTCCTTCAGCTAACTGGATGAACGTAGGAATAACAGACGTCAAGTCATCTCGGTTCAAGAAGTCCGCGATCGTTGTCTGCAGGTTTGTATAGTTAGTAATGGCCATAATCAGTCTCTAAAGAATACTGGGTACTTGCGCTTTACCTCGGAATTATACTCTTCAGTACCGGGTTCTGCTTGCATTGGTCGATATACTTTACCTTTGCTGAAAGCCTCAAGTATCTGCATCATCTCATTTTCGTCGAACTTATGCTCGTATGGCTTAGGCTCGGAATAGTCGTAGAGCATGAACTTACTCTCAGGCAAACCTTCAACCTCGTAGTCATAAGCCTGTCGTGTTGGGTTTACCTTACTCATGCGTGGTGTCTCAGTGACGTATTCACCACGGGCAGCGTACTGACCTTCGTTCATGGCTCGGATGGCATCTAGGATACCTTGCATTTCTATTGGTGTCATTGTTCTGCCAACTTCCGCAATATTTCTTCAAGCGTAGCGCCTGCCATAGCTGTATTTAATCC
>Ga0255765_1001729_pt1 | contig 26400 bp, 23 predicted proteins | sample 041ome_8_FD_179965 | JGI IMG/M metagenome (GOLD analysis project Ga0255765, IMG submission 179965) | Coastal salt marsh microbial communities from the Groves Creek Marsh, Skidaway Island, Georgia - 041407BS metaG (version 2) | ecosystem: Environmental > Aquatic > Marine > Intertidal zone > Salt...
GAACTCGACCGCTCAAGGCCTGTCGTCATTGTAGTGCGTAATACCCCAGCCGTTTTCGCGATCTTGCTCGCCTGTTTCGCGCGTACCCAAAACGTGCAGACGCTCTATCCTTTTTTGTCTCCCACGGCTTTGCTAGCCAAGCTTGATGAGCTCAAGGCTGCCGTGGTGTGCATACCTGAAGTCGATTTGACAGAGCCGCTCAAAGCCTCGATGAGGGCTAACGATCGCCTGTGTATAAGCTATAGTGAGTGCGGTATCAGCCAAGAGCACGCACCGACTCAACCTCTGGTCGGCTCGACTCATTCTGGTGCGCCGTTTATCGAGATTCAAACGAGTGGTACAACGGGAGCTCCCAAACACTTCAGTGTCCCCTATACCTTGATTGAAAACTTTATGTTGGGCCCCGAAGTTTTAGAGCATGCGGAGTCAGGAGAGCCCTTTGACTGTGCCGAGGCTCGACCGGAACTGCTGTTTTTTCCGATTGGAAATATTACTGGGCTTCACACCAGTGTTGCCCCTTTGATTAGGGGTGTTCCTATTGTCCTGTTGCCCAAGTTTGATTTGGATGCGTGGCTCGATTATGTTCGAAGCTATCGCCCTGAGCGAGCGGGTATTCCGCCGGCAGCGATGCAGGCGCTACTCGATCGAAATATCCCCAAGGCGGATCTGGCGTCCCTTCAATCGATGGGATCCGGCGCAGCACCTTTGAGTGCGGAGCTTCATGAGGCTTTCGAGAAGCGTTATGGGATTCATATTCATTTGGCCTACGGTGCGACCGAGTTTGGTGGTCCGGTGTGTGCGATGACACCGGCATTGCGGGCAGAGTTTGGCGATGCTAAGCGCTTCAGTATTGGGCGCCCCTTCCCGGGGTTTTCCCTGCGTATAGTGGATCCAGAGTCCGGTCTAGAGCTCGAGCGCAATCAATTGGGTGTGCTTGAAGTTATTTCCCCAAGGATTGGTGCCGACTGGATTCGTACCTCGGACTTGGCCTCTTGCGACCAAGATGGCTGTTATACCCTTCACGGGCGCGCAGATTCGGCGCTGTTTCGAGGTGGCTTTAAGGTGATTCCCGATCAGGTCGAGGCGGTGCTCGCTGCCCACCCAGCGATTCATGCGGTGTGTATAGTCGCGGTGCCGGATTCGCGCCTTGGGCAGGTTCCAGCTTGTGCTTATTCACGCAAACCTGATCAGAGAGGCTTAAGTGCTGAGGACTTTGAGCAAGTACTTGCGGATCTGGTTCGAGAAAAAATGCCGGCCACGCATGTTCCTGTTCATTGGCGTGAGCTTGATTCTTTGCCTCTGACAGCGTCGTTCAAAATCAGCCGAGCCGACGTGATGGCGCTATTCTGAAGGTCAGAGTGGTCATGTGATCATCTGTTTTAGCGGGTGTGTGGTCCCTAGGCTTCCTGCAGCAGAAACACAGTCTCAGCGGGACTTGGTGTGCCTTAAGTCTCCAGTATGGCCTCACAGTCTGCAAGCTGGCCCCTTAACCACATTACCTCACTCATATTCTGGTAGCCACTGATGTCGAGTAGCTTGCTCAGTATCCCTTGCTTAAGGGTAATAGCACCATGGTTGTCAGGTTCGCTGTTCAGGGCGATATCAACAAAGTGAAGCGCTTTCAAGTGCTCCCCCTGCTGATGGTATTGCATGCCACGTTCCACCAAGTTATCAATACCGGCCAACTCAACCAAATCGCTGTCAATCTCGCTGTGATGGCTTGCGTAAAGTTCCGTCGTTGAGCGCATGTAGAACCAGCCGGTGTATTCGTTCCAAATGCTTTTTACCGCCCAGCTCACCTTGCCGTGAAATTCGCCGATCTGAAGTTCCTCTGGCAGTGAAATTTCGGCCATCAGCGCCTCGACCGTCTTTCCCGCATTCATTCCCTTCACGGTTTCATCGTGTATGTATTGAACCGCATCGTGCATGCGTTGCAATCGAGCCTGAATTTCGCCCGCACCAAATATGGGTTGTCCATGTCCTGTGATCAGGGTTTCGGGTCTCAGATCCAGCACGGCTCTTACGCCTTCCATGTAGAGTTTGGCTGATCTCAGTTTGTCTCCACGCGTCGTAGATAAATTCGGTACAGAGTCCAAAATGGGACCAAACAAGTTGCCCGTAAATACCACCTTTTCGTTGGGTAGCCATACGATCACGGAGCAGGGTGACTCGCCTCCGGGGGTGCTTATGACCTCAAACTCACGTTCGCCGATCGAAAATGTCTGACGTTGATCGACTGTGTGAGTGGGTTCCACTACCGGAATATCGAGGTTGCGCTGCTCCAGTGTGGTCTTCCAGATTTTTCCCGATCGCCCACGCAGATACGCGTCGAGCATAGCAAAGTAGTCGCGTGTCTCTGTGAATCGAGCGCCTGTTATGACGCGGGTATTGGCTGTCTGAAATGCCGGCACGCCGCCATAGTGATCCGGATGCGCTTGGGTCAGAAAAATACTGTGGACGTCGCCATCACGGTGCGGTGCAAGCAAGGTCCGGTTGCGCTCTACGCTAGGAATAAACCCGCTGTTCACTAAGACATCGCCGGCGTTGGTTTTAACCAGATAGCAGTTGGAGACGTCATGTAGCATGTAGATGAAATCGTGAATGACTTCGGCTTCCGTTTGCTTTTGCCCCGCGCGAATGAGCGCGGCAACGGGCGGTATGACTTGAGTGCGTTGGGTCATTCGTGTATCCCTAAATTAGAAATTGACCATTACTTTGCATGACTGCGGAGTGGCCGCGATATCGAGCCCCTCCAATACCTGACCGAAGGAAACTCGGTGACTGATCAGCGACCTGATTTTGTCTTTTAGGCGCGGCATGGCTGCAATCACGTCGGGCATTTCTGTTGGATAACCCATTGCGGTCGTAATCGTCATTTCACTGGTCAACATTCGACCCACAGGGAATTCGAGTGGTTTCATGTAGGCCGCTGTGATGACAAGTTTTGCATGAAATTTCGCCATTTGAACGACGTCCGAAAGAATGTTGGGGGCGCCCGCTGCATCGATGAATGCGTCGGTTCCAACGCCAAGGCGTCCATACGAAGGCACCTCGCCGTGTAGCGAGACCAGTTCCGCCCGCAAATCGCCGGCGAGCGGATCGATAGCGGCTCGGGCACCAAGGGCCAGAGCCCGTTCGCGCCGCTCGGGTGCGAGGTCAATCGCGATCACATCGCTTATGCCACGGTCAACAAGCCATAAGATCATCCCGAGTCCGATCGGGCCACACCCGAAGACCACCACTTTATCACCCGCTGAGACTTGGGCTCGATTGACCCCGTGCATAGAGACCGACAGTGGCTCGCACATGGCAGCAATCTCGTAGGGGATACCTTCGGGAATCGGTAGTATGGATTTGCCTAGCTCCGCACTGCGAACCAAAAGATATTCGGTAAAGGCACCCTCCGGACCGCCGCTACCGATATTGCCGGGCGTTTGCATAGGATTAAAAATGACTCGATCCCCTACCGATATGTCAGTCACATTCTGGCCAATTTGGACCACTTCACCCGCACCCTCGTGACCCAAAGCGGTTCTTGTTCCGGGCAGCGGAATGCCGCCAAAGCGAATGTAGCTCAGGTCGCTGCCGCAGATGCCGCACGCGCCCATTTTGAGTAGAACATCATTGGGGCCGACTTCGGGTACGGTATAGTCGTCAAGTCGGACATCGTTTACATCGTGTATGGTAAGGAGTTTCATACTATCTATTCCAATCTAGGGGCGAACCATGTAGCCGCCGTCGATGGTAATGGTTTCACCGGTCATGAACGAAGAGGCATCGCTGCATAAAAAGGCGCCGATCCCCTCGAAGTCCTCGATTCGGCCAACGCGTTTCATCGGCACGGTTGGTGCAAAGTGCCCCGCGACCGCTTCTTGCATCTTCTCGTCACCCATCATAGGGGTCATGATCAGTCCGGGTGCAACGACGTTGGCTCGAATGCCCAGCGGGCCAAATTCGGTTGCCATGCAGCGAATCACAGCGCCAATGCCCGCTTTTGAGGCCGCATAGTTTTGTTTACCTGGAATGCCTTGAAATAACGACAGGCTGCCACAGGCCACCAAGCTACCGCCGGGTTCGCCCGCCTCGGCGCGTGCTACCATGTGGCGCGCGCCCTCTCGCAAGGTAATGAAAGCACCGTGCAGTGCCACATCTAAAAATTCATGCCAAGCCGCCGTGGGCATATCAAAAACCGATTTAAATCCTGGTGGGCCACCGGCGTTAGCGAATACGCAGTCGAGCCGGCCGAATTCGGCCATTAAGGCATCGTATCCCGCAATGATCGCTTCTTCATTTGCTACATCAATTTGGTAAGCCACGACTTTCGCGGCACCCGCGCTGAGTAGGTCCTCTACTGCAGCTTTGTTCTTTTCCTGGTTGCGACCCCAGATTGCGATACTGCCGCCCTGCTTAGCTATGCCTCTCGCAAATCCTAAGCCGATGCCGCCGTTACCGCCGGTTACCAATGCGACTTTGCTGCTCAGATCAAACAAGCTGCTTTGCATGACTTACCCCTAATATTTATTTGAGTTACTATTCAACAGTGGTGATTACAATATAGCAGGCTCGACATTTTATGTGAAGCTGAATCCAAGCTGACAAAAAGATATGCAAATTGGAGAATCAGGATGTTACACGGCAAGGTCGCTTTGGTCACAGGCGCGGGTCAGGGCGTAGGTCGGGGTATTGCGCTAGCTCTCGCTAAAGCCGGCGCATCTGTGGGCGTAGCCGGCCGGACTTTGGAAAAATGCCAGAGAACGGTTGGGGCAATTGAAGCAGAAGGGGGTAAGGCTCTCGCTTTGGAGTGTGACGTAACCAAAAGGGATGCGGTTAATGACACCGTGCAAGCACTGCTGGACTGGGGTGGTAAGCTGGATATCTTAGTGAATAATGCGCAGGCAGCGCGACCCATGGTTCCGCTCGCCACCACCAGCGATCGTGATTTGAAAATTGCGATGAACACGGGCTTAAATGGGACGGTTTACGGCATGCAGGCAGCCTATGACCATCTCAAGCAAACCAAGGGGTGTGTGATCAATATTGGGTCTTCTGCTGGGATTCGTGGGGATGCGGGTTTCGCAGCCTATGCCGCAGCGAAGGAGGCGATCCGAGCGTGGAGCCGAGTGGCGGCGCGCGAGTGGGGGCCCGACGGAATCCGGGTGAATGTGGTGTGCCCCTTCTCCGATTCACCGGGTATTGACTACATGATTGCCAACGAGCCCGAGTTTATTCCGGCACTCACGGCGGAGACCGTTCTGGGGCGCTTAGGTAGCAGTGAACTCGATGTCGGCCGGACCGTGGTATTTCTCGCCTCTGAGGCTGGCGCTTTTATAACGGGCCAAACTATCAATGTGGATGGTGGTATCTGTATCGGCCCGTAAAGGTTACGCTGCCGGCTAAACGGCTAAACGGCTAAACGGCTAAACGGCTAAACGGCTAAACGGCTAAACGGCGAAGCCCAGATGTTGCTCGCTAGGGGCGCATCACCCAGCCACCATCAATGTGAATTGTTTGACCCGTAATCCAGTCGCCCGCGTTCGAACACAGCAGCAAAAGTGAGCCCACAAGCTCGTCTGGCTCCCCGCGCACTCGGGTCGCAACGCTTGCTTGAAGAAACTGGTAAAAGGGGGAATCCTCAGTCACCAGTGTTTTGCCCGCCTCGCTGGCAACGTTGCCGGGTGCAATGGCATTTACATTAATCTTGTCGCGCCCTAACTGCTTGGCCAGCGTCGTCGTTAACCCGACCAGCGCAAGTTTACTAACGCCGTAAAGCGAGATGGCGGGAAAGGCGCCACCAGACACTTGATTAATTATTTTGCCACCGCCACGCTGTCGCATGATTGGAACACAGGCTTGGACGCAGTTGAGTGCGCCTGTGACATTCACGTCTATGATGCGACTCCAGACTTTGATATCAACATCCGCTGCTTGCTCGGATTTCAGCTCGACCATCAGTGCGGCGTTGTTCACTAAGATATCCACGCCGCCAAAATTTGCCACGGCAGCCGAGACCATAGCTTTGACTTTGTCGGGGTCGGTTATATCGACCTCCACGCCCATCGCCCGTCCGCCGGCATCGCGGATTTCTTGTGCCACGAGCTCGGCGCCTTCCTTGAGAAGATCCGCTACGACCACCGCGGCGCCAGCGGCGGCCAAACCATGCGCGTAGGCTCTGCCTATGCTGTTGCCACGTCCGCCCGCGCCCGTAACGACGGCAACTTTGTTATCCAGTCTGAAAGTGTCGAGATTGAAGGTCATATAGAATCCTTTTGTTTTCTAGCGTTGCGTGGATGAACTGACTGGCTATTGAGGAAGTGCTCGTCGCAGAAAATCTTTTGCTACAAAGCTAAGCGTGTCGTAGTGCTCGCTGGCGGGTAGGCATTCGCGCAAGAGGCGTACGTCTTTCTGGAGAAGTTTCGCACCGTGTTCGAATGACTTAGGTTCCGGCATTCGCGCGCGCACATCGAATCCAAAGCTCCGCCCACTGCTGGCTTGCACAAGCTCGATAAAGGCTTGGCGGTCAATGTGAAGTTCTTCAGCAATGGCAAGGGCATGATGCGCTAGAGCTAAGTTCGCTGCCATCAGATTGTTGTTCACGAGCTTTGCAAGCTGCCCAGCGCCGACATCGCCTAAGTGCGTAATCAGTCCGGCAAAGGTTTCAAGCACCGGTTTCGCAGTGGCGAACGCCGTCGCACTCGCACCCACCATGACGGTGAGTTTGCCCTCGGCTGCTGCACCCCCGCCACCACTCACGGGAGCATCTACGAGTGATATCCCCCGCGCTTTTGCCTTTGCTCCCAAAACGCGGCACAGCTCAGGTGTAATCGTGGAGTGAATCGCAATAGTGGAATCTGTGGCCATGACGCTGATGAGCTCATTGACGACGCTCTCCACGCCATGGTCGTCTACCACACAGACGCCGCAATAGCTGACTTGCTTGCCGAGTTCGGCAACGGTGTCTGCAAAACGTGCAGCACCATCACGAAAGGGCGCCAGTGACTCCTCTCGCCTTGCCCACAGTACGACCTCATTACCGGAATCAATCATGCGCTGCGCCATGGGGGCGCCTTGATTACCCAAACCAATAAATCCCCAATTCGGCATTGTTCGTTTATCTCCTATCAGCCCGAGGTGATGCCTTGATCAATTGTGATGCAGCTGCCGTGATACGCTCGAGCGGCATCCGATGCCAGAAAGGCGATCAAATTCGATGCGTCCTCCACCTCAACCAAGCCGCGCAAAGGCTTAAAGCGAGCTAGTAGGCTGGCGTCCAAATCTGTTGGCATGTTGACAAAATTAGAGACGATATTGGTATTCATGCCGCCCGGAGCTACGGCGTTGATGCGTAGAGGCTTGTGAATATATTCCATGGCCATGGCTTTGGTTAGATTCATTAAACCTGCTTTACTCGCACAATACGCCGCGGCGTAGGCTTCACCAAAGTAGGCCGCACAGCTGGTCACGTTGACAATCGCACCATTATGCTCGAGTAAGTGCGGAATCGCCGCCTGCGATAAAAAGAAGGGCGCGCTCAAGTTAACGGCAATGGTTTTATCCCAGTCGGTCTGGGGCATGTCGGTTGAGTGATTGAACATGATGACCCCAGCGATATTGCAAAGGGCGTCAAGCCGGCCGAAGGTTTCCACGGCCAGTTGCACGGACTGCTGGCACGGCTCGATCTTGCTCAAATCGGCGGTGTAGGTTTGACATTCGCCATCTAACTGCTGGATTAGGACACTTGTCTCCTGCAATCCAGTCGCATTGATATCGACCAAGAATGTTTTGGCGCCGGCTTTGGCTAGAGCGATTGCCGTGCCTCGTCCAAGGCCCGATCCCGCCCCCGTTATAAGGGCTACTTTGCCCCTCATATCACTGGGTGTGTTCATGTTTCACTCCGTTTTGGGCTTGCCGTCCCAGGTTAGTCCGTCTTTCAGTTTATTCGCCATGTCAAAGACAACGCCCTGCAGAAAAGAGGCTTTTGGCCAGCCACAATGCACCGCGTATTGCAGGACAAATTCATTCATTTCGACGAAGGTGCAGTTGCCGCTGGCCATCGCTGCGTAGATGTGCGTGCGTATAGGTACATCGGCTGAAGAATTAGCAACGCCCACCAAGGTCACCCATCGCCGCGACCGTTCATCTAAGCCCTCGCGGTGCCACATTTCACCGAATACAAAGTTGAGTATGCCCGCTTCAAAATAGGCGCTTACCGGTGGCGGTCCACCAAAGGTCATGACTTTGTGAAACTCCTGCGCGCCTCTTGTCAGCCGCTCCTCTGGATCCCATGGGGTATCTCGCAAGGGTCGGGTTTGTGCTTCTGATAATCCCAGGTCCGCTACAACCGTTGAGAGCGCCTCATCAATCACTGAGCCAGCCGACCAACCGCCGTAAACCGCATAGTGAAGAGCGAGTTCGCGCAGTTCTTCGACCGTTAAACACGCTTGTTGGATAGCCCCACGAAGATATCCCTCTAGTAGATCCCTGGGCGTATCTGCGGACGCGGCGCTTGGAATAGTGATGAGGTAGCGCGACCGTAGATCGAGTTCGGGGCGGCTCCAGATTTCTGCGAAGATAAAATCACGCCAGGATGAATCCAGTAGCGTCTTTGGCGCTTGAGCCTCTTTCCCAAGGATCTGGCTTTGTAGTTCCTCGCCCAGCTGCGAGCGTGCTATGTGATCCTTGAGTGACACCTTACTGTTCTCCTTTTTTTAAATTCATCCAAACGTTCCTTGTCTGTAAAAACTCGAACAGGCCCTGTTTGCCCCCAAGGCGACCATAGCCACTCTGTTTGAACCCACCGAACGGTGCGAAGGGCTGCATTCCCTCACCTGAAGCGTTTACCTGTACCATGCCCGCTTGCATTTGGCTCGCGACATGGTGCGCGCGGCGCAAATTTTGAGTGTGTATGTAGGCGCCGAGTCCGTAGTCTGAGTCGTTGGAGAGCGCTATGGCCTCGTCTTCCGTATCAAAGGGCGTGACCGTAAGGACCGGTCCAAAGACTTCGTGCTGCGCTATTTCACTGGAAGGGTCTACATCGGCCAGAATCGTTATTGGCAAAAAGAAACCCTCGTTGCAATCGCCGGCGAGTCGCGCGCCTCCAGTGATGAGACGAGCACCTTGTTCTGTTGCTCTGTGGATCATGCCCAGAATTCGGTCCAGAGACTGCGGGGTGATGACAGGGCCCATGACTGTTTCGGGTGATTGCGGATCACCGACTTTGATGTGTGGTACGATGGCCTGCATGGCCCCAAGATACGCTTCGTAAATGGGGCGTTCAACGAGGATGCGGGTGCCGTTTACGCAGCCTTGTCCACTCACGCTCATGGCGCCGGATAGCCCTCGCTTGGCTGCATCGGCGATGTCGGCGTCGGCAAACACGATCACGGCGGACTTTCCGCCCAGCTCGAGCCCGCAGGGCTTGAGTGTGTCGGCTGCACCTTTCAGTACTTTTTTAGCGGTTGCGCCGCTGCCGACGAACTGAATTTTATCAATTCCTGGGTGGGCTACGATCGCCTCTCCTAACTCGGAGCCACCCGCCACGGTGTTCACAACGCCGGGTGGGAAACCCGCCTCAAGGAAGAGTTCACCCAAGCGCATGACAGAGAACGGTGAAAGCTCAGGTGCTTTCAAGACCGCGCAGTTACCGGCAGCGAGCAAAGGCGCTACTACCATGGCTGCAGCAAACAAGGGCCCGTTCCATGGGACGATTGCGCCGATGACTCCATAGGGCTCGTAACTGACATAGTTGTGAGCGGGCCCGTTCCATGCATCCAGCGTATCCCCCTGAATTTTGTCGGCCCAGCCTGCGTAATATCGGAAACGTTGAGCCACCACCACGGGCGTGTAGGCCGACATCATGCTCGGTGCACCGTTGCCGATTACCTCGAGACTTGATAAGTACGCTGCCTCGGCTTCGATTAAATCTGCGAGTTTGAGCATGAGGTTGCGGCGAGCGTCGCCGCTCAAGTTGCGCCAGCTCGGAAAGGCCGCGCGGGCCGCCACGACCGCGTTATCAACTTCATCTGGGCCGGCTAATTGCAGTTCTACCGTTATGGATCCATTGGCGGGGTATATGTGCGAGTGTTTGACACCGGAGCCTTCGGTTAAGAGTTGGTCTCCAACAACAGCGATGGTACTAGGGAGTATCGAGATGTCGGGTGTGGTGAAGGGCATGCGGTCTTACTCCTGCAGTTATTCGGATACCACTACCCGAACTCGGCCCAGATTCTGAACCATTGCATAGGGTGTGTTTGCGTAACGCTCGTCTTGGGACGCCACTCGAAGGACAGGGAAATAGGTTCCCGCTTTGTCGAAGCTGACCTCGGTGATGTAGGTTAAGGTATTGCCCGATGTATTTGGGTGCCTTGGTGTGGCCTTCACTTTAAACGCACCCGAACCATCGAGATCCCAAGCCGCTTCGACAATTGGATTTCCCTGCGGTGGTATTTCTACCCGCGCCTCTAAAACGACCTTATCCTTAACTGCGGCCTCGGCTCGGCTGGCGCCATTAGCGCGAAGCTGAACCGTTGGTTGTATCCCTTTGCGCTTATTTGCTGCGATCGGAACTTCAATTTGCCCTTGCTCAAGTTGATACACGGTGTTGTCCGCAGGTAGCTGACCCTTTTCAACCCACTGGCTCAGCTCCCATAGCGCTTGGTGTAACACTCCAAGATAGCTCACGGTGTGGGTGTGGTCGGTCTGGTGGGATGAATCACCGTGATTGGCGTGGTCGGTCATCCACAGACGGAATTGCCTGTCGGTTTGATCAGCAAAGTGCTTTTGAACCTGTCGTCGATACCAGTCTCCCTGCCAAGGGAAAGCCTCCGTGTCGTGCAGGTTTTCCACGAGAATCATTTTTCCATTAAAGGCACCCGTTTGCTCTTTGCCGGTCGCGCCTTTAGCAAGCATCGGGCCCACTAGCCGCCGCTGCGGATACATCGGGTTCCCGTTCTCGTCTCGATACTGATCCCAGACTGGAAAGTCGGGACTCGGAACTTGATGTCGGTGATAGGTCTGAGATGCGAGGAAATCGCGGTTGTTGATATTAACGCGGTCGCCGACAGAGAGCATGGCGAGCGACTGGCTGGTTTGCCCGTCGAACACGACATAGGGGCCCTGGGTTTGGGTAACAAGCACGCTTGTGCCCACATTTGCCCCGGTTAATACGCTCATGTCGGCACCGATAATGCTGTTGGGGAAGGTAGTCTCTAGACGGATCGCAACCGGTGTCTGGTCGACCTGTGTGTTACCGGCGGTTTGCCAGGCGTCATCGGCACGCCCCTTCGGTGTACCAGCGGTATTGCTAATTCGAAGGCCGGCCTGCAAGGCTTGATCTAGGGTGAGGGTCTCTGCAACAGCCGTTTCGCTCTCAACGAGCGAGGCTTGCAAGGAAGGTGAGCCCTCGTACCCTTCATAGCCGAGTTTGGTCCAAAAATCATCAAAGTAGGTGGGATCAATCATGCGTAGTATGGGGTAGATAACCGCATAGGCGTGCAGTCCGAGAGTCTCGTGCAGTTGCCATCCTTCTGGCGGGAAACCCATTTGTGTGGCTTCGCGCAGAGCGGCCGCTTCCTCATTGGTGAGCCCGTGGTATGGGTTTATTGCTGAGCCCACATCCAGTCGATCCGCGATTTGAGGCAGCTTGTGCTCCAGCACCCGCATGGCGTAGGTGCGGATCGTAAACATGTTGGGAAGTGCCATCGGAGAGCCGAGCACGAAGGGTACCACGCCATCCCAAACCCCCTCGGTATTTTCGGCGCCAGCAATGGTGCGAAACGCGCCGCCGCTGCCGCCAAAGGCGTAGCCGTAGGCGCGCCCCTTGCCGTAGAGCTGCTCTGCTAAATGGCGGGAAAATTGCGCGGCGGCGGCATTGGCTCGGTAGGCGCCCACAGTGGCGTCGTTATTAGGGTCGCGCGGATCAACTGGGCCACCACCGTTTGTTTCGACAAAGTAGGCGCCGCTCGCGACTGAAAAGCCAATTTTATCGCTCTCACCGCTCTGCCCCTGTGATAGATTTTCGCTGTCTGGAACGGGAGTAATGTATTGAAAAAAACGGCCTTCGTATTGATTCTTGTGCGGAAAATAAAACGAAAAACGCGTGTTTGTATCTTTGAAGCCACCGTGGATGTAGCGGTGCTTAACCGGTGTCTCGCGCCAGTCGTCAATATCGATATACGGTGTCTCGAATCGGGGTTCGGGCGCCAAGAATCCTTCCGTGCTGAGTCTGATATCCGCTTCTTCTGAGCACGAGGCCAGCAAGCTGGCTAGCAAGCTTATCGAGAGAAGCCTCAAGAGGTTTGCCGATTTTTTCTTATTGGAAAGGCTGGGCATGTTGGTGTCCTTAATGGCGGTTAGGCATCTGCGAGCAGTTTGCGCGAGATGATGATTCTCTGTATCTCGCTCGAGCCCTCGTAAATCGAAGTGATACGGGCATCTCGGGCTAAGCGTTCCATCGGGTATTCGCGATTATAACCATGCCCCCCCAGCAGCTGGATGCCGGTGTAGCAGGCGCGATTGGCGGCTTCACTTGCAAACAGCTTAGCCATCGAAGCGGCAGAGGCGAAGTCGCCCCCCGATTCCTTAATGCTAGCTGCTTGCCAGACTAGCAGGCGCGCCGCCTCCATTTCGGTGTAAGCGTCTGCCAGCATCCACTGTAATCCTTGGAAATTAGCCAGCGCTTGGCCGAACTGCTTGCGTTCCTTAATGTAATCACGAGCGTAGTCTAAGGCAGCAAGACCGATACCGAGTGCGAGCGATCCAATACCGATTCTTCCGCCCGCGAGTTCGCCCAGAGCGACTTGAAACCCTTTGTTTAGCTCCCCCATCAGCGCTGAGGCTGGGATGCGGCAGTTGTCGAAGTAAACCGAGTTCGTGGCAGAGCCTTTCTGCCCCATTTTGTGTTCGGCTGGGCCCACTGTGAGGCCGGGCGTGGTGCGCTCTACTAGAAAACAAGAGATGCCTTTACCTCGCGGTGCACCCGGGTCCGTTACGGCCCATACGACGAAAACACCGGCGTATTCCGCGCTGGTAATGTAAATCTTGTTGCCGTTCAGGACCCATTCGTCGCCGTCTTTAGTCGCTTTGGTGACCATCGCAGACGGATCAGAGCCGGCTCCCGGCTCGGTGAGGCAAAATCCTGCAGCGGGGTATTCGCCCGAGCAAATCTTGGGTATGTAACGGTTTTTCTGCTCTTCGTTACCCACTGCCTGGATGACTTCTGCCACCATATTGGTAACCGATACGGTAACGGCGGTTGCAGCACAGCCTTTAGCTATTTCGGTGATCGCGAGGCTAAAGGCAATGGCTCCTACCCCCGAGCCACCGTAGCTTGGGTCGATATTGAGCCCCATGAATCCCAGGTCAGCAAGCGCTTTTAAATGAGTAAAAAATACGTCTTTGGCTTCGGGTGTGCCAATGTCCAGTTCTGCCGCGTTTGGGGCAAGCTCGCGTTCAGCAAAGTCTCGAGCTTGATCTTGGATCATTTGGTGTTCTTCGGTTGGTTGAAAGTTCATGGGCTTGTCTTGTGGGTCCTTAATTCAAGTTTCATCAGAGTGACCTTGTGTCGGGTCTATCGTGTTTCTAGTTGCGCACTTCGGTGGCGTTCAGTCCAGCGATTTGACCGATACGTTATATCCTCACTGATTTTTCACGCTTTCCGTTATTAAACAACATTGTTGGTTAATTTATGAATCTTAATACAGATGCTGTTTGGCGGCAAACTATCAAATTTGTTCGTACTAATACTTGTTTAATTTCTGTCCCTTCTCTGGGCTTTTGACGTGAAAATATGCTTGTTTTCTGCTTTTCAAGCTGTTTTAATCTGCATCGAAATATTATCTTATTAATTTGTACGTACAAATATATGGAATTTTTGTGGAAAAGCTGACCGATTACCTGCTGCATAAGGATGCTTTGGCCAAGGCCTGCAGTGAAGCTCTATGGGCTTTGTTTGATGGTGATAAAGCGAGTCTCAACATTGCACACGAGTGCATAGTGCGTCATGCCGATGGCAGCGGTAGGCCCGCGGTACGTATTGCGCACGCCGATGGCGGCAATGAAGTCCTGAGTTTCGATGAGATCGCAATGGCTGCCTCGCGGTTTGCTCACTGGCTTGAAGGCGAGGGTTTTGCAAAGGGCGATCGAATCGCCCTAATGCTAGAGCCCTCGAAGGCGTACTACGTTTTCTTGTTCGGTGCGATGCTACGCGGCTGTATAAGCGTACCCATGTTTACTCTGTTCGGCCCTGACGCTCTGAGGTTGCGGGTTGAGGACTGCAAGCCGGCCTTGTTTCTAACCAATTCCGAAAAAGCTCCAATAGCCAGGGAAATAGCAGGGCTTCGCGTGGTTGAGGCGAGCGAGTCATTTATAGATGAATTAGCGTCTTTTCCCGACGTCTACGAGCCGGATACTCAGCCGAGCGACTTGGCTTGTTTCCAGTATACCTCTGGCACCACGCGCGAATTGCCCGAAGCGGTAAAACACACGCACCGATCTATCGTCACGCTTATGTATGCGGCCCTGTATGGCACGGGAGTTCGGCCGGGTGATCAATTTTTCTGCCCTTCTTCACCCGCATGGGGTCATGGTCTTTGGCATGGAACGCTCGCGCCTTTAGCGCTCGGTGTCACCACCGGAACCTACGCCGGTCGCTTTGATGCAGCGCGCCTACTCAGTGCCTTGGCCGAGTTCGGTATCACGAATTTGTCAGCTGCGGCAACGCACTACCGCATGATGAAGAATGCGGGCACGGCCGATCAGCATAAGTTCGCGATTCAGAAATTATCGTTCACCGGTGAACCGATTGATCCTACGACGCTTGAGTTCGTTGAATCGACGTTTAAGACCCCCGTTTGCAGCATGTATGGAACGACCGAAATTGGCGTGGTTTTGGTTAATTTCCCGGGTGCGCCGGATTACGCGGTAAAACCGGGATCGCTCGGTAAGCCCATTCCCGGCTTAAAGCTCGAAGTGCAGCGCCCTGATGGCACGCCAACAGATCCTGGTGAGATTGGAGAGTTGATGTTGTGGCGGCGCGATGGTTGGCTCTCAACGAAAGATCGAGCCAAGATCGATGAGGACGGCTATTTCTACCACTGCGGTAGAGCCGATGATGTGATTATCTCGGCCGGCTGGACGATGAGCGCAGTCGAGATCGAAAACACTCTGCTCAAGCACAATGATGTGCTTGAGGCCGCGGTGATCGGTGTGCCGGATCCAACACGTGGTCAGGTTGTTAAGGCCTTTATTACCTCGAATCGCTCGTATAGCGATGAGTTTGCCAAAGAGCTTCAAGAATTCACCCGCATGCGATTAAGCCAACATGAGTTTCCCAGGATCATCGAGATCGTGAGTGAGTTACCTAAAACACCTGCAGGTAAGGTGCACCGAAAAGTATTGCGCGATCGCGAGGCGGCCGCGGCGAGAGAATCATCTAATTAGCCTAAAAAGGGAGTTGAACGTTATGTCAGAGAATAAGTTTCCAAAAATAACCGAAGAAGGCTTGGCCAGCTTGCGCGAGCGCATTGGGGTTAAGATCACCAACACAATTGAACCATGGAACTACGAGGCGACGCGCGACGCGATTCGTCATTACGCTCATGGTATGGTGATAACAATCCGCTGTGGTGTGATCCTGAATACGCCAAGAACACGAAGTACGGCGACATCATTGCACTGCCGAGCTTCATGTTCAGCACCAGCCGTATTATTTCGGGTTACTGCGGTGGTCTGTCGGGCGTACACGCTATGTGGGCGGGCTCGGATTGGAATTGGCACAAGCCGGTTAAGCGTAACGATGTGATTCACACCGAAGCGTATTTAAAAGACTTGATTGAACACCAAACCCGATTCGCAGGCCGCTCCTTCCAGCAAATCTACCACGTCGATTTTTATAACCAAGACGGCGATTTGGTTGCCGATGCAGACAGCTGGGTATTCAGAACCGATCGCGACGAAGCGCGTGAGCGCGGCACCAAATACACCGAAGTTCGCGGTTTGGTTGAGCAGCACAGCGACGAGCAGTTGGCCGAGTGGAGCAAGCTCTACGACAACGAAGAGATTCGTGGCTCCACGCCACGCTATTGGGAAGACGTGCAGGAAGGCGAAGAGCTGCAGCGCATGATGAAAGGTCCCATGACGGTTACCGGTTTCATTTGCTACGCGCAAGGTTGGGGCGGCCTATATATTCGCGCTAATAAGCTCGCCTACGAAATGCAAAAGAAACACCCTGGTACCGGAATTAAGAATCGTTTCAACGTGCCCGATTGCCCTGAGCGCGTGCATTGGGATGAAGATTTCGCCCTAGAAGTAGGTGCGCCCGGCGCGTACGACTATGGCCCGGAGCGATGCTCATGGTTAACCCATCACGCCACTAACTGGATGGGCGATGATGGATTTTTGCGTAAAAGTAAATGCGAGATCCGTCGCCACAATCCCGATGGCGATGTCATCTTCATCGATGGGCGTGTCAGCCGTAAATTCGAAGAAGGCGGCAAGAAGCTGGTAGAGATCGAACAGCGAGCCGAGACGCACCGTGGTGAATTATCGGCACGGGGTTACTCTATCGTCGAATTGCCCAGCAGAGGCTAGATAAAAGCAAAGGCCGCATTATGTCAGAGAACGCTTGGTGTGGGCCTTTGGCTGGTCTTCGAGTGCTTGACTTTACGAGAGTGCTCGCGGGCCCGGCCGCCTCTCTTGCGCTTGCCGATCTGGGGGCGGAGGTTATCAAAATTGAGCCTCCTGGTGCAGGGGATGACACCCGCACTTTTCCGCCGCACCGAGAGGGCGAGAGCCACTACTTTATCGCTATAAATCGTGGCAAAAAAAGTATCGTCATTGATCTCAAAACCGACGCTGGGCGGCGATTGGTCGAGGAGTTGGTGCAAAAGAGCGATATCCTTATTGAAAACTTTCGCCCAGGTGTCATGGACAAGCTGGGCTTATCTTATGCGCATCTGAGTGCTATTAACCCAGGGCTAATCTACTGCTCAATTTCGGGCTATGGCATGACTGGGCCTCTGAAAGATCGACCCTCGTTTGATATTATTTCGCAGGCCTTGTCCGGCGTATTGAGTGTCAACGGCGAGAGCGGCCGGAGTCCAGTTAAGCTGGGTCTGCCTATGGGGGATCTGGTTGGTGGCATAACGGGCCCCATCGCCATTTTGGGCGCACTGCACGAGCGACATGCAACGGGTAAAGGTCGTCACATCGATATTAGCTTGCTTGATGGATTAATCGGGCAGCTGGGCTATATCGCGCAGCTTGCCTTTTTCAACGGCGACGATCCTCTTCCTCAAGGAAACCAGCACCCCAACCTGGTGCCTTATGGGTCCTTTCCCGCTCGGGATGGCGAGATTATGATTGCCTGCCTGACCAACGCATTCTGGGGTCGAATTTGTCGGGCGTTGGAGCTTGAGGAATTCATTGAGGACGAACGATTCGGCAGCACGGAAGCGCGCAAGCGTAACCGTGCGGCGGTAAATCAGCTGATTAGTCAGAAGACCCAGACGCAAGACCTATCTGAGCTGGCGGATCGTTTAACCGAGTTTGAAGTGCCCAATGCACCCGTATTAAGTGTGTCTCAAGCCCTCGCTCAGCCTCAAGTCCAGGCTCGGGAAATGGTCGTAGAGGTTGAACACGCGACACTCGGTACGATTCCAATAGTGAACCGCCCCTACCGCTTTGTCGGTGAAAACCCGCCTCCGCCCTCGGCACCGCCGGTCTTGAATGAGCATTGTCGGGAGATACTGGGCGAGATTCTGGGTTATGATGACGATGCAATTAAAGAGCTAAAAAACAAGGGTGTTATTGGCGGTTAACCATGCAGGATGAAAGTGGGCCTCTTTACCAAAGGGTGGCTCAAAAGCTCCGGTCGCGCATTGTAAGCGGTGCGTTTCCGGTGGGTACTTTGTTGCCCACCGAAGAGCAGCTTTGCCTCGAGTTTCAGGTGAGTCGCCATACTGTGAGAGAGGCACTTCGTTTGCTCAGGCGAGATGGTTTGGTCACCTCAAAACGAGGATCTGGCACCGTCGTAGTCCCCTCGACGGGTGCCGCGACGGATGTTCATCACATGATGACTATGAACGACCTTTCGACCTTCTCGGCGGATACGCGTTTTGACATTGAAGCGATTGAGATGGTGGTCTCCGATGAGCAGCTCACCAAACTGCTGGGTCGATCCGGTGAGTCTTGGTTGCGGGTGAGCGGAAAACGCTTTCGTAAGCAAGAGAGTCTTCCTTTGAGCTGGACGGAGTACTACATACACCGAGATTACGCTTCGGCGGGGCGTTTGGTGTCCAAGTTTGCGGGACCTATATTCAATTTGGTCGAGGAGTTGTCGGGTGAGCGTGTGTCGCGCGTTGATCAGACGATATCGGCAATGTTACTACCGCGCAATCTCATCGGTAAGCTCGTCGTCTCTGAGGGTAGCCCCGCGCTGGTCGTTCGCCGCTCCTATCTAACCGCAAACGATAAATGCCTTCAGATTGTCGTTAATTATCATCCGGCCGACCGTTTTCAGCACGCGATGTCGATGAGCTCAGTGGGTCTAGCCTAATTAACTTTTGTTGAGCTATCTTTTTGCTCCGTCGCCTTCGTGTTGGCGATTGAGCCCCTCAGCCCTATTTAACTGTACATCACTGTTGACCAAATTTGGTGCTCAGGGTAACCTCAAGTTGACAAAATAATATGGCTAAGGCGTATGGGTAAACTGACCGGAAAAATTGCGTTGGTAAGCGGTGCGAGCAGGGGGATGGGCAGGGGAATTGCCTTGGTTTTGGCCGAACAGGGCGCCACCGTTTATGTCACTGGGCGGACCCGATGTCAGAGTAATACTGACCCGCAAGCCCTGTCGATTGATCGCACCGCACAGGAATGCAGTGAGCGTGGTGGGCGAGGTATTGCCGTGCAGGTGGATCACGCTTGTGACCGTGAGGTTGAAGCCTTATTTGAGCGCATTCGTGGCGAGCAAGGCCGCCTCGATTTATTGGTCAATAATGCCATTTCCATCCCCGAGGAAATTGTGCAGCCCGGGGGGTTTTGGCAAAAGCCTTTATCCAATTGGGATATGTTCGATATTGGCGTTCGCTCTGCATTCGTTGCGTCACGTGAGGCAGCGAAAATTATGGTTTCCCAAGGCTTTGGCCTTATCGTCGCTATTTCAGGCTACGTCGGACGAACCTTTACCTACAACACCGTCTTTGGCACGACGAAGGCCGCAACCGATCGAATGGCTCGCGATATGGCCATTGAGCTCAAGCCCTTCAATGTGGCATCGATCTCACTGTGGCAAGGCTTTACTTTTACCGAGTTGGCTTTACGCAACCTTGAGCGAGTTGAGGGTATGGCCTCTAACCTGAACAGCCGGGTGGGGAGTTCGGTGGAGTTTCCCGGGCGAGTTATCGCCGCCATGCTGGCTGACTCGGAAATCATGACGTTATCTGGCGGGACGCATATCAGTGCCGAGCTTGCTGAGCGTTACGAACTTACCGATATCGATGGTCGCGTGATCCCCTCGCTGAGGGTCGAGCGCGGAGCGCCTATCTGGCAACCCGTCTGACACAGGAGCAATAAAGCATGTCAAATTCATTGGATGAACTTTCAATTTGGTTAGAAAAAGCAAAAATACAGGAGCGTATTGCGCAGATCGCGCGAGCAGAGGATCGTCGAGATGGTGCTCTACTAGCGCAGTGCTTTATGCCCGAATCGATAATAGATATGGGCGTTTTCAGCGGCCGGTTCAGTGACTACATAACCTGGGTTGTACCGGGTGATCCCAGCCTGCCTGTGACGCAACACACACTGGGGCAGACGCTGGTGGTATTAGATTCCGACTCGCGCGCGAGAGCCGAGACCTACGTGTCGTCCTATCATCGTGTGGATACTGGCACTGAGCATCGCGATACCGCGATCGGTGGTCGTTACCTCGATGTGGTAGAAAAAATCGACGGTGACTGGAAAGTGGTTAAGCGCACGCTACTTTACGATTGGTTCAGCGATTACGGTCAGGCGGTCGACTGGTCTCAGGGCGTCATGGGTCTGCCATTTACGGCAGAGCATTACGTTGGCCGAAGTGAAGTCGATGGCGATTTTAGCGATCAATTTTTTAAGGGCTGATGTGATATGGGGGTTCTCAGCGGAAAGGTTGCGGTGGTTACGGGGGCAAGCCGAGGTATTGGTAAAGGTATTGCTTTAGCCTTGGCCGAAGAGGGAGTCACGGTTTATGTTACTGGACGCACAGTTGCGCCCGATATGAGCGATTTGCCGGGAACCGTTGCCGAGACGGCGCGTGAGTGCGAGCGACGTGGCGGAAGAGCTATCGCGGTGGTAGTTGATCACGGGCAAGACGAGCAGGTGGCTGCCCTATTTGCGCAAGTAAAGGCGGAGCAGGGGCGTCTCGATATTCTGGTCAATAACGCCTTCGCCTTGCCCGATAATTTGACTGACCCAGAGCCTTTCTGGGAAAAGCCACTGTCGGACTGGCATATGATGGAGGTAGGCGTCCGCTCTAATTATGTGGCCGCTTGGCACGCTGCTCAAATTATGGCGCCTCAAGGCAGTGGCTTGATAGTTGCTATCTCGGGTTATACCGGTGTGAGCTACACCTACGGCGTTATTTTTGGCACCTGCAAAACGGCGGCCGACAGAATGGCGCACGATATGGCGGTAGAGCTAAAAGATTCAGGCATTACCTCGATATCACTCTGGCAGGGCCTGACGATGACCGAACGCGCCGAGCGCAATTTAAAAAATATTCCCAGTTTGAAAGACGGTGCCTCCACGCAGATTAAAGATGCGTGCTCGCCGGAGTTTCCCGGCCGTGTGATTGCGGCGTTGGCAAGTGATTCCGATATGCAACGCTACTCGGGGGGGACTTACATCACCGCGGAACTCGCTGCAGAGTTCGATGTTAGAGACATCGATGGCAGACAAATACACTCTATCCGCGAGACAAGAGGAAGCCCCATTTGGGGTTCGGTGTACGCTGGGTAGCGTATATCTTAGACAATAAAATCACAGGAGCATTAGAAATGACGGCCTTATCGCAGGTATCGGGAACCACATTGGCTGACGAGCAGGGGCTCGGGGCTCTCACCTTGGCCGGCTTTATTAGCGAAGTCGCTGAGCGTTATCCCGATAACGAAGCGCTCTGTTGGCGCGATCTAAACGGGGTCCGGCTGCAGTGGACCTTTGCCGAGGTCTACGCGGAGTCAGCCGCCTATGCTAAGGCCTTGATCGCCACAGGGTCTCGCAAAGGAAGTCGCGTAGGGATATTGATGTCGAACCGACCCGAGTGGATATTCGCTTCCTTTGGTGCCTCGCTTGCCGGTGCCATCGCCGTGGCGATGAACACCTTTTCAACGCAATCCGAAATCGAGCATCAGTTAAAAATCGCTGATGTCGATACCTTAATCCTCGAGCGGGGGGTCGCGGGTAAGCACTTCGTTGAAGAGCTTGCTGAGCTGTGCCCAAATCTGGCTGGTGCTGAGCCGGGGTCCATCCATGATGCCAATTTGCCCTTCCTGCGCCGTGTCGTCAGCGTTGATGGCGCAGAGTTGGGTGTTCAAGGCTTGGACGCGTTTATTGCCGAGGGTTCGTCTGTGAGCGACGCCTTGCTGTCGGGCTGCTCGGGCAGCGTAAGTCCGGTCGACGACGGTTTAATTTTCTTCTCATCGGGTTCGACTGCACAACCTAAAGCGATCTTGCAATCGAATCGTGCCGCCTGCTTGCAGCTGTGGCGCGCTTCGATTTGGAATGAGCTTGCGCCGGGAACACGCTGCTGGAGTGCCAACGGATTTTTCTGGTCGGGTAATTTCGCTTTCGCTATCGGCAGCGCTTTCGGTGTGGGTGGCTGTTTGGTCTTGCAGCGTTTTTTTCAGCCGGATGAGGCTGTAGAGCTGCTCCAGGCTGAAAGGGTGAATTACGTGTTCGCTTGGCCCCACCAGTACACCAAATTGATGGAAAGCCCGCTATGGGTGGGTGCTGACCTGTCGTCGCTGACCTACGTGGATAAAAACGGCCCTCTAGCGACTCACCCGACCGTCGATACCGACTGGCGCGAGCCGAATGGCTACGGCGCGACAGAGACTTTCACCTTCGTATCGGGCGTGTCTGGTAGTGACAATACGTTAGGTAGTTTTGGTCCGATCTTGGGTGGGAATACGGTGCGCATTATTGAACCGACTACGGGAGAGGTTTTGCCGATTGGTGAGACCGGCGAGATTGTGGTTAAGGGCCCGACTCTATTTAAAGGCTATTTGAAAGTACCTTTGGAAGACACCGTCGATGGTGATGGTTTTTTCCATACCGCGGATGCGGGCTATATAACGGAGAGCGGACACCTTTACTGGAAAGGGCGCTTGAGCGATATCATTAAGACCGGAGGTGCAAATGTGTCACCGCAGGAGGTCGACGCGGTGATTGCGAACCATCCCGATTTGCAGGCAGTATTCACGGTGGGTATCCCCGATGCGTCACTCGGTGAGCTGGTCGTTTCTTGTGTGATCGCTCGAGCTGGCACAACACCCGATGAGGCATCGGTTCAAGCCTTTGCGAAACAAACGCTCGCGAGCTACAAAGTACCCCGGCGCGTGCTGTTCTTCACGGATGCGGAGCTGCCCATGACGGGCAGCAACAAAATCCAGCGAGGGCAGCTAAAGGAGTTGGTGCAGAAGCGACTCGCTGGCTAGCTAGCGCTGGAGCGCCTGCACGTTACCGATAAATCCGCCGTCTACAAGGATATCGCAGCCGGTGATGTAGCTCGCCTGCTCCGACAGTAAAAACAGCGCCGTGTGGGCAATTTCCTCGGGTGCACCCATTCTGCCCGCAGATACCATCGCTAAGCGCTTTTCAAAGTCGGGCACGGCGGCCATCTCTTGATTGCCCATATCGGTGGCTATGAGTCCGGGTGCGATCGAGACGATACGCTTGCCTTCTTTGCCCCACGTCATCGATTCTTGCTGAACATACTGCAGCAGAGCTTTTTTCGAGTAGGAGTAGGCGAGACCCGGGTTGTCGAGGATGCTTGGGTGGTCGGCCCGCAGGCGCGATGTCAACGTGTTTCCATCTTGATCGCGAAAACAGGCTTCAAGCTCGGCATTGGGTGGGCACAGATAGGCGCTCATTGAGGTGATAGCAACCAGTGCACCCCCGGGTGCAATAACGTCTTTTAACGCTGTGATCAGCTCGCGTGTTTTAACAATATCAATGTTAATGATGGTTTGGGCTGGTGCCATTTGCGGCGATACACCGATCGTGTAAATGCAGCCGGTAATGCTCGGCTCGCCTCTCAACTTGTCAATCAGTGAGCTAAGGGATTCGGTATCGGTAATATCAAAAGAATACGTGGCTACGCTGCTCGCGAGATGGCGGCACTCCTGCTCGAGATGATTGAGCGCGTCCGAAGGGCGATCCACCAATACGAGGTCGTTACCTTGCTGCGCTGACAGTCTGGCCGCGACAGCACCCATACCCCCAGCTGCCCCCATGATCAGATGTTTGGCCATACTGTGTGTCCCTGAGTCCAAATGTTAGAGGGTGTTGTTGTCCTTGCTGTAGCTTCAGCCTTTCTCGGCAACCAGTGCAAAACTGTCGGTCAAGTGGCGCATAAAGGCTCCCTCTGCGGGATGTAGCGTCCACTGCTTATCCGCGTTGCGGATGGCATCCAGATTCTCGGCTACATCTTCAATTTGCCAGGTTTTTCGAACGCACCCCTCCGTCTCGGTTATGAAAGCGCGCGCAACGCGTCCAGCAACGGAGATCATCATTTCAGCACTGACTTCACAACTTTCGTGGCAAAGGTAGGCAACCACGGGGGCGACTAGCTCAGGGCCCATCTCTGGGAAATTAGTGGTATCCACGCCCTCAGACATGCGTGTGACGGCGCCGGGTAAAATGACGTTTGATTTAATGTTGTCATCTAGGCCCTCATTGGCGATAACGTTGCTTAAGCCAATCATGGCGGACTTGGAGACGCTGTAGTTGGCCACACCGCCAGCATGACCGTATATTCCGCCGATGGAGCCCGTTAATACAACACGGCCATATTGCTGCTGCTTCATGATTGGGAAAGCCGGCCGAACCACGTGGTATGCGCCCATTAGGTGAACGTCAGTTACCGCTTTGAAATCGTCATAACTCATGTCGGTGAGACTGCCGTAGCGAACGTTGCCTGCATTATGAATGAGGATGTCCACTCGCCCCCAAGCGTCCATTGCTTGCGCTATGATGGCGTTGCCGCCGGCCTCCGTTGCGACCGACTCGGTACAGGCGATTGCTTCTCCGCCTGCGGCTGTTATTGCAGCGACGACTTCGTCGGCAGGGTTCCCTGTGATTTCCGAGCCTACAATGGAGGCTCCGGTGTCGTTGACTAATACCTTCGCGCCGCGCGAGGCTAGAAGCTCTGCATAGGCGCGCCCTAGGCCTCGGCCTCCCCCCGTAACAATTGCGACTCTGCCATCGTATCGAAGCTCTTGCATGGTCTCTCCCTGGACTTGAATTTCTTGTTATCTTTTCCGCTTTAGTGTACAACACTGGTGTATAAAATAACACGTGAATTAGAAAGGACGCAATGCAATGTTGATGGATGCGCAGACACTTTTAAACGCCGCTCGAGAACAGGCGGGACACGATAACATTGGAGACGAGCGGATATTGGATGCGCTCGAGCGCCTTATTAATGCACTCAATACTGAGGGTAAGTTGAGCGAGCGAGGTTATCAGAGCGTGCAGGCGAACCTACTTGGACAACTGACCAACCGACTTAAAATCGAAGGCTACTTGGCGGCCCACCCTGAGCTGCTCGAGCGGTCGGTGGAAAGCCCGCTATTCGTGTTTGGCTTGCCGAGAACCGGTACAACGCTTGCGATCAATTTGTTGAATACCGATGCCGCGCGGCGCAGCTTCCTTCGCTGGGAGTCGCAAGATCCTGTTCCACCGCCAAAAGCGAATGAACTGCTTGCAGGGCCGCGTGTTGATAAGAGTCAAGCCATGGTGGATATGTCTTTGAAGTACGCGCCGCATATTTCTGCGATTCACCATGAGGACGCGATCAGCCCCACCGAGTGCCAGTTTTTGATGTCACCCTCCTTTGTCGCTCAGTACTACGATTCCATGTACGACATACCGAGCTACCACGAGTGGTTTTTGCATGAAGCGGATTACCTGCCGGCCATGGAGTTTCACAAGCGCTTCTTGCAGTTGCTGCAGGCCGATGCTGGAGGTAAGTGGACTCTGAAAAATCCATGGCATCCGCTTTATTTGAATGAGCTGCACCAGGTTTATCCTGATGCGAAGCTCGTCATGACACATCGGGATCCGGTCGATGTACTGGGTTCCGCCTGCAGTTTGGTCAAGGCCGTTAGGCCCATGTTTAGTGAAGACGTAGATCTGCATGCCATAGGTGCAAATTTGCTCGAGACCTTTGATGTCATGATTGAACGTACTGTCGCGTATAAAGATCAGTTCGGTTGGGAGTCGATTTATGATCTACAGTACGCTGATATTATGGCGAATCCTATTTTGGAAATGCAGAAATTGTATGAGCATTTTGGTGAGGACTTCACGGCCGAGGTGAGAGCGGGTATGGAGCAATATATGCTCAACAATCCCAAAGGTAAGCACGGAACGCACGAATATCAGCTTGAAGACTACGGTCTGAGTGATGCCCAGATTCGCGCGCATTTCGCCGACTATTGCGAACGATTCAAAATACCAACGCGTGCCGTGTAGAGGGTTCTGTGTTCGAAGGATCTTATTTTCAGCAGGCTTACGTTACGCGCAACGTCGACGCCGCGGTAGCTATGTTTTCAAAGCGTCTTGGGCGATCGGATATTCGCGCTTTTGAGGTGACCAATACGATTACAACGCCAGCCGGTGTGGGTGAGCTCAATTCGAAACTCTGCATGTTTTGGATCGGAGATGTACAGATCGAATTGATCCAACCTCTTGGCGGCATGGCTGAAATCTACACTGATGCCTTGCCGCAGGATGACAGTTTGGCCTTTCACCATGTTAATTTTCGCCTACCTGATTGGCATACCTTTCGTACGAAAGTGGCTGCGTACGACTTGCCCGTTGCGCTCGAGGGCGCAACCGATTTTGTGAAGTACTTATATATCGATGAGCGCGCGACACTTGGGCACTACGTTGAATATTGCTACATGGAAGAGGATAAGTGGCAAATGATGCGCAATATGTGAGCCTTGTCCTGAGAGCACGAATGCACGTGGCGGTGTGTTTTAGGTAAAGTGTGGTCCCCGTCTAATGGATAGGTCCTGACCACCCCCCCCAAAAAAAAACCGGAGTCTTATGGCTCCGGTTTTCTATGGGTTGATAAAACGAGGTGGAACTCAATCACCCTGGCGTTTCGGTAGCGCTACCTCTCCCGTGGCGGTTGCCATGACTTTG
>Ga0255765_1001730_pt1 | contig 26387 bp, 25 predicted proteins | sample 041ome_8_FD_179965 | JGI IMG/M metagenome (GOLD analysis project Ga0255765, IMG submission 179965) | Coastal salt marsh microbial communities from the Groves Creek Marsh, Skidaway Island, Georgia - 041407BS metaG (version 2) | ecosystem: Environmental > Aquatic > Marine > Intertidal zone > Salt...
TTGCTCTTCTTCAAGGGTGACAACAGACTTGTATTCGCTTCATTTTCGAGAGGTTACGAAACGATTAAAACTCCGTCCCATGTTTTGTAACTTTTTTAGTTGCTGCCGATAATCAGCTGGATCTAACTCAAGGCCATAACGTGGGCTGTCTGGGTAGCGTTTTCGAATCGTTTTTCGTTCTGAGGCTATTGCTCCAAGCATGACCTCTTGACTCGGAAGTCTGCTCTTTTTTGTGAGTATGGACACGATCCACTGCGCTTGATCGTCCATCATACGAATGTTGCCCCCACCGCTTACGTTGAAGAATCCCATGAAGTACAAACCCTCTTGAAAGGGGTGTACTACGCGGTGATACAGGTTCAGCCATGGACCATCTATCGGCGATAGATCTGCCTGTAAAAATGGCAGGTGCACTTTGTAGCCCGTTGCGGCGATCATGGTGTCAAATGTTTCGACGCTGCCGTCCTCGAAGATGACATCCTTACCTTGTACCGTTCGAACCCCAGGCTTTGCCCTGATACGATCCCAAACGAAATGCCCAATCAGTAGATGATGCCCTGCTGGGTGCGTTTGTCTTGTGGGGGTGCGAAAGCCCCATTGCTCCATGGTGCCGTGTACTGTGCGAGCGATGAGTCCCCGGAAGAAGCGTTTGATTGGCCAGGGTACCCAAGGTTTTTCGATTTTTGCGAGTGTGCGTGACGTCGGCATACCAAAGAGCATCCGCGGCATTAGTAAAACAGGAGACCGCGCTGCGATTGTCGTGCTTTTCGCGTGGGTACAGATATCTGCTGCAATATCGCACGCGCTGTTACCGACACCCACCACAACAACGCGCTTTTCGCCGAATGGCTCGGGTATTCGATACAGATGCGAGTGCAAATACTCACCAGTGAAATCACTGGCAAACGGCGGGTGTAGCGGTTCCCCTTGATGCCCCGACGCCACCACGACCGCGTCGAATCGCTCAAGTTCCGCGTCCTTGGTCTTGACCCACCAGATGGGGGTGTCCGAGGCGCCGCTTCTTGTTATGGACTCGACTTCAGATTGAAAGCGAATGTGGCGAACCAAGTCGAAATGGCGGGCATAGCTCTGTAAGTAAGCCGCCATTTGATGGTGATTTGGATAGAGCGGTGCGTCCGAGGGGAATGGGAAATCCACGTAGGCGGTGACCCTGTTCTCGGAGTTCACGTGCAGTGATCTGTAGGCCGGACTCAGGCCGTTGTCATTTTCATAGACCCATAGACCGCCAATTTGAGTCCCCTTTTCGAAGACAGTGACGTTAAAACCATTTGTCGTCAAATGCTTTGCCGCACACAACCCAGCAGCCCCAGCACCCAAAATCGCAATCTTTTTCACAATGACTCCTCTAAAAAATTTTCAACTCTAGGGTTTTTACTCATTTCTTTTAAATGGTCTGACAATTAATCTTTTACCACTTTCAGAATTTTTTAATAAGTCAGGATGAAAAAAGATTACATAAATAAAATAATACAAAATGACTAATAAATTTAAAAAGCAAAACTTATGATTAATATATCGCCTGTCAACGTACCAAAAGCAGGGGAGGTTTTGGCCGACTTATTGCGCGAGAAAATTCTCGACGGCGAAATCGCTGAGGCTACCAATTTGCCAAACGAAAGAGAACTGACCGAGCAAACTGGGCTGTCCCGGGCATCAGTTCGTGAAGCCTTGCGAATTTTGGAAGGCGAGGGTTTGATCGTGAAGCGATTGGGACGGAATGGTGGCTCCGCCGTCGTCCGCCCAACCAGTGCGGCTATCGAGCGCTCGGTTGGTTTATTTATCCGCGGTAAGGGCATCCGGTTGGATGCTGTCCTTCAAACTAGGGCGGCGATTGAGCCCCCATCGGCGCATTTGGCAGCGCAATTTCACACGGCGGAAGATTTCGAAGAGCTCGAATTTTTCCATTCGCAATTGGAGCGGGCTTCCGTCAAAGAAGATCTGAATGCATACGTGCGCGCCAATTTAGATTGGCACGTACAGGTTGTTCGCGCGGGCCATAACGAGCTGATGATTGCTTTCATATCTGCAATATCCCGCTCGGTTTACGTTGCGACAGATATCGACGGATTCAACTCGAAGTCGGTACGCACAGCGGTAATTCATGCCCACAGACGAGTTATGGATGCCATCAAGGCCCGTGATGCAGATGCCGCAGCAAGGCGTATGGCGCGTCACGTTGGCGCCTACATCAGTCACGTCGAAAGTGACGCTTCGGATTAACTCAATTACCTCAGGGAACTGTAATGTCGGGAATTGTTGGTATCGATGTTGGTGGCACATTCACCGACTTATTTTTTTCTGGTGGCGCTGGTCAATCCCATCGAATTTTGAAGGTGCCATCTACGCCGCATGACCCTTCTGTCGGTCTATTGAATGCATTGGAAGCAGCAGAAATAGCGTCTGACGGCATCGAGGCGATTCTGCACGGAACGACCATCGCTACAAACGCAGTGATCGAAAAACGCGGTGCTAAATGCGCCTTGATCACGACCTTTGGCTTTAGGGACTTGATTGAGCTAGGCCGACGTGACAGACCACAAATGTATGGCCTCGAAGGTGTGCATGAGCCGCTGGTGCCGCGAGAGCTTCGCTTTGAGGTTGACGAGCGCTTAGATCATGAAGGTCAAGTTATTCGACCGCTGGATGAGCAAGCCCTCAGAGCGATCGGCGAAGAGTTGAAGGCACGGCAGGTAGATTCTGTCGTGGTTTCATTCATGCATGCTTACGCCAACACCACGCACGAAGACAGGGCAAGGAGCATCTTGGCGGAGATTAATCCGGAATGGGAGTTGGTGACAGCAACTTCAGTTGTTCGCGAGTACTACGAATTCGAACGCACCAGCACTGCGGTCGTGCAAGGGTACCTTCAGCCGCTGGTCGCACGTTATGCCCGCAATTTGTCCGAAAAATTAAAGGGCTGGGGATTTGACCGTGAGGTTGCAATCATGCAATCAAATGGCGGTGTGGCACCGCTGCGCCAGTTAGGGTCACGTGCAGCGTACATTGTTCGCTCAGGACCAGCTGCAGGCGTGATTGCCGCAGCGCGCATCGCATCTGAGGCTGGATTCAATCACGTCATCACTGGCGATATGGGAGGTACCAGTTTTGATGTGGCGGTAATTATCGATGGCGAGCCAGAGGTCGCGGAGTTAACGAATCTGGATTTTCGTATTCCGTTACGTTTACCGATGATCGACGTACACACAATCGGCGCCGGTGGCGGGAGTATTGCAAGTGTTGACCGTGGCGGCATGTTGCAGGTCGGTCCCCGCAGTGCAGGTGCCGCACCTGGACCTGTTGCGTATCGCAGAGGGGGAACAGAACCGACGGTTACTGATGCCAACGTTGTCCTGGGACGGATCAACCCTGAAAGCCGCATGAACGGAGACGGGTCGCTGCTAGATGTCGAAGGTGCGCGGAACGCCGTCAAAACCTTGGGTCAACAACTAGGGCTTGGCGTGGAGCAAACAGCAGAAGCAATTCTCGCTGTCGTGAATCAGCGAATGGCTGGCCGTATGCGATTGATGTCTATTGAGCGTGGACTTGACCCCCGCGATTTTGCGTTGGTTGCATTTGGTGGGGCAGGTCCATTGCACGGCGGGGCTTTGATCCGAGAAGTTGGCGTTAGCACGATGCTGGTACCCGTGTATCCCGGGGTCCTATGCGCACTCGGCTGCGTATACGCAGATTTGCGCTATGACCTATCTCAAACATTAGAGAAGCGTGTTGACCAGCTGAGCGTCGATGACCTCAGCACGATCATCCATCGACAGCGCGCGGAAGGAAAGCGCCAACTGGCGGAAAGTGGGGTTCCTATCGACAAAACTTCAATTATTCATTCAGCTGATATGGCCTACGCTGGTCAGATTCACTCGCTGCGTGTCGTCGTCGACGCCGAATGGTCTGCGACGCGATTAGAGCAGGCGTTTAACGATGCCTATCGGGAAAAATTTGGAAACACGCTCGAAGGCATGCCGGCCGTAGTTGTCAATATTCGTACCACGGTCATCGGTACCCGCACGGGCTCCGCAATGCCAAACACCGCTAGTTTCCTTCAAGGCCAACCAGTCGCTAGTGCCCGCCGCCCCGTCTATTTTGGCGCGTGGCATGACACTCCAATCTACCAGCGTAGCGCCCTAGGGCCTGGCATGTCATTCAATGGCCCCGCCATCGTCGAGCAGACTGATACGACGGTTGTGATTGAGCCCGACATGAAGGCCTCTGTTGATGAGCGTGGCAATTTACTTGTAAAGGTGAAGTGAATATGGATCCAGTAACGCTAGCGGTTGTGCGCGGCAGCCTCGAACAAATAGCCGATGAAATGGATTTGCATCTTATTCATGCCGCGATATCGCCCATCATCTCCGAGACTAACGATTGTGCTAACGGCATCTTTCATCCCATTACCGGTGAGACGATTGCACAAGGTCGATATGGGTTGCCCGTTTTCCTATCTTATATGCAGTTTGCCGTTCAAAAAGTCATTGAAATGGCCAACGAGGATGGTGGTTTTAAGCCCGGTGATGTCTGGATCATGAACGAGACTTACATGGGTGGAAGTCATCTTCAGGATGTTCAGATCATCGCCCCGGTCTTTGTCAATGACACGTTATTTGCCGTTATGGCGACCACGGGGCACTGGATGGACATGGGAGGCAATGTTCCCGGGGGCTGGGCGCCCCGCGCGACCGAAATTCACCAAGAGGGAATTGTGATCCCGCCCATCAAGCTATACGACGCTGGTAAATTGAACAAGGCGTTGGTTGCGATGTTCAAAGCGAATGTGCGACTTCCGAACGAAATCGCTGGCGATATGGCTGCGATGGTCAATGTTTTTAATGTTGGCAATCGGGGTGTAGAAGCACTCGTAGAGCGATATGGGTTGCAGGTATTGGGTGAGTGTCTCAACGAAATGATTGCGTACTCAGAGCGTCAGATGCGATCTTATATTGCGGAATTACCTGATGGAACCTACACCTGGGAAGACTTTATCGACAACGATGGAATCGTTGATGAGCCTATTCCGGTGAAGCTTGCGATCACCGTTACGGGTGATCAAATGCATTTTGACTTTACTGGTACCGGCCCTCTTGCGCGGGGTCCGTTGAACATGTCGCGGAACACAACGTTGTCGTCGTGCTTTGTGGCAATCAAACACATATTCCCAGACGTCCCTGTTAACGGCGGTACGTTCCGTCCGATTAGCATACATGTGCCAGACAGGACGTTACTCTCGGCCGAGTATCCAGCTGCTTGTGGTGGCTATCTAGATCCAATGGGCCGTGTGATTGACGTTGTATTTGGCGCTCTGTCAAAGATCTTGCCAGACAAAACACCCGCTGCTTTTTTTGGAACGATCGGTGTAGTCGCCATCAGCGGCGTGCACCCAAAGAGTAAAAAATATTTCGTTGGCGTGTTTCCTTATCCAGGAGGATACGGTGCGACCCGCGCGAGTGACGGATTGGTAAACGGCACACCGCCGCAATCGATGGCGAATTTCATGTCGCTAGAAATGTCTGAGCATCGGTTTCCTCTCCGTTTCGATTACTTCAGAATTCGTGAGGACTCAGGAGGTGCAGGCTGGCATCGAGGTGGTTGTGGCACCGAGTACGGCTTTACGACTTTGTCGGATACCACGGTCTCGGTTCTCGGGGATCGCGTTGATCATGCGCCATTTGGCATATGTGGCGGTGGTGCCGCGCAGTCAAACAGCGTGACATTCGTGACTGGCGGAAAGTCTTGGAAACCAACTCTCAGGAGTAAACAGGAAAAAGAGTCTTTGTCTGCCGGTGACTCACTGCGCGTTGGGTCGCCCGGCGGCGGCGGCTGGGGAAACCCCCTCGAAAGACCCTTAAGCGCGGTCGAGTTGGATTTGAACCGTGGCGTGATCAGTCCAGAGACTGCCCAAGAAAAGTACGGCGTCGTGATTGGGCGACAACGCGTGGCGTATGCCGGCTCGCCCGAGTTTGAAATTGATATCAGCGCAAGCGAATCTGAGCGGTCCAAGCGTTTAGTGCGCCTTGACAAACACAATCGGAGGTAAGAATTCGATGCACGATACCACTGGAAGTTGGGAGTTACCAGAGGAACTCCGAATGCTGCGGGACACAATTCGTCGTTTCATGCAGGAGGAGGTAAAACCCCTCGAGGACACACTGCCACACGATGCGTTCACGCCGAGCCCCGAGGCACTCGCTGCGATACAGAACAAAGCACGAGATCTAGGGCTGTGGTTGTTTGAGACGCCATCGGAGTATGGTGGCGCAGGGTTGAACTTACTTGGACAGTGTGTCGCAGCGGAAGAAACCGCGAAGTGCCGAATGGGAGCCTATATCGCCGGTTGTGGTGCTTTCGGTTTTGACCCGCCAAATGTGATTTGGAAGGGCACTGAGTATCAGCAGCGCTTCGCCAGAGAAGATGTGATTAATGGGACAAAAGCTTTTGTAGCAATAAGTGAGCCGAGTGGCGGTTCAGATCCTGGTCGAGCTATCCAGACCCGCGCAGAACGTAAGAGTGATCGGTACGTCATTAACGGTACAAAAATTTGGATTTCTGGCGCGAGTATGGCGAAGTGGGGGATCGTTTTTGCGCGTGTGGGGGAGAGCAAAGGTCGCGATGCGATTACCAGCTTTGTGGTAGACAAGAGTCGACCTGGCATCACCCTATCCAAAATCCCAGTGATCCGGTCATACGCACCCTATGAGGTGCACTTCACTGATTACGAGGTCCCGATTGAAGACCGCCTAGGCGATGAGGGAAAGGGGTTCGCATTTGCTGAGGAATGGTTGGTTCATGCGAGGCCGCCTTATGCCGCTGCAACTATTGGCATTGCCCAAGCCGCACTTGAAGTAGCAAAGGATTGGGCCCTTCAACGCAAGACATTTGGCTCGCATCTCGCTGATAAGCAAGCAATTCAATGGATGTTGGCTGACTCCGAGATTGAGTTACGTGCGGCGCGCCTTCTGGTTTATCAGGCTGCATGGAATGCAGACCTCGGACGCGATATCAAAGTTGATGCGTCGATTGCCAAAGTCTATGGCACAGAGGTTGCCGGCAGAGTCGTCGATCGGTGTATTCAAGTGCTCGGTGGAATGGGCGTTGCGCAGGAGTTGCCTTTGGAGCGTTGGTACCGCGAAATGCGAATCAAGCGGATTGGTGAGGGCCCTTCAGAGGTCCATCGGATGGTAATAGCTCGCGACATGTTGGGCTCCTCACGTTCTGGAAATTAGGGGAGGCGAGACATGTCAATTGACTTTCAAGTTTCTGACGAAGGTATTGCACGCATCACGATCAATCGCCCCGAGCGTCTGAACGCTATGGATGCTGCGCACTACAAGGATCTTTCTGCGGCATGGCGGACCGTTCGGGATGATCCCGCTATCCGGGTTGCGATTGTGACGGGTGCTGGAGATCGCTCCTTCACAACAGGCGCTGATATCAAGTCCTTTTTGACAGCCCCCCCTGATCTGTCCGACATGTGGTTAACGCAAAGGGACCAACTACTCAACCGAGGCCTAGAGGTCTGGAAGCCTGTGATTGCGGCTGTTAATGGCTATTGCTTAGGCGGCGGTATGACCCTTCTGCTCGCGACGGATATTCGGGTCGCGTCCACGAACGCCACATTCAGTTTGGCGGAAGTGAAGCGTGGCGTTATTCCTGGTAACGGCGGAACACAGCGCGTATTGGATCAGCTTCCCTATGCCATTGCGATGGAGTTATTGCTGACCGGTGAGGGGGTTGACGCTGTCGTCGCAGAACGTTGGGGGCTGATTAACAAAGTAGTTGCACCCGATCACCTATTGGAGGCAGCGTACAGCTATGCACGACAGATTGCAGCGAACGCACCGTTAGCGGTTCAAGCTGCCAAAGAGTTGGCCGTTCGGAGCCGAGATACCGACTTGACCACTGGACTTCGCATCGAAGCAGTGATGAATCGGATGCTGATGCAAACACAGGATGCAAAAGAGGGGCCAGCCGCGTTTTCAGAAAAGCGGAAACCCGATTTCAAAGGATGCTGAGGTATGAACGCGCAGTTCCCATTAGATGGCATCACCGTTGTTGATTTAGGTCAAATCTACAATGGCCCCTACTGCACCTTTTTAATGGCGATGGCTGGTGCCAGAGTGATCAAGATTGAGGTCAAAGGTGGTGAACACCTCCGGCGCAGAGGTGTAGTTGGCGGCGCTGCGTTGCCGTTTGCAATGTTGAACTCCAACAAATCGTTTGCGACGCTCAATCTAAAAACCCAGCGAGGGAAGGATTTGCTGCATGAGATGGTCCGCCGAGGTGACGTTTTGGTTGAAAACTTCTCACCTGGTGCTATGGATAGATTGGGCCTTGGTTACGACAGTTTGAAAACGATTAACCCACGTTTGGTTTACGGTTCGGGGTCGGGGTATGGACTGTCCGGTCCCAACAAAAACTACCCCGCAATGGACTTAACCGTCCAAGCGATGGCGGGGGTTATGAGTGTGACAGGTTTCCCAGATCGTCCACCTGTCAAGGCCGGGCCTGCGTTGTGCGATTTTTTTGGCGGGGTGCACTTGTACGGCGCGATCATGACCGCACTGTTCGAGCGAGAGAGAACAGGGCGTGGTCGCATGGTAGAGGTGTCTATGCAGGAGGCGGTATACGCATCCTTGAGCTCGAACCTAGGCCTGCACTACAGCATGGGTGACCGCGCACCATCGCGGACTGGTAACCGTCACGGCGGTATGGCAGAGGCGCCGTATAACGTCTACCCCACGAAAGATGGCTACATAGCGATCATATGTGTCGGCGAAACGCATTGGCGCTCCCTAACTGAAGCGATGGGACGCCCTGACCTTCATCACGATCCAAGGTTCATTGATTTGAAATCGCGCGTTACTCACATGGATGAGATTGATTCCTTGGTGAGTGAATTTACTAAAGCGTTCGAGAAAAAGGCCTTGTTCGAACTGTTGATGCGTCACCGTGTTGCCTGCGCACCGGTGCGTGATCTTGAGGAGGTTGTTAACGACGAGCATATGCACAGCCGGCGAGCCCTAGAGTGGGTTGATCATCCCCTTTACGGTCGCGTCTGTCTGCCGAATTCGCCCATACGCTTTGATGGGCTAGAGCCACTCCCTTTAATTCCAAGTGGTCACTTAGGTCGTGACAACCATGCTGTTTACGGTGACTGGCTCGGTTTAAGTGACGTCGAGATCTCGAAATTATCTGATGAAGGGGTGATCTAATGCGCGGTCAAGTCGTCGTTGCAGGTATAGGTAACACCGCCTTTGGCAAGCTACCAGGACGCAGCACGCTATCACTGAACATTGAGGCTATTCGTAAAGCGCTTGCCGATGCGCGCGTTGAGAAGAGCATGATCGATGGACTGTTTGTGAAGTTTCCCACGTCGAAGTTTGAAATGATGTACGGCCAGAAGCTGGCTGAGGCGATGGGAATCGTTCCCCGTATTGGTGGAGTATGGGATCAGGGTGGCGCGAGCAACATCAGCATGATGGGATATGCAGCGATGGCGATACAGGCGGGTCAATGTGAAGTAGCCGTCGTTTGCCTTGCAGATAATCCGGCCACAGGTACACGTCAGGCTTATGAAAAGGCTTGGGGTGACGACAGTGTCTTTGGTTGGTTTGGGACGCCGGCCTCTTACGCCATGATTGCGCGACGCCACATGGGTGAATTCGGAACTACCAGCGATCAACTCGGCGCCATTGCCATTGCATGTCGTAAGCATGGCGCAAACAACCCGAACGCGCAGTTACGAAAACCATTGACCCTGGAGCAATACCGCGCCTCCCGTTTGATCGCTGCCCCGTTGCGCCGCGACGACTGTTGCTTGGTGTCCGATGGCGCTGCAGCCGTAGTCCTTATGAGTGCGGCACGTGCTAGGTCTCTTGGTGTCGAAAAGCCAGTACCTATCTTGGGATTTGGTCAGGGTCAAACCTCTTGGGAGGTTGCACAGCGGCAAGACCTCACATCGACTGCAGCTGAGGTTTCAGCTAAGACGGCGTTCGCTATGGCAGGTATCGAACCAAAAGACATCGATGTGGCGCAGATCTATGACTGCTTCACCATTGCAGCGCTAATGACCCTGGAGGCCTATGGTTTCTGCGCAAAAGGGAAGGGCGGTCAATTTGTTCAGGATGGTCAGATCGAAATTGGCGGCGTTTTGCCGATCAATACGTCGGGTGGCTTGCTGTCGGAAACAGGTATGCCAGGGCTACAACTGGTGCTGGAAGGCGTGCGTCAAATGCGAGGCGAGTCAGTGAATCAAGTTCGCGGTGCGCGTAAGTGCGTTGTGAGTAATCAAGGCGGAATCATGCACACGCACTCGACGCTGGTATTAGGCAGTGAATAGGAATTTTCAAATGGAAACAAAGGCTATTGACTTTCCGAGACCCGAGCGCGACGCCATAAATTCGCCTTACTGGGAGGCTTTAGAGCGCGGAGAGCTGACCTATCAGAGCTGCGTGTCCTGCGGACACCATTGGCTTCCTGCACGGAGCGAATGTCCAGATTGTCTATCGGACAACTGGCGCTGGGAGCGGGCTTCTGGCGGAGCCAAGTTGATCAGCTGGGTGGTTTATCACATGGCCTATCACCCGGCGTTTGAAGAGCGCCTCCCTTATGCAGTTGCTATTGTCGAATTGGATGAGGGACCCCGTCTAATTAGTAATGTGGTTGGCTCCGCAGACCTTGAGTCGCTGGTCATTGATCAACGATTGGTGCTGGTGATCGAAGAAGAGCACGGTGTAGCAATCCCTAGATTTAAGCCAATTTCTTAAAGCTTTGAAATGAGCGTTTCATATTGAATGCGAGGTATGGACTTGTACGACATGCGCGAATATTGGCGAAATAAGGTGGCAGTGGTTACCGGGGGCGCTCGCGGCCAGGGTGCGGCGATCACGCGGCAGTTGCTGCAAGCGGGTGCGCATGTGCATGTCGTGGATTGTCTACCTGTAGCCCACGAGGACTGGGATGATTTAAAGACAGATAGCGTGCACTTAGATGGTGAATTAACCATTCATGAGATGGATGTCAGAGATGACGCCGCTTGGAACGCACTGCAACAGCATTTATCGAGAAGTGGGACAGTGGTCATGGGCGTGGTGAACAACGCCGGTATCACGGGTGCGAGAAGCACGGTGACTAAAACTGACCTCATCGAATGGAACCACGTACTGGACATCAATTTGACCGGCGCTTTTCTCGGAATTAAATATTTGGCGCCATTGATGCGCGCTGGAGGTGCAATTGTGAGTATCTCGTCCACCGTGGGAATGACGGGCTACCACTCCGCGGCCTATTCCACCAGCAAGTGGGCATTGCGTGGACTGACAAAAAGCGCAGCGATCGAGCTGGCCTCCGCTGGCATCAGGGTGAACTGCATATGCCCGGGGGTTGTAGATACGCACATGATTCGTAGCAACGACAAGCTATTTGAGGCTTTAAAAGGCATTACCCCGATCGGAAAAATGGCGCATCCCGATCAGATTGCGGATGTGATGTTCTTTTTACTCGGTCCGCAATCCTCATACATCACAGGCGCAGATCTCGCTGTTGATGGTGGTGTGACAAGTGGCGGTATTTTTTGGCCGATTGGTAAAGCTGTTGGGGCAATTCAATGAGATCTAAGAACACGACGACGGATTTTGACGCAAGTCCGTTACGTGGGGAAGGAGAGTACGCGTCAACACTCAAAAAACTTTTAGGAGATAGACATGAAAAAATCGACAGCACTAGCCGGTATCGCGCTGGCTTCCGTTGTATCTTTGGTTTCGACTGCTAATGCACAGACCATCAAAATTGGGGCGATCAACCCTTACAGCGGCCCACTTGCTCTGTATGGAACTGAGGTCACGCGCGGGTACGAAATCGCGGTAGATCAACTGAACGCAAGTGGTGGCCTTTTAGGCAAAAAAGTTGAATTAATCAGGGGTGATGCAACGAATCCGCAACAAGGTATTGCGACAGTTGAGCAGTTGGTGACACGCGAAAAAGTAGACCTATTACTTGGAACCTATGTGAGCGGTATTTCCATGACCGCCAGTGACGCGGCTATGCGCTACAACAAGTTGTACTGGGAGACCAACGCTGTTTTTCAGACGCTGACGGAGCGTGGTTTGCCCAACTTCATTCGGAGTGGGCCTGACGGTAACGTATTTGCTGTGACGTCTTCAAAGGTCGTTCGGGACTTGATAGCACCAGCGTTAAAAAAGGATATCAAGGACGTCAAGGTATGGCTAGAAAGTGAAGATTCAGTCTACGGTACTGGCGTTGCCAAAGCGCAAAAGCAATTATTGACCGAAATGGGGGCGCAGGTTGTTGGCGTTGGTGCGCACTCCTGGAAGAGTATTGATCTGAACGATACAGTGTTGCGCGCAAAACAGGCTAACCCAGATATTTTGATTCAAACAGGGTATGTTCCAGATGGAAATTTGATGCTCCGTACTATTCGTGAACAAGGCTGGAAACCGTCGGCCATTTTGTTTGTGGGAACAGGCGACACACCTGAAACACTAGAGGCGGTTGGCGCCAGCTATTTAGAGGGTGTGCTAGTCGTAGGCTATCCCCGTAACGATATTAAAGACAGTTACGGTCCAGGCAATAAGGCTTACCTCGCTGCCTACCAAGCCAAGTACAAGAAGGATCCCATTGCGCCACAGGGTATGGCGGCGTTTTCTGGTGCGCAAATCTTATTTGAGTCGATCAAGGCAGCCGGCAGCGTTGACCCCGACAAAGTTCGCGCAGCAGCGCAGAAGCTTGACAAGCCAGAGGGCACTTATGCCTCTGGCTTTGGTGCCAAGTTTGACGACAAGATGCAGAACACGCGCGCATCTTTCACGGCTTCTCAGTGGCAGTCTGGTGCGATGGTGACTGTTTATCCGAAAGAGGCGGTCTTGCCAAACGTGACACTCAAGCCGCTTGGTCGCCCGTAACCGCTAAAGAATTCAATCAGACCATCACTCTGGTACAAGTTTCTTAAGAGTGATGGTCGGTTGAGTAAGGGAACCAGATCATGGATCAAATTTTGAATGTGCTGGTAATCGGTTTACTACTAGGTGGCATTTATGGCCTGGTTAGTATTGGTTTAAACCTCATATTTGGTGTCATCCGAATTATTAATTTTGCCCAAGGCGAATTGGTCATGTTCGGCATGTATGGCTGTTATTGGGCGCACGTACAGATGGGACTCAGCCCCTATGTGTCTGTTTTTATCGTCGCACCTTTGGTGGGGTTGTTAGGTGTTGTGATTCAGCGTGTGGTTTTACAGCCATTACAGAGCGAACCGAGTATGCAAATTTTCGCAACTTTCGGGCTGCTAATGATGTTCCAAAACATCATGCTCGCGTTGACGGGCGGTGAGGCGTTTAGCGTCGGAGGCTCGTTGGGGACGGAGGTCATTTCCCTTGGAGACACCAAAGTCAGCATGGTACGACTGATTACATTGCTTGCTACAACTTTGATCACTGTGGGACTCCATTTTTTCCTCAAGCGAACCATGCTGGGGAAAGCTATACGTGCGGTTACCCAAGATAAAAGAGCCGCTCGCGTCATGGGTATCGCTGTTGAGCGCATCTTCTTGCTGACATTCGGAATTGGTGCCGCTTTGGCTGGGCTCGCCGGCGCTCTCTTGACCCCCATCTATTCGATCACGCCCGGTATTGGGGGAAATTTCATCATGGCAGCTTTCGCTGTGGTTGTGCTGGGCGGCTTGGGCAGTGTTTGGGGCGCGTATTTGGGCGGACTGATCGTGGGCGTTGTTGAAGCCTTTGCAGGTTTTTACATCGATCCAGTGCTGAAAAGTGCGGTTTGGTTCCTGATCTTTCTGGTGGTTTTGGTTGTACGCCCTGCTGGCCTTCTAGGTCAAGTTGGCGCAGAGGAGGTCGGGTTCCGTGAGCAACATTGATACAAACAATTCGCCGGTGATTGAGTCGGGCCAGTCGGCTTGGATCAAATATTTCGGTGGTATGGCCTTGGCCTCTCTTCCCCTCGCGCTGTTCGTGGATGACCCGAATTGGCTCAACATCATCGCTTTCACGTACCTGATGGGTGGGCTTGCTTCCTCGTGGAACATTATTGGCGGCTTTGGGGGACAGCACTCACTTGGGCATGGCGTTTTTTTCGGTATCGGCGCTTACATGACAGCCGGCTTATTTGTCAATTACGGGTGGACTCCTTGGCTATCAATGTTGATCGCCGCGGTGACGGCCGCGGCCGTTTCAGCCCTGATCTCATGGCCAACGTTTCGTTTGCGAGGACCGTTTTTTGCGATTGCAACGTTGGCGTTCAATGAAGTAGCTTTCGTAATGGCGAACCACTTTGACTCTGTTACAGGGGGCCCCCGTGGCATCATGATTCCCTTCAAGGCAGGCGTTGAAAATATGATTTTTAAGGAGCGTTGGCAATACGCGTTACTGATGTTTGGCTTTGTAGCGATCGTCGTCGCCTTTTCTGTTTGGTTGCGCCGAAGCCGCTTAGGTTATTACCTTTTGGCAGTCCGGGAAGATGAGGATTCGGCGCGCGCATCTGGCATCCACGTCCTATCGGTCAAGCTGCAAGGAATGGCAATCAGCGCTGCCTTCACTGCAATTGGTGGCGCGCTTTTTGCCATGTATCTTCGTTTCATTGATCCGCCAACTATTTTCAATCTTCAGGATATTGGTGTGAAGTTTTTCTTGCTCTCGTTAATAGGGGGCGTTGGAACAGTCGCCGGACCTCTGCTAGGCGCCGCGTTAATTGTTCCCTTTGAAAATATCCTTCGGGTGGAATTTGCTGACGCACTGCCAGGTTTTAATTTGGCCGTTCTAGGGTTTTTAATGGTCCTGGCTGCGCTATTCATGAAGCGTGGCGTTGTCGGTGCCATTCAGGATCTCATCCAACGTCGGCGGAACAAGAGGGAGCCATCATGAGCACTGCGCTTTTAAGTGTTGACAATGTCAGCAAGCACTTTCTTGGCCTCCGCGCGGTTGACGGTGTTTCTTTGAGCGTTCAACAAGGTGAGATTGTGAGCATCATAGGACCTAATGGCGCTGGCAAGACGACTTTGTTCAATTTACTGACGGGACAGCTATCGCCAACCGCAGGGGAGGTCTTTTTCAAGGGGCAACGCATCAACCAATTGCCCCCGCATGATCGCGCACGCCTTGGGATGGGACGCACATTTCAGATTTCAAAGCCATTGATCGCACTGACGGCGCTAGAGAACGTCATGATCGGTGCATTCATGCGCCACCACGACATGCAAGAAGCCTGTGATCGTGCGATTGATGTGCTAGAGCGAGTTGGACTGATGTATCTTGCGCGACGCCGAGCTGGTGATCTAACGCTTAGCGAGCGTCGACGGTTGGAGGTCGCGCGAGCACTCGCTCTTGAGCCTGAAATTGTTTTACTCGACGAGGTGATGGCAGGGCTTAATCAAAGTGAGGTGGGCCAGGCGATTGATCTGCTCAAAGGGCTGCACGCGGAAGGGCATACCTTCCTGATCATTGAGCACAACCTTAAGGTCGTTCGCGCGTTCTCTGAGCGGGTTGTTGTTTTGGATCGGGGTCGATGGATTGGGGAGGGTAGCGCTGAAGAAATTCTGACCTCCCCTGATGTGATCAAAGCCTATTTGGGTGAAGGGCATATGGGCTCCCAAGGCAAGCAAGCACAGGGGGAGGCGGTATGAATTCGATTCTGGAAGTGGAAGGTGTGGCTGCTGGTTATGGGGAGCTACCAGTGCTCGAAGGCATCACCTTGGAGGTAGGGCATAAAGAAATCATATCAGTTGTGGGGGCGAACGGTGCCGGTAAGACAACACTGCTTCTGACAATTAGTGGTCACTTGAGAGCCCGCCATGGAAAGGTACGACTCAACGGCAACGATGTCACGGCATTACCGGCGCACGAGGCGGCTGCAATGGGCTTGGTGATGGTCCCGGAGGGTGGGAGATTGTTCCCCTTCATGACTGTTATGGAGAACTTACAGCTCGGCGCATATCACAGTGCGGCGAGGACGCGAATGGATCAAACCATGGAGGAGGTCCTGACGTTATTCCCAATTTTGGCGGATCGCCGCGAACAATTAGCTGGTCGCTTATCGGGGGGGGAGCGCCAAATGTGCGCGGTCGCGCGAGCCTTGATGGCATTGCCCAAATTGTTAATGTTGGACGAACCGTCTCTCGGTTTGGCACCAATCATCGTAGACAAGGTATTCGAGATGTTGGGTAAGCTCGTAGAAAGTAAGGGGTTGTCTGTTTTGTTAGTTGAACAAAACGTTGGAAATGCATTACGTCTTGCCAAGCGGGGCTACGTCATTGAACAGGGGCATATTCTGAAGTCTGGGCGAGGCCAGGATTTGCTAAATGATCCTGACGTACAGCGCTCTTATTTAGGCTTGTGATTCGTGGCTTTCGACATGGGCAAGATAGTTAAACCAATTTGTCGGATCGGTTCGGGGGCGGGCTTCGCGGGAGACCGGATTGATCCGGCAGTCGCACTGGCTGCTTCTGGCGAAGTGGATGCGATTGCCTTGGAGTGTCTAGCTGAACGCACACTTGTGCCCGCCATCAAGGCCCGTCTAGAAAGCCCTGAGGCCGGTGCTGACCCCCGTTTGCGTAGACGGTTGCGACCCTTGCTTCCTGTTGCTGTACAAACGAAGTGTAAGATTATTTCTAACCTCGGTGCTGCGAATCCCATAGCAGCTGGTGGTGCGATTTCGGCTCTTGGAAAAGAGCTAAATATTAAGGGCCTTCGTGTGGCAGCGATTGAGGGCGATGATGTCACCAGCCAGTCTCAAGTTATTGATTGGAAACGACCTTTAAAAGGCCGCTTGCTGGGCGCGCATGCATACCTCGGCTGCAGTCAAATGGCGGAGGCCTTAGAGGAGGGAGCAGATGTTGTCGTGACGGGACGGGTAGCGGACTCTGCTTTGTTTGCAGCGCCCGTGAGGGTACGCATGCAGAACGATCAGCAAGCCTTCGCAGGTGCGTTGACGGTGGGGCATTTGTTGGAGTGTGGTGGACAACTGACGGGGGGCAATTTTGATCCGGTCGGTGGGCCGCTTCCGGGAAATCCGCTCACGGCTTCCGATTTCGCTGCATTGGGCTACCCCATCGCGCATGTTTATGCAGATGGCACCGCGGATATCATGACCTTAACCGGTGCTGCCGCAGTGATTGATAGTATGACCTGTGCGCTTCAATTGCTCTACGAAGTACACGACCCCACTTACTACGCAACACCAGATTTAGTCCTCGATTTCAGCGCCGTGGTATTCGAACAAATTGGTAGGAACTGTGTACGGATGCAGGGTGCACAAACATCCGGCCCTCCCCCAACGATAAAGGTTGCTGGCTTTGTAGAGCAGCCTGGCTATATTGCTGACTGCGAAATTGGGTTTGTTGGCACAGGCGCACTTTTCCGTGCGCAACTAGCCGCCGACGCACTTCGGTTGAGATTATCGGCGTGGCCCGATGATGACATTGCTATTGATTTGGTTGGTGTGAATTCCATTTTACGTGCAGGGGCATCACCAGAGGGTAATCACACTGAGTTGAGAGTGCACGTCTCTGCGCGCTGTCCTGACATGGAGGCAGCGCAACAAATTGAAGATGAAGTATATGCGTTGACGTTATCGGGCCCGGCTGGCGGTTGTAGTGTGCGTAGTGAAAGACGCAACCGGATTGAGGTTATCGATGGCTATATTTCAGCTGACCTTATTCGCACAAGTACGCATTGGAGTTCATCATGAGGGTCGGTGACATTGCAGCTGGACGTGCAGGTGATAAAGGCGACGTGCTGGACCTGACGCTCGTCGCTCGGGATGAGCTGGCCTACAACATGCTGCTGGGTGCGCTAACCGCGGACAGTGTGCAGCGAATGTTGAACCAAGTCGTTCCGGGTCCTGTGATGCGCTACGAATTACCACGCTTGCAGGCGCTCAAGTTCGTGATGCCGGAGGCTTTACAGGGGGGTGTTTATGCCAGCTTGCGCCCAGGCCTTCACTGGCAAAAAGCGGCAATTTGGTTGTTGTTGGACTTACGCATAGACCCAATAGATCTAGCTTTAAGTTGGCAATCAAATTTGAGTCAGGGCGGGGCGTTGTCATGAGCTGGTCCACGATCGACTGGCAGGATATCCGGTGTGCCGAAAGCGAAGGTATCTTGACCATCACATTGAGTCGTGTGAAGCGGCTGAATGCGTTTACGGTGACCATGGCGTCGGAGCTGATTGAGGCTTTTACCGCGGCAAGCGAGGACGATACTGTCAAGGCTGTGATCCTCACGGGTGAGGGGTCGACTTTCTGCGCGGGGATGGAGTTGGCACCTGAGGCAGGTGGAAACGTGTTTGGTCTGGATGAGGAAATGCGTCCGACACTACAAGACATGAATAATCGGCTTGATGATCCGGAAATCATCGCGGGTGTGCGTGATACTGGCGGTCGCGTAACGCTCGCAATGTTTGATTGTAAGAAGCCAATCATTGCTGCCATTAATGGTGTGGCTGTCGGTGTGGGCGCCACTTTGACGCTGGCGTGCGACATACGCCTAGCGGCGACACAAGCCAAATTTGGCTTTGTGTTTGGAAAGATCGGAATCGTACCGGATGCCTGCTCCAGCTGGTTTTTACCACGTGTTGTTGGTCTCCCAAAGGCGTTGGAGTGGACGATGAGTGGGGTCCTTGTTTCCGCGAGTGATGCGATCGAGGCGGGTTTGATCAAAGAGATTTGTGGCGATGATCAATTGATGCAACGGGCATTCGCCCTAGCGCACGCATATACAAATAAGCGCTCCCCTGTTTCCGTCGCCCTGATTCGGCAAATGATGTACCGTAATTCAGCGCTAGCGCATCCTCTAGAGGCGCACAAGATTGAATCGCTTGGTATTTTTTACACCAGCTTGTCCGACGGCAAAGAGGGTGTGTCCTCGTTTCTCCAGCGTCGCGAGCCTGACTTTAGGGACCCAGCATCAGCGATGCCTGACTTTTATCCGTGGTGGAACTGATGGATTTTGATCTTCATCGTTTAGAGCAATTTTTGCTGTCTCGGGTTGAGAATATACAAGGGCCTATGACACTGGAGCGAATCAAGGGGGGGCAGTCAAACCCCACCTTTTTTGTTGACTTCCCGGGCAGACGGTTTGTTTTACGCAAACAACCGGCAGCGGATCTTCTTCCGTCAGCCCACGCGATCGATCGCGAGTTTCGTGTTATGCAGGCACTGACTTCGACCTCGGTTCCTGTGCCGAAGCTTGTGCTGTTCCATGAGGACCGATCAATCATCGGAACGCCCTTCTATTTGATGGAGCGCATGGATGGGCGGGTCATCGCTGACTATGCATTGCCGGGAATGACACCGGCTGAACGACGTGCCATCTATCTCAGTATGGCCGATACCATGGGGCAACTGCATCGTGTCGACTGGGCCGGTATTGGTCTATCAGATTTTGGGCGACCCGGTAATTACTTTCGACGGCAGCTCGCACGCTGGTCGAAGCAATGGGCAATATCGAAGACCCGGGATGACCCTAGGGTTGATGCGCTAACCCGTTGGCTTTATCAGCGGATTCCGTTCGAGCGAGAAACCACCGTCTGTCATGGTGATTTTCGTCTGGGTAACTTAATGATTCATCCAACGGAGCCTCGTGTCATCGGAGTGCTGGATTGGGAGCTATCGACGCTAGGTCACCCACTCGCAGATGTTGCCTTCAATGCGATGGCGTGGTGGACCCTTCCCACTGAATACGGGGGTATCCGTGGTTTAGATTTACAGGCTTTAGGAATACCCTCGCAGCAGGACTATTTGGCACATTATTACGAAGTGAGCGGCATAGCGGAGCAGGTTACGGCTTTTCACTTTGCTTTTGCACTCTTTCGCATGGCTGTCATCTTTGAGGGAATTGCATCCCGTGCGGCTAATGGTAACGCGGCGTCTCACGATGCCGCCCAAGTCGGGAGACTGAGCAGATCATTTGTTACAAGAGCGCTGGAGTTTGTGGATGACCAACAAATAGCCAATGTCAGCGTCGTGCCGGAAGAGGAGTACAAATGAGTGAGTGGGAGCCAATTTGGCCGGCCATGCGCGAGGAAGCGCACTTTAAGGATAGGGTAGTCACGTGCTTCGTCGATCGCGTGGGTAGCCTGTACGAGTTGCTATCTTCTGCGTACAAAAAAAATCCAAATGGAGAGGCTATCGTTTGTGGCGATCAGCGCCTCCGATATGCAGACTTGTTCCTGCAATGTTCTCAGTTTGCGACAGGCTTACAAAAATACGGGGTCATCAAAGGTGATCGAGTTGCGATACTTCTAGAAAATCGATCCGAGTTCGTAGTGACTCTTTTTGCAACCGCGATGTTGGGAGCCGTAGCCGTACCGATGAGCGTTCGGGAGCAAGCGCCTGGCATCGCTTATATGCTGGGGCATTGTGGTGCCAAGGTCGTTGTGCATGAGACCTACCTAGCAGAGTTATTGCCGACGACAGATGATGCGCCCGAATTGAGCCATCGCGTTGCGGTAGGTTTCTGTGAGGGCTCAGATCTATTCAGTGAATGGCTCCTTGATAGTGATCTGACTTCGGGTGTGGAGGTCGCTGAGGAGGATACGGCAGTAATCCTCTACACATCAGGCACGACAGGACGACCAAAGGGTGCGATGTTGACGAACCTAGGTATCGTTCATTCTTCAATGCATTTTCAGATCGCAATGGGGCTATCTGCGCGGGACTGCTCTATCGCTGCAGTTCCACTGAGCCACGTCACGGGTTTGGTCGCGCTGATAACAACTATGGTGTCCTGCGCGGGAAAATTGGTCATCATGTCAAGCTTCAAAGCCAAAGACTTTCTTAAATTGGCAGAGCGTGAGCAGATGACCCATACCCTGATGGTTCCTGCCATGTACAACCTGTGCCTTCTTCAAGAAGAATTTGCGCAGTCTGACCTGAGTAGTTGGCGAATTGGTGGCTTTGGTGGAGCGCCCATGCCGGTTGCAAGTATTGAGCAATTGACGCAGAAGGTACCTACGCTAACGCTTATGAATTGTTATGGATCCACCGAGACCACCTCACCTGCAACCCTGATTCCCAAGGGGAAAGTTACGAGCCATTTAGATTCCGTAGGTGTGCCACTTGCATGTGTTGAGATTCGAGTCATGGACGATCATGGCTGCGAGGTGACAACTGACACGCTAGGGGAGATATGGATAAAGGGGCCAATGGTCGTTACCGGGTATTGGGACAACCCCGATGCGACTTCCGAAAACTTCACGGCTGGATTTTGGCATTCAGGCGATATTGGATCCATCGACGCCAAAGGTTATGTCAAGGTGTTGGACCGTAAGAAGGACATGATCAATCGGGGTGGTTACAAGATATACACGATTGAGGTTGAAAACGCGTTATACGCGCATCCTGCGGTTCAAGAGTGCGCAGTCGTATCTAAACCTTGCCCTGTTTTGGGTGAGCGTGTACACGCATTTGTGATGTTGAAAGACTGTGTTGTAACCTCGGCTGAGTTGACAACACATTGCAGTGCGCGATTATCGGACTACAAAGTCCCCGAGAGTTTCACATTGACTCAAACCGCTTTGCCGCGTAATGCCAATGGCAAGCTTTTGAAGAAAGTTATGCGGGATTCACTTTTAGAGGGGTTGCAGACCTAAACGGTCTCTCTAAGCACATCTATTTTTGGAGACAAGCTATGTCGTTCTCTGTCGATTTAAGCACGCCCGATCGGCTGCGCGCGCAAGTGGGTAAGGAGGTGTTTTTAACGGAATGGGTGACTGTAGACCAAAGACGAATCGACCTGTTTGCACAGGCAACCGACGACTTTCAATGGATTCATGTTGACCCTACGCGCGCAGAGAAAGAGTCCCCGTACGGTCGCACAATCGCACACGGTTTCTTAACCTTATCCCTGTTGGGAAAATTCTATGAAACCCATCTGACTTTGCCCTTCACTGATGTCAGCCTCAACTATGGATTGAATCGAGTTCGGTTCACTAACCCTGTGCGCTCAGGAAGTCGTGTAAGAGGGCGATTTTCTCTAACGAAAATGGAGGATTTACCGGATGCAATTCAGATGACATTTAGCGTCATCATTGAGATTGAAGGGGAGGACAGGCCAGCATGCGTCGCCGATTCAGTCGTAAGGCAATACCTTTCAGGAAACGTGTGATGAGTACCATATCTGCTAGCTCAAACAAAGTTGCCATTATTACAGGAGCCGCCTCAGGTGTGGGCGCCGCCACTGCTCGGTTGCTGGCCCGGAAGGGGTATGCCCTACTCGTGAATTACAACCGCAGTGCGGTGCTTGCCGACGAGGTGGTTTCTGACTGTAAGAGCTTAGGCGCTGACGCTATCGCTGGACACGGTGATGTGTCTGATGATGCTGTTTGCCGGCGTCTTGCGGCACAGGCGTTAGAGCGGTGGGGGCGCATTGATGCTCTGGTGAATAGTGCCGGCTCAACACTGTTCGTGCCAATGTCCCAGCTTGACGCTGTTGATGCAGTTGATTTTCATAACATCTATGGGGTAAATGCCATTGGACCATTTCAAATGGCGCGCGCAGTTTCGGCACATATGGGGAATAACAGCGCCATTGTTAATGTCTCCTCGGTTGCAGGTCAAACTGGCATCGGTAGCTCATTCCCGTATGTGTTATCCAAGGCTGCTTTGAATGCATTAACGGTTGGGCTCTCACGTGCGCTAGCACCAAAAATTCGTGTGAATGCCGTATTGCCTGGAATGATCGAGGGGCGCTGGATGCGTGATGGTTTGGGTGAGGAAGCTTACGAACGGGTTAAAAAGCAATTCGCAGAAACAGCGCTTTTAGAGCGGGTTGCGACGCCCGACCACATTGCTGAATCGATTGGTTGGTTGTTAGACCCTGGCTGCTTGATGACGGGTCAATTGATGGTCGTTGATGGCGGTGCAACATTGGGACGACCGCCCGCGGCAGCAGGAAAACGATGATGAAAAACGAAATATCTAGGGAGTCAATTGTTAATTTGACGTATCAAGGGAATGTCGCAATCCTGACATTGAACAATCCCGAATCTTTAAATAGTTTGAGTCTAGATGCGATCAAGACGCTACTTGTGCAGCTAAATCAGCTCTCAAACAACACGCGTGTGCGTGCACTGCTGGTCACGGGCGCAGGGCGTGGATTTTGTTCGGGGTGGCAATTGGACGAATCGGGGGTTCCTGGATTACCTGATGAGTCCTTCGGTGTCCGGCAGGCGCACTTGATGGCGGAGTATTTCAATCCCGTAATTCAAGCATTCCATGACGTCCCTTTCCCAACGATCGCGGCGGTCAATGGTGTAAGTGCCGGTGCCGGTGTTAGTTTGGCGCTGGCGTGCGACGTGGCTTTTGCTGCTGACAGCGCATCATTCTTATTGACCTTCACGCCAAAGTTAGGTCTTGTCCCTGACCTTGGCGCTTCATGGAAGCTGCCTCGCCTCATTGGTTGGGCGCGCGCACAAGCGATCACTCTAAGCGGTGAGCGAATTTCTGCACAACAGGCCGAGGAATGGGGGATGATTTGGCGCAAGACCTCCGATCAGAGTCTGTTGCCTGAGGCCATGAATCTGGCGCAACGGCTCGCACAGTCCCCTCCAGGGATGGGGCGTGAGGTGCGTCATTGCTATCACATGGCTCAGATTAATGGTTTGCCTGCTCAGATGGAGTACGAGCGCTTACGTCAGCGCGAATTATTGGATACGCCTTCCTTCGAAGAGGGGTTACGTGCATTTCAAGAAAAAAGGTCACCTAAGTTTCCCCCCCCCGGATAATTAGAACTTCCCGCAAATCTGTAGATACTCTTTATAACGCCGCCTGACGCTGCCGCTCGAACGCCGGTGCTTTGAGTGATCGGTTAATGCTTGGTCGGCTGATACCCGTGCCGCTTGGAAGCGAGGTGGAGGTTCCTCCTCGGCTGATGCTGCTGACGTTGCCCCTGTCTTGGTGTTCTCAGTGCAATTTCGATTTGATGCGCAGAGGTTGCCGATCGGACCCATAACGCTGCAGGTCGGTTGGCGGGCATGGAGCACAGGATACGTTATCCAATCCCGGTCAATTGGCCAGCCTCAGGTTGGAAGCAAGCTTTGTTTTTTGTAAGGATTGCGCTAGTATCCTTACGCCGTTGCAGTGAAGTTGTAGCGGCACTGTTGCAGGCGTTCCCTTCACACGGCAGGGGTCGCAGGTTCGAACCCTGTACCACCCACCAGTAATTAGTTAAGTAAATCAAGCACTTAGGATCGATCTTGGGTGCTTTTTTACGTTCAAAAGTAGTATAAACACGCTTTACTACTATTGTATTGTTTCAGAGTTGGTTTTGTTAGGTTTCTGTTGTCACAGAATATTTTTTCAGACGTAAAAAAGCCACGGATTAACCGTGGCTTCTAGGTGCAGTCCACATGATTTGCGGACATTTTTAAGTGCATCAACCCAGCATGTCAGCCCAGATGTTTTGTGCCCAGTTCATGGCGTAAACACCTTCTAACTTGTTCGCCTCAGGCGTCAGGCCACCGGCACCTTTCACCGTCAGCATGGTCTTTTTCTCAACGTCGTAGCTGTGGACACTGGCCACGTGTACCACCTCATCCGGGGTCACGAAGCTGTAGCACGTGTTGGCATAAACCGGTGACGAAGGAACCTCTTGCCCGGTCATCATCGCCACCACGGCAGCCGCACACGTCTTGCCGTGCTGGTTAGCCATGTGACCTGATTTCGGCATCCCCGGCGCACCCTGAATGGAATCACCCAGCACATGCACGTTCTTCTGGGCTTTTGATTCAAAGGTCAGGAAATCAACCTCACACCAGCGGTTATCCAGCGTAGCCAAGCCAGCGGTACGGGCAATCGTACCGGCGCGCATTTCGGGTATGACGTTCAAGACATCGGCCTTCATGTCGTCGTTGAAATCAAACTTCAGTGTCTTCGTTTGCACATCAACGTCAATCACTTTGTGGTTGGGCCGGTAATCGATATAGCCGCTGTAATGATCGGCCCACGCCTTCTTGAACAACTTACCTTTTGACACCACATCTTTGTTGGCGTCAAACAAGACCACCTTACTTCTAGGCTTCTCGCGCTTGAAATAACCGGCAATCTGGCAAGCACGTTCATAGGGCCCGGGCGGGCATCGGTAAGGGCCCAGCGGCACGGACATGGCGAAGACACCGCCATCAGGCATGGCCTCAAGCTGCTTACGCAAGGTCGCTGTTTGCGCGCCTGCCTTCCAAGCGTGCATGACCTTTGACTGCGCCTCCGCGTTATTCAAACCAGGGATCTTGTCGTACATGAAGTCGATACCTGGCGACACAATCAAACGGTCGTAGGGTAGCGTGCTGCCGCCCGCCAGTGTCACGGTGCGCTTGGTCGTGTCAACAGCAACGACCGTGTCTCGCACCATCTGAATCCCATGGCGATTTTTTAAGTTGTCGTAGGAGGTCGTGATATCGGCCATCTGCTTGACACCACCCAAGACCAAGTTGGAAATGGGGCATGACACGAAGGCAGGATTTGGCTCGATCAACGTGACCGCAATGGCACCCTCCGACCACATGCGAATGTACTTGGCTGCCGTGGCCCCAGAGAAGCCCCCGCCGATCACAACGACCTTGCCCTTCGAGCCACCCACTGTGGCGCAACCTGCGCTCAAGCCCAAAGCGGTCAGACCTGCACCCGCGCCGATTGAATTAATAAATTGACGACGTTTCATGGTTTCACCTCACTTATTTTTGAGCTGCAAAAAACGCAGCCATGGCTTCAATTTGCGCATCGGTGTAACCCTTGGCAATCTGATGCATGATGGTTGCTGGAACCGCACCAGCCTTGTAGGCCGCCATTTTTTTGATCAGTTCAGCAGCAGGCTGACCGGCCAAAGCAGGTGGTGCGCCGACGGCCTTGCCGTTGGTGCCATGGCAATTGGCACAGGCTGAAGCCCATTGTTTAACTTGCAGATCTTGCGCCGATACGGCGTTTGCGGTGAGCAACAACAGCGCGGCACCGGTTGTTGATGCCAACTTTCTCAGGCTCATGGTTCATCTCCCAATTTTTGAACAAGGACGAAAATATTCTTGGTTATCTATATTCCGACCCGATCGTATGAATCGGAATCAACAAACTCAATTAGGGAAAAGCCTAGCCCCCACCACGCTGCATATACAAGTCAAAACGACGCATGAAGGTATAGCGCTGTGCCGCGTCTTGATTGGTAAACGTGAAGGTCACGATCAAGCGCGGAATACTGGCAAGTGCGATAACCCGAGGGGCTCCCACTTGCCAATCGATTCGTAAACCACCATCCGAGAAACGGATATCGGCTGACGAATCGGATAACGTCCAAGGATGGTCGCCAATGGCATTGGGCAACCACCCATGCCACTCATTGAGAGAGC
>Ga0255765_1001749_pt1 | contig 26190 bp, 19 predicted proteins | sample 041ome_8_FD_179965 | JGI IMG/M metagenome (GOLD analysis project Ga0255765, IMG submission 179965) | Coastal salt marsh microbial communities from the Groves Creek Marsh, Skidaway Island, Georgia - 041407BS metaG (version 2) | ecosystem: Environmental > Aquatic > Marine > Intertidal zone > Salt...
AAAAATTTATCTCGGTACTCTTGACGGCTATATCGTCGCCATTAATGCGAACACGGGTGTAGAGGAATGGCGCAAGCTTACCGTTGACCCGGATGCCCAATATACTATTACCAGCGCTCCGCGCATTATTAAGGGGCAGGTATTGATCGGAAATTCCGGTAGCGAGAAAACAGCACGGGGCTATCTGGGAGCCTATGATGCCCAAACCGGTGAAGACCTTTGGCGTGTGTATACCGTGCCTGGTAATCCGGAACTGGGTTTTGAAACGCCGCAAATGGAAATGGCCGCAGCTACCTGGAGCGGACAATGGTGGGAGCTTGGTGGAGGAGGCACAGTCTGGGACGCCATCGTCTATGATGAACTCAATGACCTGGTGATTTTTGGTACTGGTAACGGTACGCCATGGGATCAGCGCGCACGTGATCCTGCAGGCGGTGATAATCTATTCGTTGCCTCCATTCTGGCAGTGGATGCTGATACCGGTGAGTATGCCTGGCATTACCAGACCACCCCTGGCGATACCTGGGATTATGATGCCATGAGTCCAATGATGCTGCTCGATCTTGAAGTAGATGGAGTAGAGCGTCATGTTGTGGCCCAGCCCAACAAGAACGGGTTCTTTTATATGCTGGATGCCGGCACCGGGGAACTATTGCGCGGCTATCCGTTTACCGAAGTAAACTGGGCCACTGGTATTGATATGGATACCGGTCGACCTATTGAAGTCCCCGAAGCGCGTTATGATTTCGAAAATATCTATAACCTTGTGCCGGGAGTGCAGGGAGGCCATGGTTGGCATGCCAATGCCTGGAACCCTGATACTGGCCATATCTATATAGCTACCCAACGCGCTTACTTTGCCATGCAAAGTGATGCCAATTTCACACCAAACCCAACGGGAAATAACCTCGCCATTAATATGGGGGCCAATTTCACCTATTACCGTGATAACCCCGATGCCCCCAGAGAGTTTGTTGGCTATGTTTCCGCCTGGGATCCGGTTACCGGAGAAGAAGTCTGGCGCGGAGAGGAAAATGATGGCCCAACCGGTGGCGTACTTAGCACCGGAGGTGGACTTGTTTTCTCCGGTGGCGGTAATAACACCAACGAATTTCGTGCCTACGATACCGTTAGCGGGGAAAAACTCTGGTCGTTTGATACCCAGACCGGGATGGTGGCAGCGCCGATTACCTTCGAAATGGACGGCAAGCAATATATCGCGGCCAGTGTCGGGATAAATCAGGCGGGTAATTATTTTGCGCCAAATTACTCCAGGCTGCTGGTTTTTGGTCTGGGTGGCGATGCCCAATTGCCACAGCCCTTGACCTATACCCCAAGAGAGCTTAATCCACCGGCACTGACGGCGTCTCAGGATGTGGTCACTACCGGGGGACAGCTTTACGGTCAATACTGTTCTGTTTGTCATGGTACCGGCGGTCAGCAACGTGGGGCTAATTTTCCTAACCTGATGGTGTCACCCATGCTGCATAGTCAGGATGCCTTTGATCAGGTCGTTCTGGAAGGCATCAGAGCTGACAAGGGGATGGTGTCTTTTGCAGATCAGTTCAGTGATGAGGAAAGTGAAGCCATTCGCTGGTTTATCGTTGCGCAGGCCATAGATGCCTTGAATGCCACGCCACTCGCACCGCCAGTGGATGTGGATGTGCCGGAAGACCTGCACACTGACGAAGAATAAAAAATTCACGAAAAAGCACATCCAAAAGTAACCCTAGAAAACACCGGTTCCCGAAGGGGACGCCGGTGTTTTCTAGCTGTCACAAACACCTGCTGTATTTGATTCAGGGCAACGAAATCCTGGTATTGATCACCTAAACTGTCCTCCGCAATTACCATTGGTGGAAAGCGGTTATGGTGGACAATGATCCGCTTCTCCCTCAAAATCCGAGTCACGGGAAAATTTCCACATTTCTTAGGAATTTCTCTAATAAGATCGGCCCAATATCCATAACAGTGGCAACTTGAGTATGTTTACGTATCTACGCAGTATCTATTTAACCGTTTTACTGGCTTCCGGGCTTTTTATTTCCGAGACAGCCTGGACTGCCAGCACCTCTGACGAGTGGCAGGTCATTGAGGAATATTGCTACAAATGTCATAACGACGAAGACTGGGCGGGAAGTGTTGCCTTTAACCTGATGTCTTCAGGCGGGGTGGCTCATGAGGCTGAAGTATTCGAAGAGGTCATTCGGCGAGTGAAAGGTGGTCATATGCCGCCTCCGGGAGCAGATCGCCCAAAAGAAACAGAGCTTCATAAGTTGGTATCCTGGCTGGAAGACACGCTGGATTCTGCAGCACCACAGACTTTAGCGGGTAATGTCCCGTTGCGGCGGTTGAATCGTCGGGAATATGAAAATGCCATTCGTGATCTGCTGGCGATGGAGATTGATGCAACAGCGTTGTTGCCGGCAGATGATATCGAAGGCGGCTTTGACAATAATGCGCAAGCATTACAGGTATCCCCCGCCTTTATTGATCAATACCTGAATGCCGCAAGAACTATTGCACACAATGCTATTGGCGATCGTCGCCCGATTCCCATAATGGAAACTTTTGGAAGTGAAGCAGATATGATTATCTCGCTGCCAGCCAGAGGTACACCAGGTACCGGTGTTCAACAGAATCATATGGCAGGTATGCCGTTTGGCACCCGCGGTGGCATGAGTGTGCGTTACAACTTCATGGCTGACGGTGAGTATGAACTTAATATTGGCGATCTGGCCCTGGGCAGGGAAGTACCCAACATGGAGTTTAAAAATACCGTTATTGCCTTGCTGGATGGCAAAGAATTTTTTCGCACGGAACTGGGTGGTGATGATGACCATGAAGCCATCGACCAGGAGCAGGCTGATGCGGTTTCCAGAATCAACCTACGACTTAAAGGAATCCGCTTCAATGCTACAGCAGGACAACACATTATCACTGTGACTTTTCTGCATCGCAGCTTTGCCGAAAGTGATGAGAGGACACCAACATTAGCCCTGGAAGGTGGGCAGAGCAGAATTCATAAACTGCATGCCTTGCAGGTTCGTGGGCCATTGAAAGTGACGGGTATGAGCCAATCGGAACCCCGTAAGCGCATTTTTGTCTGCTATCCAAGAGAAATAGCTGAAGAGAAAGCCTGTGCCACTGAAATTATCACCAACCTGGCAGAACGCGCATTTCGCCGTCCTCTGGAACAGGAGGATATGGATAGCCTGGTGGCTTTTTATGAAGGTAGTCGTGAATCCCAGGATTTTGAAGCCAGTATAAAAGAGGCAGTAAGTGCCATCCTGGTAAGCCCTCATTTCATTTATCGTGCGGAAGTGGGCGCGGAAGCGGGGGACAGCATTTTGCTTTCTGACCTGGAGCTGGCTACACGGCTATCGTTTTTCCTGTGGAGTAGTTTGCCCGATGAGGAATTACTCACTCTGGCAAGTGCAAATCAACTGAGTGATCCTGATGTACTGAATGCCCAGATTTCAAGAATGCTTGCCGATGAGAGAGCGAAAACTCTAGTCGATGACTTTGCTTTCCAGTGGCTTAATCTTGCCAAACTGGATGAAATTTCTCCAAGCCGCTTCCTGTTTCGCTATTCCAGCCGCTTTCTGGATCCCAGGCCCATGTTCAAGCAGGAGCTGAGCCTTTTTATTGACAGTGTATTACGTAGTGATCAGTCCGTAGTGAGGCTGCTAGATGCTGACTATACCTACCTCAATGAAAGGTTGGCAGCCCACTACGGAATAGAAGACGTCAAAGGCAGTGCTTTCCGAAAAGTCACGCTTGAAGATGACTATCGCAAAGGCCTGTTGGGTAAAGGTGCCATCCTGATGCTCACCGCTAACCCTAATCGTACTTCTCCTGTATTGAGGGGAGCCTGGATTCTAGAACGGCTTTTGGCCTCTCCGCCAACACCGCCGCCACCGAATGTGGAAACAGATTTGTCGCAGAAACCAGGGCAGCTACCCCAGACGCTGAGAGCAAGACTGGAACAGCACAGGGCCAATCCGAGTTGTTATTCCTGCCATGGCGTGCTCGACCCACTTGGATTTGCATTGGAGAATTTTAATACCGTGGGACAGTTCCAGGAATATGATCTGGATACGCTATCGTTGATTGATGCATCCGGCGTGCTTCCGGATGGTACGAAAATCACCAATCCTGCAGATTTGAGAACCGCACTTGTTGCACGCTCTGAAGAATTCGTGCAGTCGCTCACAGAGCACCTGATGACTTATGCCTTGGGCAGACTGGTCGATTATCGGGATATGCCTACAGTGAGGAAAATTGTACGTGCCTCAGAAAAGGATGATTATAGTTTTCAATCCATCGTGTTTAATATCGTAAGCAGTGACGCTTTTCTCATGCGTGAGAGCTCTCTCAGTGCTAATGAAACAGAGAATCTGCAACAGGTATCACTTTAATTAATTTCTAAACTCTAGAAAAACAGGAAAAGAACATGTTTATCAGCAAAAAACATCTTTCACGTAGAACATTCTTGAGAGGGACCGGGGCTTCTATTGCTCTGCCAATGCTGGATGCCATGACGCCTGCCCTGGCCCAGCCAGCCACGGGTTTTCCACGTATGGGGTTTATTTATTTTCCCCATGGTGCGGTTGAACATGAATGGGCGCCGAAACAAACTGGCAGCGATTTCGAGTACTCTAAAATTCTTCAGCCACTGGAGTCAATGCATGACTATGTGACAGTCGTATCGGGGCTGCGAAACAAGAGCGCTGAGGGAGGCCCTGCGCCCCATTCCATCACTGAAGAAACCTGGTTGTCCTGTGTGGCACCTGGAGATCGCGACAGAAGTCCTGGCGGCATCAAGGGCATGACCGCAGACCAGATTGCAGCGCGAATTATCGGGGAGACCACCCCTTTGCCTTCACTGGAACTGTGTGGCGAACCGGGAGGTGCGATTAATTACCGAACTCCGCAGCAGACTCTGCCGCTGGAAAGTAACCCTCGCAAGGTTTTCTACACCATGTTTGGTCAGGGAGATACCTACGACGAACGCATCCAGATCCTCGATCAGTCACGCAGTCTGCTGGATTATGTGCGGGAGTCTACAGCCAGTCTAAACCGTAAACTGAGTGCTGCTGATCAGATTCGAGTATCTGATTACCTGGATTCTGTGCGTGAAGTGGAAGCCCGAATCCAGAAGCTGGAAGAGGGTGCGCGTGAGCTCACCGGTTTGCCGGATGCGCCGTTGGGTCCGCCCGATGATTTTACCGAATTACTCGATATCCAGTTTGAAATGATTGCGCTGGCTTTCCAAAACGATCAGACCAGAATTGCCTCTATGCGCATGATTAAGGAAGCCAGTATGCGCGTATTTGATAATCTCGGTATAGCCGAATCCTTCCATCCGCTCTCTCACCATCAGGAAGATCCCGTCAAGTGGGAGCAGTTAGTCCGTATTCAACGCCACCAGACCGAACGTGCATTCAGGTTTGCCCAGCGTCTTAAAGAAATGGAAGATGTTGAAGGCAATATCCTCGATAACTCAATTATTCTGTTTGGCAGCAATATGGGTAACAGTGATGTCCACGGTGCCGATCATTTGCCTTCTGTTCTGGTGGGTCGTGGCGGTGGTATCAAAGGTGGCCAGCATTTGCATTATCCGCAGGATACTCCTCATGCCAATTTGATCCATACCATGCTTGATCGTGTTGGTGTGCAACTGGATGAATTTGCTGATAGCACCGGTCCTTTCGCGGAAGTTTAATATGACCTTATTTCGATTTACCGCTAGCGTGGCTGTTATGGTATTTGCCATGGCAGGGACCAGCTTCTCAAGTGCGCAAAATTTTGTGCCTCTGGAAGTGCCAGATCCGTTGGGTGAAATAGTTCGCAATCTTGACGTCAATGAGCGCGGACCTGATGGCAGTACCCCCCTGCAATGGGCTGTGTATGACCAGGATGTGGAAAAAATCCGTGAACTGATTCGTGCTGGTGCGGATGTTAATGCGGCAAACAATTTCGGTGCCAATGCCATGCAGCTGGCTGCTGAAGTGGCCCATCGCGAAATCCTGGATTTGTTGCTTGATGCAGGCGCCGACGTGGACTCTCCCAATCCGGAAGGCCAGACTGCGCTGATGCTTGTGGCACGAACTGGCGATGTGGCTGCAGCAAAATTACTGGTAAAGAATGGTGCGACTATTGATGCTCGCGAAAGCTGGGGTCAGCAAACAGCACTGATGTGGGCTTCCGCCCGCCGCCATCCAGCGATGATGGATCTGTTGATTCGCGAAGGTGCAGATATAAACGCTATCTCGGCTGTACGAGATTACAACAGCCATGTCACCGCAGAAGGGCGTGCCAAACGTCTCGATAGTGGTGGGCTCACACCGCTGATGTTTGCCGTGCGTGAAAACTGCAAGAGCTGTGTCGAACTCCTGATTGAAAATAATGTAGACCTGGATCTTACCGATCCTGATGGTGTCTCGCCTTTACTCATGGCGATTCTGAATGCCAACTGGGATATCGCCCGGGAATTGATCGAGGCTGGCGCTGATGTGCAGCAGTGGGACAAGTTTGGCCAGGCCCCTTTATTTGCTGTCACCGGTAATCGAAATGACGCTGGCCTTAAGGTGGACGGTATCCTGAATGAGACCGATGGTCTGACTATTGCCAGAATGCTGCTGGATGCGGGCGCAAACCCTAATATGCAGTTATTTTATCGACCTGCGAAAGCCCGCGGTGGACCGCTCTCCAGGGGGACTACGCCCTTGATCCGTGCTGCCAGCGGGGGGGATGTAGAGTTGATAAAACTGTTGCTGGAATACGGAGCCAGGGCAGATTTACCCCAGGCGGATCTGCAAACCCCCGTTTCTGCATTGGCCGGTGCCCGGGGTGATCAGGAGGCTCTGGTTGAAGGTCTGGCGCTTTTGATTGAGCTCGGAGCCGAGCTGAGCTTGAGAGCTGTTCCTCATCATCTGCAAAGAGCCCGCGGTGGAACACCGTTACATTATGCTGTTCGGGCTAGAAATGATCTGGTGGCTAAAGCACTGGTTGAAGCTGGGGCGGATATAGACGGTAAAGATATCGATGGACTCACTGCGCTTGATTATGCGGAGTCCCGTGGACAAATTACTTTCACTGCCACTCGCCAGCCACCCAATAAAAAAATGGCTGATTTGTTACGTAGCCTTGGCGCCAAGGAAGAGTTGGATGCAACTCCATTCTGGCCCAATGTTGGGCCACCGTTCTTTTATCCTTGGAATATCTTTCCTCTGGATCCGGAAACAGAGCGTCATGCCCTGGTACCAGGATCTTTTGATCATCAGTAGTAAAATAAAAATGAAATCAGATTATTCTCGCAGGAAATTCCTTAACAAGGGCGCTCATTTCCTTGGCGCTGCTGGTGTTGGGGGGGGGCTGTCCCCGTTATCTACAGGCGTTATTGCCCAGCCTTTAGAAACCGAAATCACACAGGTTGAGCTAGGCTATGCCTGGGTATTGCAAGGGGCGGGTTGTAATGTGTTTACCATCCCTGGCATGAATGAAAATGGCGCTCTGATGATCGATGGGGGACTTGCGCAACACTCCGATGCCTTGCTTGATGCTGTTTATAACACCATTGGCCAGGACCGGATTCATACGCTTATCAATACTCACTGGCACCCAGAACAGACAGGTTCAAACGAACACCTGGGGGCACAAGGGGCAGAAATAATAGCCCATGAGAAAACAGCCATGTTTCTCAAGAATTCAGTCATGTCGTCATTGTATGAAGGGCGTTATGGACCGTTGGCAGATGCCGGTCTTCCCACCAAAACAATCAGTAATACGGGCACCATTAAATTTGCCGGGCAGGAAATCATTTATGGTTATTTACCTGCGGCTCACTCTGATTCTGATATTTTTCTGTATTTTCCCATGCTTGATACTTTGGTAGCCGGTGGTCCAGTGACTTCAGGTCAATGGCCGATTCTGGATATCAGACATGGCTCATGGATGGGGGGGCTGTTGAAGGCTTATGAAACGCTAAGCTCTGTAGTCAGTTCAGACACCGTAGTGGTACCTGCTCATGGGCCGATCATTAGTGGTACGGAAATTCTGCGTATGCGCGCCATGTATACGAACCTGCATCTAGATCTGGCTGAGCAACTGAATTTAGGGATGGGGCCAAAAGATATCGTGAATATGGGAATGCTTGATCAGTATATTGATGATTTTGGAGATCCAACTGAATTCCTTGACCATGCCCATCGAAGCCTGCAACAGGCTTATGTTCCTGATTAAAAAAAGGATTAATGAGGCCATGGAGTAATTGCCTTGACATGAGTACCAGTAATCATTCAACCAGGTAATCTTATGCTTCCCCCTTTTTCTGCACCATTCCATGGGACACAATAGTAAATTTCAGTTTTGATTAATCCTAAAACCTCTTACAAGAGCAAAGGCATAGATATTTGCTAGCATCTGCTGGAAATGGTGGGTTCTGGATAAGATTTCAGAGCCCTGAATATGAATTATTTGTGAATTAGCACACATACTGTTTACTATTAAAATCATATAGTTATAATTCGCTCCCCTTCACTTATGGCGTCCTTGATAAAAGCTTATGAGTAATACATTCAAGCGGATTTACCACGCTCTGAAACCTCAGTGTTTTTTCCCATTAATATCCTCCCTGTTTGGATTGGTCGTGTTGGTTAATAGCCAGTTACTGTTGGCACAGCAGGCGAGTCTTACGAATGATTCCGGCCGCAAACGACTGGAGATAGTCAGGACTGACCTGGTTCCTGAAATAGATGGGGTTTTGGATGATGAAATCTGGAAAACTGCCACGGTAATTTCGGATTTTCATCAATTTCAGCCAGTTGATCATGGCGAGCCCAGCGAGCGCAGTGAATTTTACCTTGCCTACAGTGAGCGTTATTTCTATGTGGCAGCGCGTTTATATGACAGTGATCCGTCTGCCATTAGTGCCAGGCAAATGGTTCAGGGAGGCAATATGCAGTTTGATGATGCCTTTGAATTTATTCTCGATACCTTTAATAATGGGCGCACCGGTTATCAATTCCAAGTAAACCCCAATGGCATTCGTCGCGAAGGCGTGTTCGACCAGCCCAATAATTTGAATCGGGACTGGACTGGAATCTGGCGTGTAGAAAGTAAGGTAGATGAAGAGGGCTGGACTGCTGAAGTCGCAATACCATTCAATACACTAAATTTTGATCCGGAAACCGAGGAGTGGGGTTTTACCATTGCCAGAACCATCGCCCGTAAACAGGAAGAGATTGCCTGGTCTTCTTTTAACCGCAATATCAACCCAACCACGACTGGCCTGATCACAGGTATAACGGATATCCGCCAAGGCATTGGCCTGGACATCATTCCATCAATTGCCATGGCAAGGGCTAAAGATAATGTCACAGGTATTGGTGATGACCGTGTTGATCCGTCTTTAAATGTTTTTTATAAAATCACCCCAAATCTCACCGGAGCACTCACCCTTAATACCGACTTTTCTGCAACCGAGGTTGATAATAGGCAGGTAAATCTGAGCCGGTTTTCATTGTTTTTTCCTGAGAAACGCGACTTCTTTTTACAGGATGTTGATATTTTCAGTTTCGGTGGGCTTGGCGGTGGTGGCAATTTCAATAATAACCAGAATGGTATCCCTTTCTACTCAAGACGCATTGGTTTGAGCAGCTCCGGCCAGGCAGTCGATATTGATGCAGGTCTCAAAATGACCGGTCGAGTAGGGGAATGGAATGTCGGAGCATTGGCCGTGCAGCAAGGGGACATACCAGGACTGGATGGCCAGGGTTTGTTTGTTGGTCGTGCCGCTGTGAACGTATTATCCGAGTCCAGTGTTGGCGCTATTCTTACTCATGGAGATCCCAATAGTGAAAATGACAATATCCTAGCCGGACTTGATTTTCGCTATCAGAATACCCGTTTTTCTGACCGTTATACCATGAGAGGTAATGCCTGGTATCAACAGACTGATACTGAAGGTCGTGTTGGTGATGACAAGGCTTACGGTGTTAGAGTGAATTTAGATACACAGGGTAATGGTTTTGGGGGAAATATTGGTTATACCTATATTGGTAAAGATTTTAACCCGGCCCTAGGCTTTGCCAATCAGCGTGGTGTGGAATCGTTTTCCCTGCAGGGGAGGTTCAGGCATTTTTTCAGAAACAATCCCCTCTTGAGAACATACAATATATTTGGGCGTTTTACCCATGATCGCGATTTGGCTACCGGTGAATTGGTCAGTGAGAATTTTTTCACACGAATTATTAATCTAAATACACATCGCGGTGACCAGATCGGACTGGGCGTAGGAAGAAGTAGAGAAGGCCTGGCAAGAGATTTTCAAATAAGACCAGGAATTGTCATCCCTGCGGGCAAATACAGTTTCATGAATATCAATGGGCAGATTGAGATTTCCAACCAACGAAACTTTGCCCCTTTTGTCAGTTTTAATATTGGTGAGTTTTATGACGGCGATCGCAGGCAGTATGGCACCGGATTGGAATGGCGACCTGATGAACATTTTTTTCTGAATCTCAGTTATAGTTACCAGGATATTAAACTTCCCTATGGCAATTTTGTCGTGCGCCAGGTTACAGCAAATGCCAATTACGCGTTTAATTCCAAATGGTCCTGGGTAAATCTGGTACAGTTTGACAATGCGTCAAGTTCGGTTGGTATTAATAGCCGATTACGCTGGAACCCGGAGGCAGGTGAAGATCTGTTTATCGTTATAAACTATAACTTTGACTCTGAAGGAACATTCTCTCGATTAAGTCGGGAAAAATCAGAGATTGCTCTTAAATATACAAAAACATTTCGCTACTAGGTTAGTGCTGAATCAATTTCAGCTTTGAGCCAATAAAGTATTATTGACCAACACTCTTTTAGCGCAATTCATTTTATTTATGCTAGAAATACACGCCAAGACTGATGTCGGCTTAGTCAGAACCAATAATGAAGATTATTTTTTCATTGATCCGGATAATCGCCTGATTATTGTGGCCGATGGTGCCGGTGGCTATGAGTATGGTGAAGTAGCCAGCCGTCTCGCTGTGGAAAGTTGTTACCAGTACCTCACCAGGGAAGACTACCTTCAGGATACTTCAGACATCACCCAGACGTTGATGGACAGTATCACTTTTGCGAACCAACAAGTTATCGCCTACAAAAAAAAGCATCATTCCGGCAGTAAAATGGGCACCACGCTTTCCTGTGCCTATATTGGTGATAAGGTGGCCAATTTCGCCTGGATGGGAGACTCAAGGATTTTTCTCATTAATTGCGAAGCGAAGCGGTTGACCCAGCTAAGTACTGATCACACCTTGTATCAGGAGATGCTGGCCAGGGGGGAAGTCGGAGAAAGCTACAAGAAAAGCATTCTTAGCCGCATGCTTGGAAACAATCCTTATACCCGGCCTGATGGTGGTGAGGCAGAAATACATAAAGGTGAATTATTGCTGGCCTGTTCAGATGGTTTGAGTGACATGGTAAGTGAAGAAAGAATACTTGAAGCTCTGGTCGCGGCAGGAGACGATCGTGAAAAAGGTATTGATGCCTTGATCGATCTGGCCAAAGGGCAGGGTGGTAGAGACAACATCACGGTTGCTATAGCCGAGTTAACCTAGTCAATTCGGCTATTCCACGCGGATGGCTTCCTGCAGCAAACGTATCATTTCCCTCATGGTCTGGATTCTCTCGGCCGGGTCCTTTTGCAGGCAGCGAAGTGTCACTGATTCAAGGATTTCCGGAATATAGTAATTAACGATTTCTGAAGGTGGCTTTGGTACATCCTCAAGTGTACTTCTTACCAGGGCGTCCATGGTTTCACCCTGGGTCGCTGTGGTTCCGGCAAGAATTTCATAAATGATAGCGGCCAGACTGTAAATATCCGTTCTGGCATCTATTGCGGGGTCTTTTTTGATTTGCTCTGGTGACATATAGCAGATTGTGCCCTGAAGTTTGGCCTGTCCCGTGATACTGATATCCCCGGTATTCAGTGGCAAGCCTTCTCCCAGTTGCTCTTCTGAGCCCTGAATATCCCATACTTTAGCCAGCCCCCAATCCATCAGAATTACTTCTCCAAATGGACCCACCAGAATATTTTCAGGTTTGATATCCCTGTGTAGTACACCATGACAGTGGGCATACTCAAGGGCATGCCCTACCTGAATGATGACATCGGTTAACTGGGTGAGGTCATAACGATCTCGATAATCAAGGATTTCACGCAAGGTGTAACCATGGACCAGTTTCATGGTGAAATAATAATTACCGGTATTGTCACGGCCCAGTTCATAGGTTGGTAGTGTATTTGGATGCTGCAGCATGGCTGAGACCCTGGCTTCCCTGAGCAAACGCTGCTGTTCGATTGGGTCGTTAGCAAACTCGGGTTTTAGTGTTTTATAGCAGACAAAGCGGCCCAGGTGCATATCCTTGCAGGATTTGATCAGAGACTTTCCGCCCTTGGCAATCGTAGAGAAAAAGGCATAGCGTAAATTATGATCTATCTTGGCAGGTAGTGGCTTGTCCGTATCTTCCTTATAAACGTTTGCGTATTCTTTAACCTGGAATTCTGGAAACTTCGACATAGTAGTTCAAGCAGTAGCGTAAAAAGTGAATGATAGTGTTGAGATGGCAATGAGTAAAATTTGGTACTGTATGCGTCTATTTCTGTCTATTCTGACAGATCGTTTCCATTGTGTCTTTAAGGACTAAAGCACCAACATGGGGCATATTTGAGCCATTATGGTGCTTGATTTGCTCAAAAAAGTGCACCCCTGTTTCTCGGTTTGTTGTGGAGTGATTTCTATTTTTTTCATGAAAATAACTCTGGTGCCCGGAAACAATGGTTTTTAGCAGTTTAATCTTTTGCAGAGCCACCTGCTGAGGTACACTTGAGCGCTTTTCTGCACCGTTATGTGACAAAACACTACTTAGGTATACAAATTGCATAATGGAGTACTCAACCTATAAAAACATGTTAGGAGAATAGAACACATGAAATCCAAGTTGGAATATATATGGCTCGATGGTGACGTACCAACACAGGGCCTGAGAAGCAAGACCATGGTCAGATCTGACTTCGGCGGTACTCTTGAAGAATGTCCAATGTGGTCATTTGACGGTAGCTCAACCGGACAGGCAGAAGGTGGTGATTCAGATTGTCTGCTGAAGCCGGTTTGCATCATTCCAGACCCTGACCGAGCCAATGGTTACCTGGTTATGACTGAAGTACTGAATGCTGATGGTACTCCTCATTCAACCAACAGCCGTGCCAAGATTGATGACGACGATGAGGATTTCTGGTTTGGATTTGAGCAGGAATATTTCCTCTGGGATCCTGACACAAATCTTCCTCCGGGCTTCCCCCATGCTGGCTATCCACGTCCACAAGGCCCCTATTACTGTTCAGTAGGCGCTCGTAATGCTTATGGCCGTGCCATGATTGACGAGCATCTGGACCTGTGTCTTGAAGCGGGCCTCAATGTTGAAGGTATTAACGCAGAAGTGGCCGCTGGTCAGTGGGAATTCCAGGTATTTGCCAAAAGTGCTGCCCGTGCCGGTGATGAAACCTGGCTTGGTCGTTACTTGTTGGAAAGGACTGCAGAAAAGTATGGCATGGCCATCGAATGGCATCCAAAACCTCTTGGTGATACCGACTGGAATGGCTCAGGTATGCATGCCAATTTCTCCAATGGCCTTATGAGGGAATCTGGTGATCAGGATGTTTTCACTAAAATCTGTGAAGAGTTTGGCAAAAATATTGAGCGTCACATCAGCGTTTATGGCGCCGATAATGACCAACGTCTGACAGGTAAGCATGAGACACAGTCTATCGACGCATTCAGTTATGGTGTTTCCGACCGTGGAGCTTCTATCCGGATTCCAATTGGCACAGTAGAAGATGGCTGGAAAGGTCGTCTGGAAGACCGTCGTCCAGCTTCCAATGCCTGTCCTTATGCTGTTGCGGCAGCTATTGTTAAAACTACTAAAGAAGCTCTGGCCTGATTTAGCTGGTTTTACCACTTATGTGATTAAGGCCGGTTGGTTATTCCAACCGGCCTTTTTTTATGCCTGTAGAGAATTCTCCTGACTAAATACGCATCTCTGGAATCATGGAGATTGGCGAATTGTCGGTATTTACCTGACAACAGATTTTATGCTCTCATGTTGTCAGGTAAAGTAATTCCGTCAATGATCCGGACCTCTGGAGAATAGCTCATGATTCGTAAAATACTTCTGATAGTAACTTTCTTCTACGCCAATGTTCTTCAGGCGCAACCTCCTCAGTTTCAGGTTCCTCAGCTTCCGGAGGGGAATGGCAAACAGTTGATCGAAATAGCCTGCTATAGCTGTCACAGTTCGTTCAACATAGTGCGATCTGCCGGATATGACACAGCCGATGAATGGAGGCATGTTTTCTCTGCGATGGTGAATTTGTCAGAAGCTCAGTCAGCCACTATTGCTGACTATCTGGCTGAACATTTCCCTGCGGACGAGACGCAGCGACCCACACTGATTCCAGGCGATACTAAGATTAATATCAGGGAATGGATGGTGCCAACATTGGGCCAGCGTGCCAGGGATCCCATTGAAGCGCCTGATGGCTCCATCTGGTGGACAGGCATGTGGGCGAGTCTGGTGGGAAGGCTCGATCCGGTTACCGGTGAAATGAATGAGTACAGGCTGCCTCTGGCAGCCAGGCCTCATAGTATTGTGCCTGATGAAGACGGCTATATATGGTATACAGGGAACAGTAACGGCACTATTGGCAGGCTGGATCCGGGCACGGGTTTGATAACTGAATATCCAACCCAAGCCCGAGATCCTCATTCAGCGGCGTTTCACCCCAATGGAAATTTATATTTCACGGCACAGGGGGCGGGTATGCTGGGTCGCCTTGATCCTGAAAGTGGCGAGTTAACAGAGGTGACTTCAGAGCCACGCCCCTATGGTATCCAGGTAGCAGCAAACGGTACTGTGTGGGTTGCCTTTAACGGTACCAACAAGATTGGTGCAATGGACCCGGAATCCATGGAGGTGCGTTATTACGAGGTTCCTGATGAAGCATCGAGGATCAGAAGGCTGGGTCTGGATAGCAAGGGGGTAGTCTGGTTCGTCAATTCCACCCAAGGAAAAATCGGTCGTCTGGATCCCGCAACCGGCGCTATTCAACAATGGGATTCCCCCAGTGGCCCGACCTCTCATCCCTATGCTTTGGCAATTATTAATGACAAGATCTGGTACAACGAGTCTGGTATGAGACCAGATGCCCTAGTGCGTTTTGACCCTGAAAAAGAAAGCTTTCAGAGTTGGGCGATACCTTCCGGTGTCGGCATTGTCAGGAATATGTGGGTGACCAAACAAGGTGATCTCCTGATCCACCAAAGTAGTTCTAATAGAATAGGTCTGGTAGAAATTCAATAATCCTTTTTAGCATTAAAGATCAGGGTTCTGCGCCATTATTTGTTTAAATTGATCGGCTAGAGGCAGTTTTGGATCTAATTCCAAAGATCTGCGCATTAATGGAATGGCTGCGGCCACCAAGCCGTTATTCATATAATAAATTACATGGTTTGCAAGAACCGATGCGGACTCACCATGATATTCAAGATATTTTTCAAAAAAATACTCCGTCATTCCATAGTCCTGTAAATTAATCGACATGCTGTGAAGCAGATTGTATGTGTTGGGGTCTTTGCTCAATGAGGCTTCAGACTTCATCATAAGCGAATCATATATTTCTCTATATTTTTCAATATTTCCTGTTTGTTGATAAATAGCCTGCAGATGGAGCTCGCTGAAATAATTGTCTTCCATCTGAGATTTACCGATTTTTAATGCCCAGAATTCAGCCTCCTCATAATTATTTAGCGTTTTGAGGTTCTCTACGTACATGACCTGATGAGCCAGAGTGTCTGGCCAGTACTCAACGATCGGGCGGATTATATTTTGAAGAAAAAGCCCAGGGTTTATCTCTTTATACGCCTCATAAATGCTTCTTGTTCCTGTAATATATGCCTGATTATAAATAGGGTTAACCGGGTTCCAAATATTATCCGTTGCCTGGTTTTTAACTATTCGATTCAGGACGGTCATATCTCTCAGCCATAGCAGATCATTTGCTGTGAGGAAAATGAAGACTATGGAGCCAAAAGCTATAGTCAATTTATGTAACCAAGGCTTTAAGGAAACAGAAAAGGTATTGGACTCAATGTCCTCGGATCCTCGTATAACCAGTGCCAATAAGAAAGGCATGATTGTGAGTGGTACCGGCAGTTGGTAGGGAAAACTTAATTGTGAATTGAACATGCTACCTGTCACTACAATGATCAGTATGGCAAACAATAATCGCTTATGGCCCTCGCTCCTGAGGATTAATTTATAAATAAGGGCGCACATGGCCACTATTACCACAAGTAATAGAAAGAGCCCGACGAAGCCCAGCTCTACGGCAAGCTCAATGACATCGTTATGTACTCGTTGCACACCTAGAATGCGGCTATGCAGGTACTTGCCATTATTGGCGGTCTCAAAAAAATTGCCCAGGCCTGTGCCAAATAAGGGGTAATCCTTGATGATTTCTATGGCGCTAGCCCATATAAGATAGCGCTCGCCGCCGGAATCAATAGCATTGGCATTAATGTTCTCTACTATTGACGAGACTTCAAAAAGTGCTACTTCCCAGAAAGGGTTGAAGCCTTCGCTGTTTAAATTAATCAACAGGAAAAATGTGGCAAGCGCCGCCAGTGCAGCTTTGGTCTTTTCTTTGCTCCAATGCAGCCATTGACTTCTTCGGGATTTATCTGCAAAAGCAAAAATAGCGATCAAAGCTGCTTCAAATGAAATTGCCATCCATACTGCCCGTGTTCTTGTATAAAAGGTATAGGTCAGCAGAATGCATAAAGCAAAGGCATAGTACCAGCCCTTGGGAGAAGACAGCTTTTCCTTGAAGAGAAAGTAAAGCGGCAAAAAGGCAGTTAGCACCATCAACTGTCCAGCCATATTACCATTACCAAACGTCGACGAAGGCGGCGAGGTTTGGGGGATGCCATTAAAGTTAAAGAGGTACTGGCTTATTCCAATGCAGGCAGTAATCAGCCCGCCTAGAATAGCGAGGTTAATGACCGTATCGATATTTTTCTCGGTCTGGGAAATGTTTACCCCAAGCAGAAACATGGCAAAGCCTACATACCATTTATTCCACTTATAAACCCAGAAGTCGGGATTATTGGCCCATAGAATCGATAGGGTCCCCGCGACAAAGAGCAGGCCAAAACAAATTCGTGCTGGAGAAAAGGTCAGGGTGACGTCAGTCTGTTTTTTCTGCAACCAGAACCATAAAAGCAATAATCCGGAAATATAGATCTGGGAGGCGTAAGACTTTAACTCCATCGGCGTTGCCACAGGTGGGTAAGTCCATGCGCCGACAAGGCAAATTATCGGGATAATTACTGCAATCCAGAACGCAGGAATCTCCGGCCTTCTTCGAATAATTGCAGATGCAGATGCAGCTGCAGGGGCAGTTCTGCCTGCATTATCGACTTGATGTCTTTTTGATTTCTTTTGCTTTTTGGCCATTAGTTGAATGACATCCTGCCATCTGGTTAAAGAGGCCAATTATAGCCTTTGATCTCATACCATGCATGCTGAATCTTTTACATTTATTAGACAACAGGAGGAAAGGCTTTTATTCTCTGCGGGCGAGAATTTTAAAATAGGTTGACTTGCCAGGCATACAAATTTACTTTGATCTGGTTGGCTCAGGGCTGGGAGAATAATAATGCAGTACAGAATTTATAAAAGGGTAGTGATATTGTTTTTGTCTGTCGTGGTTTCCACGGGAGTGATGGCCCAGACAGCAGCGGAGCGAAGAGAGCAATTAAGTCGAATGATTCCCCAACATCCGGGGCAGCTGGGTGCTCTCGCACCGGAAAATCTGGCCAAGGAGCGTCCGGCGCCAGCTTTTGATCTCACCGGCACCTGGTTTGTAGATCTCAGTGAAGGTTTTTCCAACTTCATGTATGGCCCTCCTTACCCCGAATTTATTGGTCAGGCAAAGCTGGATTTTGAAGAAGGTCAGCGAGCCAGAGCGGAAGGTCGTCCTTTTCGGGATGCTATCGGTCAGTGTTTTCCTGCAGGCATCCCCATGATAATGACCCGTGTATGGCCCATTGCCATGATCCAGTTACCGACCGTGATTTATATGGTGTCAAATTTTAATAACAGCTTCAGGCAAATATTCCTTGATGGACGCGATTATTCTGATCCTGATCTCGTCATTTACTCCTACAACGGTGAGTCTATTGGTCACTGGGAAGGTGATGAACTTGTTGTGAATTCTCGTTATATTGAAACCTATAATCACTTTATAGATACTGGTATTCCGATTTCTGAAGATTTTCGTTTGCAGGAAAGAATGCGACTTCTGGAAAATGGCGAAGTTCTGGAAATTGAACATATCATGACAGACCCCAATGGTTGGAAAGGGGAATGGCGCAATACCAAACGCTGGTTAAGGGTTGATTACACGGATATTGGCGAGGTTGAATGTCTGCCAGACCTTAATGACAATCTACCGAGTACGCAGGCCGGTCAGGATGGTTTGACAAGGTAAGCCATAGTCAAAAAAAGCGCTTTAATTAACATATTTTGCATCAGGAACAGGAAATGAAATCATTAAAATATTTACATAATGTTGTGTACTCCAGCGCCGCGGCGCTGGCTTTGCTTGCTGTACCCGTGACTGCACATCACTCCACCGCGGCATTTGATAGCGAAACCGTGGTAAAGATCGAAGGCGAAGTGACCCAGGTAAGATGGATAAATCCCCATGCCTCTTTCAAACTTGAGGGAACAGTGAAAGGTGCGCCAGACGGCCTTTGGACAATAGAAATGACTGCTCCCAATGTACTCATTAATCAGGGTTGGAAGCGCAGCTCCGTTAGTCCTGGGGACAAGGTAACAGTATTTGCCAACCCTCTGCGAAATGCGATCACCCTCAATGATGGCAGCCAGGGTGGCTTGTATGTTGGTGTGATATTGCAAGATGGATCAACACTGGGTCGTACTGACGGTGAGGGAGCTGGGTCTGACAGATAGGACAGTAAGACAATTGATACCTGATAAATTCAGGACATAAAAAAAGCGCCACAATTGTGGCGCTTTTTTTTCGAGCCTGTTTTAACCGGATAATCTAGTTCTGGCTAACGAACTCTGGGTAGGCTTCCATACCGCATTCGGCAAGGTCAACACCTTCGTACTCTTCTTCTTCAGAGACTCGGATACCCATGATTGCCTTGATAATAAACCAGGTAATCAGACTGGTAACAAAGACCCAGACGAAGATAGTAAGCAGGCCAACAAGCTGTCCACCTACAGAGGCTCCACCTGTCACACACACTACCATTACGCCGAAGATACCAACGGTACCATGAACAGAAAGGGCGCCAACCGGATCATCAATCTTGATCTTGTCAAAGAACAGAATGCTGAAGACCACGATCACGCCACCAACCAGACCAACGATAGTAGACATCAATGGACCAGGAGAAGCAGGATCTGCAGTGATGGCAACCAGGCCAGCCAGAGCGCCATTAAGAACCATGGACAGGTCAGCTTTACCGAACAGGATGCGGGCAACAATCAGGGCGCCAATCAGGCCGCCAGCTGCCGCAGCATTGGTGTTCAGGAATACGTTTGCAACTTCGTTAGCAACACCAATACCACCCAGTTTCAGGGTAGATCCGCCGTTGAAACCGAACCATCCCATCCACAGGATGAAGGTACCCAGTGTCGCCAATGGCAGGTTTGCCCCAGGGATCGGATGCACAGAACCGTCTGCGCCATATTTGCCTTTACGTGGGCCAAGCAGCAATACACCAGCCAGAGCTGCAGCAGCGCCAGCCAGATGCACAATGCCTGAGCCAGCATAGTCGGAATAATCCAGTGCATAAATACCAAATACGGAATCGCCGTTCCAGGTCCAGCTACCTTCCATTGGGTAGATTAAACCGGTCATGACAATTGCAAAAGTAAGGAATGCCCAGAGTTTCATGCGTTCTGCAACCGCACCTGACACAATCGACATGGCTGTAGCAACAAACACAACCTGGAAGAAAAAGTCAGAGGCACCTGCATACTCGCCCATGTCTGCGAATCCGGCTTCGTTGGAAGCTTCGAGAATTGCAGCAACGGCAGCATCGTCCATTTGTGCAACAGTTGTTACTCCGCTGAGGAAATAACCACCGTCATACATGATCTCGTAACCGCAGATCAGATACATGGTGCATGCTATGGCAAACAATGCCACATTCTTGGTTAGGATTTCTGTGGTGTTCTTGGCTCGCACCAGACCAGCTTCAAGCATGGCGAATCCGGCAGCCATCCACATGACGAGAGCACCCGATACCAGAAAGTAAAAGGTGTCCATTGCGTACTGTAGTTCAAAAATTTCATTTTGCATACTTAGCCCTCCTGAAAGCTCAGTATAATTCTTCTAATTAAATTAGATGGCGTCATCGCCGGTTTCACCGGTTCGAATGCGGATTGCTTCTTCTATAGTAGAAACAAAAATCTTGCCGTCTCCGATTTTGCCAGTGTTGGCAGCCTTCGAAATTGTTTCGATAGTCTGTTCAAGAGCGCTGTCTTTCACTACTACTTCCACTTTTAACTTGGGGAGGAAATCAACTACATATTCCGCACCTCGATAAAGCTCAGTGTGGCCTTTCTGGCGTCCAAATCCTTTCACTTCAGTAACGGTAATTCCCTGAACTCCAATTTCTGACAGGGCCTCCCTGACGTCATCAAGCTTGAATGGCTTGATAATCGCATTGATCATTTTCATTTGATTCTCCTAGTACATCGTTCGGGCTATTTACCTGATCTCAATTACAAGCAGGCTTAGCCGGGAAAAGTCTCACAGTCCAAAATCAACTGAATAAGTCAGAGCAAAAACTTCGCCAGTGAGCAGATATGTTGCTTTTGGCATGTCCAGTTCTGAGTTTCTAATTTCGAAGCCAGAGGAAATGAGTTAAAGCGTTCATCACCATAAAGCTGCGATAAACCTAACTTAGCAATCGCCATGCCAAAAATAAAAAATACTTTATAATCAATTAGTTATTGTTATTAGGGCAATCCTCCCCAGTGAACTGGAAGGCGCTCGCACCAATAGAGTGCACAAAAGTCATTATTTGCACCCATAAACGGCTTATACCGGTATGAGTAAGTACAGCCTTTCCTGAGCAGGTTCAGTGAAAGCATGCTTGAGTATTGTGTTATGGGGGTACTTCGGGTTTTCATGATTGAAGGCCTGGAAAGCCCGATTCCCGGAAAAGCGGCTAAAATAACAGCGTAATATGAGCTCAAACCAAGAAAGATATAGAGCATAAGCTTTAACAAAACAGCACCCTGCAAGCTCTGTCCCATGCTGACTTGGTCTTGTCTCCCATAGGCATTTCTTTTATGCTCCCTGTTGGTGCGAGCGCCTCAAAAAGGGTCTGATTTAAAAAATACCGTTCCAGGCTTGGCCAAAATAAAAAAATACAATAAATCTTTAAGGGGGTGTCATGTTTCAAAAATCACTAGCTAGGGGCTTGAGTGTTTTCCTAATGCTATTAATCCCAACAATTTCCATGGCTCAGGAAATTGATGGTGCAGATACTGCCTGGATAATGACATCCACGGCCTTGGTCCTTTTTATGACCATCCCCGGCCTTTCACTTTTTTATGGTGGCCTGGTTCGTGTTCGTAATGTGCTTTCAGTGTTGATGCAATGTTTCTCAATCACCTGTGTGGCTTCCCTGGTGTGGTTAATATTAGGTTACAGTCTTGCCTTTAGCGAAGGTAATGGTTTTATTGGTGGATTTAGCAATATTCTTTTTGCCAATGTGCAGGAAGAAACGACTTCAGGCACTATTCCGGAATCACTTTTCGCGCTCTTTCAAATGACTTTTGCCGTTATAACGCCTGCCTTGATTTTTGGTGGCTTTGCTGAGCGTGTTAAATACAGCGGTGTTATGTTGTTCAGTGTGCTTTGGCTGTTATTGGTGTACGCCCCAATAACCCATTGGGTGTGGGCTGAGGGTGGTTGGCTTTTTGAAATGGGCTTGCTGGATTTTGCTGGAGGTACAGTAGTTCACATAACTGCCGGTGTGGCTTCCCTGGTGTGCGCATTGGTTATCGGTTCCCGAAGCGGGTTTGGCAAGACGCCAATGCCACCGCATAATATGACAATGACGGTAACCGGTGCCGGCATGCTCTGGGTGGGCTGGTTTGGATTTAATGGCGGTAGTGCGCTGGCTGCAGATGGCAATGCGTCCATGGCAATGCTGGTTACACATATTTCTGCAGCTGCCGGTTCATTGTCCTGGATATTGATGGAGAGAATTAAGTATGGCAAGGCCTCCGTTCTTGGTGTGGTAACAGGAATGGTTGCAGGCTTGGGTACGATCACGCCGGCTTCCGGATTTGTTGGTCCGGGCGGGGCGCTGATTATTGGCCTCACTGCAGGTGTGGTCTGTTTTTTCGCCACCCAGCTGATAAAGAATACATTCAAAATTGATGATTCACTGGATGTCTTTCCTGTTCATGGTGTTGGAGGCATTCTGGGAACCTTTTTGGCGGGAATATTTGCCTCAGCGGGTCTGGGCATATTAAGTGGGCAGGGATATGCGGAAGGCATGACGATGGGAAGTCAGTTGGTAGTGCAGCTCACCGGTATTACTGCTACGCTGATTTACACTGCAGTGTTAACCTACATTGTTTTGAAGATAGTTAATGGGCTTACCGGATTGCGTGTTACTGAAGAAGAAGAATCCGTTGGTCTGGATATCGTCCTGCATGATGAACGAGGTTATGACATGTAAAGCGATTGTTGGCTTAACGACCAGCGTATAACAGCATAAAATCCGGACAGCCTGGCTATCCGGATTTTTTTTGCGAGATACTTCCAGCTTTTTCACGAGACATTTCAAAACTATGACCACGACTGGTTCATTGCTTCCATTAATAGGTATTCTCTCTGACGGGAGGTTTCACTCGGGCTCTGAACTTGGAAGACAGCTTGGTATAAGCCGATCGGCAATCTGGAAAAACATCTACAAGTTCGCCGAGCTGGGTCTGGAAGTCCATGCTGTGCGCGGGAAAGGCTATAAGCTCAAATATCCGTTAACTCTTCTGGAGACATCAAGGATTTATGCTGGAATACCTGATGCCACCAGGAGTTCCATTTTTCAGCTGGAAATACTCGACACTATTGATTCCACCAACAGCCATGCCATGCGTTTAATACAGCAAGGCAAACTATCGCTGCAACCGGGACAATATTCCATTCATCTGGCCGAGCAGCAAAGTGATGGAAAAGGCAGGCGAGGGCGGCAGTGGATAAGTCCTTTTGGGCAGAATATATATCTCACTATGGTGCGCCTGATTGATACCGGTGTGATAGCAACGGAAGGCATTACTCTGGCGGTTGGATTGGCCATCATCCGTGCCCTCAGTGAGCTGGAGGTTCCAGGACTCGGCGTTAAGTGGCCCAATGACATCCTTGTTGAAGGCAGGAAGCTGGCCGGGATATTGCTGGAAATCAGTGGTGATATTTCAGGTATCTGCCAGTTAACTATTGGTGTCGGCATTAATGTCAGAAACCAGCCTGAGTCCATGGAGCAGGTCAGCCAGCCCTGGACTGATTTGTATCAGGTGACAGGAAAAGCCATGAATCGAAACCTGCTGGTGAGTCAGGTGGTGTGCCATATAATGTCCGCTCTTAAAGAATTTGAGAATAATGGATTAAAGAGTTTTATTGCCGAGTGGCAGGATAATGATGTTATGAAAGATCAGCAGGTTGAACTGGTGACGACTGGATCCAGTGTGCAGGGTATTGCCAGGGGGATCTCTGAAACAGGTGCGTTATTGCTGCAAACAAGCCAGGGCATGCAAGTGATAAATGGAGGTGAAGTGAGCCTAAGGAAGTCGGTCTTAAATGATTCTTGAAATAGATGCTGGCAACAGCAGAATAAAGTGGCGCGTTATAGATGCTCATCAACAGGCAGTCATCGCAGGCAATGCAACAAATACCCGGGTATTAGCTGAAGCAGACGCTGGCTTTCCTATGCTGGATAAAGTGTTTTCCAGTTTGCGCAGTCAGCTAGGGAATAACTTGACCAGGGCGCGTGTGTCCTCAGTCAGGGGGGCTGGCTTCCAGGACTTGCTGTCAGATTGGTTGCGGGAAAAATGGCATCTTGAAGCGGAATTTGCGGTGGTAGAAAATAGCTATGGCGGGGTTACCAATTCCTATGCGGATATCACTAGCATGGGGGTGGATCGCTGGCTGGCCATGCTCGCAGCTTATAAAAGAGCTCAGGAGGCATGTTGTATTCTTGATTGTGGCAGTGCCGCCACCTTTGACTGGCTTGATGCAGACGGAGTTCATCAGGGCGGATATATAGTTCCGGGTTTGTATTTGATGCAGGAGAGTCTGGCCCGAAAAACGCCGGCGCTGAAAATTTCTTTTGAACAGTGGACATCTCCAGTTCCCGGCAATAGCACTCAGGCAGCAATTACCAGTGGAATCGTGGCTATGCTCACAGGGTTTGCTGATCGTTGCTACCTGGAGAGTAAAACCGGGGCAGATGAAAAGGCAGGGGAAATTCCTGATAAGGAAAATAATCCGCAATGGTTTCTTACTGGGGGCGATGCCGAGCTATTGAGCAAGCATCTTCGCTGGCCACATGTGGTTGAAAAAGATCTGGTGCTGGAAGGCCTGGCTATCGCCTTGCCATAATGAGCATTTATTTTTGCAGCCGGTTGCATTCAAGACGCGTTTATCTTCTTTTCATTTCTTTATATAGCTGAAAGAAAAAAATATCCGCGCAAGGCAATCATAGTAGCTATATATAGTATAGATAAAACACCTGGTTCAATATAAAACAAAGTATGCGTACTTTTGCCGTTTTGCTGTTACTCGCTAACCTTTCCTACATGGGATGGAATTTCTATTATCCAGAGGAGCAAAATAACCTCATGGTGCGAGCCTCCAGCCGCCAGGCTTCCCGTACTTTACAGCTGTTAAGTGAGGTAAGGCCCGCCCCAGTTTCTGAGCAGTCAGAGCTGACAGAGCAAAAAGAGCCATCCAGTTGCATTTCACTAGGTGTTTTTAATAATACGGATGAGAGTGATTTCCTTGTTACTGCCTTGTTGGAAAGGGGACTACAAGCCAGAGCTGAGTTGCTTTCTACTGAGGAAACAGTGAATTATCGTGTCTATATGCCACCTTTTAATTCCGATACCGCGGCTCGCCAGACCCTGAATGAGCTTCAGCAGAACAATATAGAGAGCTTTATCATTACAACAGGCGAGTTTTCTGGTGGTATTTCTCTCGGCTTGTTCAGTCAGCAAGATCTGGCTCTGGGGCTTCAGGAAAGCCTCGCAGGCCAGGGCTTTGCTACATCCATTGAAGATATAGTCACAATTAGCAATGAGATTTGGGTCACTATAGAGGGTTTGTCCCAGGTATTGCTGGAAGGCTCAGAATTACTTGACTTGCTCTCAGGTGGCCTGGAGCTGGAAGTAATAGAAAAACCTTGCGAAACGATTGCATCAGGCCAGTGATTCCCCTAAAATGCCCCGCTCTGTGTAGAGCCAGGTGGTTGAAATACGTCTGATGCTTTGTTGGAGGGGTTCCCGAGTGGTCAAAGGGATCAGACTGTAAATCTGACGCGCAAGCTTCGGTGGTTCAAATCCACCCCCCTCCACCAGTCAGAATTTCTGCAGACCTGGTGGCAAAGATATACAGAAAACAGTGGACGAAGAACTCTTCCAACGGGAGTTTTTGGTCCTCTGTTTTTTGTTTTGCGAGCCTGGTAGGAAACTGGTAGGCGAGTGTTTGAGAAGGATTTGCGGGTATAGTTCAATGGTAGAACCCCAGCCTTCCAAGCTGATGATGCGGGTTCGATTCCCGCTACCCGCTCCATAGTTATAACGGTTTTATCGGTTATGTTATGGATACCTGCTGATGAAATAAAATTTCATTGGTCGAGATGGGAAGAGAGGGGCTTGGGAGTTCAGGTTGACGACCCGTTAATCAACTAGGCATACGATGCTCGCATAGCTCAGTTGGTAGAGCGCATCATTGGTAATGATGAGGTCTCCGGTTCAACTCCGGATGTGAGCACCAGATTCTGGCGCACAGTGCATAGA
>Ga0255765_1001755_pt1 | contig 26157 bp, 28 predicted proteins | sample 041ome_8_FD_179965 | JGI IMG/M metagenome (GOLD analysis project Ga0255765, IMG submission 179965) | Coastal salt marsh microbial communities from the Groves Creek Marsh, Skidaway Island, Georgia - 041407BS metaG (version 2) | ecosystem: Environmental > Aquatic > Marine > Intertidal zone > Salt...
GAAACCGATTTCATCGAGGAAAGCGAAATCTTCGCACAGAACGAAGAATTAAGAAACGTCAAATATATTGTAGAAGAAGACGATCTTTGAGCTATAATCATGCATATGCGTGATACTATAGCAGTATACTCTCTTTGGAGAGATAGCGAAAACCATATAAAAAGAACTTTATCCCAGCTTGAGGATTTAGAGTCTTTAGATTATGACTTTGAATATTATTTTTACGAAAATGACTCCAAAGATAATACTGTAAGCATTTTAGAAGATTGGATTAAATACAGAAAAGGCGTATTTCTTCATGAAAATCTTGACGCAAAAAAATTTGGTAGCGTTATAGATGCAGCAAGAATGTATCTTCTTTCGGATTGCAGAAATAAATGTAAAAAGCTTGGAGATCACAGCAAATCTAAATATTCTTTATTAATAGATTCTGACATTGTGTTTAGCAAAGATAATTTAGAACTTCATATACAAGACATAGAAAGCCTTGCTAACGCAGTTATGGTTACGCCAAATGTTAGACAAAACATACCAGATTTGATTTATGGACAATCTAAAGATTCATATTATGATATCTTACCCTTGTGGGACAGATTTAAATCAGACTCTTTAGCTTGGTCTGATTGCCCATTCAGAAACGGCATTGATAAAATGAACTGGGGCTTAGGAAAACCTGTAAAATGCCTATCTGCTTTCGGAGGTTTCGCTTTAATTAAAAGTGATATTTTCAACAAAGTCAAATGGTCAACATCTGGAGATTCGGAACATGTAAATTTTTGTTTAGATGTTAGTAGTCTTGGAGATATTTATATATGCCCCAGAAATAAAGTTAAAACTCATGTCAATGTAACTGATAAGGATATTGAATTGTTTTCTAGAATTTGTATTAATAGGTTGAACAGCCCAAGATTTATCAATATTTAACTAATGAAAGAAAAAACAAAATATCTTAGAAATATATTGTCTCAAGGACATTCATTAAATGATTTAAAAGGAGCTTATGAAGGGGAAGATTGCTATATATTAGCAACAGGGCCATCATACTCCGATTATACTCAAGACTTTTTAAAAGAAAAACTAAAAGATAAGCTAGTATTTTGTATTAAACAAGCTTTAGAAGGTTTAGAAGATATTTGTGATTTTCATTTTTGGAATTGTTCAAACTTCCCGCTTGGAAGCCAAGGCAATCCTTATAAATATAAATTGTTTCAAAGACCTATTGTAGTTGCTAGTAGCAACTTTCCTTTAGGTTACAGATGGGATAAAAATCAATTATTAGATATATTTATAAAAATTCCCTTAATAGAAGACTTTGGAAAAGAAAACTGTTTAGTATTCAAAAAAAACTACAATGACTTTCTTTTTTCTAAAAACGACAAAAGAGCGGTAGGCCCCGGTATCATGCTAGAAACAGTAATTTATTTCGCGGTGCATCTTGGTGTAAAAAACATAAAAACTTTAGGCTGGGATTTAAATGCACACGGCTGTCATTTTTATGAGGAAGGAAAAGTCGATAATAAAGGCTGTGAAATTCCTTGGGATATTAAAGCAAATGCTGAAGCAGTTCCCTCTATTGTTGAGTGGTTAAAAACCAAAGGAATAAACTTGACAACAATTTCAAAAACAAGTAGTCTTTCAGAAACAGTAGAAAGAATAGAGTTGTAATGAATAGTTTTTATCAAAGTTTAGTCAACGAAGTTATACTTGGAGATTTTTATAAATTAAAACAATTATGAATTCTTTACAGTAAAAGGGCATCTTGTTTACTGTAGTAATACTTACAATATAAAATGAAAAAAACTTATATAATCGCTGAAATCGGGATCAATCACAATGGTGATCTTGATATTGCTAAACGACTAATTGACATTTCTGCTGCGGCTGGATGTGATGCTGTAAAATTCCAAAAACGTAATCCTGATGTTTGTGTTCCAGAACATCAAAAATCGGTTATGCGTGACACCCCTTGGGGACAGATGACTTATCTCGATTACAAACATAAGGTTGAGTTTGGTCAGGAAGAGTATAATGAAATTGACAAATACTGCAAAGAGAAGGGTATCGCTTGGAGTGCATCTCCTTGGGATTTAGATAGTCTTGAGTTTTTGAATCAATATGATCTTCCATTCATTAAGATTGCATCAGCAAGCATTACAGATATAAATCTTCTTTCTAAGGCTTGTGATACTGGAAAGAAAATTATTATTTCTACAGGAATGAGTTCTCAAGAAGAGATTGAGGATGCAATTAAGATACTCTCTAATAATGCTTCTGATTATGCAGTCTTACACTGTAACTCTTCTTACCCAGCACCCGTAGAAGAACTAAACCTGTCTTGTATTAAAACTCTTAAAGATAATTATAACTGTGAAGTTGGTTATAGTGGCCATGAGTTTAGACTTGGAACTACTGTTGCCGCTGTTTATCTTGGCGCTACCATTATAGAAAGACACGTAACGCTCGATAGGACTATGTGGGGTTCTGATCACATGGCATCTGTTGAACCACAAGGTCTATTTAAGCTTGTTAGTGGTATTCGTGAGTTAGAGAAATGTTACGGAGATGGCGTAATATCAGTTAGTGAAACTGAAAGAGCAGCCCGAAACAAACTAAGAAAATAATGAAAACTTGGTCTAACTCTGGAACTATAGCTGGACACTTTATTGAAACTAAAGAACGCTTCATCTCTAACTCTATTAGAGGGGTAGACTACCTTGATAGGTATAACTTTTTACCATTTGATTTAAAAAAAACTCAAGAGTTTATTTATTCTGATGTGCCAGAGTTTGAAAAATTCAAAGATAGTAAAATCTTAGTAGTTGCAGGTGGCCCAACCTGCAATACATCTAATTGGAATGCAGAGGATTACGATTATATATTTTCTTGTAATCATTTCTTTCTAAATGATAAACTTAAAAAAATTAAAGTTGACTTATGTTTGATTGCCGATGAAGTTGATATTTTACGAAAAGAGTTTTTATCTTACGTTACAAAAAATAAAACTTTAGTTGGATTTGAAGATTACAATAAGTCACCGCTCACAGTAAAGAAGCTTAATAGCTATATCCCCAATCAAGTTTTTTGTGGAGTTTCTAGAATGCAAGGTAAGATTGGTGTCGGCCCAAAGCTTGTAATTTTAGCATTAGTTCTTGAGGCTAAACAAGTTGATTTTGCTGGTATTGATGGTGCGCCAAAAAATTATAAACAAGGAGAAGTTTCGTTACACTCATTTCAAAAAGATAAAAAGTTTGTTACTGGTTATCCATATGAATTAATTATTGATCATTACAAAGCTTTTAAAGATTACATTTTAAATGACATAGGTTGTAATTCTGTAATAAATAATTTAGGTGCTGGTCATGAATATAATTGTTTTTCCAAAGTTTAATTATGAAGTCTAAAAAAATTTTAATTACAGGAGGCACTGGCTCCCTCGGCAAGAAGTTAGTTGAAAACCTCATGATTGAAAATGAAGTTATTATCTATAGCAGGGATGAAGGTAAGCAAGCTGCAATTTTTAATGATAATACAAATGTTATTAAAGTGATTGGTGACGTAAGAGATTTTGACAAATTTAATACGACATTAAAAATACATAAGCCAGATTATATTATTCATGCCGCTGCTTTAAAAAGAATTGATGACATGGAATTTCATCCAGATGAATGTATCAAGACTAATGTAAATGGTAGCGATAATGTTGCTAGAGCAGCCATCGAAAACAATGTTAAGAAATGTATTCTTGTTTCTACAGATAAGGCTTGCCTTCCCGTTAATGTATACGGCTCTAGTAAATTTATTGCAGAGAGGATATTTTCTAATTACAATTATAATTCTATTTCAACTATTTTTTCCTCCGTGCGATATGGTAATGTGATTGCTTCAAGAGGATCATTTATACCATTATTTATGGATTGGATTAATAATAATCAAGAAATCAGATTAACATCTGAGTTAATGACTAGATTTCTTTTTACCCTAGATGATGCTGTAGATACTGTTCTTGGAGCTTTGAAAAATAGTGTAGGTGGAGAGGTTTTCGTGCCACAGATTGATTCGTATACTCTTCCCACCTGCGTAAAGGCTTTAGAATTATTATGCGGAAAAAAGGCTAGAACTAAAATTGTTGGTCTTAGGGCTGGAGAAAAGCTTCACGAAGATATGTTAGCCAAAACAGAATTAGATTTTACTTTTCAAGTTCCAGATCAAAATCTTCTTCAAATACGCCCTCAATATAATAAAAATCATTATCAAGATTGGGATAAGTATAATGGGCCAGAGTTCAATTCTTCACTTTGGGTTAAAGACGATATTGAAAAGCTTTCTTCTTTAATAAGAAGAGGTGTAGATTTGTTATGAAAGTTTTTGAATGTAATTTTTCTGAAGAAGATATAAACCTTCTCAAGCCAATTATAAAAAACGGCGAACTTGGTTTTGGTTCAAACGTAATAAAGTTTGAGGAAAAGTTCGCTGCCTTTTCTAAAAAGAAACACAACATAGCAACTAACTCAGCATCTGCATCTGCATTTGCAATTTTCCACTATCTAAAAGAACTTTATGGGTCTTGTGATGTTTATACCCCATCTTTAGGTTTTACTTCTCCAGCTTGGGCTGCAAAGCACCACGGTCATAGAATTATTTGGGTTGATGTTGATGATAATTTACTCTTTGATTTAGAGGATTATAAAAGAAAAAGAGAAACCTACCGCAATAAGTATCTTAATGAGGAAACAAAACCAGTTCTTATGCCAATCTTATATGGAGGCATTTCTACTATTGAAGGTTTTGATTCAATAAAGCTAGATGGTTATGGAGAGATTGTAATTGTAGATTCTGCACATTGTGTTACTCCCACAATAGATTCTGATTTTATCTTCTTTTCATTTCACCCCTATAAGCCTATAGCAGCTTCTGATGGTGGAATTATTTCTGTAGATTGCGCTAAATCTGCTGATTGGTTTAGTAATTATAGAAATTTTGGTAGATACGATCATATGGAAACGTATGACATTACACAAGAGGGATTTAAGTTTTATATGAACAACTTAAATGCTTCTATAGCATTAATAAGCCTTTCTAAATATGATGAACTTTTACATATTAGAAAGAGTAATTACAATAAATTAACCAACGTCTTACCTCAAGATGATTTTTCTTCTTATTATTTTGCAACAAGATTGAGTGATAATGCAAACAAATTTAATACTAAAAACGGTTTGGCTAGGCATTACCCGCTTCTTCATCATAGTAAATACTTTAAAGACGGTTCTATACTTCCAAATACAGAAAGACTTCATGATAAAATAATCAATCTCCCACTATGGAAACTTTTATAATAGCTGAAGCTGGAGCAAATCACGACAGAAATTTTGAAAAAGCTTTATTATTAATTGATAGTGCTGTAGAAGCAGGTTGCAATGCTTGCAAGTTTCAAACTTATTCTTCCAATACTCTTTATAGCAAAAATACTCCTGATTTTGCTGGATATAAAAATATAAACAAACTCATAAAAAATTTAGAGCTTCCTAGAGAATGGCAAAAAGAATTAAAAATTTATTGCGACTCTAAAGATATTGAATTTATGTCAACTCCTTTTGATGAGAGTGCTGTAGAGGAGTTGATTGATTTAGGGGTTAAACGTATGAAGATAGCTGGATTTGAAGCTACTGATATTAGATTTGTTGAGATGGTAGCATCTTCTGGTCTTCCAGTTATCATGTCTGTTGGAATTGGTTTTTCATGGAATGATTGGCATCTGTATTCGGAAATCTTTGAAAGATACGACAATCACGTTACTCTATTGCATTGCAATAATGCTTATCCAACTCCTCCAGAAGATGTTTTTCTAAACACTATAACAGAATTAAAGATACATGGTGTGGATTGTATTGGCTTTTCAGATCATACTATATCTCCATTCACTCCAGCCTTAGCTGTAACTCTAGGCGCTAAAGTTATAGAGAAACATTTTACACTCAGTCGTTCTCTATCTGGGCCAGATCACAGCTTCGCCTTAGAACCCGAAGAGCTAAAACAAATGGTTAATTACATAAGGCATACAGAAAAATGCTTAGGTTATAAAAAAGGTTTTTCTAAATCTGAAGAAAATTTTAAAAAAGCTATGAGATCAATTGTTGCTAAAAAACAAATAAAAAAAGGAGAACTGCTCACAGAGAATAATTTAACAACCAAAAGACCTTATCTTGAAGGCAATATACCAGCTTTAGATTGGAAGCGTAAACTAAATACCGTTGCTGACAGGAATTACAACGTAGATGATTTTATTAAATGAATATTTTATTCTTAGGCTATAAGAACTGCAAGTTGTTTAACTTTTTAAATAATTTGTATAATGTTACCCACACTGAAGAAAAAATAAAAACAGAAGCTCTTGAAGACTTTGATTGGGTAATTAGTTTTGGCTACAAACATATACTGAAAAGTGATTTTATTTCTCGTTTCTATAGGAAAATTATTAATCTTCACATTTCTTACCTCCCTTATAATAGAGGCTCCCATCCTAATGTTTGGTCTTTTGTTGAAGATACCCCCAAAGGGGTTACTATTCATTTAATAGACGATGGAATTGATACGGGAGATATTCTTTTACAAAAAACTGTAAAATTTTCTGATTCTGAAAATACGCTATCCTCTACCTACAAAAGACTTATAGAAGAAATTCAAAATTTATTTATAGAAAACATTGATGCTCTCTTATATAATAAGATCGAACCAACTCCTCAAATTGGTGAACATTCTCATCATTTGGTAAAAGATTTAAATAAAATAAAACATTTACTAGTAGATTGTTGGGAAACTAAAGTAAGTGAATTATGTATAAAAGAACAGACCTAGATATTATTGATGACATTGAAAAAGTTAGAGCGAAAAATAATGTGAATTGGATGGATATTCTTCGTCTTGCTTTCACCCATGCCCCCAAAGAAGCTAAAGAGATTATGGGTAGAGTAAATAATCACGACAACAAGATTTCAGAATTATTAAAAGAGTTATCTAAAAATGAAGAAAACTGAAGATATTTGCGTTTTAGTTCAAGCTAGACTTGGCTCTCAAAGAGTTCCTCGTAAAATGATTAGACCGTTTTGCGATACTACCTTGGTTGACATACTTTTTGAAAAACTTAAATCCTTAAAATCTATTCCTCAAAGCAATATTTATTTCTCTGCTTATGAAGATGAATTAAAGGAGATAGCTAATAATCATGGGATTAACATTTATCACAGGTCAGAAGCTTCCGCTAAATCTGAAGGCCAACCACTTTCTGAAATTTACGAGTGGTATGACAAGCTTCCATTTAAATATGTAATTTTAGTTAGCGCCTGTAACCCCTTGTTAAAAGTTGAGACGATTGATTCTTTCATTGATTCTTTCATAGAGTCTGATAAAGAGGGGGCTTTTGCGGTATTCCCGAAGAAAACTTACTATTGGGACGAGCATGGTAACAATCTTACAGATTGGAAAGGTTCTACCATCATGAACACTAAGTTTGTTGACCCTGTTTACGAAGCGGCTCATTGCTTATACGCTTCTAGAATGGATATTATTGGGGATGGATATTGGATGGACACAAAATCTCCACCAGAACCTCATCTTTTTGAGATGCAGGAATTAGAGGCTTTTGATATTGATTATGAATGGCAATTTAAAATTGCAGAACTTTTATACAAGAATTTATGAATGAGTTGAATAAGTATTTTAAACAGATCGAACAAGTAGAAAAAGAAACTGGTTCTCAAATGAGGGCTAGGTGGGCTATCATTAAACTTCTAAAAGATTTTGAGTTTGAGAATGTTTTGGATATTGGTTGTGGCCCTAAAAAACACTCAAGAATTTTTGAGTTGAACGGTAAGTCTGTAGACACTCTTGATGGATGTGAAAAACATAAGCCTAAATTCCTTGGTAACTTTTCTGAATTGGCTGATTCTATTCCAGATGAGAGTTATGATTGTATTTGGTTTAGTCATGTGCTTGAACATGAAGTAAATGTAGCTTCCTTCTTAACAAACGTAAAAAAGAAGTTAAAGGAAGGTGGTGTTCTTGCTGTTACTGTGCCACCATTAAAAGAACAGATTGTTGGCGGTCACGTTAATCTTTATAATTTGGGTCTTCTTGTTAGAGTTCTTGTTGCCTCTGGGTTTGATTGCAGTGAGGGTTTTGGTTATAGTTATGAATATGACTTATCTTTTATTGTTAGGAAGAAAGATATCAAATGGTCAGATGATATTATCAAAGAGTTAAATTTAGATAATAGCTTTATTGATAAGAGTGGAGCTTTAGTTTCTGATGGTGGAGACTTGTTTAAAATTAAAAAATATTTCCCTCCTCTTCCTTGGCAGCAGCATGGCACAGATGAGTCTTACAATGGTAATTTGAAGTCAATTAGAGTAAACACATATAACAGTTTTGGACTATGATTATTTATGTTGATATAGACAATACTATTTTTGACACTCAGGGCATGGATTACGAGGGCAGCAAACCAATCCTTAACAGAATAGAAAAAATGAATAAACTATATGATGACGGTCATACCATTGTATATTGGACAGCTAGAGGTTCTGGTTCTGGTAAAGATTGGTCAGAAGTAACCAAAGAACAGTTTAAGCGTTACAGTGTGAAATATCACACTTTAAAATTTGAGAAACCTATATATGATATCTTTATAGACGACAAAAATATAAACTCAGAAGAATTTTTTAAATGAAAAAAGTAATTATTACAGGGGTAACAGGACAAGACGGTAGCTTAATGGCTGACTATCTCTTGAAAAATACAGAGCATACTATTGTTGCTGGTGTCCGCAGGTTGAGTATCAAGAATCACAATAACATCTCTCACTTGCTAGACAACCCCCGTTTCAAGCTTATTGATTTAGATGTTGCCGATCAAGCAAATACAGAGATGGTAATAGCAGAAGAGAAGCCAGATTACTTTATTAATCTTGCTGCTAATTCTTTTGTTGGAGTAAGCTGGAAAATGCCAGTTAATCATATGGAAACAAATGCTATGGCTGTATTGTTTCAATTAGAAGCTATCAGAAAACACTGCCCAAATTGCAGGTATTATAATGCAGGTTCTTCAGAGGAGTTTGGTGATGTTGTAGAAGTCCCCCAAAAAGAAACTCATCCACTCAGGCCACGAAGCCCATACGGTGTTTCTAAAACCTCTGCTAGACACATGGTTAAGGTCTGGAGGGAGTCGTATGGACTATATGCTGTTCAAGGTTGGTTATTTAACCATGAGGGTGTGCGCCGTGGAGAAGAATTTGTTACTCGAAAAATTACAAAGAATGTCGCTCGTATTTATAATGAATATAAAAACGATCACTTCAAACCACTTGAACTAGGTAATATGGATTCTATGAGAGATTGGAGCGATGCCGAAGATTTTGTCGAGGGTATATGGATGATGCTTAATCAAGAAAAATACAATTCAGCCCTCAAATGTCGCCTAAACAAATACAAGGCTATGTCAACGTCTCCAATCAAAGAAGAGCAGATTACAGCTTGGCTTTCTCAAAAAATTCAAGAATATGTGCTTTCTTCAAACGAAACGCATAAAATACGTGAATTTGTTGAAGAGGCTTTTAATTTTGCTGGATTTGCTAAGGATCAATGTCGATGGCAAGGTAAAGATTTAGAAGAAAAATACATACACGAAGATAAGGTGCTTGTGAAAATAAATCCTGAATTTTACCGACCTGCGGAAGTTGAAATTTTATACGGAGATTCATCAAGAGCCAGAAACGAATTGGGTTGGCAACCTAAAACAAATTTCTTGAGTTTAGTCGAAAAAATGGTCAGAAACGACCTTAAAAAAGATTAAAATTCTTGTTGAAAAAAAAGTTCAAATTTGTCTTGCTTTAGACTCAAAAATCGGTTACAAAAAGTGTAACTTTAATACAATGATTTTTGAGGAACAAGTATCGAGGAAGCCGAACCATTATCCGTGGACAGAGGAGTTTACTGAAGCTATTTACAATGGTTTTTGGACGGATAAGGAATTCTCCTTTTCAACTGATGTTCACGATTTTTCCGTGAATTTAACAGACCAAGAAAAGGAGATCATAGTAAGAACATTATCAGCAATCGGTCAGATTGAAGTGGCTGTAAAAACCTTTTGGGTTAAGCTTGGTGACAATTTGCCACACCCTTCTTTAAATGACTTGGGGATTGCAATGGGTAATGTGGAAGTTATTCACAATAACGCTTACGAGAGGCTTCTTGAGGTGCTTGGCCTAGAAGATATTTTCGAGAAAAACCTTGAACTGGATTTTATTCAAGGTCGAGTCGCTTACCTTAAAAAGTATACGCATAAATTCTATAAAAACAGCAGAAAGCAGTATGTTTACGCTCTTATACTGTTTACCCTTTTTGTTGAGAACGTCAGCCTTTTTTCTCAGTTCTATACGATTAACTGGTTTTCTCGTTATAAGAATGTCCTAAAGGATACTGATCAACAGGTAAAATATACAAGAAACGAAGAAATGATCCACGCTCTTGCTGGAATGAAGATCATCAACACTATTCGTGAAGAGTATCCAGAATTTTTCGATCAAGAGCTTGAGGATCGCATCCTGCACGAAGCAGAACAAGCATACAAAGCAGAAGCCAAAATCATTGATTGGATGGTCAATGGTATCCAAGAAGAAGGGTTGAGCGCACCTATTCTTAAAGAATTCATTAAAAATAGAATCAACGAATCCCTTGAGGGTATTGGCTTTCCAAAGCTTTTTGAAGTTGATCAAGAAATTTTAAGTTCTACCTCTTGGTTTGAGGAAGAATTGCTGGGCAATAACGCTACAGACTTTTTCCATTCCCGCCCTGTAGAATACAGCAAAAAATCACAAACTTTCAGTGCAGAAGAACTTTTCTAATGAATAAATACTATTGGCTAAACACAGACTCGCAAACCTTCTTGAAGAAAGATTACCTTCTTCCAGAAGAAACCCCACTTCAAAGAATTAAAGATATTGCTCAAGCAGCAGAAAAATATCTAAAAATAAACGGCTTTGCCGACAAATTTGAGGATTACATGTCAAGGGGTTTTTATTCTCTTGCAAGTCCTGTTTGGGCAAACTTTGGCCGCAAGCGTGGTTTGCCAATTTCGTGCAATGGTGTTTACATTGAAGATACAATGGAATCCATTCTTCAAAAGAATGCCGAAGTTGGTATGCAATGCAAAAATGCAGCAGGAACTTCTGGTTATTTTGGAGACTTGAGAGAGCGCGGAGCTTCAATTAGCTCTGGCAGTTCTTCTTTTGGCCCTGTGCATTTTATGGAGATGTTTGACAAGACTGCTTCCATTGTTTCTCAAGGCGGTGTGCGTAGAGGCAGTTTTGCTGCATACCTTCCAGTTGAACACCCAGATGTTAAAGAGTTCTTGAGAATTCGTGGCGAAGGTCACTCTATTCAAGAAATGTCATTCGCTGTTACTGTTACAGACGAATGGATGAACTCTATGATTGCTGGTGATCCAGAAAAGAGAGGTATTTGGGCGCAGGTGCTGAAAAAGCGTTCAGAAAGCGGATATCCTTATATCTTCTTTACAGACAATGCAAACAACAATGCCCCAGAAGTATACAAAGATAAAAACAAAAAGATTTATGCTTCAAATCTTTGTGCAGAAATTTCCCTTTCATCAAGTGCTGATGAATCCTTCGTTTGTTGTTTATCTTCTTTGAATTTGATTCATTGGGACGAAATCAAACAAACTGACGCAATTGAAACACTGACGCATTTCTTGGATGCTGTCATGGAAGAATATATCCAAAAGACAAAAGACATTCCCTTCATGGAAAGCTCTCACAACTTTGCCAAGAGACAACGCGCTATTGGTGTTGGTGTTCTTGGTTGGCATTCTTTCTTGCAGAGCAAGATGATTGCATTTGAGAGCATGGAAGCAAAAATGCTGAACGGAGAAATCTTTCAAACAATGAAAGAGCGAACATACAAAGCAAGCGAGGAACTTGCCCAAAGCTTGGGAGAACCAGAGTTGCTCAAGGGTTATGGACGCAGAAACACAACCACAATGGCAATTGCTCCTACAACCAGTAGTTCTTTCATCTTGGGTCAAGTATCTCCTTCAATCGAACCACTTAACAGCAATTACTTTGTTAAGAATTTGGCAAAAGGAAAATTCACTTACAGAAATCCATACTTGGCAGATTTGCTTGAAAAATATGAAAAGAACACTCCTGAAGTTTGGAAGTCTATCTTGGTTAAAGGTGGCTCTGTGCAACACCTAGAATTCCTTACAGACGAAGAAAAAGATGTATTCAAAACATTTGGCGAAATCTCTCAAAAAGAGATTGTGATTCAAGCAGCCCAACGTCAGAAATACATTGATCAAGGGCAATCTTTGAATCTTATGATTCCACCCAAAACCTCTCCAAAGGAAATTAATTCTCTTTTAATTTTCGGTTGGGAGCAAGGAGTTAAAAGCTTTTATTATCAACGAAGCGCAAATCCAAGCCAAGAGCTTGCAAGGTCTATTTTGACCTGCTCCTCTTGTGAGGGATAATTGACTTGACAAGAAATATAATACTTGTTAATATAGGTCAAGTTGAGTAAAAAGCCAAAAAAAATCAATAAAAAAGAGATTCTTTTTCGTCTTGTAGATGTTCCCCCAACAGGGCGTAGGAATTTCTACGCAAGAGAAATGAAGTTTTTAAACGATCTTTGTGATCGTTATTCTCTTGAGTTTATGAATGTGGTCAGCTTTAATAAGAAGTTTGACTCACTAACTTATTTGGTTAGCCCGAAATTAAAGAAAACTTTAGATCAAAAGTTTAGAGCTTTTAATTTTTTACTGGACAAGAGTAGATATCCAGAGTATGATATAGGAGAAAAGGCAGGAAAAGATTCCGTAGTCAAAAAGAAGAAAACACTAAAAGATTTTTTAAATGAGTAAAATAGAAGAAACAAACAAGATGCTTGAAAACTTCCTCAAGGCAAACAAGGAAGATCATTATAATTTCGAAGAAGAGATTGATTATAAAGTATCAAGCGGCTCTTTACAGCTTGATCTACAACTAGGAGGCGGTTTCGGTCCCGGTTTACATCGCTTCGTTGGAATCAATGAAGGAGGCAAAACTTCGGAGTCTTTAGAAGTAATGAAGAACTTTTTAAATGATCTCCCAAACACAAAAGCCGTTTATTTTAAAGCAGAGGGAAGGCTTTCTCCAGAAATGAAAGAAAGGTCTGGAGTTAAATTTGTTTATAACGCAGAAGATTGGAAAGAAGGAACATGTTTTGTATTTGAATCAAATATTTATGAAACTGTAGTTGATTTAATGAGGCAATTAGTCACAAAAAATCCAGAAAAAACTAAGTATTGTTTCTTGCTTGATTCTGTTGATGGTCTTATTGCTAAGAATGATTTAGATAAAAACTTTGATGAATCTGCAAAAGTTGCAGGTGGAGCGGTTATTGCTGCTACCTTCATGAAGAAGATGGCTATCTCTCTAGCCAAAAGAGGACACATGGCAATTTTCGTTTCTCAAGTTCGTGCAGATATCAAGCTAGACCCCTATACAAAAGCACCAATAAGACAAACATCTGCAACAGGAGGCAATGCCTTACTACACTTTGCTAATTTCATTATTGAATTTGAACCAAGATTTAGAGACGATTTAATTCTTAAAGACCCAACCAATAAAAAAGTTTCTGAAAAGAATCCACCAATTGGTCACTTTGCAAAAATAACAGTCAAGAAGTCTCCAAATGAGACAACTAACAGAACACTTTGCTACCCAATTAGATATGGGCGCAAGAATGGAACATCTATTTGGATTGAAAAAGAGATTGTAGACCTTCTTTATGCTTGGGAGTTTGTGAATAAAAAAGGAGCTTGGATCAATGGTTCTGACGAATTTATTGAAATGCTTAATGAAGCAGGTTTTGATGAAGACGTTCTTAAGTTTCCAATTCAGGGTGATGCAAAACTATTTTCAATCATCGAAGAAAACAACGAGCTTTCCAAGTTCTTGATTAAATTCTTTAAAAAAGCAATCAATGAGTTTTCATGAAATTCTTAGATTGCAACGGCAAAATAAGAAATCTTAAAAACGCAAAAAAATATCTTATTAATTGGGATACTAATAGCAGAAGTAAATTCCAAAAAAGCGTAAAAGATTTTTTAAAACCTTATTGGCAAAATGATATTGTCTTTGAGGAGCTAAAGGTAGTCGGTTCAAGACTTTCCTTAGACTTCTATAACGCAAACAAAAAAATTGCGATTGAAGTTCAAGGACAACAACACACAAAGTTTGTGAAGCATTTTCATGGTAATAGATTAAAATTTTTAGATCAACTAAAAAGAGACAAGAAAAAGCTTGATTTCTGTGAAAATAATGGTATAAAGCTAGTAGAGATTTACCATAAGAACGAAATACACGCATCGTTCTTTGAAGACCAAGACATTTTTTTATAATATGAAAGAAGATAATGAAATAGAGTTTTCAATTCCAGAAAACCTAATCGAAAAACTATATGAATTTAGCGGTGATACTGATAAATACAAAGGAGTTATTTTAGCAGTATGCTCTGAAAATGGCGATCCTATTGTATATCACAGGTTTGATTGCGGTTTAACAGAACTTGGCTTAAAGAAAGCTGTTCAAGAATTTTGCTCGGATACAACAAACAATCAAAACTATGATTTATAATTACGAATTAGAAAAACAATTACTCGCTGGTTTAATAAAAAACCCAAATGATTTTTCTGAAATCTCAAGCTTTATCGAGGCTTCTGATTTTTATTCAGAACAAACAAGTCTAAACAGCAGCATCTTTACCGTTATTAAGCAAGCAATTGATGCTGGTGAAGACATTGATGAAATCATTATCGCACAAAGAGTTTCTAATATCGGGCTATCCTTTGAAGACAATCTCAATCCGTCTGATTACATTAAGTCCTTGGCAATGCGAAAGGTTCCAAACGGAAACCTTATCAAGACTGCAAAGGAATTAAAAAAGTTTTCTATCAGAAGGGGTATTGCTATGGCTTCACAAAATGTAATGAAGTCAATGAAGTCTCTGCCTATGGAAAGCTCTTTGGCTGAGATTGTAGAAAAAGCAGACTCTATTTATAATTCTCAAATCAATCTTTACGAGATTGGAAACGATTCTCCAGAAAACATTTATGAAGAAATGGAGTATATTGTTGAAGAAAGAGGCAACAATCCCATGACTGAATTTGGGATGATGGGGCCACACAATAAATTAAATAAAATTTATGGCTCATTGCTAAGGGCTGGAAATATTACTGTTATTGTTGCACGTTCTGGTGTTGGTAAAACTCAATACTGCATGGACTATTCAACAAAGGTAAGCATGAAGTATGACGTTCCTGTTCTTCACTTTGATAATGGTGAAATGAGCAAAGAGGAACTAATAATGAGACAGTGCGCTTCTCTTTCTGGTGTTCCCATGCATCTTATCGAGAGTGGTAAGTGGAGACAGGCTGGTGAAGAAGTTGTAAACAAGATTAGGTCTGTTTGGCCAAAGATAAAAAAACTTAAGTTTTACTATTACAATGTTGGCGGCATGGATGTTGATTCAATGATCAGCACACTTAAGAGGTTTTATTACTCAAAGGTTGGTAGAGGCAATAAAATGGTGTTCAGTTTTGATTACATTAAAACAACATCAGAAAACCAGCATGGCAAAAACGAGTGGCAGGTTGTTGGTGAAATGGTTGACAAGTTTAAGAAGTGTATTCAAAAAGAGATTCTTGAAGATGGTGAACCTGTTATTCCAATGATTACTTCTGTCCAATCAAATAGAAGCGGCATCACAAATAACAGAAACTCAGAAAACATTGTTGACGATGAAAGCATTGTTTCTCTTTCTGATAGGATTACTCAATTCTGCTCGCATATGTTTATCTTAAGAAATAAAACAGTAGATGAAATTGAACATGATGGAAGAATGTTTGGAACGCACAAGCTAATCAATGTAAAAGCTCGTCACTTGGGCGAAGATATTGCTGGCGCAGTTGAACCTGTTCAATTCGGAGACACCTTAAGAAAGAATTTTATAAACCTAGACTTTAGAAACTTTAATATTACTGAATGTGGAGACTTGCGAGATATCGTGAGACACCATAGCGGCGAAGCCGTAATTGACAATGATGCAAGCAATGAAGAAATCCCAAGCCTTGATTAATCCAGAAACCACTAGGTCTATCCTTGAAAAAATGGGATATGATTTATTGGATTGTGGAAATCATTGGAGAACAAAAGCTATTTATCGTGGAGGCGATAATCCAACTGCTATTCAGATTTACAAAGATACTGGAGTATGGACTGACTATATTCATGGCAACGGTAAATCAAAACCATTAAAAGCCCTAATCAACCTTACAGTTAAAAATGATCCAACTCAGTGTAAAGAACTTGAAGAAGCTTTAGAAAAAGAAGACACTGTAGAATACACACCTATAGAATTAATTGAAATGCAAAAAATTTATCCCAACGAATGGTTAGACAAACTATTCCCAAATTACAGTTTTTATAAAAACAGAAACATCTCCGAAGAGACGCAAAAGTTTTTTAAAACTGGTTTAGCATCTGGCGGTCAATTGTATCGCAGGATGGTCTTTCCAATATATAATGAACACTCTCAAATTATTGGGTTTTCTGGTAGAAGGGTTGATGAAAATCACTCCATCAAATGGAAACATATTGGAAGAAAAACAACTTGGCTTTATCCTTCCTACATTCCAGCGGAATTTACTGTTGATCAGATTATTGATAAACAGAAAGAAGTTTATCTAGTAGAAAGTATTGGAGATGCAATGGCTCTTTATGAACAAGGAATCAAAAATGTTCTTGTTATCTTTGGAACCAATGTAAGCCCTGCTATTATTTCTTACCTCTGCGGTAAAGACCTAAACAAAGTTTACATATGCACGAATAATGATTTTGATAGCTCTCAAAACAACGGCTTACTAGGAGCTTTTAAAGCTTATGTAAAGTTAAGTGGATATTTTAACCTAGATCAGCTTGAAATCAAATTGCCGCCAAAACCATACAATGATTTCGGCAAAGCGCACGAAGAAGGTTATAATTTTACTGAATGGAAATCTAGATTAATTGATACCGAAAAACAACAAGAACATATTTTTTCCTATGTAAAAAATCATATCACAATGTTCTCAAAAGAACAGGCTAACAAATTTTTAAAATTAAATGAGCAATAATAAAAAAGAATCTAAATACTTATCTGCAAGTAGAATCAAGACGCTACAAAGCTGTTCTTGGCTTTACTGGTGTAAGTATATTTTGAAAATGCCAGATAAGAAAAACGATGGTTCAAGCAGAGGAACTATCTGCCATTTGATTTTTGAAGTTCTTGGAAACAAAAGACATAAAAAGCATTTTGATAAAATCATGAAGACACAAGATGTTTTCTCTGTTGAATCAATTAAAAGATTAATAATTAAACACGCAAAAATTTTAGAAGTAGATGATTTTGAAAACATTTCATTAATCAAGCAGATGATCTTTAATGGTCTTTCTTATGACTTCTTTGGCAAAAAGCTCGGCACACCAACACAATCTTTTTCAGAGCGAGAATTTGCTATTGAGTTTGATGATGATAATTATTATTTCAAGATTAGGGGCTTTATTGATAAACTTTTCCTTTACAATAAAAAGAAGTATGCAGTAATTAGAGACTTTAAAACTAGCAAATCTGTTTTCTTACCAACTGAAATTGAGGATAACATGCAAGACCTTATGTATAGTTTTGCAGTGACCCAAATGTTTCCAGAATATCAAAACACTCAAAGTGAATTTTTATTTTTAAAGTTTGACTTGGACGATCAAAAAACTAACGAATATGTTCAAAGCGAACTTTTTAATGGAGATAAATTGGTTGCAAATTTTCAAAAGTCTCATGTAGAATCTGGCGTTGTAAGAATGCAACCAATAACCCAAGGAGAGCTTGAAGGATTTAAGCATGAGTTAACAGAGATTCAAAAACTTATTGATAATTTTTCAGAAAAAGACGCAGTTAAAAACTTTGCTGTTAAAAAAGGTTTTCCAAAAGATGGAACTTTTAGCGGGAAGCTTATGTGTGGATTTGCCAGCAAAAAAGGAGAACTTAAAAAAGATGGCAGTCCCAAATGGCACTGTGCAATGAAATTTGATTTTAATTATTTTCATATTAAAAATGCCGATGGAGATGTAATCAATTCCGTGTTTGAGGAAGAATTCAATGAATCTTTGGTTCCAGAGGGTGGCACATATGAAATGAAACATTATGCTGGTTGCCCAGCACATTGTTCTTGACATAATCTATTATAGATGCCATAATCAGGCATGATTCCATTGTTTAAATCATGCTATTCTATAGGCAAAAGCATTCTCACGCTTGAAGAATCCTCTGTGGATGAAGGTTCAGATAGCATTATAGAGCTATGTCAGCAAAACAAAATTCAAGACTTGATTTTGGTTGAAGACAGCATGACAGGATTCATGAAAGCATTTCTTTCCTGCAAAAAAGCTGATCTTAATTTAATCTTTGGTTTAAGAATTACATGCTGCAATTCAATTTCTGATGAAAATGAAAAATCAGATCATAAAGTAATAATCTTCGCAAAGGATGATGAAGGCTGTAAAATTCTAAACAGAATTTCTTCTTTTGCTGCTGTTGAAGGAAACGGAAAAATTGACTTCAAAATTTTAAACTCAATGTGGAACGACAGTGTTGAAATGGCTATCCCCTTTTACGATTCTTTCATATTTAACAACAATATGACAATGAGTAAATGCATTCCTGATTTCAGCAAAATCAAACCAACCTTCTTTATAGAAGATAATGGTTTACCTTTTGATCAAATTGTAAAAAACTCTGTAGAGTCTTTCTGTAAAGATAAATACGAAACACAATTAGTAAAATCAATTTATTACAATAAAAGAGAAGATCACGAAGCCCTCATTACATATAAGATTCTTTGCACAAGAAATTTCGGCAAGGTTTCAACCCTTGATTCTCCTAACCTAAACCACTTTGGCAGCAATGAATTCTGCCTAGAAAGCTACTTAGAATATGAACGCTGATTTACTTAGATTCGATCAAAAGCAAAAGTATCTAGTAATTGATACAGAGACAGAAGGCTTGAATTTGGTTTCAAGCAGACCTTGGCAAGTTTCTTGGCTCGTTTGCCAAGGAGATAAAATTCTTGAAGAGCATGATATTTATGTTAAGTGGAAAAACCTTAAAGTATCAAAAGGTGCTGCTAAAATTACTGGATTTACCACAGAAGAATATGAACGCAAAGCAGAAAACAATAAACAAGCTTGGGATAAAGTAGCTTCATATCTTTATGATCCACAATATAAAATTGTTGGACAAAACCTTTTAGGTTTCGATGTTTATATTTTGAATACTTGGAGACGGCTTAGAAACATGAAATCTGATTATTCTTTTGTTAACAGAATCATTGACACAAGATCGCTTGGCGTTTCAATCTCCAGAAACATTCCATTGAACAAAGATAATTTCTTATCTTGGCAATATAAAATGCTTGAAATTAAAACAAAAAGAGGCGAGAATTCAATGGGGACATTGCTGAAGAAATACAATATTCCTCACGATCCCAAAAAGCTTCACGATGCACTTTATGATATTAACATGAATTATAAAGTTTTTAGAAAACAACTATACGAAGTTGAGCTATGAATATAAAAGAATTTAAGAAATACGAAAAACCATTTCCTGTAGGTGTAAAGCTTCCAGAAATCAAAATCGAAGATAAGTATTACGATCTTGTTGATTGTCAGCGAGGCTCTAACAACTTTCAGTTTTTAAGAAAACTCTGCTTTAAAGGCGTTAAAGACTTAGGTATTGATAATGCAGATAACAAACAAGAATATTATGACCGCCTAACAATGGAGCTTAATATTCTTAATGATCTTGGTTTTGTAGATTATATTTTATTGAATTGGGATGTTCTTAATTTCTGCAAGGAAGCTGGTATTCCAACTGGCGCTGGTCGAGGCAGCGCGGCAGGTAGCTTGGTGTTATACACCATTGGTGTTACTAATATTGATCCAATTCAGTATGATCTTTTCTTTGAAAGATTTGTTTCTCAAAGCCGAGCTAGAAAGATTGAAGATGATGGCGAAATTTATTTGGATGGCTCTCTCTTGGCAGATATTGATAACGATATTAGTTATGATCGCCGTGTAGAGGTGATAGAATACATTAATAAAAAGTATAAAGGAAAAACATGTAAAATACTAACCCTCAATACTTTGAGTAGCAAACTTTGCATCAAAGAGTGTGGAAAAATTATTGAAGATTTATCAGAAACAGAAGTCAACCAAATTAGTGACACCATACCAAAACAGTTTGGTAAAGTTGCTAAACTAAAAACAGCCTATGAAGAAAATGAGCAATTTAAGAAGTATGCAAAAAAATATAAAAACGCATATAAAATTGCAAGAAAAATTGAAGGCTTGGCAAAAAACACTGGCGTTCATCCTTCTGGTATTTGTATATCAAGATTTAGTCTTGAGGATGTTATGCCACTTCAAAAGACAAATGATGGAGCGTTAGTATCTGGTTATGACATGGATGATGTAGCGAGCCTTAGTGTGAAGTTCGATATTCTTGGACTAAGAACGCTTTCTGTGGTTCATGATGTTTGTAATCAGATTGGTATTAAAGTATCAGATATTGATCCGCACCATCCATCTATTTATGCAGCATTAGCCTGTCTTGAAGCCCCACAGGGTCTTTTCCAAATTGAAGCCGACACAAATTTCAAGGTTTGCAAAGATATAGCCCCAAGAAACCTTGAGCAGCTTTCCGCTGTAGTTGCTATTGCTCGACCGGGAGCCTTGGACTTTAAGAATAATTATGCAGAATATGTAAGAACTGGCGAATCTCAATCTGTTCACTCATTCTTTGATGATATTCTTGAGTATACTGGAGGCATCCCACTTTACCAAGAACAGCTTATGAAAATGGCTGTAAAGGTTGGATTTACTCTAGATGAATCAGAGCAACTTAGAAGAATTGTTGGTAAGAAAAAAGTAGATCAAATGCCAGCTTGGAAGTCTAAGATCAAAGACAAGATAGAAGAGAATAATTTAGACCCTGCTATTGGAGAAGTCTTATGGAAGGTTGCAGAAGATTCTGCGAACTATTCCTTTAACAAATCTCACTCTATTAGCTATGCTTATCTTGCGGCTGTTACTATTTATTTGAAATTTAATTATACTCAGGAATTTTTCTTAAGCTTGCTTAAATTTGCTCGCTTTGAACCAGACTCTCATGAAGAAATTGCAAGAATTTCTCAAGAGCTTTCGATGTTCGATATTAAGCTTCTTCCACCAGACCTAAATCTTTCAAATCTTGACTTTAAAAAAGATGGCAAAGATATACGTTATGGACTAAACTCAATTAAAGGGGTTTCAGACAAAGTGATAGAATCTTTGATTGAATTCAGAGAATCTTCTTTTGAAAACAAATACGAAGTATTCCTCTCCGCAAAACAAAGCGGAATTAATATTGGCACACTATCAGCATTTATTCAAGCTGGTATGCTTGATTCATTCATTGATAATGATCGCTGTAGACTTGTTCTTGAGGCTCAAACATTTAACATTCTTACTGAAAGAGAAAAAAGAAATATTATAGAGCTAGGCAAATTGTTTAATTACGATGTTCTTAACACAATACATGATTGTCGCAAAAATCAAACGATTGCAGACGATGGTAAAATTCTGTTTAAAGAAAGTAGATTTCAAACCTTTAAATCAAAATACGAGGTTTACAAGAAAATCTACGAGCAGAATAAGCAGCATATAAAGTTTGCAAACTGGTTTTTTGAAAACAAGCTTCTTGGTTATAGTTACTCCTACAAGCTTAGGGATATATTTAAATCAAATGACAGAGAAAGCTTTGTTTCTTCACAAGAAATCAAGAATCAAGTAAATCGCTCAAACATTAGGTTTGTTGGTGTGCTTTCAGATATTATGAGAAGAGTTAGCTCTAGTGGTAACAAATATGCTAGATTAACACTAAATGATGAAATTGGTCATGTTGAGGGTCTTTTTATGGACAATTCTAGAGAAGAAAAGTTGACAAATTACATAAACTCTGGTAAAAAGCTACCAGAGAAAGACGATATCGTTGTTGTTTGTGGTTCGAAAAACGATGATATTGTTTTTGTAGATAATATCTTTGTCTTGAAAGACAAAATTTATATGAAACTGTCAGATATAAAATGAGTGTAAATAAATCAGTGACTTTAAAAGAATACAACCTTACTCCCAGAGCTAAAAAAGCTATTAAAGATGCTCAGAAATTTGCTCAAGACATGGGCAATAAAACTGTAAACAACTTACATATTTTTTATGGTTGTATCTTCAACGCAAACGGCGATCTTAATAAACTTTTAAATAGAATTTATTTAACCGCAGACCATATTGACATGGAAAGTCTATTGGATGTTGCTTACGAAGAGTTTCCAGAAAAGTTTACATTAACAGAATCCTCTGATCCTTGGCATCCAGAATTGACTAAAGCCCTCAAAAAAGCAAGCGACATTTCTAATGACTTTGATCATTGCTATATCGCAATTGAACATTTATTGCTTGGTATACTTGAGACTTCACCTTATATTTTAGAATACCTTTCTGAAATGGGTTATGATATTAAAAAGAATCTGTCCCAATTAATTAATTTAGTTTCTGGAGAAAAGGTCTTAGAGGAACACTCAATTAGCGATGATTATGAAAATTTTAATTTACATGATTTAGAGAACATAGAAGAATTGACAAAAAAAGAAGAGTCAATCCATGAATTGCAGAAATTTGGATCAAATTTAAACTATTTGGCAGCACAAGGTAAAATTCAACCTGTGTATGAAAGAGAAAATGAAATTTCAAGCCTGATTGAAGTCTTATCCAAGAAAAACAAAAGCAATGCAATCCTAATCGGAGAGGCAGGTGTTGGCAAAACCGCTATTGTTGAGGGTCTTGCTATGAAAATTTACAATGCAGAGGTTCCAGCAAATATATTGAATTTTGAAATTTACAATATTGATTTAACCGCAATGGTTTCTGGAACCAAATACAGAGGCGAATTTGAGCAGAAATTCGAAAAATTAATGAAAATTGTCAAAAACAATCCACACATTGTTCTGTTCTTTGACGAAATTCACAACATATTTAAGGCTGGCGGCGCGGATAACTCTATGGATGCGTCCAACATCCTCAAACCATACTTGGCGCGTGGAGAGATAAAATGCATAGGCGCAACCACCACAGAAGAATATCAAAGCATTTTTGAGAAAGATGCTGCAATGAAGCGAAGATTTGAATCAATTGATATTAAAGAGCCAAATAAATCTCAAACTCTTAAAATTGTTGAAAATAGTATAAATTCTTACGAGGAATTCCATAATGTTAAATTCAGTAAACCAATACTCAAGTATGCTATTGATTGTTGTGAAAGATTCTTGGCTCACAAGAGATTCCCAGACAAAGCCTTTGATGTGATTGATCAAATTGGATCAAAAGTAAAGATAAAGAACCTAAAACCATTAGATGGTTTAAAAAATAAACACAAAAATATTATTAACACTCTACAAAAAGATAATGTAAATATTAAAAAAGTAGAGAAATTAATAAAAGATTATGTTCAAGACTTAGCAAGTTTACAGTCTGAGGAAAAACAAAATCCAACAAACATTAAAATGTCTGATGTAAATTTGGTTATCTCAGAACATAGTAAGATATCTTTGTCTGAAATTGAATCAAGTTCAAAAAACTTTGATAAATTTTATAACAACATCAAAAAAGAAGTTTTTGGTCAAGATGAAAACCTTTCTAAAATTAACGATATCTTATGTTGTTCTAAAATAGGTTTAAACGAAGAAAACAAGCCATTGGCTAGTTTCTTCTTTGTTGGCCCAACCAGTGTCGGCAAAACCTACACAGCCAAAAAGATGGCAAAGTATTTCTACGGCAATGAAAAAGCTTTTATTCAAGTAAATATGTCAGAGCTACAGGATTCAACTGGAGTTTCTAAGTTAATTGGCGCAAATGCTGGATATGTTGGTTACGAAAAAGGCGGTTTTCTTACTAATTTTGTCAGGAATAATCCCAACTGTGTCGTATTGTTCGATGAAGTAGAAAAAAGTAGCCCTAAAATCTTAAACCTACTGCTCCACCTTCTTGATGAAGGATACATGATGGACAACTTAAACAGAAAAGTAGATTTTTCAAAAGCTTTAATTGTATTGACAAGCAACATTGGACATGCTGAAAGCAAAAAGAAATCAATGGGTTTCTTGTCAGAGGAAACTCCTAGAAATGATTCCTACAGAAAATCGGTTAAATCTCAACTTAAGCCAGAGCTTATTGCTAGAATTAATGAAATCATTGTGTTTAATGATCTTGATGATAACGGATTGACTAAAATCATCGAATCAGAAGTGTGCAAGTTTAAGGATAGATTATTGGGTCAGGGTATACAATTAAAAATAAATAAAACTCTTTACAAGGATTTGCTTGAGGTTTTAAAATCCGAAAATATCCATGCTAGAGAAATAAAAGATACGCTAAAACAAAAATTAATCATTCCAACAGCCAAATTTGTTGTTTCAAACCCCAAAAAATCAAGTATCTCAATAAAAATGCTTGACAAAACAATCAATATTCAGTAAAGTATATTCATTATGACAAACAACAATAAAATTATTAACACTATTCGTAATAGCCGTGGTCGATTCTTTGGTCTTTATACCAAGCAAGGAGAAGCCCTTAACGCGCAATACGTTGATGAAAGCCCTTCATACATTACTGTGTATGATCGCAACCAAGGTGATTATCGCAAGCTCTCCAAGAAGAGTGTTAGCGGTTTGAATTTCCAAGGAACCTTGATTGGCAAGGCTTATTGCTAATCAAAGATTTTGTATTGGAAACTCGTTGCGGCTGATCTATAATAGGTATGGATCAGTCGCAACTTTTTTCTAAAAGAGCTTACGTTTTTGACGGCTCTGATAAAAATACTGATTCTGAATTAGAATTAGTTAAGAAAATATTTTTTTCTTTAGAATCTCCGATTAAAATCGAGAATATTAAACTAAAAGAATCAACACACAGCTACGATATTTACAAAGCTGTTTCTGAATCCAAAGCTTACACCTTAAAACTTTCTTTTGCTGACGATTGCAAAGCAATACATAGAGAAAATGATATTTTAAACTCTATTGAATGTTCAGTAGCTCCAACCGCGATAACTTCTGGTCAAATCAAAATTGGTGAGAATATTCAATACTCCATAATGTCTCATGAACAGTCCGATAAAGTTATTGAACTTGGTAGAGGTTTTTTAGTAGAAAATTTTAAATCTTTTTGTCAAAGTTATAAAATCTTGAGAGAAAATGACCCTCCTCAAAATTCTATCTCAGAAGTAATTGGCGATTTATTTGATTTAAGCAATCTTGAAAATAATTTTCTTGAAACGTCCATTGAAGCTATAGAAAGCTATACTGATAAACAAAAGATAAAATCTTTGTTTTCTGATATCAAAACAGAAATTGCCAGTTCTTTTGATTCTGGAGTTTTAGACCGTCATGATTTTTGTCATGGCAACTTGTGTATTGATAATATTCTTTGCCGCAACAATACATTCAAAATGATTAATTTTGATTATGCACACAGAGGTAATGTGATGTTTGATTTATCAAGATTAATATTATCTATAGGTTGTAGTGGCAATCAAAAGACTCAGCTAATTAGAGAATTCTGTTCAGAAACTGGAGTAGAATTCAACGAATCAGAATATAATTCATGCGAAAAGATTAATCTACTTTTAGTATTGCACAATTTGGCGATTAATTATCTTTATGAAGTGTATATGTTTGATTCAGCTAGGGAGATAAATATTTGCAATATTATCAACGAATTCGCGCAAAATTATAAAAATTTCCATAAGCTTAGACTCTTTGAAAAACATAGAGACTTTATATCTAGAACGGTCATAGAACCAATTGTAGGAAAGCTTTAAATAATTTGAAATTCCTTTAGAACGCCATATCATATGGTATGATTCAATTTTATAAACCTAATAAGGCAAACACTGGAAATGCTTTCGGTTTTCGCATGGG
>Ga0255765_1001760_pt1 | contig 26072 bp, 13 predicted proteins | sample 041ome_8_FD_179965 | JGI IMG/M metagenome (GOLD analysis project Ga0255765, IMG submission 179965) | Coastal salt marsh microbial communities from the Groves Creek Marsh, Skidaway Island, Georgia - 041407BS metaG (version 2) | ecosystem: Environmental > Aquatic > Marine > Intertidal zone > Salt...
TTGGTTTCATCCCTTCTCTCGTTGCGATGTTGTTGTTGTTGTTGTTGATGATGATTTTGATGATGTTGATAGCCGCCGCCGGTGTCACCACCACCACCACCGGAGTAGTAGTGCGCGTTCGACCGACCGCCCCTCGCGTCCCCAATAAAGTTGTTGTTGTTGTTGATATCATCCCGCCCGGACGAATAATACTGCGAAGGTCTGTTGTTGGAGGCGTCCTCCGACGAGGCGTTCCTCCCGCCGCGCAGGTGAGGCGGCACGTAGCCTCCCATGTGTGTTATTATTTTTGTGGTTTGTGGTTCTTTTTCGACGATCTGACGATGAAATTTTTTGGTCTCTCTCTCTCTCTTTTCATTTTTTTTGCATTTTTTTCATCGCAAACTCCCACAAAACGAGTGCTCGAGCACACAGCAGAAGAAGAGAGTCAAAAAAGAGAGAGAGAAAAGACCTCATTACGCATAAAAAAAGAGCGCACGCTTCGAATAAATAAATATACATCGCGAAGAGAAAAATGCCGAAAGAAAGCAGACAACCGTGCAGGTACGAATAGTTTTACGCGAATATTCTGAAGTAGAGAGAGAGAGAGAGAACGCGCGTTTGTGAGAGGCTTTTTGCGCGCGCTGTCGCGGAATTTTAGATTTTTTGTGGGAGAGTTTTCTCTCTCTCTCTCTCTTCTCTCTAAAAAAGCGGGGGGGGAATTTGAGCCCTTTTCAGAGTGCACTTTTGGAGGGAATGCGCGGGAATGCGACGCGTGAATTGCGTTTCAAACGCGTCGAACGCGACGTTGGATGTGTTTTTCGCGCGATGTGGCGTTGTGGGCGCTAAAACGCGTTTCGCGTGGTACCAGTCGCGCGTGGATTTCGTTCGATTTTCTCCCTCGTCTCGTAAGCCCTTTGCGGGGCTCTTCTCTGCGTCTTCCTTTCTCGATTGCTGACCGAGAGTCTTTCTTCTTCTTCATTCAACGATGACAGATTATACGTCCGTGGCGTCATTTTGGGGTACAAAAGAGCGCGAACGAACCAATACGAAAACACGTCTTTGATCAAGTTGGAAAACGTTCCGGACAAGTCCTCCACCGCGTTTTACTTGGGGAAGAAGCTCTGCTACGTGTACAAGGCGCACACGAAGAAGAAAGGGACGGTTTACAGAACCATGTGGGGTAAGGTTACGAGAGCGCACGGAACGTCTGGGGTTGTTCGCGCGCAGTTCAAGCACAACTTGCCGCCGTCCAGCATCGGGGGTAAGATCAGATGTATGCTCTACCCGAGCAACATCTAACGCGACGACCGCCGAGAGTTGAATAGCCAAAACACCAGTCCTATAGAATATTAATATTGATTTACTACTACACTAGCCTAATAAAATAATACGTGAATGTTGTTTGATCGTACACCACACGCGCATCGCTAAATTCTCTGTTCATATCTAAACTCTATATCATCGGACTAAAATTGATTCTTCCACGCTTGGACGAACACTCTTCCTTGCGTCAACAGCGGCGGCGTTCGTTGCAACTCGTCTCGAAACACGTCGAAATCGTATTTTTCCAACTTTTCCAACCACCTCTCCGTCGTCGTCGCTTGCAACAGCAATTTAGCCATGTGCGGATACTTTTCACCGAGATTGTTTTCCGCGAAATTTCTCCGCGCGGCGGCTAAGTGCCCGACCGCAGCGCTCGCGATTTTATGCGTCGCGTTTTTAATCCGTTCGTCTCCGATTTGGCCTTCGTATACCGTCTCCGCGCTCACGTTTTCCGCCGCTAACAAATCCATCGGAAAATACGTCTTTCTATTCCTCGCGTTTATCTTCGCCCCTCTCAAACTATTCGTCAATCCAATCGCGGTCCCTAAATGCGACGCCACGTGATCGCTCGCCATCGACCTGATATTCTCGCAATCTAAAGTCACCAACAAAAAGTTCCCGTGCGTCTCTCTCGCGAACGTTTCTAAATCCGCCGTCGAGTCGAACAAGCTCGATCCTTTATCCACGTCCTCCATTCGCGCTTCTATAGCTCTTTTTATCCACCTCACGTATCGAGCCTCGTTCATTTCTGATCCGAGAACTTCTTTCGCGTGCGTCGCGACCGCGTTCACGCATCTCGCGATCGGATGTTCCGGAAGCGGCTTTGCCGTCGTCGTTTTCGTCTTCTCTCCTGTTGTTGTTGTTGTTGTTGTTGTCCTCGGCGTGAGCATGCTCTCGGCGTGTTCGTGCCACCACTTCAACTTCACCAGCGCGATTTCCTTCTCCGAAACCGTCGCGGTCGTAATCCCCGCGGTTTCACAATTCAACGCTCTCAACGCTAACGGACCGGCGCGTTTGTTCGCGTCGATGGCGTTCGTGCAGAGATACGTCTCGTAATCGTACCGGCGTAAAGTCGCCGAGGCGTAACGGAAATCTTCCCGAAGCGAATCGATGTTTTGATGCGACGATGTCGAGTACGACGACGACGTCTTCTTCTTTGATGGCGAGGAAGAGGAGAACAAAAAGTCGCACAGCGCTCTTCTGCGACGAACGGCGCTGCCGATGCTTTTGCGCATGATGATTGACGCGAGTGTGTTGCTTCGGTCGCGGAAGATTGTGTTGTTACATTCGTGTCCAATTTGCTTCAACAACAAAAAAGATACGATGAAAAAAATGGTGTTGCGTAAATGATGATAGTCTAGATGAATTCCGGTACATTTAAACTAATACATATAAATATAAACATAAATACATTACAAGCTCATCAAAACTTCTCTGATGGCGACCACGTCGGCGTGGGCGTCGCCGAGCTGTTGCTTTTGCAACACCAACGCGCGTTCGAGCAACGGCTTACCTTTGTGCACCTCGCCTAAATCGAGTCTGCATATGGCCAAGTCGGTGAGCGTTTGGACGGCGCTCGGGTGGTCGTCGCCGAGGGCGGTTTCTTGGATGCGCAAAGCTTGTTCGTATAAAGGAACCGCGCCGAGGTAGTCTTCTTGGTCGGATTTTGCGGCGGCGATGTCGACGAGGACGCGCGCGTAGTCTGGGTGGCGGGTGCCTTTGGTGACGGAAAGCGCGGAGAGTTCGCGTTGGAGTTCTTCGATGGTGGGATACTCGTCGTCGGAATCGTCTTCGGAATCTTCGTCTTCGTCTTCTTCGTCGTCATCGCCTTCATCTTCTCGTCGTTCGCTTTCCTCGCGCGGACGGGAAAACATCGCCGCAGTTTCGCTCACGCTCTTCTTCTCGGGCGCTTCGAATACTTTCGCCGCCTCCTTCTCTACTGCTACTATTCTACCGCTACTCGATTTGTTCGTCGTCATTGATGCCGTCGTCGGTTTCTTTTTCAATTCGATTAATTCATCGTTGTCATTGTCGTTGTTGTTGTCACCGTTGTCCTCGGCTGCTACGTTTTCATCGATTGCGCGTTCCACGGCGGCGCGGATTGAACTCTTCAACGTTTTCGGCAACTTCTCGCGCACTTTATCTCTACCGGTAAACTTTCCGATTAAAGCTAAGGATTCTACCGCGGCTTTCCTCACCTCGCCGGCATTATTTTCCAAGTTTCCGCAACAAAACGTCAACGCTTTCGTAGAGGCGCCATGCATCGCGTGTGAACCGTGCGACATGGACGGGTTCGCATCGAAACGAGAGCAAATCAACCCGAGCGTTTCCAAGCGTTTCACCATCGCTCGCGGAGCGACTGGTTTTGATGAAGCGGACGAAACGATCGAAGTCGAGGATGAGGACGAACCGGATAAACCTTTCTTGTTTCCTCTCGAAGCACCTTCTGCCTTCTTTTGCGTCTCGATTATCTTCTCTACAATAATGAACGATTCGTGTTGCTTTTCCACCGTGGAGGCGACGTGCGCGAGCGTCTCTTTCGCCGCGTCTCTCGCTCTCGCGTGCGCTTCCGCTAAACGCTCGAGAAGAAAAGGCACGATTTCGATGGAAAGTACAGCCGAGACGTTCGTGCTGCCACTACTTTTCGCGTCAAAGTTTCTTTTTTCGCAACAAAAAGTGCACAGATTGCGAAGCGTTTCGCACGCGCGAATGAACGCGGAGGTTATTTTGTCGCAGAGACACTTTTGCGCCAGAGCGCGACAGACCGAGACGAAGAGTTGATTCGCATCCTCCACGACGACGCTCGCGCTCAAGAAGACCGTGTTCATTTCCGTCAACGCGGCATCTCGCGTGCGCCATCGTTCACTTTTTATGAGTTTCGCGACTACATCAGCGCTGAATAGAGCTAACATCGGTTCCAAATCTCTTTCTTCGCTCGAGGAGAGTTGTAACGTTTCTTCCTCCTCGATTGTCTGTGGAGCGCTGCTCTCGTTCTCATTTATTTCCGAGCCGAGGGAGGTGAATTTACTGGCTGGAGTGAACGAAGAGCCTCCCCCATTGTTCCCGGGTAAACTCGGCGACGTCGGCGGAGACTTTGCGCGACCACTCGCGCGCGCGGGGATTTCATCGTTCGACAAACCAATCGCGCTTGCGTCGTCCGGGCGCGTGTTCGTGTTCTCGGCGAGCGGCAAGTGCGCGGGAACGCTCTTCTCCTTCGCTTCGAAATCGAACGACTTGTCCGACGCGTTCACGACAATTTCGTTCCCGTTTTCGTCGTTCTTTACGCGCATGCCTAAGATTGGACTATTTGCCGCGCTATTGTTGTTGTTATTATTATTATTATTATCATTATTTGTAGTGTTGATGTTATTTTGATTCCCGCCTCTCTCGAATGCGTCGAAATCCATCTTTTCAATTTCAGCTTTTAACATTTTCGCGGTGTCGTAATCTTCCAGCCTTACCGCGTTCATTTTCTTCGCCTCCAACGCCGCCACCGCCGCTCCAAACTTTCGCAGACGACTCATCACGTCTCTCAATCGCTTCGCTTCGTCGTAATCCTCCACTTCCACTGCTTTTTGTTTCATCGCTTGCGTCTCTTGGATTCGTCTGGCTGTTTTCGCGTCGCACGGCATGTTTTCAAACATCGGCGGCGACGTAAACGTCGTGTTCGTCGTCGCGTTGCTGCGCGTCGTAGCAAACGACGGAATCGTCGAACGCGCGTTCGAATTCACAATTTTAACTTCTGGAGTTTTCGCAGCTACCGCGAATCTGTTGGATGCGTTCGTCGCGTTCACCATTTTCTGTTCGAGCGTCGTCCCGATGATTTGAATCTTCGCGATGCCAATCTGCTTGTGTTCATTCTTCTCGTTCTCGTACGCCTCGTCAAACTCTAACTTCAACCCAACGCAATTCTCCGCCACTAAATGTATCGTCTTCAACTCCCTCGCGTGAAAATTACTCTCTCTGTTCTCCGTAAATGACACGTACCCGAGCTTCCTCGTCTCTTCCTTCCCGCTCTCCTCGCAGACCGTCCTCGCCGACACGTGTACTCTCGATGCAATCTTATACGCGTGCGACGTCAGCAAAAGCTGATGCACCGTCGATTGACGATCCATAAGTTCTAATTCGAGCGTTTGTCGTTGGTTTTTCTCCGGGTTTTTTTGCGAGCACCATCCACCGCCGCTCGCGTTCGCGGTACTTCCCGACGTTCCTTTGGTGGGAGCACTTTTCATCGTCGTCGACGAGTCGGTATTAGATATCAAAGAAGAAGAGGACTCCAAGTTGCTCGCTTTGAAGTTTTCATCCTGCGTTTATAATTTTACGCGTAAAAACAGAAAGAAACGAAATCAAGTGTGAGTTTACGCGTAGCGTGTGTGTGTTTATCACATCGCGAGAGCGACGCGGACGCGCTTGCTGTCATCCGCGCATAAAAAGTCAACGCGCATTTCGGGAGAAAATTTTTGAATTATAAATGAAAAGACGCGCACCTCGCTCGTGACAGAAACCACCCTGAACGGAAGTCGTCTCGTGGAAGAAGAAGATGAAGTGGTATTCTTTGGTTTGAACGAGGACGACGACGTAGGCGTCATCTCGTTTTGGTGGTGCATCGAAAGAACGAAGCGCGCGCAACGTTTTGTTCGCTCGAAGAAATTTTTGAAGTTTTGTACAAATTGTGCGACGCGGTACTCGATTTTTTCAAAAAAGCTACGTATACAAACTAAAAAATACTAATAATACGTCGGAGGCATCGGCGTGACTTTCTCCACGCGGACGTCACCGACTCTCGACACGGCTGGCGCGATTGGAGTGACGTTGTTCCCGACGTTATCATCGACTTCGTCCTCGGTGGAAGCGGCGGCGTGGAACTCGTCGACGATTTGCGAGTCATCTTTTTCTATCCCTGCCACAGCGCTTGGATGTAAGTCGCCGTCGAGTTTGTTCTCCTCGTCCTCGTCTCCTTCTCCTCTTCCCGGTGAGTCTAACAAAGTCGAGAAGAAGTTTTGTACGGCTTGCCAACCTTTGCTCGACGATGGGGTCTCCGTAGAGGCAGTCGCGTCAGATGTAGAAGGCTGAGTTTCCTCTTCTCCTTCTTCTCGTGAAGAAGGAGCCGCGTTGGCGAGCTTTTGCTTCACTGTCTTGCTCTTGACCCCATCGGCGACGCTTCGTTTGAAATCGGAACCTGGTGAAAGTACTCGTGCCGGCAGGTGCTGCGAGGGCGAATTCAACTCGATGCTCGCCACGCGACGAAATCTGTTGGCCACTTCTTGCATTTTTTCGATTCGTTCCGCTTTCATTCGCTCGCAAATCTCTAAAATCGCCGATTCGTACACCATTGGGATGTGATCGGTCATCATTCTCGTGCTCAAAGGAATGTCCGTAAACGCCGTCGCGTGTTTCGATTGTGCCACGGGGCGTTGGCTGGACAATCGTCGTAAATGAATCACGCGTCCAGGCTGAACAAGGAAATCGCTACCCGAATGGTCGCGAAGTTCCAATCCGCTCTGGTCGCCTAAATCTTGCCAGCTCGTTTGGTCCGAATCTCTCTTCTTCAAAGTTTCATCTCCTTCGTTATCGCTCGTCGTCACAGCACCTTTGACATTTCCTGCATCCTCCCCTTCTGTTGTAGTATTCGCTCCTCTGTTGCTATCGCTATTCGTCTCCTCTATTTGTTCTGGGCTAGTAGTTTCGTTAATGCTACTGCTCATGCTCGAGTTTTGTAATCCGTTGGCGACTTCACGAAGCTTTCCTCCGATGGACTTTAACATTGGTTGCGCAGGGGACGCGGCGTTTAGTCTTCTCAGAAGACGGCGCACGGAGGCATAAGATAACCTCGGTATGACATCTTTTCCGGCGACAACCGATGTCACGTAGTCTTGACATTTCAACGATAAATCCAAAGTAACCACCGCTGGCGACGCAAAGGAAACGACCGTGCAATTATGCATGACGGACGCAATGGCGCCTTCGCTGTTGGGTAAACCTTCGACACCTTTTTGTGCGGCGCTGATGACATCGACGTCACCAGATCGTAAAAGCATGGCGACGCATACGGCCACAGCCGCACCCATGGAGTGTCCGGTAAGAAGCACTTTAAAATCTGGATTTTCGTAACACGCTCTGGTCATTTGAGGCAATCTCGTCGAGATTATTTGCCACGCAGACATGACGACGCCGCTGTGTGCGAAGCCTCCGAGGAAAGGCACAGACGTGGAACACGCATCCGTGATGAAATCGCTTCCATTCGCGGTTCCTCGAATGGCCAAGACCACCAATTTCTCGTTACGGTCGACGGCGACGTAAGATGCCGGAGAGAACTGCAGCGTTTCCCAATCGGCAACTAATATATCTTCCGGTGAAACGTTCGCGTGTTTTGCCGCAGTTTCCGTAATTTTATCGTGCAAAACGTCTGGATCCTTCTCGTTTTGAATCTCGACGTGTTTCGCAAACGTCACAAACTTTTCCTTATTCGAAGCGTTCATGAGTAAAGCAGAAAGCGTTCCGTATGCAGCCGAAGCGTGTCTTAAAGCAGGTTTTAATTCTTCCATAGTTTCGAGCGATACTTCTCCATCCCTTCTGATATTGTTGATATTGGTAGTGTTGTTGCCACCCGTATTAGCGTTGTTGTTGTCGAAAAACAAAGCCTCGTCGTGCATTTCATCGTCCTCGTCGCCGTATAAATACTGTTTCGAAGTCTTCTTTAGTCTCGCCTCGGCGCGTTGTTCTCTCCATAGCATGATTCCCGCGATTGGATCAAATATCGTCATACCTTCAACACCTAACGGTTTTAACTCTTTCATGAGCATAGTCATCACTCGAATCATCGCGCGATTAAACTCGACGATTTCCCACATCGATGAAGGAATAGTCACGCCGGAGACTTTCTTCAAATCTTGTTTCTTTCTAAAATTACTACTCCCACCCCCGCTAAGACTGCTACTTTTCTTCATTGGCGTCGACGTCGGCGTCGGTGTTGGCGTCGGAGCGCCTAACTTTGGTGCGACATCCAATTCCCCTCCATCTTTCTCCTTCTTCTTCTCCGCCTCTTCCTTGGCCTCTTCCTCGAGCGCCAGTAAAACATCCTCCGGAATTTCAGAAGGATCTCGCGAGTGCGTCGTTCTCAGAAGCGTCTCGTCGTCCATCTTTTCTGGCAACACCGGCAACGTCCTTCCTTTGTCGTCCTTTGCCATGATGACGTTTGACGGCGCTCGCAATATGCTAATCCCGCCCGGTAACTTCTTCGACGCATTCGTCTCTTTATTCCTCTCTAAAACCGCAACAATCGTAGACTTTTCTGCTTCGTCGCCGTTATCATCGTTTTTCCCTTTTGCGTTTACTTCTGCACTCGTAGACACCCAATTCGCGCCTCTCGGTGGCACGAACCCGCCCAAATCGTCAAACATGTAATCCGCCGGATTCTCGCCGTAGCTCTCCGTGCCGAACAATCTCAAGCCTGGAAATCCCCCCCTCGATTTTCCTCCGCGCTCTTTCTTCGCTTCCTCCTCCTCTTTGAACAACTTCTCCAGCCGTTTCAAGTTTGGCGAGCATCCGTTCGGGTCCTCCTCATCGTCGTAAATTTTTTTCTCCTCTTCCTCGTCTTTGGTGACGCTTTCCGGTTCGAACGCCATGAATCTCGCGAACGCGTTTTTCTTCGTCTTATTCTTCTTCTCGTCGCCGTCCGAACCGTCATCGTTGGACGTCGACGATTTCTCGAAGAACGAGCGAAACGAAAAGTTCGGCGTCACGCTTCTCTGCTGCTCGCCGTTCTCCTCGAAAGAAGCGTTCATCGTCGTCCAGGAAGAAGAGAGAGAGAGAGAGAGAGAGAGAGAAAGGCACCACGGAGAGGGAGAACTTTTTTTCCAATTTAAACGAGAGGTTTGCTTCTTGAAAAGTGGTCAGAATGAAAGGGAACTCTTCTTGAATCACGCGCTCTTTCGCATCTCTGTCTGTTTTCTTCTTCTTCTTCTTTTTTGCGCGTCTGCTGATGGGCGCGTGTAATAAATACTCGTTCGCGCAGCAAAAGAGAGAGAGAGAGTGAAATTTTATAACGCGATTGTGAGCTTTTGGACTTCTTAAAATTTTTCATTCGCGAGCACTCGTACTACACTTTTACCGCTACTATTCTAAACATAAATATACTACTGTCCCGCTATAACACGTCTTTACACGACCCGAGGTACACGCCAATCATCGCGTCCCTGACCACTCCAGGATTGTTTGTTTCGTTGCGAGTTGGAAAGTAGGCGAAGTGTCGCGCGGCGAGAAGTTTCGCCGCGAAAACTATTTCGCCTTCGACGGAATCGGTCAGTTTGAACTTTCGAGAAAGCTCCGTCTCGAGAAGACGACTGGCTGCGGTGAGTGAAAGCTTATACGTTTGTTGTTGCTGCTGATGTTGCTGCTGCATATGTTGTTGTTGCCTTTCGTCATCGTCGTCGTCGTCATTGTTGATACTCGCCGCAACAAAAAACTGTTTCGATACGTTCAATTTTGGACGAAACACAGAATCTCTGAGTTGTTTGGCGAGTTCGAAAGAAACCACCGAGCCTTTGTGCGGATCGGCGCGGCGAAGAGAGAACGTGCAGGCTCGCTGTTTTTCAAATCGTTGCTCGATAGATTCGACGCTTTCACCGGACTTTATTCTTCCTCGACTCTTCTTTTCTCGTAGATTGAAAGTCACCGTATTTGTTCGTGTCTTTTTACTTTTTGACCGGGCTCGAGTTTCATTTTCCAAAGATGTTTCCTCCTTCTTTGATTGTTGTGAAGTATCATCCTCTGTGACGCTGCTCGTGTGCGTAAAACTCACGCGAATACTTTTCGCGCTGTTCCCGTTCGAGTCGACCGAAACGCGTTGCGCCAAACGAATCTTGCCCGTGTTGTTCTCTAGCACCTCCTTTTCGGCTCTGCACGAAAGAAGCGCTTTTTTCGTCCCGTCTGATAGGTTTGAGTGTAAAACCAACTGCTCGTCGAAATTCAGAGTGACCATCTTCGACGAAGACAAGGAATGTAAGAGTGAAAGCAACGTATGCACGGGCGCGTACCCGTTCGAGACGGTTGTTTGGACGCTCGATTTTGTCGGTGTCACTCGCACCGTAGCGTACGTTTTAGCGCGTTGCCTCTTTTCTTTCAGCGCTTTTTGCAACATTTCTTTTCTATCTTTCGATTGTTTCTGTTTCTTTTCATCTTCATCTTCATCTTCATTTTCTGACACAATCCCGCTCGTTTTCAAAGACGAGACCGATACAGGCGGTGGAGGCGGTAGCGGCGGCGGCATAAATTTCACCCCGGCAACCATCTCGTCATCGAGTATGTGCACGACGTTTCGTTTTGCGTCACCTTTCTTCCTTTTCTCGCGACCGTTCTCCTTCTCTTCTTCCTCTTCATCACCGTCATCTATACCAACAACTACCAACCTCGCTCGCTCGGCGAACACCTCCACGCGCTCCTTCAACCGTCCTCGCCCGAACAACTCCGACGAGTTCGCGACGACTTGCGCGTCGCGAACCCCATTCGCCTCGTTTCCAATAAACTGCGATCTTATCTTCACCAGTCCGTTGCCCGCGTCGCCGTCGATGGATATAATCACGCCGCATTCATCCAGCGATCCGAGCTGTTTCTTTCGCTTGTTTTCGCCTTCGCTCTTCTCGTTCTCGTCCTCGTTGTTCTCGTCCTCTTTCTCTCTCTTCGCCGCGTTATTGTTGTTGTTGCTGCTGCTACTGCCAGAACCGCTGAATCCTTTCAATCGTTTCGCTTTCCTCTCGTTCTTCACCGGCACATCCTCGTCGTTCGTCATCTCCTTGCTTTTCTTGGAACACGCCTCGACGCGTAAAGACGCCAGCGCACCGCGCATCGCTTCGATCGAAAAAGCGCTCCTCGCGAACGCGTCTGCGTCTTCTCGACCGAGTCCGCGCTGATTCGATAGCATCAACGCATCATCGATACTCGCAGCAGCAGTGGGCGCATCCTCCTCGCACCCGGGCCTACCACCGTCCCCTGCGCTCAAGGAGAGCACGCCGCCGGTCTCGTCCAAAGAAGAACACCCGTGAGACTGAAGGTGAAGACGCTTCGAATTTCCCGCGCCCATGATTGCATATGTATATATATATATATCACGAGAAGAAAGAAGAGAGGCTTTCTCTCGCGCGTTCGCGATGCGCAGGAACGGTCTCGAGTTCGTCTCCGTTCATCGCGTGTGTGTATATCCGTTTCGTGTAGTTACGATGAGGGTGACTTTTTGTAACGGTTTAGAAAGAAGAAAAAAAAGTTCAAATTTACGCGCGCAAGCAAAAAGTTGTCACTACATATACGCATCAAAGCTTTTAAAAGCGCATCGTAATAATCGTCGTCATCCCCCCGCGCGTTTCTGTTACCGATGAGTATCGGTGGTCGTTTTACCCGTCGTCTTCGAAAAACGCGAAGTGGAGAAGGAAGAGAAGAAGAAAATGATTGCAAAGAAGAAAACAACGACAACGACAACGGAAGAAAAAGCGCGAAGAAGCAAAAACGAATGGAGAAACGAATGATAAAAAAGCAACGGAAAACGATGCAAAAGATGCACACGCAGCGCGTGCAAAAGATGGAACGGAGCGCGAACAGCGTGAGAGCGATATCCGGGTTCGCCTCTGGGTCCATGCGGTTACTTCCGAACAAGAACGGGAAGAAACCAATCAGCACGAGGGCGAACGTGCAGTGGATGATTTTAGGGGTGTTGGTGCTCGGAGTGGTGAGACAGATGGCGGAGAACGCCGTCGTCGCGAAGAAGAGTAAGAAGACGAATACGAACGCGACAAAGAGTGAAAAGACGACGAAAACACAAACCGAGGAGAGCGAGAGTAACGGGAAAAAGGAGAAGAATACGAACGGGACGTTGAAATTCGCGGCGATGATGGCGACGTTTATATTCAAGCCAGTCACGGTAACCGGCGCGTTCGTGTTGAGAGAAGTGTATCGAAGCGCGCTGGCGTTGATTGGTGAGACGGACGAGGACAGCGTGAAGAGCGGTAGCGGTTCGGTATTGTTGACGCCACCGCTGTCGCCAAAAACGCCGAGGAGTAGCAGTCATAGGAGCGTGAGTGATGAAGAAATAGATGAAGAGGGAAAGAGCGAGAGCGGTAGCAGCGAAAATAAATGTTGCTCAAACTGCGGCGTGAAAATCACCAACGTGTTGCGATGCGCGAGATGTCGACAAACGTGTTACTGTTCGCAAGAGTGTCAAAAGAGTGAGTGGAACGAGCACAAGAAAACGTGCGTTCCGTCGTCAGAGTTGTTGGAAAATACTCGTCGAGCAAACGAGGAAATGTGCAAAGCGACTGTGAATTGGGACGGAACGTTCCAAGCCTCGACGACTTTGTTCCAAGCGGTGAAACAGTTGACGAATTGTGCAAAAAGATGTGGCGATGCGAAAAGTAGCGGTGATGCTTTGTGGGTATCGCTCATTATTTTTGCTAACGAAATTGACGCGTACGGAGAAATTAAACGAAAGGATGGATGGCGAGACGTTTCGTTCGAACAACATTTGGAGACATGCGAAGAGGCGGCGAGAATTGTCATGCGCTCTGAATTTTTAGATAGCACTAGCAGCAACAACGAAGGGGGAGACGAGAACATCGATTCGGAGCAAGCCAAGAAGGTGAGAAAAGCGCGCGCGAGAGCGTTAGCGCATTTAGCTTTGGGCACGTGCGCGCTTCGCGGCGGAAAGAGAAGCACGAAAATCGCGTTGGAAAATTTTTACGACGCTCGCGAAGATGCGGTGAAAAATAAATGTCCGTTCTTAGCCGCGGAGGCGTGTCGACGTATATGTTTCGCGCATGCTTGTACGGGAAATTTTTCATCTGCGTCGATTGCAATTCATCAAGCCGTAGAATTTGCAAAGCTAGTCGCAGAGAAGAAGAAGAAAGAAAACAATACTTCGACGACGATGTATTATTACTACCGTTTGTTTCACGCGGATGTACACGAAAGTCTCGAAGTGTGCGTTCTGCTGGAACAATTAAAGATATCGCGAGAGTATTTCGGTAAAAACAACACCACTCCTCGCGAGCCGACCGAACGCGCGCATTTCTTAGCGAAAGATGATTCTTATCACGAAGGAAAGAAAACGTCAAATTTGAAAACCATCGCCATCGGGGAAGCGTTGCTGAAACACGAGGAGTTACAACGACATTTTGACGATGCAAAGAGCGCACGCGTCAAACAAACAGTCTATTTGATTCTCGCAGAGACGTATCACGAACTCGAGGATACGAAGAAGTGCGAAGAATACGTGCAAAAAATCCAAATCGAAGGAGCAACAGGAAGCGATTTCAAATGTGCATATTGCGACGAGTGCGTCGTCTTCTCCGCTGGAGGAGACAAGGAAGAAAAAAGTCAAGGAATTTCTATTTTACCGTGGCAAATGGAATACCGCGCGTGCACGAATCCTCACTCGCCGCATGTGTTTCATACCAAGTGCGCGCACGGGTTTAATGCGCCGCATCGAAAGGAGCACGAATCTTCCGCGTGTTGCCAACAGTGCGTAAAGGAAAAGAATTTTGACTTTTGAGAAGAGAAGAAGAAGATGATGAAAAAAAAATCTTCTCCTCTTTCCTTCTTTTTAAATTCCAGAACGCCACATGACGCAACTCACGCACACGCCCGCGAAGAGGTACGCGCTGCATATATACTTCACGTCGTTCTTTCTCTGAATGTTTCTCGTTTCTCCACTCTTTGACGCTTGGCATTGGAGTATGTTCACTGACCGTCTGCTTTTTTTCTTTGCGTATTCTATTTATAGCCGAACGGGCTCTTCGGCGTCTCTTGAACTCCGAAACGGCCGACTCGTCGCCATCGCGCACCACGTACCAAAGACGGGATATAAAGCGATGAACTCGTACGGGCATAAACCTCGATTCGTTTCGGAAACGACATCAAAAATTGCGCAAAAAGCGTGCTTTTCTGCACCCGCGAAAACGAGGACCAAGCCGCTCACAAAATACCACCCGTGGGCGGCGCGCAACAGACCCAAGCAGTTCACCGAGAACGTCGTCGGTCGTCGTTTCGGGTTTACTTCCGCGAACACCACCGCCAAAGAAACCTACCGAGGCTCGAGCCAAATCTGCCTAGGCGACGAGAGCATCAAAAACACCTTCCAAACGACCAACCGAGCGTTCCAGCAAGTCTCCGTAAACTCTCGATCGTCCAAGGAGAAAAGCTTAGCGATGATGACCAACCAAGGCATAGCCTCGGACGTGGCGAGGAGGTTACACGCGAAGTTAATGCCGAGACCAGAACTCGAGACGACGTTTTAACGAGCGATGATGAAACGGATGGTAACACAGCGGCGGCATCAAAACAAAGGGGGAGAGAGAGATAAAGAGATAAAGAGAAAGATGAAGAGAGTGTAAAAAAAAACGTTTATGACTTAAAAATGCTTCGAAGCTGTTCATTTTTTGTTACTTCCTGACCTTCACCTGTCGCTCGCGTTCGTTGCGTTACCTCGACCTTTCATTTTTTTGCGCACCGCGCTTGTTGAAAATATCTTCCAACTGTAAAACAGTAAAAACCGATAATAAGATATCACGTGAGAAAAAGAATATAATAATAATTCCAAGCGTCACAAAACGCAAACGCTTAAAGCGAGAACGCTCCACCGCGAACGAGAGAGAGTATCGTCGCGTCGAAAAAACGTGCACGCGTTCAAGGAGGAATCGAGAAGAGAGAGAGATAAGAAAAAAAAAGCAAGAGAGAGAGAGAGAGAGCGGTGCGTGCGCGCTAATTCTCTCTCGACAGCTAAAATTTCCCCACCGGTAAACAAAGAAGGGATCTCTCTTTTATTTTTGACCAAAGATGTTCGCGTCACGCGCGTCTTTCAACCTACTCTCGCTCGTCTTAGCGATAATCTTCGCGAGCGTCTGTGCGATGAAGGAGTCCACGAGCGTTTCTCTTTCCTCGCGTACGCGCAAACACGAAACGGTTGATACCTTTGGGTTCGACGCGAAATCGAGCTCGATGACGTTTCAGAAATTAAAAATGAAAATTTTCAGTAAAAGCGAAGAAGAAGAAACGACGACGACGCAGCTTCCCAACGTCTATCTGAGTTTATGTCCTCTGAATGATAACTTGAACTTGGAGAAAGAGGCGTCTGGGAACTATGGCGCGTGGTGCGAAGCGAGCGTAGGGAAATTGAACGAGACGAACACCTGTTTATTCGCCGCGTTTGCCGGGGCAGAGGAGGCGTCAGAAACGATTGAAGGAGAACAACGAAGAAGAAGTAGGAGAAGAAGTCTACTCGATGATGACGATGGCCACGAAGATTCGAACGTGATATTTGAAAAGGAGTACGCGCCAATGCAAATTAATGTGAACGAAAAGAAAGTGTACGATATCGCCTTTTTCACATGCGATTTGAAAGGTACAACAATTGAAATAGATGTCAAATACGAGACTTTAAACGATGGAAAACATCACTTGAGCACCGCATGGCAGCCAGTATTGAGCGTCTACTTGTATATTTTGTTGTCTTACGTGATTTTGATTATGTTACAAATGACGCACACGATGTCAATGTGTGCTATTTATCGCAATGAATCGGTGATATCGATGTTGCACTACGCAATGTGGACAACTCAAGTAATACGAATGGTACATTTAGGTTTATCCTTTAACCACTTCAACTACATAGACATGAATGGGATGGTAAACGATTCGTTTCATCACGGTGTCATCATCTGTTCGAGTCTGAAGGAAATGACCTTTTGGACCGTGTTACTAGCCGTCTCCGGCGGTTGGAGAGTGACGTTAAATCGAGTTTCGAGGAAGCGAAAACTCATTTTCACTGCTACTATGTTCATGCTCTTTTTGTGTAATGTAGTTGGACAGATGGAATTAGGCTTGCGAACGGTTTATTTCGTCTACGCTTTGACGTATTGTTGCGTTATATCGATGATATTGTTTTGGAGCTCGAAAACCTTACAAACATTGCGCGAGCAAGTTGAGATTTTTCGACGATCTGGGGCGAACGAAGAAGAGATCGCGAGAGCTCCCGTGAAGGCAAAAGATCAAATGTACCGGAAATTTTACGTCGCTTTCATGCTTTTCTGTGGGCTCAAAGTCATGAACCACATTCTTTCCACATATTTCGAACGGAAATCTGCTTGGGCGCAATTTTTCTTCTCGGAGTTTTTTGATATGATGTTGTGGTGCTTCTTGCTCGTTCTCTTCCGCCCAAGGGACCAAAGATACACGACGTCTTTCCCGGCGAACGGGTTTGACCCTTTTGGAATAGATGCTTCGGTTCGAGCCGCAGAGATGGGCATACAGCCACGTGAAGGTCTCATGTATCTTCCAGACATTTATGTAGCCGAGGTTTCAGCCGCTTCAAAAATCGAAAGAGAATTTCTTCGCAATATTAGCAATAGTGACGTTGCCGTCACCGCGGTACCGATGGACCAATCCGATGTCTCCGATTCCGGTGCAGCCTCTAGAACATCTCCTTCCGTAGACTCGATCGAGTTGTTCGCTCGAGGCGTGATGCCAAGTTCGCCTAGATTCGCCGCCGCCGCCACCGAGCAATCTTCCACCACAACTCTGAGTTCACTCGCCAGCACCACGGGAAGCGGCGACGTCGAACAAGGCTTTGTTTCCATCGCGAGCAGCAGAGCTCGATTAAGTGTATTCGTAGTTGAAAATCCTCCGACAAAACGAGACGGAAGCTCGCTCTCTGAGTCCATCGCTCTAGCCATCAAAACGGACGATATCGAAGCTCACCGCGAGAGAGAGCGACGAGAGAGAGAGGCTGCCGCCGCAGCAGTAGCAGAAGAACAAGAACAAGAACAAGCTCGCGAGTAGAAGTCAAACGTGCGCAAGCTGCGTGTGTATCCTTACCTACCTTTTTTGTATAAAGTTAAATGTTGTATATATCTGTATGTACCTAAGTTTTAATGTTACCAATATTGAAATGTTGAACCACACTCCACAGAAACAAAGCACAACGAGTGCGAGAATCGCCACAAAAAAAACGCGCTTTTTTCTCTCTTTTCCACGACAAGAAAAGGGCACAGGTGGAACACTCGCGCGCTCGCGTAGTTATCTCGGGCGAGAAAACAAAAGCAAAGAGCGGGAATAAAGAGAAGACAATACCACAGCATGCGCGAAGATGAGGAAGATCATCATCAAAATCGTTGGAAGAGATTCGACGACCGGGGAAACAACAACAAGCGGAAGTTGAGAGAAGAAACGCCGTCGCATCACGGCGGCGTGGACGACGTCACGCGGCAACGCATCGAAGACCGGAAGAAACCTGGACACAGAGGAATAGAATCCTTGCGCGATTCGTCGTCGCAACGATTTGGAAGGCGGTTGAACGACGATAGGAATAGTAAGAAGAACAGAGGAGGAAACGGTTTACGATTCGAAGAAGACGACGGAGAGTGGGAAGAGACGCCGGCGAGACGAACGCGGGACGACGAGAGCGGGAACGAGACGCCGTCTTTGAGACAATTTCGCGGTGATGATAACGATGACGATGATTCGTGGACAAATAAAGCAAAAATGGGTTCGATTAGCCAACCGAGCGGTGATAGAAGGAGCGGGAATAGTAACAGTTCTACGCATAAATTTTCAATGCGCTTCGAAGCGGATGATGATGACAACGACGACAATGCAGTTGCGAATAAGAACGTGGTAAAAGCAACGCCTCTCACGGCGACGCCATCTTGGAAGTCTAATGAGTGGATGATGGAAAAGATTACGAAAAATCAAAGCCAATTCGTCAGAGAAGGAGATAAACTCACGGTTGTAGAAAACGAAGACTCGTTGGACGTTTTGGAGAATCAACGCATGGAGGAAGAGGCGAGGGAAGAGGATCGGTTTGGGAATAGTAACAAAGATTTAGATCGAGCATGGTACGACGATGATGAAGGTGGCGGAGGTCATGGAGACGCGTTCGATCCGTTCGGAGAAAAGGCAGACGCAAAGTCGAAAGAACGGTTTGAGAAGAAACAGTTAGAGTACGCGAAGCGATTAACAAGAGCCGACGGGTCGTTGATGACGTTGGCAAATTCAGCGCGGTTTTCACAAATTCACAAAGACCACGCGACTTGGGAAGAAAATAGAATGTTAACTTCCGGCGTAGCCCGCGTAAAAGAAATTGATTTGATGGCGCAAGACGAAGATTTCGGCGACGAGAAGGCGATTTTGTTAGTGCATGATACAAAACCGCCGTTTTTGCAAGGCAAAAGAGCCTTCACGAAAACACAAGAGGCATCGTTGCCAGTAAAAGACCAAACGAGCGATATGGCGATGATTGCAAGAAAAGGCTCGAACTTAGTCAAAGAAATTCGAATGAAAAGGGACGAAAATAAAAGTCGCGATCGGTTTTGGGACGTGAAAAACTCCAAAATTGGCGACATCACCGGAACAACAACTGAAGAGGATAAAATTGCAGAGGAACAAAAGAGGAAAGAAGAAGAGGAAATGCGCAAACGCGGAGAAAAGAACGATGTCGTCGGTAAAGACGGCGAGATTGATTTCAAGGCGGATTCAAAATTTGCGGACGCTATGAAGGAAAAATCTGAGGCACAATCGGATTTCGCGAAATCAAAAACGATGAAAGAACAGAGAGAGTTTTTGCCTGTGTATAGGTGCAAAGAAGATTTAATGTCAGTCATTCGAGAAAATCAAATTGTTGTCGTCGTAGGCGAGACCGGTTCGGGAAAGACTACGCAAATGACGCAGTATATGCATGAGGCTGGGTACACCACGTTTGGTATGGTCGGGTGCACGCAACCAAGACGGGTAGCCGCGATGTCTGTCGCGAAGAGAGTTTCTGAGGAGTTTGGCTGCGAGTTAGGTAAAGAAGTTGGTTACGCGATTCGTTTCGAAGATTGCACGAGTTCAGATACAATCATTAAGTACATGACCGATGGTGTTTTGCTCAGAGAAACGCTCAGGGATTCCGATTTGGATGAGTATTCCGCTATTATCATGGACGAAGCGCACGAGAGAAGTTTGCACACGGATGTTCTTTTTGGCATTTTGAAGAAAGTTGTCGCGAGGCGAAGAGATTTCAAGTTGATCGTCACGTCGGCAACGTTAAACGCGTCGAGATTCTCGGAGTTTTTCGGCAGTGTGCCAGTCTTTAACATTCCTGGCCGAACGTTTCCAGTTGAAATCATGTACAGTAAAACGCCCGTGGAAGATTACGTGGAAGGCGCGGTGAAACAGGCGTTGGCAATTCACATGTCTTACCCACCCGGGGATATTTTACTCTTCATGACTGGTCAAGAAGAGATTGAAACCGCGTGTTACGCTCTGGAAGAGCGCATAGCTGAGCTCGAAGCAGACGCCGAGGGGAACACGAAGATACCCCCCTTGGCGGTGTTGCCGATTTATTCGCAACTGCCTTCGGATTTACAAGCCAAGATTTTTCAGTCCGCAGAGAAAGGGCATCGTAAGTGCATCGTTTCTACGAATATCGCAGAAACGTCGTTGACATTAGACGGCGTGAAATATGTCGTCGATACGGGCTATTGTAAATTGAGCGTGTATAATCCTCGAGTAGGTATGAACGCGTTGCAAGTGTTTCCGTGTTCGCAAGCGGCGGTGAATCAACGTTCGGGAAGAGCTGGGAGAACCGGTCCTGGCACAACCTATCGTTTATACACCGAAATGGCGTACAAATACGAGCTATTGGCAACGACTGTTCCTGAAATTCAACGCACGAATCTCGGTAATGTCGTCTTGCTCTTGAAATCACTCAACATTGAAAATCTGTTAGATTTTGATTTCATGGATCCGCCTCCGAAGGAGAACATATTGAACTCCATGTACCAGTTGTGGATCCTCGGGGCGCTGGATAACGTCGGCGGTTTGACAAAACTCGGCTCGAAAATGGTAGAGTTTCCAGTCGACCCTCCGTTAGCGGCGACATTGTTGAAAGCCGAATCGCTCGGTTGTTCGAACGAAATCTTGACTGTCATTTCCATGCTCTCGGTCCCTTCTGTTTTCTTCCGGCCGAAAGATCGTGAAGAAGAGTCGGATGCGATGCGTGAAAAGTTTTTCGTTCCTGAAAGCGACCATTTAACACTCTTAAATGTTTATCAGCAGTGGAAAACAAATGGCTATCGCAACGATTGGTGCAACAAGCATTTCATTCAAGGTAAAGGTATGAAGAAAGCGAGAGAAGTACGCGCTCAGCTCGCGGATATCATGAAGTCGCAAAAAGTACAGTTGACCACTTGCGGCTCGGATTGGGACGTCTGTCGCCGAGCTTTGTGCGCGTCGTATTTCCATCAAGCAGGCCGTTTACGCGGCATAGGAGAATACGTCAACTGTCGAAACGGAATGCCGTGTCATTTGCACCCGTCCTCTGCGTTGTACGGATTAGGCTACACGCCCGATTACGTGTGCTACCATGAAATCGTGATGACGAGTAAAGAGTACATGCAATGCGTCACGGCTGTAGAACCAGAGTGGTTAGGAGAATTTGGGCCCATGTTTTATACTCTGAAGAAATCACACTCGTCGTTAGCGCAATCGAAAGCGAAACAAAGAGAAGAGAAGGAGAAGATGAAGTTGGAAATGAAGCAGAAGAAAGAGCTCGAAAACGCCGAGAAGAGAAAAATCCAGGAGAAGATGGAGGCAAAGATTGAGAGAGAGTCGAGAAAGATCGTCACACCTGGAGGAACTGGTTTGCGCGCGAGTGGCGCGCCTTCTGTTTCAGGAGGAGGCTCGAGGTTTCGAACGCCGTCCTCGAAACGGCCCGGAACAGGTGGGAAAACGCCGAGACGTTTCGGTTTGTAAATCGCGTCAGAATCGCGTATATTTTACTCATAGAATTCAAAAATAGGTTACACATTAGTTATGATTAGTAGTGAAAAGGTAAACAATGCTGAAGCTAAATATTAATATATCGATCTAAGCGGAAACACTCAAACGTTTCAAGTGTTCCATGAACACTTGCAAACTCACGTCGTCGGTAAAAATCACATCGCTTCCACCTCCGTAGGCTTGCGAGTTATGGGTCGCGGACGGGTTCAACTTGGCTAATAAAAATCTCGCTTGCGATCCATTTTGATCGCAATCGACCAATCTAGGCACCGGGAATCGTTGGTTCAAAATGTAGTTTGCGTCCTCTTGCGGCATCTTGAGCAAATCTGCGAACGCCTTGTGTTCCTCTTGTTCTTGATATTTCGCCTTGCGCCATTGCGCGATGGTGGAGCCGTGGAAAACGACAACCGAGAAATAGGCGTCTAAGAGTAAGATTCTATCCGGCGCGACCGAGCAGACGTCCAACAAAACCGGCTCGGGAGGACCGTTAAAGGAATACGCGGTCAACGTCGGTTGAATCATGACTAAAGAATTCAACACGTTTTCGCGCCATAGCACAACTCGAAAATACGCAGTTTCGTCTGGCGAGTTGTTGAACACCTGTACGAATTGCGATCGACGCAAGTTGAACATAAACTGTGGAAATAAGGAAAACTGAGGCGCTAACTGAAACGAGTGAGGATCCTCCTTCCTGTACTCGCCAAAGCGTTGGCACGCACCTATCAGCTTTCTATCTAACCACCTCGTCGCTGCTGGGCCGTCCATCTCTTCGTCTTGTTCCATCTTCCACGTCAGTTGGCGAGCAATTAACACAGCCGCAGCTTCTTGGTCGAAACCCATGGAAATCTCCGGAATATTTTGTCCGTTCGTCCACCTTCGAGTTGTGGTGATGACTCTCAGACGCGTTTCGCCAGTAGGTAACGTTGAAGTGCAATGAAACTGTAAGAAAAACTGAGGGGCGCTTTGGTGTTGTTGCGGCTGTCCATAGGGGTTTTGACCGTAACCGCCGCCGCCTGCTCCGTCTGGTTTCTCTTTCGCGACTTCAAAAAATACCGCCAAAGTCGTGTTCCTAGTTAACGCACACATCTTCCAAGCGGTTGTACCTCCATACCCAATGCTAATATCCGCGACGTTCCCTGAGTGTCGTCGCGCCGTATCCAACGCCGCGCACGGACCGACGCATCCCGCGACCTTCACGTCTCTCGAAGTGATCACCTCAAAAATCCCATTCGAGTGAACTTTTAACGGCGTCACTTCATCCGAGGAGGACGGAGCGCTTTCTGGGCTTTCTTCTGGCTTATTTTGACTTCCGTACAATTTCATGAACGATTTCTTGAACACCACGTGCGAGAACGATTCGGCTAAAACAACCGCCCCGCCCGTTTTCTGCGCGCACCCTTTCATTTCAGCTAATCCAACTTGATCGAGCGCGCACGCGAACACATCTAAAGAGTGCCCATTCGCGCAAAGTTGGGTGGCAATCGCGTCGTACTTTTTCTTTGCTTTCGTGAACAAAGGTGCTTTATCTTGCGCGATATCCTTATGCGACCGAGTTGCGTTTTCCAACGCTTTCGGCACGATATTACCTGGACCCTCCGTACACGGTCCGCCAACGAACAAGCACGCGCGCGCCGGATGACCGGATGGACATCCCAAAGATAACAACGTCGCCGCGACGGCTAGCGCAGTCCCCGTGGCTCGATTGCGTCGACTTTCCGGCATCGGTGCGAACGGGTCTCTCGCCAACTCTTCTAAAATTGCCGAGAACGTAAACTCGCACTCAGACAAAGGCACTAAAAATGACGAGGCTGGATTCGTTTGTTGATACGATTGTTGATGTTGTTGTTGCTGCATGTTTGGATTTTGATTTTGACTCTGATACTGTTGCTGATGATTTTGTTGCGGTCCACCCCCACCTCTCGAAAACGTCAACTGATCCCTAATCTGCGCCGACGTGTGCTCCTTCCCACCCCTAAACACGTACGACTTGGGACAGTCCGCAAACTGCAACTCGTGCACGTGCACGTGCGTCCCGAACGAAATCAACCCAACCAAGGAGTCTTCCGGCAACAAACTCAGCGCTTGCGTCAAACTCGCTTTCAAACTCGTCAACTCTTCATCCGACACGCACACGTCCACCAAAAACAAATACGCCGGCGGCGGCGTGACCTTGTGCGGGTTGATCGTGTAATCAATCACGAGATAATTCGGAAACAACTCCGCGGGTAAGTTCTGCTCCGTAATCCCGGCGTAATGCGGCGGGAAATTATTTCTCGCGTGGCAAAACGGGCACACGAACAGTTTCGAGTTGAAGTCAATCTGCGCGTAGGGGTTCAAACACGCCGCGCACGCTTTACAGCGCACCGGTTCGTACGGCACAACCTGTTGATACGATAAAGAAGCGCACACCAGAAAATGTTAGCGCATGCAAAAGTAAACCATCGCGAGTACTCGTCGTAAAAACAAAAGAGGAAACTCGATTAAAATTTTCAGCGAGAGGCGACGATCCGACATCGAAGCGCGCCCGCGCTTGTGCGTATTTTTGTCCGTTTCTCTTCTCTATTTTGTCCTCTGGATCCAAAATTCAACCAAATCCCCCGAAGCTTTTTTCTCTCTCTCGTGCGCGCAAAGATCGCGCGGGCAACGCAGATCGAGAGATGCGTTCGCGCAAGAGCTGGACGCGCGGCGTTGTCTTTCAACGAGAGAGAAAGAGAAAGAGAAAGAGATGAAAAACAAAACGCAAAATTGCTGAATTTTCCACGACACGCACCGGCACCTCTGCAATCGGCTTCAACGGCGTCACGAGCGCGCCTAAAGGGACCACACACTTCGACGCCGATTGGCGATCGTCCGGCCAACAGTTGAAGGAGAAACGAACGCCGTCGCGGCTTTCCAGGTCCGACCACGTCACGGTCGCCATCTCTTCTTCCTCTTCTTCTTCTTCTTCTTCCCTTTAAGTGTTGTCTTTTTTCCCGGCAGGATTGATTAATAAGTGTGGGAATTCGTGCTCCTAAACCCTAAACCCTAAACGTGCACGCACTTATTACTTCTCTGTGTACCGCGATTATAGATATTAAATGTATGCGTAACATGATGACATCGTAGCGGCGTCATTAGAAGCATGCGCCGACGGATGGTCTCATCGACGACGTCGTCGACGACGACGGGTGGTGGTGGTGGTGGAATGCTCTCCCTGCGGACCGCGTTTTTGCGACGAGTTTCGGAGACTTTATCGGAGTCAAACGCAGAAGCGATTCGTTTAGATTCGAGACAAGAGGCTGCGGCGACGCGATTGACGAATCTCACGCGAGCGCTGATCGGGGAGGACGAGGAGGAGAAGCACGAAAGAAGCGGTAGGAATGAGAAGAGGAACGTCGCGCGAGGGGTGTATCTTTACGGCAGTCCAGGACGAGGAAAGACGGTTTTGGTGGAGAGTTTTAAGGATGCTTTGTTGAGTTCGCATTTGGGCACCCCTTCTTCTTCTTGCAGAGTCAAGTCTCTCACGTTCCGCGCGCTCATGGACGAGATGCACGAAAACTTGATGAAAACGAAAAACGTGAGGAATCCAGTTCGAAATATTGGTAAACAATACGAGCGAGAGCACGACGTGCTGATCGTGGACGAGGTGGAGGTGACGGACGTCGGGAACGCGAGGATTTGGAAAGCGTTCGTCGAGAGTTACTTGGAGAGCACGAAGAGCGTGTTGGTGTGCACGTCGAACTTTAAGCCGAAACAGTTATATAAAGGTGGTTTGAATTGGAAGAGTTTGTTGGTGTCCGAGGTGTTGAGCGAGCGTTTGGACGCGGTATCGTTGGACGGCGACGACGAGGCATCTGACGAAACATTTCGAGATTATCGAAAAGCTTCATCGCTCGCCGCACGGGAAGAAACGTCGTCGTCGTCCATGATTTTCGGTGCAAATGCCAACGCGAGTTTACGTCTAAAGTGGGAAAAGTTGAAGACGCTTTCTTCGTCAAATAGTTCGAGAAGGCATCCTCACGCTCTTTCAGATCGATTGGCGAAAGAAATCGAAAACACGGCGACGAGTCTCGAGGCTGCTCCGAGCGCGGCGTACTTTGATTTTGTCGCCCTGTGCGGCCCGAGCTCGAAATGGTCGATGAAAGATTACGACGACCTTTCGAAAAAATATGAATACGTGTTTTTAGAAAACATCCCTCCGATGGACGTTTCAGTTCTCGGCGAAGACGTCGTCCGGCGCTTCGTGACGGTGATAGACGCGTTGTACGCGAACAAAACGAAGCTCTACTGTTCGTCGCCGTCGACGACAAGTATATCCGATTTGTTCCCGCAATCCTCAACAGCAGCAACGACAACATCGACACCTTCTGCAACAACGTTCATATCCACAGAGGGAGGTTCCTCCGGCAGAAACGCAACCATGCTTTCCGAACACCTGGAATGGTCGGCAACCGGGTTACGCCGAGCCTCCTTGGCCTCTTTATCGGCGACCAACTTCGCGGAGAAATCCAAACCCAGATGCCAATCGCGATTGCACGAGATGAAAACGTACGCGTACAGAAAAGATGACCTTATATGAAACCCGGATAGGTACAGAGAGATTGTATACGCATAGCGGTAGTTGTAGTAGTAGTAGTAGCAGCAAAAGCGGTAGCGGCGCAGCGCGAAAAGTTTTACTTTTGTGAGTTTGAGCTCTTTTAAAAATCGAGCCCAAAAAATGATGACGTGTGACATTGGAATTTTATCTCCATTATTCCTCTATTAATCACCCCCCCTGGGTTAAACCTTTACGCAGCCCAAAGCCTTTCAAAAACCGCACAATGTTTGCCGTCACGACCACCACGAACGTCGCGTCTACCGCGAAGACACGCTTCAGCGGCACGAAGACGACGTCGTCTTCGCGAAAGTCCTTCTCTTCTATCTCTGTCAAAGCGTCCTCAAAGTCGTCCGAGGAAAAATTCGATCGCCGGGAGATGTTGAAGAACGCGCTC
>Ga0255765_1001773_pt1 | contig 25990 bp, 24 predicted proteins | sample 041ome_8_FD_179965 | JGI IMG/M metagenome (GOLD analysis project Ga0255765, IMG submission 179965) | Coastal salt marsh microbial communities from the Groves Creek Marsh, Skidaway Island, Georgia - 041407BS metaG (version 2) | ecosystem: Environmental > Aquatic > Marine > Intertidal zone > Salt...
TTCCTTCGCCTACGGCCTCGAGCGCACGAGCGTGGACGAGAACACCTTGACCTCGGACTTTCCCGCCATCGCCTGGGACATCTACCGTTTCAGCCACAGCGCCGTGGTGGTCACCCTGTGCTTGCTGCTCTCGTGGTGGTTGTTCACCCGTTTCCACGGCTCGCGCCTTGAAGACCAATTTGCCGTTCAGCATCGCGGCAACCCACTGAAACTCGCGTTCCTGCTCTGGGCGCCCTGGTACGTTCACATCGCCCTCGACATCCCCACCCACACGCTGCAGTTCTTCCCCACGCCGGTCTTCCACCCGATCTCCGATGCCATGTTCGACGGCGTGCGCTGGTCCACCCCCATCGTCTGGTTTTCCAACGTTGGGGCGCTGGCCGTCTTGTGGTTCTACGTGAAGCGGAAGGACCGCCTTCAGCAAACAAAGGCGTCTTGAAAACAAATGCAAACGCTCCTCTTGGGCCCCTGCCGAACGGACCTGGTTGCCCCAACACCAGGTAGGATTATATCATGCCACATATGGAGGATGAACGAGGAACATGGCGAGCCAAACGCACCTGGGACAACCAACAACCTGCATTGTGATGTACGGTGGAGGATTGACATCCTACGAAGTGGCCCGAAGAGCCATTGAAAAATACGGAAAAGAATGCACGGAAATTTGGTTTGCAGATACGCGGACCGAAGACGAGGACTTGTATCGATTCAACCGAGATGTTGAACGACTCTTGGGAAAGCCTCTGAGGGTGTTTGATCAAGGAATGGACATTTGGGAAGTTTTTCGACAACAACGTTTTCTTGGAAATTCTCGAATTGATCCTTGTTCAAAGTATCTTAAACGTGTACCCCTCCGAAAAAAACTAGAGCAAGAATATCCTGATTATCGATGCATAAACTGCTTGTGCGCATGGAAACAGGGCGATGTTACCCTGCAAGTGGCGGAATTTGGCGGAGAAATCGAAGAGGTGAAAGTTTGCACAAATTGTTCACACCAAGAGAGCGAGTATGCTTCATCGATTCAGACATTCATGAAGGCCCAAGAACACGGAACGATGGATGGTACGCAACTCAGAGTGATTGCAAAATCATTCAAAGGTCGTGTTGAACGATGTAGCACGGATGGCCGTTTTGTTCGCGTGGTTCTTGGTATGGACATTATACAGGATTGCGATCGATTGTTCCGAGCGGAGATGTACTGGAGACCGTTCAATGTCTGGTTTCCACTTGCGGAGAAACCTTATGTGAACAAAATCGACATCATTGACGAATTAAATCGTCAATCCGTGAAAGCCCCCCGCCTTTATGCAGAAGGATTTGAGCACAACAATTGTGGCGGGTTTTGTGTAAAAGCAGGCATGGGGCAAATGGCCCACTTGTACAAACGCATGCCGGAGCGGTTCTTGTACCACGAAGAAAAAGAATTGGAATTCCAAGAGTTCATTGGAGACGAAGTTACGATTCTCTCACAAACCACAAAAGGAGTTCGGAGAAATCTATCCCTTCGTGAACTTCGATTGAGAATTGAGGCAGGCGAGGATTTTTCCTTCTCTAAGGGCATGGCATGTGCCTGTTTGAATCCAGTATCTGTGGATGAGGATGAAAAGCAGTTTGATAACTACATCAACTTAGAGCTTTGATTTGAGTAATTTCGCTTCACTCAACACACTTGCGTGATCGACGAATGACCACTCCACGAGTTTTGAGTCTCGCAGGATTCTCAAAACAACACCTAGCTGAAAGTTTGAATCAAGTGCATGAGCAAGGTCTGGAACATTCAGCCCACCTACGCCACGTTGGTCCAAACGTATTCCAAGCATTGAAACAAGATGCAGTCCTATTTTTTGTTGAGAAACGTTGCCTCGCATCAAGTGATGTGCGCACAAACTGTGAAGGAAAAGAAGAAAACCGGCGTGATTCGATTTTCCTCTTACGATTTGTTGTTTTAACAATTTTTCCATCACTACTTTTCCGTGTGATTTCTGAATCTCCTCTGGGTATTCATCACCAACCACAAGGCCAAAGATCGCGTGCAATTGTTTTCGAAAGGTTAGAGCGAGAGGGTTTGGCATGATAACATCGACATGCTTAGCATTGACACATCTTCGAAATGGGGCACTAGGCAGGTGGTCGAGACTGCGTGCCACCTCAGTTTCAGGGTCGTAATTCCGGTCAGTATAGAATTCTACAATATCGTTCCAATGGGAGAGAGACAATCCGTCCCCGTTTGCGACACTGTCATCATAATTACAAAATTCATTCCAGAATCGCAAACTATCCAAGGCATCTGTGCCTTTGAAGGTCCAGTGTTTGACCGTGGATTGTGCCTGATTTGAGACAGCCGCTCCAATCACTCGCCCGAATGCAGGCCAATTGATTGTCAACCAATCTCTCTTTGTTGCTCCCTCAAAGAAAATTGCCCATTTCGGGTCCTTTGATACCAACGCTTGAATCTCTGCGAATAGGGTTTCCGAATCAATTCGGATACGTTCGATTATGTCTTCAAAAACAGAATGCAACGAGAGAAAATCAACAACCAAGGGAAGCGATTTTTCCTCCTCGCCGTTGTTGTCAATTTGAAACCTACCGCCTTCTTTCCAGAGCTCAGAGGCTCGAGATCCACCTCGATCTTTCGAAGCCAGTTGGATGCCCATTTGTTTGTTCACATTGGACCGCATTGCCCTGACATTGTTCCAAAGTTCGTAGTCAAGCGAGGGGTAATCCTTGTGCAATATTCTCGTCATATCAATACCTCAATCAAGCATCCGGTTCTTGTCCCGAGGCCGAAGAGGTTTCGCCTTCGCCGTCGCTACTGTCGCCGGTTCGTGTACGACCACGCAACCGGTGATAGGCTCGCCACCGAATCAGACCCGGGTCCAACTCTACAGTCCATTGCTTAGGTGAAGATCCGTGAATCTCTTTCAGGATGTAATTTGGCCGAGTCACATCCACCAGTGAGCGGGCCAATTCTGAATCAGCCATGTGCAGAACCCCATGCGTCCTGTAAACGGTATAATACTCATTCAATGAAATGGTATCCGTGCCTTTCGAGTGCGCAATGTCGCAGAGTTCATTCCTGACACTGAGTTGATTTTTACCCCAGTGATCGAGCCCTCTCATCTCCAACTTCCACAATTTCGCAAAGGCCTCTGCTAGTGCGTAATGAATGGGGTATGGCATGGTTTTCGGAGTGCTTGCTGGAACCTTCTGTAGATTTTCCGGTTGCAAGCTGCCTGCAATTGCTCCAGAAACACCATCGGGCACACCGAAATGATCTCGAATAAAAACTTCCCATGATTCGGAAAGACGGGCATGGGCCTTCGGATTACTGCTCAAGAAATGAACAATGCCACGGCCTCGAATGAAGGTTTCGTCGTTGTACAAACATTCCCAATTTGTGGTTTGAAGTTCATCAACAATTGCTGATTCCCGGTCAAGAGCACGAGTTGCGCCATCAGAATAAAGTTCCAACAGGTTGGTTCCAAGCAGTCGACAGGTGAGGACTTCCACTTTCTCTGCCTTGTCAGTCGGAGATCCAACACTGTACTTTCTTGACCCCCTGCCTGCGACCAACTGCCCTTTACGTGTGAAGTCTCTGTAATATAATCCAGCAACGCCGGTTGCTTTTCCCTCAACATCTTTGCGAACAACGTACTCCTTCATTCGGTTGAACAACATCTCAAAGTATTCTACAAAGTCGTGAATGGTATGCTGGTCGGTTGAAACTGAATTTCCTTTCGCCCAAGCGGTTAACGGAGCATAATCCACGCCCGTTATTCCATGAGTGTCAGAGACACCAGTGCCACCTGCCGGACGAAGACGGCCGGTGCTTTCCTCACGAAAGGAGGCCCACCAAATTTGGACAAAATCGCGGACTTCTTCAAGGATTTCGCTGCTCATAGTCAGTCACACCTCAATTTACCTTAGGTGTTGGAGAGTTCTCATCAAGGAGGCTTACAACGACCGCTACACCTTCGTTTTGGGCGTATTCATCGAGGAAATTCAAGAATTCTTTCTGTGGGCCCTCGTCCAAGTTCTCAAGAACACCATCAAACATCAACACCGGTATCTCGGGCGTGTATGCTTTACGCATTGCGATAAGCAAAGTCGATGCAATGATTGTTCGCTCTCCGCCAGCTCCCGTAAGCCCCGTGGGCTCGGTCTCACCATCCCAGGAGATGCTAATGTTGTAATCTGTGTCAAGCTGAATGCCATTGATTTGAGAAAATTTCATTCGGTTAAACAGGTTCGTACCAACATCGTTGAACACCCGACGGGTCTCTTGACGTTGACGATCAGCTTCTTCTCGGGCCCATGCAGAGGTAGAGACTACGGTGTTGAGAACACCACTTGTGAGGTTAGCCTTCAACAGTGATCGGATTTCTGATGCGCTCTTATCAAGATGGGTGTTCACGAATGCGATGTCGGCTTGTGATTCATCGGAACCAAGAAGATTTTCAGCGTCTTCAAGCGAAAGGTTGAGTGTCTCGCTAGCCAACATGCCAAGTGAAGTGAAACGAACCTCGAATGTGGTTGAATTCTCTATCGCTTCAAGTTTCTTGATGAGCTGAGCCTGAAGTTTTGCATCGTTGTCGTCGCCGCCTGTTTTGCGTTTTGCTTTCAGGGATTGAAGCTCTTGCTTAGCAGCTTCGAATTCACGTTTGAACCGTTCATAATCCGCTTTCTCCTTCGGTAGGTTACTTCCCGATTGAGCCATAGCGACATCTGCTTCGGCGATGATTTGTTCTGCAGATTTAATTTCAGAACGGGCCGCTGCTGCTTGTTGTTCTGCCATTCCATAGCGGCGCTTTCTGTCGAGATAGTCGTTCACTAGGTCTTGCCGGGCTTTCTTTGCTCCCGCGAGTTTTGATTGAAGCTCAGTCAATTTCTCGCTGTCACCGACCTCGCTTGACATCTTTTCCATGGCTTTCAACATCCCCGCAGGTTTGATGCTCTCCGGTTCAGAATTGTATATGGCGAGGGCTTCGGCCTGACCTTCGGTGGGTTGGGCGCCTTCGTACCTTGCAACTTCTTCTTGCAGTTCTGCGATGGTGGCGTCGTGTCCAGAAATATTTGGCTCAAAAACCCCCTCCTCGAGAAGGTCGTCGGCATCATTGAGCCTCTTCTTGGCAAGATTTCTTTGAGACTCTGCGCTCTTCTTTCGCTCAGATTGGAATTTGTTTTTTGCCTCACTCTCACGAAATGTTGCTTCCGCACGCCTGAATTCACCCTCCTTCATATTCAATGAAGTCTGGACGCGGCTGATGTCGCTCTCGAGTTTGGCAGCCTCGGCGCCGGACTCTGCAGCCTTTGCTTGAATTCGTGCTTGAACCTGTTCAAGTTCAACGTTGATGGTTTCCCGCTGATCGTCTGCGGATGCAAGTGATGATTTCCAAGAGCCGAACTTGGAGCGGATTTGACCCAATTCTTGCTCCACACGAGCCAACAAATCGTGCCAGGTTTGGTACTTACCTGCATCACTGAAATCATCAACGACCCACTTGAAATTGTTGGGCTCATCAGAAGTTGGGTTAAACACTCGTTGGTGAATTTGGGTTTGAGGGAGGGATGACAGCATCGTTGTGAAGAGACCCTTTGGATTCGAACTTGTTGAGCGTACTTCCCCGTTTCGAGGGATGGTGGATTTGAACCCTCCCGAAGGAGAAGAGAGTTCTACTGTGCCTTGCTGCGCGCCCCGGTGGAGAAGGGCCTGGTCGCTGTTTCGATCGTTTAGATGCAGAGCGCTGATTTCATCGGTGTACAAATTTTGGAGTGGGACACTGCCCACAACACCAAGGTGAATGCCGCGTAGCAGGGATGATTTCCCTGAGGATGAGGTCCCTCTGACGATGTTCAGTTTTCCAAGATCAAAACTCGTCTCTAGTTTTTTAAGCCCACCAATGTTTTCCATTTTTATATCCAGTTTACTCATTTTTTTCACCTCAATCAATCATTTTTAGAGAATCATCATCATGGAAAAACATGACCTCTGAACTGCCGTTTCTCCAAAATTTTGGATTTCGTGTCATCACAAAAAACCCCATGGCATTGAAAAATTCCTCGCATACCATGGGTTTGATGAACTTGGTTTTCACGACAAAATCTTCCATGCCGGAGACCAGACCGTCATCCGACGTTGCTTGTTTGGAAATCCGTCGGCCCCGCGTCATTCGCCCAAGGGTGTAGGTCAATTCCTCCACCATACCTGAATCTCCCGTTTGTTGTTCCTCAAAATTTTTCACATTATCAATGCGAGGCTTCGTTTCTTCGAAATGTGGATAGCGAACTGGGTCGAAAGGTGAATCTAGTTCTTCTGTTGGATTGAACAAGAGTGTTGGATGAAGATTTGAAGCTTCATGTTCCTCAAGTTTGTCCCACCAAATGCCCTCGCTGAGGCGACTCAGTTCCTCAATAGCTGGTTCAAGATTGAATGAAAATTCGTATACTCCGCCGTCAGCACCAGATTTGAGCACGGAAGACGGCAACGACCCATGTGTTGGAAGCACCAAGAACCAATTCGAGTTTGACATCAATGACCGGAATTCATCCGAAAACCATGCAGCTGATGAATTCTTACCAACCCGAGTTGGGTCGAGTCCATCTTTCGTCATCCGAGTTTGGTCACTCTTTGCGTTTTGGATTTTCTTGTGTTCGGTTAATCCCATACCGTGAGTAAATGTTGTTTTAAGTGCCATACGACCTACAGAGGGGAGACGTTGTTTTGTGGCCCGCTCGAGAGGGAACGCCACCGTTTCAGCCACACGGGCTTTGGAAGATTGAGCGAGGGGGCTTACAAAACCCTCGAGATGTGAAATAGATGTTTTGATGTGCTCAAGACTGGCACATAGAGATGTAAAACGCAAGCCGTTGGTGAATCCCGCTTGGGAAATCTTTTTTCCGGTCGCTACATAATTCCAGCGCTGCACGGTTTGGAATTCTATTCCAGAGGCGTAAGATTCCATTTCAAGGGCTAAACTTACAGCCGCTTTCTTTTCCATAACTGCTTCGCCAGTCATTAAGACATCCCAAACGATGGTGAATTGACTCAAGAGTCATCACTCCAACCTGCAACGAATTTCAATACTGTTTCAATGGCAGTTTGTCTTGCCAATCGAAACGATGGGGGCGTACCCTTCTCATCAATTTCAAACTTAAGCATGGATTTGGTTTCGGAAAGAAGTTCTGCGAGAGACAACCCTTTGGCACCCCTGACCGGAAGCGCCGCTTCGGCCACTTTTACCAACTCATCAAAGGAGGGGGCAGGTGCCTCCCTTAATGCAAGGCGTGAGCGCACTGCTGGATCGAGTCGTTCGGGAAGGTTGGTGGTCGCTACCACCATCGTCTTGGTTGTATTTAATTGGTCCAACTCATGGAAAAAAACACCGTTCAAGGACATGGTCCATTCCTTTGCATTGACATCATCCCGCTTGAGTAGAAGTGAATCAATATCATCAAAGAGTAAAATCGTTCGTTGGTATGTATCCTGTAGTGCCTTAGCGTCTCTGAACACTTCCTTCAACCGTTGTTCAGAATCGCCGAAGGCTTTGGCATTGATGTTCGCAGAATTCACATGATAGAGTTTCAGTTCAAACCCCTCCGCCGCGAGGGTGTGGTACAATCGCCGACCTGTTTCAACCACGGCTTCCGTCTTACCTGAACCAGGCGGTCCATCAAGGATGAATCCTTTGAACGGAAAGTTGGACGAATTTGTTCGGTCAGAGTAAATACTCTTGAAGCTCCCTTCCGCCTCGCTAAAGAAAAATTCCATGGCTCCGCGCATTTGTCCAATGAACTGCTCTTGTGTATCCACCGTTATGATTCCATGAGAGGCGTCAGTGAGAGACCGCTCAACATACGGCTTGTTTGCTGGGGGCACATTCGTTGCTCATCCCGAGGTGTAATAATACTTTCAGACATTGGACATGGCCCAGACATTCCAACAGTAGAAATCTACACTTTGAGACTGCACAAACCGACCGAAGGGCTGATGTTCTTCCCACCGCTCGCAGGAGCATGGTCTTCACCCACGACATGTCCAACTGGCTCGGGTTCAACATCGACGAAGCATGGCTCGCACAGAACGTCTCCTGGAAGGATTTCGGCACCGGTGTTCGCCTTGGCAAGCTCAAGCGAGAGGAAAAGACCTCGCTCGTGCTGTACGAAGCCCAGTCCGACGTTGAAGTGGATGCGTTCATGCCCCACAGCCACCCCGGCGGCGAGTGCTACGTCGTCCTTGAAGGCGAAGTCTGGGACGAAGACGGCTCGTATCCCACGGGCTCCATCGTTTGGATGGACCCGGAGTCCACCCACACGCCCAAGACGCGTGGCAAGACGCTTATTCTCGTGCTTTGGCCTCAAGGTGTCAAAGCTGCTTGAAGCGGTTCGGTTCGAACTCAAGCTTCGGCAGCAGGTGCAGCGTCATCCATGTTCCAGCGCATTACACCCGACAGCGCAGGCAGGCCCCAAAGGACAATTGGCATAATTGCCTCTGGGAAAGGAGCGGCTGGGTCGCCAAGCATCTCGAGGCCTAGGGCGGCACAAACCACGAACCAGACAACGGCTGGGCCGCAAAGAACGGCAGCGAGACGGGCTTGGGCTTGGCCTTCAAGCATGAAAGCAGCATAAAAGAGCGAAACGCTGGTGAGCGAGAAGAAACCAAGGATGGCGAGTTGGTCGCTGCCGTAGGTCGCAAAGGCACCACCAACGCCGAGAAGGGTGTGGCCGAGGGCAACGATGATCAACCAGAGTTTGGTGTTGTGAAGGACGCTCATCTTCAGACCTCCGCAGGAGGAGCTTCATCATCGTTCATGTGGAGGTAACCCGCCGTGATGAGCCCCCCAAAGAGGACGAAGGGCGGCGCCAAGAAACCAGCGCTTGGGAAGGCGTAGCCCGTTCCCCCGAGCAAGACGAAAAGAAGAACGAAGAAACCGATCATGACACCGCCGTTCACCATAGCGAACTTGGCTTGCACGGTCCCCTCAAGGACGAAAGCACACACGAGGCCCATGGCTCCAAACCCAATCATGAAGACGCCGAAGAGCACTTCCATGGCGACGCTTTGGTCGTTCACGCCGTCGGCCCCCCAGGCGCTTTTTGCCCATGATTCTGCATTGATGTTGTTATCGATACCCCCAAGCAACGCCATAGCGCCACAGAGGATGTACCAAATTTTTGGTTGGAAGATTTTTTTTGCATCCATTTTTCTCACTCGTGGCAAGAAATCTACATTCTGTTATATTATGTAGAGGGCAACAACATACCATCATCACGGGTTTTGAAGGTCGTACTCTCCACACGAGAGCATGCCTTCAAACAAAAACGGCCCGGCGGGCACCACCGCTGCGATGAAGCCGTGCATCAGCGCCGTGCGGTTCCAGTGCTTGCCCACGCCCATCAGCAACAGGCCGACGTAGGTCACGAACAGGCCGCCGTGGATGGAGCCGAACAAGGAAACCATTTCGGGCTCGCCGGCGAAGTACTTCATCGGCATGGCGTAGAACATCAAGACGAGGAAGGAAAAGCCCTCAAAATAGCCGACAAAGGTCACCCATTGCTTCACGCTTTGACCTCAACCATCGGCCTACTTGAACCGCACGAGGGGCACAACTGGTCGTCACCCGTACCGTAATCGTGCTTGCACGCCGGACACGCAGAGGCGAGTTCCATCTTGCCCATCGCCTCCACGGCCTCGCCCTGAAGCGACAAGTAGCCGCTGGAAACGTTGCCCACGGTGTAGCGTCCGGCACCGCCGAGCCTGACCAAGAGGTCGGGAGGCAGCGTGACGGTACCCGTCTCGTCGATGATGAGTTCACGGTCTTGACTCAAGTCCTCGACGTTGACGCCTTCCCCGTGTTCAGCCACGAAGCGGCCGTCTCGCAATTCCAGCGACCGGTTGGCGAAAGCAGCGACCTCCTTCGAGTGGGTCACGATGAGGAAGGACACCCCGTCGTTTTGGTGCAGGTCCTTGAACAGCGCCAAGACCTCCCGACTGGTCACGGGATCCAGCGCCCCGGTGGGCTCGTCGGCAAGGATGAGGCGAGGTTGGGTGATGAGCGCCCGAGCGATGGCGACGCGCTGCTGCTCACCACCGCTGAGCATGGCGGGCAGGGCTTGAATCCGGTGGGCCATGCCGAGCCGTTTGAGCATGGCATCGGCGAGCGCAAGCGCCTTCTTTGAGGCGACCCCTTGGTGGCGAAGCGGTTGGGCAACGTTGTCCCGAGCGTTCAAGTCGGGCAACAGGTTCCCTTCTTGGAAGATGAACGAGACCGTCTTTTGGCGGAGTTCAACCAGTTCTTGACCGGTGAGCCGAGTCATGTTCTTGCCGGCCAAACTGACCGAACCTGCGCTCGGTTTCATCAAACCGCCAAGGCACTTCATGAGGGTGGATTTTCCTGAACCCGAGGGGCCGACCACGGCGATGGCTTCGCCGGCTTTCATGTTGATGTGAAGGCCGCGGAGCGCCACGACGTTGCCGTCCTCGGCCTTCGATTCATAGACGTGATAGAGGCCATCGGCTTGCAGAATCGTTTCGCTCATCTTCACTCCCCCTTCAGCACGCTGGCCAAATCCGCCTTCAAGGCCCGTCGAGTCGTCACCAACAGCGCCACGACCACCGCCGCAAACACGGCGAGGGACACGAGAATGATCTGCGTCCACGGGTACACCAGTGTTCGTTGGATGGTGGTGGTTGAACCGCCGAAGATTTGGAAGATGAAGCCGAAGACGTCGAAGAACCCGTTGAATGACAATGCCAGGCCAACACCGAGCACGATGCCCAGCGCCATGGAGACCATCACGATGGAGAGGATCTCAAACAGCACGAGGCGGATGATTTGGTTGGGTGAAGCCCCGATCGCCTGCAACACCGCCAACTCCTTTTGTCGCTGGCTGAGCACGAGCGAGAGGAACACAAAGCTGGAAGCGACAGCAGCGACGCTGGCCACGACGAACTGCAGCGAGAGCAGACCGGGCGTTCCAAAGATGAGCCCGCCGTTGCGCTCGACCACTTTGTGGGTGCTCGACCAGTCCTCGGCTCCCGATACACGGGCATCGGCCGAGAGTTTGGAGGCCAAGGCCTCAAGTGCATCGCCCTCAACACCGTCCACCTCAACCACCCATGTGGTTGACGTGTAGTTGTCGGCCGTACCGTCACCCACGAGGTCGCGCCACGATGCCTCGCCGATGATGATGGCGGAGGGGGCGGTCACGGCGTTCACACCGGGGATGTATTCGTGAACGCCCATGTAGTACATCTCGGTGGTGAACGGGGTCACGACAACCGTGACTCGCGTGTCGGCCAAGAAGAGGTCGGCCGCCAAAGGCGGAGGAATTTGCGAAGCCCCGGAGACACAGGCCGTCTCGTCGGCCGAAGAACCGTCGGGACAGGTGGCGTTGGTCAACACCGCACCCGAGAGGTCGAAGAAGCCGAAAGCACCCTCGAGGTTGGCGTTGGTGAAGTCGGTGCCTTCCAGCGAGCCGCCCATGAAATTCACGAGGACGGTGTTTTGCAGGTTCGCTCCGCTCAGGTCCGCATAGGCAAGGTCCGCATCGACGAGGATGGCTTCGCTCAGGTTCACGTCGGCCAGATTTGCTCCGGACAGGTTGCTGCCCGAAAGGTCCACTCGGCCGATGTCGCGGCCGCTGAGGCTCTGGCCCGAGAGGTTCAGACGGGACCAATCGCTGTCCATCAGCAGGGTGTATGCTTCGAACAGGGCGAGCGGGTCGGATTGGTTGGACCCGCCCGTGGTGAAGTTGAACTCGATTTTTTCCCAAACGAAGGTCAGGGTTTCGGATTTCTCGTCGCCAGGCTTGAGCAAGACGTCGTCAAGGCGGTTCTCGTCACCGCCGCGGTCGGAGCCGGGCAGGTCAAGCGAATACGCCGAGTCTTCACCCGCACTAAAGCCGCCTGCGGCGTAGGCTGCCAGCGCCGCATCAACATCGTCGCCGGGAAGGGCTTGCTCGCTCCAACGCAACACGTCACCGTTTTGGTCGAGCAAGACGTAACTCTGCAACGAATCACCACCGGTTGAATCGGTGAGCGCCAATTCGGGCACGCTGGTAGCAACCGGCGTCACGCCTGAAGCGGTGAATTCGCCCACCAGCGCCAGCAAGGCTGCTTCCCCAATCGGTTGCTCAACGGTGATTTTCAAATCCGAGCCGACTTGGGCATCCACGGTTTTCTCGTCCACGAGCGTCCCGGTATAACCTTGCACGGCGGCCAGCGTGACGATCGACAGCGTGAGCAGCATGATGACCGCCAAACGGTTCACGGATTCGGCCGACCCCGAGCCTTTCAGGCCCCGCTTGACATCGTTGAGCAGCGGGGTGCGGCCGAAGATGACCTGCATGATTTGTGGCCCTTTGGCCCCGATGCGACCCAACAACAGCGCACCGCCAATCCAGAGCGCAAAGGGACCGAAGATACTGATGAGGCCCTCGATAAAGAAGTTCGAGACGATGCCGTCTTCGCTGCCGTTGGCCTCGAGCCATGTATCGGCCACGGCCAACATGCCGAAGAGGAAGGCCAGCCAGTGCAGCCAGCGCTTGGGCTCAGCGGATTGGCTGGTCTTTCGCACACCTTCTTCGATTTCGAGTTCGATGAATTGGCGCGCCCGGCTTCGTCCGAAAAGCAACGCCAAGCCGAGGGTGGTGACAGCGGTAAACAGCGTGGAACCGATGGACAAGGTCGGCGTGACGTCGAAGTCACCGGTCCGGAACTCCATGAACCCGACCGCAGAGAGCACGATGGGGACGGCCAGCAGGGCCAGCACGTAACCCACCAGCCACGCCACCGAGGACATCACGAAGAGTTCGAGCAACACCATGCCCTGCAGGCTTTGCCCGTCCGCACCGATGACGCGATGGATACTGACTTCCCGGCGCCGCTGCTCAAGCGAGAGCACAAGACCGTAAATCAGCACGGAGATGGACAAAAACACGATGGGGATCATGATGATGTAATCGAAAATCTGAATGAGGCCAAGGAAGATGTTCAGGAAGAGGATGGTGCCGCTGATGATGTCGGTGTAATACAACTCCACGCCTTCGTCGGTGTAGGAGCCGTCTTGCACCTTGGTGCCCAAAGCCTCCAACCAATCTGCGGCATCGGCCGTGGAACTGGTGGGGAGTTGGCCGCGGTCGATGGTGACGCCCAGATACATGTGGTCGTGATCCATCAGGATACCGCGTTGTTCTTCGGTCAACACCTCCCAAGTGGAGAAAATCGGGTTGAACGGGAGGGTCGGGTTGCCAAACGGCCAAGGCTCGTAAATGCCCATGACCGTAAGGTTCTCGACCGTCATCCACATGCGACAGTAGATCATCTCGTTGTTTTCGGGTGTGACCTCCCCTGCGCAATTGTCCTCGTTGACCGTGCCCTCGAGCAAGGTAGATTCGTCAACCACGTAGGCGAAGGTGAGCGAATCCAGCACATCGCCCACGTTGGCTTGCGCTTCACTGGCGATGGTGGACGGCAAGATGATGCCTCGATTCGCACTCATATTTTCAGGCGACGGCCATTCACCGGCGCCGGCGATGATCTGCTCACCGTAGCGGCTTGCTAATTCCCCGTCAAAGGCCTCTGGACCGTAGAAGCGAACAGCGCGCTGGTCGGAGATGGGAGGGCCGGCTTCGGCAGCCTCTGGATAATCAAACGTCACGTTGCCCCAGTAGGGGTTCTCGGCGTCGGTGATGGCGCGCATTTCAAGGGGTTGGGCCACCACGAACTCGAAATTGAAGAACCCCCCACTGTGGATGCCTTGGCGACCCAGCACCAGGGTACAGTCGCTGAATTCACTGAATTCATCCATCAGTTCGTCGCAGACTTCGACCATCGTCGAGGTGTTGTTGGACCAACCGCTAGCGTTCTCGACCGGGGTTCGGGCGTATTCGATCTTGGCATCGAACGGTTCGGATTTGAGCGATTCCTCAAAGAAGAGTTGCGACAAACCCACGCCGTACGCCAGCACGGTGGTGATGACCAACGAGGCAAGGAAGACACCGGCGATGACGGCAAGGCCTCGCTCTTTCCCTCGCCATGCCCCTTGGCCTGCAAGACGGAGCCGGCTTGGAAGCTCCATGGCTCGGTGCTTGATGCGGCCGAGTCGAGAACGACCTACGGAAAAGTCGGCATCGGTCAAACCGTCATGGCGATCGCTCATTCCTCTTCACCTCCGTTTTCATGAGCGCTGTCGGCCGTCGTTTCATCGGTGACGGCTTCGGCTTGGACGCCATCAACGCCATCATCGCCGTCATGAGAGACGTTAGCGACGGTCTCATCCTCGGAAGGGTTGGCCACGGATGCCTCTTCGGCGCCAAGGCCCCAAGCCGAGCGAATGTCGGAGGCTTCGGTCTTGCCGTTGTTGAGCAAGAGCATGCGGTCGGCGTTGGAGGCCAAATCGGGGTCGTGCGTCACCATAAGGATGGAAATGGGGTTTTCAGGGTCGTGGCATAAATCCTGGAAGAGGGCCATGACCTCTTTGCCGCTGGCGATGTCGAGGTTCCCCGTTGGCTCATCGGCCAGCAACACCGGACGGTTTCCGGCGATGGCGCGAGCGATGGCAACCCGTTGTTGTTGCCCGCCGGAGAGCTGGTCGGGGATAAAGCCCATCCGGTCGCCGAGTCCGACCTTTTCAAGGGCGCTCACTGCCGCTTTTTCAGCCTCGCTGGCGTCCATGCCCGAGAGCTCAAGCGCCATGGCGACGTTGTCCAACGCCGAGAGGTTGTCGAGCAGGTGGAAGTCTTGGAAAATCCATCCAACGAGTTCCCGACGCACGTCGACCACGCTTGCGGGGCCCTTGCGACCGTAGGTGCGCTCTCCAAGCGTGATGGAGCCACCATCGCCGGCCAGAAGGCCGCCGATGATGTTCAGCAGCGTGGATTTGCCCGAGCCGGAGGGGCCCATCAAGGCGACCATCTCGCCTTGTTTGATGTGCATGTCAACGCCTTTGAGGACCTGAAGTTTGCTGCTTCCGCTTCCAAAGGATTTTGTCAAACCTTCAACTGTTAGCATTTCAGCACCTTTCGTACCACAGCGGTTGGAGTCGCTATATCAACTCATGTTTTGAAGGCCTCGTTTTTCGCATCTCCGCTAGCATTTTGAAGGGCCCTGAAGAGCCGACATTGTGGAAGAAAACCAAGGAGAGGAAAAACCGGAGGTCGCGGGCGGTACCCGCGCCGCCATGATCGGATTTGGTTTGTTTCTGTTTTTCTTTGGGTTGCCGTTTGCCTTTGGGGGAGGATTCACGTTGTTGGAGGCCCTCGGCGTTCTTCCGGGTTCCTCCGGATTGGACGTCTTCCTGATTTGCTTCTCCATACCCTTTTTGGGCGTGGGTGGGTTGTTGGTTGTCGGTGGACTCACCTCCATTGTTGGCGGTGTTCTCGGCAAGGAGCTTGGTGTCCGCATCAACCGTGGGGGCATTGACGTTGGACCCCGGAACAGCGAAGACGAGAAATCGGATGAAGACGGCACTTCAACCACGGCGTTTTCCTACACCAGCCGGGAAGCCTTGCTCGCTCAAATTCACGGGACGGCCTCAACCAAAGCCACGCCATCCATCGAGGAGGTGCAAACCGAGGAGACGTCAACCCCCGAGGCAACCGAAGACGAGGAGGCATCGCCGGCAGAAGTGCCCCTGAGCGAGGAATCGACAACCGTCGATGGTGGTTTTTGGAATCTGTCCAAAGATGAATGACGCCCCATCATGAAGGCAATATCAAGGCATGTTGCCGCTTCATCAGTGTGGAAAAGAGTGGGGGCAGCAAGGCGATCCAGAACATGCCGTAGTAGCCAAACGGCAGTTGCGGAGCCTCATCGTGGACGTCCAGCCGTTGGTACGGCGTGCTGGCTTTGAGATGATGCGAGGGGTGAAGCGGCAATTCCATGAGCGTCCATCGAGAGAGGCGGTGACGACTCTCCCAGGCGTGGGTGGCGTTGGGGCGCTCATCATCCCCTCGCCGAAGGCCGTGGTGTTGCAAATAATTCACGAACTCGAGGAGGTAAATGGCCACGAGGGCTTGGCAGACGTAAGCAACCAGGTACACCCAACCGAACAGACCGAGGATGAGCAGGAAGGTCGCTTCAAGCAACAGGGAGCGGCGCGTGTCCACCGGTCGCGCCCGAAAGGCTCCCTTCACCTGACGAGGCACCGTTTGGAGCACGTGGGAGTAGATGCTGCGACCCCAGGGCGAGGACGTGGGGTCCACATCTCTTGCCCAGTGTCGGTGATGCGTGTGGTTGTGTTCCGTCGTGAAGTGAAGGTAAAGCACCGAAAAAAGCGAGAGGCGAGCCGTCCACCAACTCTTCGACTTTGGCCGGCGATGGCCGAGTTCATGCGCGGACACGATGCCGGAGGCCCCGTTGCTCAACCCTGCTGAAAGCACACCAAAGGCGACCGGGAGGGTCAGCCCGTCAAGGGAGACCCGCCAAAGCAAGGCGACCAGAACCACGGGGACCAACAGCGCATGCAGATGGACGATGATGTCGTGTGCCCTTCCTACCTGGAGGGGATCGGTTTCGGCGGACTGCCCGATCAACGCTTCAAGCAGCGGATAAACGAGAAGCAGAAGGACCAACGGAGCGGCCATCCACCATTCTCCAAGAACAAGACACGCCAGGGTAAACCCGGGCGTGAGCAAACCCCACAGGTGAGGCACCCAGTTCTGACCCATGGGGGCCGATGAACCTCGCTTCTTGTAAAGAATCGCTTCACTTCATGCGGAGCCAGCGGCGAACACGCGAACCGAGGTCTTCACGAGCGAAAATTCCGTTTCGGGTCACCTGAGCGTCCATCGTTTCGTCCACAAAGCGTTCCAAGTATTCATCCATTCAAATCGTCCTCCTTTTTGCCATCAGCGCACCTCGACGGTCAACACCGCTGCGGTAGAACGCAACGGCGGTCATCCAACGGTCCCAGAAACTCCGGAAGATACCGTTGCGGTACGCAAACGATTCAACGGCAAGCTTCGTGTAGGTGTCAAGTTCTTTGTCCATGTCGATCCCTGAAGGTGTGCTTCCTTCAGTGTATATTTTACACCGCATCCTATTTCAAGGCACGGTGAAATTGCCAACACATGGATGTTAAAAATAAATCAAGTGTTTTCAAAAACACCAAAATGTCGCCGGTGGATCACCGTGCCGCCGTCATTTCTGCAGCGATTTTCATGTTGAGCAAAACCTCCCCAAAATCACGGGAATACGCACACAACCGTCGTACGGATTCGGAAATCCCGAGGGCGTGAGCAAGGTCAGCGCCGTCAGCACCGCTGCGGAGGTGGGTTTGTTCGTAGGCGAGTAAAGCGGTCTGGGTGCTTTTCAGGACGTGGCGCGCTTCCTCAATCCGTGTTGAATCTCGTGTCCGAATGTTAATCATCAATTCCTTCAGCGCCCCCATCCACGTTGGAACGTGTTCAAGCGGGGGAAACGACCCAACGTTGGCGACAAAACGTGGGTGGTCCGTGGTGAAACGGCTCAGCGCGTTCACGTGGTCCATCATCCGTTCCAAACTTCGAGCGAGGTTGGCGTATTCCAGGGCCTGCGGCCGGGTGAGGTTGAGTTTTGAAGACACGCTGTGGGAGTCGAGCAGCAACCGTGTTTGCCGCTCAACCAAATACAACAGCGCGTCGACTTCGGATTCCCGCTCCTCAGCATCGCTCAGGAAATCAGCGTCGCCGCCTTCGAAAACGTTGATGATATCTCGCATCAGCGAGGTCACCAAGAGGTACATTCGGTTCAAACTGGCGTACAGAGGCATGTCGGCGGCGTTCAACAAGCACCGCAATTCCATCTTCGTGGACTGCTCATCAACGATTTCAAAGCCGCGCGTGGACTTGAGAAACCGCCGGACTGAACGAGCTAAGACGGCGTAATTCTCCTGCTCAAAAGCGATCTTGATGACATCGGCTCCAGAAATGTACGCCCCCATGAGATGGTCGTGAAGGCTGTTTTCAGGCAGACGTGAATGGTCAAAGAAGGCATGAAGTTCACGTACGGTTCGTTCGTTCAGCGGGGTGATGCGAAGCGCTCCGCTCGGCCGCCAATCCACGCGCAACGAGTCTCGGGGCTCCAAACCGAACTCGACGACCCAGGGTTTTGGCAAGCTCAGCGTGTAGGTGCTGCCGCCCGTCGATTGCAACTTTCTGACCTCTTGGTCGCCCGGGCCGTATCCCATGGCCTTTCCACTCCATAGACCTATATAGATTATGCACCAGCCTGTATATGTAGTGTCTCAAGGGAAAAGCGCTCCATGGAACCCGTAACCGTGCTTCTGATTTCCCTCGCTTTGATCGTCTGCGCCTACATGGCCTGGAACATCGGTGCAAACGATGTTGCCAACGCCATGGGAACCTCCGTCGGTTCCCGGGCCCTCACCCTGAAGCAAGCGGTGATCATCGCCGCCATCTTCGAATTCGCAGGGGCGTTTTTCGCCGGCGATGCCGTGACCAAAACGGTACGCAAGGGGATTCTCACGGTCCCGTTCAACGATGCGGGCGTGGTAGCCGACACCGTTCTCTCGCAGGACATCGCCTTGGGCTTCATCGCCGCCATGATGGCCGCGGCCACGTGGCTGACCATCGCCACCCGTCTTGGCCTTCCCGTCTCGACCACCCACTCCATCATCGGGGGCATCATCGGCGTCGGTTTGATCCTCGAGGTCAAGCACGAGACGAGCCTCATCGATTGGGAGGTTGTCCGAAAAGTGGTCATGTCGTGGGTGGCCAGTCCGCTGATGGGCGGTTTGCTGGCGTTCTTTTCCTACATCATCATCAAGAAGACCATCCTCGACAACGACGACCCCGTGTCCCGCTCCCGCTGGTTAGCGCCGATTCTCGCCTTCCCGACCTTCTTTGTTCTCGGTCTTGCGCTTCAGTTCAAAGCGCTCAAAGGCTTCATCTCCCGAGCGGACAGCAACGGCTGGATTGACAAATCAAACTGGTTGCCCGCCAAGGAAGACGGGGTGTTCAACCCCTACGCCGATAACGCTTGGTTGCCGTTCAACGCGTTGACGCTCGCCGCCGCTATCGGCGTGCTCGCCAGCATCGCCCTTTACTACGTGCTGCGCCGCGTGGACATCGAAGAGGAGGTCCGCGGCTTCAAGGGCGTTGAGCGCATCTTCGTCTGGTTGCAAATCATCACCGCCGCCTACGTCGCCTTCGCTCACGGTGCCAACGACCGTTCCAACGCTATCGGGCCCATGGCCGCCGTTTTGGACGTGTTCTCCAACCCGGACATGCTCCTTGCCGAGGAAGCCCCCATCCCCTTGTGGTTGGTCCTCTTGGGCTCGGCCGGTATCGCCATCGGGGTGATGACATGGGGATGGCGCGTCATGGAAACCATCGGAAGGAAGATCACCGACATCACGCCCACCCGTGGCTTTGCAGCAGAATTTGGCGCAGCCACCACCATCCTCGTCTTTTCCATGCCGTTCTTGGCCGTGCCCGTCTCCACCACCCACACCCTCGTGGGAGCGGTGGTCGGGGTCGGCTTAGCGGGGGGCGCCAAAGGCGTTGACTTCCGTGTGTTCGGAAAAATCGCTGCGTCATGGGTCGCCAGTGTTCCCGTGGCGGCGTTCGGTGCCGTCGTGCTCTTCGTGGCCTCGGGCGGTGATGTGCTGAACATGATCGTGCTCTTACCGCTGTCCTTCATCGCTGTGGGCGTGGCCATCTGGAAGAGCGGCGGCGAGATCCACGTCGAAGACGCCCTCTCGGATGCCAGTCAAGAGCGCTTGCAAAGCTCGCCCTTTGACAAGTTCCACGAGCACGCTCAAGCGGTCGAAGTCACGGCCAACCACATGCTCACGGCCGTGAACGCTGTCTGCGACGGCGAGGACGCTTCCGAAGCCATTCAGGCCACCATCGACGCCGAATTGGAGGCGGACAACCTCAAAACCGAACTTCGAGAAATGCTCAGCGAAGACATGCGGTTGGGCTATCAAGTCGGCATTGACCACTTCTTGCACATGCTGACCCGTCAGGACCGGATCGCCGATTACGCACAAAACGTCGCCGAACAACTGGCCTTCCGTGAACTCTACCAAGACGAAGAAGCCAAGGCCAAACTCAAGGAGATGGCAGCGGCGGTGGCCGCAACCGTGGCCACCTACGAAGACACGGTGAACGCCCTGCGTGAATTCACCATCTCGGGCGAAACCAAAGCCGGACGAGATGCCCTCGCAGAGCAAATCCGCCAGGTCAACCTCATGGAGCACGAAGCCGACATGGTCGAAGCGGAGGCTGCAAAATACGTCTTCTCCAACGGCGACGATGATGCGCTGGCGGCCATGCACATGTATCGGGTTCTCCAGCGTTTGGACGACGTGGCCAACGCTTGCGAGAAGGCGGCCAACGCCTTCCTGCCCATCCTCAATCGTTGAGCGAGCCCTTGATAGCGAGGCCCCCTCACGGGGAAGCATCCGAGCCATCCCCAACCGGCCTGTGCCGACCGTGGACCGTGGCTCCAGGAGTGAGCCGCATGGCAGGAATGGACCCGCAGCTAAAAGCCAAACTGCAAAAGCAACGCTACCACATTGTGGGCGAGCACGGTGGCGTGAAAACGTGCCATTGGACCAAAGAATCGTTGCTGCGCGACCGTCAATGCTACAAAGGCAAGTTCTACGGCGTCGCCAGCCACAATTGCATGCAAATGTCGCCCGTGGTCGACCAGTGCAACCTCGCGTGCACCTACTGCTGGCGTGAACCGCACATGGACACCCTCGAATTGACCGACCAAGAACCGCTTGATCTGTTGTACGAATCGGTCCGCGCCCAGCGACGTTTGCTCTCGGGCTTCGGGGGCAACCCCAAGGTGCCGCGTGAGAAGTGGTTGGACGCTCAGAACCCGAAGCACGTGGCGATTTCACTCAACGGTGAGCCCACGCTTTACACGCGCCTCAGCGAATACATGGACTTGTGCCACAAGCACGGCATGACCACGATGCTCGTGACCAACGGAACGCTGCCCAAGGTGCTTGAGAAGTTGGACACGTTGCCGACCCAGCTCTACGTGTCAGTGGACGCCCCAAACAAGCAGGTCTTCGACGAGGTGTGTCGGCCCAAATGGAACAGCGGTGTTTGGGACCAGTTTGAGAAGACCATCGACCTCCTGCCCTCGTTAGACACCCGCATCGTGTGCCGCCACACGCTGATGAAAGGCGTGAACATGAGCGACAGCCACATCAAAGAATTCGCTGCACTCGACAACCGTGCTGACCCCGATTTCATCGAGAACAAGGGCTACGTTTTCGTGGGCCACAGCCGAGAGAACCTGTCGATGGAGAACATGCCATCCCACGACGACATCATGGCGTTCTCGCAAAACATCGCCCCGTTGACCAACCGAGAAGTGCTCTCCGATTCCCGACCCAGCCGTGTCGCTCTGGTGGGCCGGGAAATCACGCCCATACCGATCCCTGAACCGACGATGTTCTTCCCCGAAGACCTGGGCATTGCTCCCCCGGTGAAGCACCTTCCCATGGTGTCTTGACCGGAAGAGCGGTCAGAACATGTTCAACGCAAACACCGGGTAAGGTGTTTTTTCCGAATGAGTGAGAAATCTTCGCAACATCATCCAAGAGCGCCCTCCACCGCGGCCCAAAACGCTCAAAGGGGCCGGAGCGAAGGTCGCTGCATGAGCGCCCGTCGCCTCTTTGCCGCCGTGCGGGATCTCGATCCTCCAGGGGGCGGAGCAGAGCGCTCTTTGGCAGCCCTGTTGAACGGGATTGCGGTGCCCGGACCAACGCTGGAAACCGCACCAACCTTCGTACCAATGACCCCCGCCGCCGACACTCCAACACATCCTCCATGGACGGTTCATGCCTTTGCGAGCCGAGACCGAGGCGACCCAATCGGTCTGCTTCACGACGAAGTGAGCTTCACCACCACCGACCTCCCTATCGAAGGTTTTTGGTCGAAAGTGGCCTGGGGCTTGCGAGAACGAAAGGGGGGCATGAGGCGCAGGAAGTGGGCCCATAACCTCCACATCGGCCGACGGAGTCCACAGTTCGCAGCTCGTGTGGGTGCATGGTTGGACAAGCAGGAGTACGCAGGCGGCATCGGACTGACCCAACTCGAGTGGGCGCCGGGTGCTGCACAAGCCTTCACCGCCCGGGGCATGCCTTACATCATGTTCGTTCGTGACGATACGGCGTTCCGCCTTGAGGAACGGTTTCGCCCCGTGATGGAAGGGGCCGCTCTTGTGTGTGCGGCAGGCGAAGGCTTGCTCGCTGATATTCGCTCCCGCTTTGCCATTCAGAAAGGCCACAGTGTGCCGCTTCCCATCGATTTTGGTGGCCGTTTTGGGAGCATGGACGAGGTGAATGCCTTGAGGTCAGCCGCACAGGCAAAGCGACCCGATGGAGCACCGCCCACCATCGGCATCATGGTCGTCACTCCAGAGAAGGGTTTACGGATGTATCAACGCCTGTTGCCGAAGTTGTTTGAGCGCTGGCCGGAGGCGGAAGTCCACATCGCAGGAGGGAGTGCATACCCCCAAGAACTCGCTCATCATCCCAATGCGCGCGCGCTGGGGCACGTGGACGCTACGGACTTCTTTGCCAGCATTGACATCCACCTCATCCTCTTCGAGACGACCGGATCGTGGGGGCGTGTCATTGGTGAAGCAGGTCTGTTCGGGGTCCCAAGCGTCACGTCGGACGTCGGCTCGCAAAAGGAAGCTTTGGGCAAAGGAGGTGTTTTGGTCGACGACGGCCATGACACTGATGCTGTCATCGATGCGTTGAAGGCGGTGTATGAGGATCGAGAACGGTACGGGGCCTTGGCACGAGAGCACATTCAAATGGTAGATCACCGGAGGTCCGTAGCGGCCTTCCGAAGTGGACTTGAGGGTCTGTTTGAAGGCCTCTGAGGCGGCACTGGCGCGCCCATTGGATGTCGATACACCACGACGGCAAGCGCTGAAGTCGCCACCAGCCGTCGGAGGCGTGAACTTGATTCATGCCTTTCTGGACGCGTATTGAACAGCCACCAAAGCGGCCCAAACAAGACATTCAACGGCGTCCTCGTTCAACCGAAGCGATTGAATATGACGTCCTTGACATTGCCTTGATTAACATGGCTGTTGGAAGACCTCAAAACAATCAAGGCAACGAAAACACCGTTATGCGCTCCTGAACAGCGCTGGACACGCTGTGAACTCCAACTGAGGATTTGACTTGCTTAGAGCGTTATACTGGAGGCTCAATCTTGGTCTTACGAAGATAAAGTCAAAGCGACTTCGTCGGAAACTCGGCCACAACATCAAAGCCATCATCACGCACAGTGAAAACGGTTTATTCGCCGTTGACCCTGAGGATCTTGAAGTGGGCCAAAAGTTGCGTTTAGGGGGCCTTTGGAATTGAAGAAGTGGAACGGCTTAAGACATTCATTGATTACAAATCAAAAGTTCTAATCGTCGGAACCCACATCAGTTCGTTAGCCATCCAACTTTCAAAACATTGTCAAGAAGTAACGGCGATTGAAGCAAATCCGAAGACCTTCGAGTTATTGGAAATAAATCTTCACCTCAACAACGTCAAAAACATAACACTGCACAATATTTTTGCGAACTACATACGCGAAAAAGTGGAATTTTTACTCAACACGGTCAATTCAGGCGGAAGCAAAAGAAAACCAAAAACGAGCAGTTTCATGTATGATTTTGACAACCCGGACATCATCGAATTGGAATCTCACAGACTTGATGACTATTTGCCCGACCATGATTATGATCTCGTTCTCTTGGACATCGAGGGGTCTGAATTCTTTGCAATGAAAGGCATGGTGGACATTCTATCTCAGTGTAAAACATTGGTTGTTGAGTTTCTACCACACCACCTCAAGAACGTCGCAGGCATCAACGTTGACACTTTCATGTCGGTTTTACCGGGTCATTTTACCAAATTCAAACTGCCCGATTACAAACAAGAACACAACATTTCAGAAGTCAAAACCGTCCTTCAGAAAATGTACGACACCAACATCGGCGAAGATGGAATCATCTTCACCTCGAATTAGAAGTTCATTCGACCACAACGGCTCAACATTATAGCAACCATCCCTCTCACAGAACACATGGCTAACCGTCAAAGAAGGCGCCTTTTAATTGTGAAAGGCTCTTTTGAATTGTTCGGCGGCGGAGAACGAGATTTGCTCAATAATCTCGAAGCTTATGCCAACCATTTCGACCTCAGTTTTGCAACTTTACATCCGAATAAAGAACTCATCGAGAAATTGAATGAATTGAACATCCCCCTCTTTTCTCCGGTAAGCAATTGGACATACTCGCGAGGAATTTTTTCGGAAATCTTTGCGAAATCCTCCAGGACGGCCTCTCAAAAATGGCACACCATGCTTTCTTCAACAAAACAAGGCGTTGGATTGAACACCTTATTTTCGAACATTGATGCCGTGAACATCACATCGGGGATGGCCTCCTTAGAAATCCTTCCCTTGATACCAAACAACCTTCCTGTTCATACGCACATCCTCGAGCCAAACCGGGGTTTACACAGCAATGATCTCCATTTTGATGTTGACGGAACACCCAAACAAAACCTCAAATTGACAAAATTCCTTTTGACGATACAGAGAAGAAGAGATGAAAAATTCGTAAATCTTGCTTCCAAGCGAGGGAAAATCAGTGGGAATTCGAAATACACATGCGAGAGAATCAAAGAAGTCTACGGTTTTGAATCTGACGTTCTTTACCCCAGTATTAACCCGAAACTTTGGCCGATGAAACCCACAAAAGACGAAGACTGGGCGTCCGTAAAAAATGATTTTGATCTGGTCGAAAACCAGTACGTCATCACCATTGGGCGTGCTGTTTTTGCCAAAGGCCTATGGAAGACGATTACAAACTTGAGTCATTCTCATCTGCAAATTATCCAAATCGGCGGAGGGGTCAATGAAAAACACATGGAGCACGCCAGAAAAAATAATGTCGAGTTAAAACCCCTACCAAGAGTCTCCCAGGCGACCATTCGAGCCTTGATGAGAAATGCGAAGGCCATGGTGAGTCATGCCATCAACGAACCCTTTGGCTTAACGCCACCCGAAGCCTATTTTGTCGATTGCCCGGTCATCGTTTCCAATCAAGGAGGGTTCAGAGAAACCGTTGTTGATGGCAAAACAGGACGTTTGTTGAATGAAGGTGATGATTGGCTATCAGCCATCGAAGAGGGGCATAAAAACAGAAAGGAATGGTGCAAGGCTGGTCGAGAACACATCAAACAACTCGAGCTGACACCAGAAACCCAGGCCAGGAAGGTTTTCGAACTCTTCACGCCGTATTTTGAAGAGGAATGATCTCAAATCATTGGGGGCCCTGCACGGGTGCCTTGTCAGAGGGTAGCGAGTGATTCGACCCACTGCGAGCCCTCTGATTAGGTCAAAACAAATCAGTGGGTTTGTGCATTGACCCTTTGATTGTAACCTTAAACGAATTAATCAAGCTTTGTCATGCCAATTTCTTGTGCTTCGATGAAGAAATCCAATATCGCTTCAAAAAACGATTTGAGTTATCTGACAATGCCGTTCTTCCGTGGAAAATTCTCCTATTGTTTATGACCAAACACCAGTTTTGAGGTAATTTGAATTTTTTTGGTTCAGATTCCATTACAGATTTGGTAAATCTGTCAAAAGCATTTCTTTGCAATTCAGATAATCCTTCAGCCATCCAGAATGAGTAGTACAATGATAGATTATCACGATCTTCAAACACCATAGGATGGTGAGTTAAATCGCCTTCAAACACGCAATGCTCCATCAATAGAATAGATTTCAAAATCTCCCTATCAGCCTGGCTTTGGCGTTTGAAAACCTCGATTCCATCGACGAGAATTGATTCGCCTCCTCTCACATCTTGTTCTTGACAATGCCATAGAATATACTCAACGGCATGGTGATCAGTGTGTGGAGGTAATGCGTTGCTGGAGCGAACAAGAGACTTACTTTCCACATCAATAGAGACATCATTTTCCATAATGATGTAACCGAG
>Ga0255765_1001791_pt1 | contig 25834 bp, 28 predicted proteins | sample 041ome_8_FD_179965 | JGI IMG/M metagenome (GOLD analysis project Ga0255765, IMG submission 179965) | Coastal salt marsh microbial communities from the Groves Creek Marsh, Skidaway Island, Georgia - 041407BS metaG (version 2) | ecosystem: Environmental > Aquatic > Marine > Intertidal zone > Salt...
ATCCCGTATCTAAAACCATAAAAAAACCCCAAGTAACAACATGATGCGCCACCTTTTGTAAATTAATTTACAAAATACCGTTGCATACTGTGTAATATTTTACAAATAAATTATTGTATTTGAAAGCGTTATTGCGAAATTTTCCAAAACACTGGAATAATACAGTAGCACAATTGTGCGTTGCGTCGGCAGGAGGAGCCGATTTGCAAAAAAACTTTATGGGAGGATTTTATGTCCAAATTAGACCTGACGCGCCGTGGCGTGATCAAATCCGGTGCAGTTGCGGGCGCGGGCCTGGCACTGCCAACTATTTTCACGGCCTCATCAGCGGCTGCCTATGTAAACGAACCGACTGGTTCATCAGTTACTTTGGGCTTTAACGTACCGCAAACTGGCCCCTACGCGGACGAAGGCGCGGACGAACTGCGCGCATACATGCTGGCAGTCGAGCACCTGAACGGTGAAGGCGACGGCGGCATGATGAATACTTTCAGCTCAAAGGCGTTGAAAGGTAACGGCATCTTGGGCAAAAAAGTTGAGTACGTCACAGGCGATACACAAACCAAACCAGACGCCGCACGCGCATCTGCACGTTCAATGATTGAAAAAGACGGCGCAGTTATGATCACTGGCGGTTCGTCATCTGGTGTTGCCGTTGCCGTACAAGCGTTGTGCCAAGAAGCAGGCATCATCTTTATGGCTGGTTTGACACACTCAAACGACACAACAGGTAAAGACAAAAAAGCAAATGGCTTCCGCCACTTCTTTAACTCTTACATGTCTGGTGCGGCGCTGGCGCCGATCTTGGCCGACCGTTATGGCAAAGACCGTAAAGCATATCACCTGACAGCCGACTATAACTGGGGTTACACCACAGAAGAAGCGGTTCGTACATCAACAGAAGCAATGGGTTGGGAAACAGTTGCAGCAGTGAAAACACCACTGGCACAAACTGACTTCTCTTCTTATGTTGCGCCTGTTCTGAACTCTGGTGCTGACGTTTTGGTTCTGAACCACTACGGCGGGAACATGGTCAACTCTTTGACTTCTGCAGTTCAGTTCGGTCTGCGCGCAGCCCAAGCAAACGGCAAGAACTTTGAAATCGTTGTTCCACTGTATTCACGCCTGATGGCGAAAGGTGCAGGTAAGAACGTGGCTGGCATCTTTGGTTCAACAAACTGGCACTGGTCGTTGGAAAACGTTGCAGGCGCACGTTATGCAGGTACCAATGCGTTTGTGAAATCATTTGGCGAAAAATATGGCTTCCCACCCTCACAGGCGGCGCACACTGTTTACTGTCAGACACTGCTATACGCAGATGCGTGTGAACGTGCGGGCACATTCAACCCATGTGGTGTTGGCCAAGCACTAGAAGGCTTCGAATTCGACGGTTTGGGCAACGGTCCAACATCGTACCGTGCCGAAGACCACCAGTGTTTCAAAGACGTTCTGGTTGTGAAGGGTAATGAAAACCCAACATCAGACTTTGACTTGCTAGAAATTGTTGACGTTACACCTGCAGCAGCAGTGACATATGATGCGTCAATCTTTGGTGGCGAATTGGGTTCTTGTAACTCAGGTGCATAATCGCACATCGACCCCGCGTTAAACGCGGGGTCACTCCATTTCTTGGGAAAATCAACGGCGGCTTGGGCCGCTATAAATTCTTGATCTCGCCTGCGGGATCTAGGGGGCTACATGGATCAAATCATTCTACAAATCTTAAACGGGTTAGACAAAGGCAGCGCCTATGCCCTTATTGCACTTGGTCTAACGCTGATCTTTGGCACATTGGGTGTCGTGAATTTTGCACATGGTGCGCTGTTTATGCTTGGCGCTTTCTGTGCGGTCACATTCAGCCGAATTTTGTCATTGTCACATACGATCATCGATGAAAGCAAAAAAGACTTTCTTGGAAACCCACTCAAGGTAGAGGTGCCCTATGTACATGGGTGGTTCGGCGAGGCCACAGGCCAAGCCATCATCGATTGGAGCGTTCCACTGGCGATTTTGTTCACGATCCCCGTTATGATCGCAATCGGTGTGATCATGGAACGTGGTTTGATCAAACATTTCTATAAACGCCCCCACGCTGACCAGATTTTGGTGACCTTTGGTCTGGCCATCGTTTTGCAAGAAATTGTCAAATATTACTTTGGTGCTAACCAAATCCCGATGAACGCACCCCAAGCGTTTTTCGGATCGTTCGACTTTGGTGCAATGATTGGCATGGATCCAGGTGCAATCATCTATCCATACTGGCGGATTATCTATTTCTGTTTTGCGGCTGTTTTGGTCGGCGGCGTTCTAGCATTTTTGCAATTCACAACGTTCGGTATGGTGGTGCGTGCAGGCATGGCTGATCGCGAAACGGTCGGATTGCTGGGCATCAACATTGACCGCCGCTTTACCATCATGTTTGGTATTGCCGCTGCGGTCGCAGGCTTGGCCGGCGTTATGTATACCCCGATTAACCCACCCAACTACCACATGGGTATGGATTTCCTTGTGATTTCATTCGTTGTGGTGGTTGTCGGCGGCATGGGATCATTGCCGGGGGCCATTTTGGCCGGCCTGTTATTGGGTATCTTGGAAAGCTTTGCATCCATGCGCCAAATCATCGAGCTGCTGCCAGGTATCAACCAAGTTGTGATCTATCTTGCTGCAATCGTAATTCTGTTGACCCGTCCGCGTGGTTTGATGGGCCGTAAAGGCGTGATGGAGGACTAATTCATGCTAGGATTAAACAAAAAAGACACGTTCCTATTGTTCGCTGTCGCCGTATTGGTTGCCTGTGCGCCAATCCTCTTGAACCCCTTCCCAGAAGGATCTGCAATGGCACAATTTAATGCCGGCTATCCAGATCTTATGCAGCGGTTTGTTATTTTTGGCATCTTTGCGGTTGGGTTCAACATTCTATTTGGCCTGACAGGATACCTGTCCTTTGGTCATGCTGCATTTTTGGGCGCAGGATCCTATGCAGGTGTTTGGATGCTGAAATTGCTGACAGTAAATGTCATTCCAGCAATCTTGATTTCCACTGTTGTTGCCGGCTTGTTCGCGGTTTTCATCGGCTTTATCTCGCTTCGTCGGTCGGGGATTTATTTCTCGATCCTGACACTTGCGTTTGCGCAGATGTCTTTCGCCTTGGCTGCTTCGGTTTTGACACCGATCACGGGTGGTGAAACGGGCTTGCAAACATCCCTAGATGATCCACGAATTTTGGATGGCGCAAATACATCAGGTAATATCCCCGCCCCCAACCTGTTCGGCTTGGAAATGAGCGATAGCCTGCAAATCAACTTAGCGGGATGGCTATGGACATTTAATGTTGGCTACTATCTGGCTGGCGTGGTTTTGTTGGTGGCATTCTACATTGCCATTCGCATTTTCCGCTCGCCTTTTGGGCTTATGCTGCGGGCAATTAAATCAAATCAACAACGCCTGACATACACTGGTATCAACACACGTCCATATATGTTGGCATGTTTTGTCATTTCGGGCATGTATGCTGGCCTAGCGGGCGGATTGATGGTCGCTATGGATCCATTGGCGGGCGCTGAACGTATGCAATGGACCGCATCTGGCGAAGTTGTTTTGATGACCATTCTTGGCGGTATCGGCACCCTAATCGGTCCAGTTCTTGGCGCAGGTTTGATCAAATACTTTGAAAACATTTTCTCGAAAATCAACGAGAACCTGTTGCACAAATGGTTTGCATTCCTACCAGACGGCGCAGAAGATTTTGTTGTCGCCATCATTTATCCGTTTATCGGTAAAGGTTGGCACCTAACACTGGGTCTGATGTTTATGGCCGTTATCATTTTCTTGCCAGGTGGCTTGGTCGAATTGGGTCAGCGCATTTCGCGCAAACTGTCGCGAACCTCTGGCGACGATCAAACTAAGTCTACGAAATAAGGAGTACGAAAAATGGGTATTCTAGATATTAAAGACGTAGGCAAACGTTTCGGCGGCCTACAAGCGTTGGGCGATGTAAACCTAAGTGTCCACGAAAATACATGTCATGCGATTATTGGCCCCAACGGTGCAGGTAAATCAACACTGTTGAATTGCTTGATTGGGAAACTGATCCCCGATACGGGCAGCGTCATGTTCGATGGGCAGTCTGTTTTGGGCCGCAGCCCCTATGAAATTAACCAGATGGGGATTTCGCGGGTTTTCCAAACGCCCGAGATTTTTGGCGATCTATCAGTTTTGGAAAACATGATGATCCCAATTTTTGCGCGCCGCGACGGGGCATTCGAACTGGATGCACTAAGCAAAATAACATCGCACCGCGATGTGATGGAGAAAGCCGAAGAAATGTTGGTCGACATGAACATGGCCGACAAACGTCACATGCACGCGGCATCCATGTCGCGCGGCGACAAACGGCGTTTGGAAATTGGCATGTGTCTGTCACAAACCCCCCGTCTGTTGTTGCTGGATGAACCTACGGCCGGTATGGCGCGTGCGGACACCAACAACACCATCGATCTGCTAAAACAGATCAAAGAAGAGCGTGACATCACCATCGCCATCATTGAACATGACATGCATGTTGTATTTTCATTGGCCGATCGTATTACCGTTTTGGCACAAGGCACACCTTTGGTCGAAGACACGCCCGAAAACATTAAGGGCCATCCCAAGGTCAAAGAAGCCTACTTGGGCGAAACACAATAAGGAGAGAGCATGATGAGTGAAAATCTTGCAACACAAACGCATGCGCCCGCATTTTTGTCGGTTCATGATATTCATGCCTACTATGGTGAAAGCTATATCGTCCAAGGCGTCAGCTTTAATGTTCACGAAGGTGAAATTCTGGCCCTGTTGGGACGCAACGGCGCGGGCAAAACATCCACCCTGCGCACCATTGCCCGTTTGGACAACCCCCAACTGGTCAAAGGCGAAATTTGGCTAGATCATCAACATCTGCACACCATGGCCAGCCACGAAGCAGCCGTAGCAGGCATTGGCTTGGTCCCAGAAGATCGCCGCATCATCCCCGGCCTGACCGTCGAGGAAAACCTGCAACTGGCGCAGATCGTTGAACCGGTGGGTTGGGGAATTGATCGTTTGTATGATCTGTTCCCGCGCCTTGGTGAACGCCGCAAACAAGAGGGCATCACACTGTCTGGCGGTGAACAGCAGATGCTTGCCATCGCGCGCGCCTTGGCACGCGACATCAAGGTTTTGTTGCTTGACGAACCATACGAAGGTTTGGCGCCCGTGATTGTTGATGAAATTGAAAAAACACTGCATCTGATCCGTGAACAGGGCATCACAACCGTCATCGTTGAACAAAATGCCGTGCGTGCGCTGAACCTGTCAGATCGCGCCGTTATTTTGGACACGGGATCCGTTGTTTTTGACGGCACCGCCAAAGAGGTGCTGGACAACGCCGAACTTCGCGCGGAATATCTAGCGATCTGATCTAAAAAACAGGGCAATCGATCGGTTGCCCTGAAACCTTTCTAGACCCTAATAACCAAGAATACGGGGAAATTATGTCTGATAAAATGTATCCACCCAGCGCAGATTTCATTTCAAACGCGCATATCGACAAAAACAAATATGATGCAATGTATGCGCAGTCGATCAATGATCCTGACGCATTTTGGGCCGACCATGGCAAACGCATCGATTGGATTAAACCTTTCACAAAAATTAAAAATGTAAACTTCACTCACCCTGATGTTTCAATCAAATGGTTCGAAGATGGCGAATTAAACGTTGCCGCAAACTGCGTGGACCGGCATCTGGCCACCCGCGGTGATCAAACGGCCATCATCTGGGAAGGCGATAATCCAGACGAAAGCAAGCACATCACATATAATGAGCTGTCGCAAAATGTGAATAAACTTGCAAATGTCTATAAATCAATGGGCGTCGGCAAAGGTGATCGTGTTATCCTATATATGCCAATGATCCCCGAGGCCGCCTATGCCATGCTGGCATGTGCGCGTATTGGCGCAATCCATTCCATCGTCTTTGCCGGATTTTCGCCCGAGGCATTGGCCGCGCGCGTTGACGGGTGCAAAGCATCCCTAATCGTCACCGCGGACGAGGCCCCGCGCGGCGGACGCAACACACCGCTAAAAGCCAACGTCGACAAAGCGCTGGACATTTGCGGCGACGTACAAACGCTGGTCGTGGAACGCACAGGTGGCGATGTGGTCATGAAAGATGGCCGCGATCATTCCTATACCGCCGCTATGGCATCGGCATCCGCTGACTGCGCGCCTGAGGTCATGAACGCAGAAGACCCGCTGTTTATCCTGTATACATCAGGGTCTACAGGTGCACCCAAGGGCGTGCAGCATTGTTCCGGTGGCTATCTGGTCTGGGCCGCGATGACACATGAATATGTATTCGACTATCACGAAGGTGACATTTACTGGTGTACCGCTGACGTGGGCTGGGTCACAGGCCACAGCTATATCGTCTATGGCCCCTTGGCCAACGGTGCCACAACGTTGATGTTCGAAGGTGTGCCAACATACCCCGACGCATCACGGTTCTGGCAGGTCTGCGAAAAGCATAAAGTCAACCAATTCTACACCGCCCCGACCGCAATCCGCGCCTTGATGGGCCAAGGTACAGAGTTCGTTGAAAAATGTGACCTATCATCGTTGAAAGTGCTGGGCACAGTGGGCGAACCCATCAACCCCGAAGCCTGGAATTGGTACAATGATGTGGTCGGCCAAGGCAAATGCCCCATCGTTGACACATGGTGGCAAACCGAAACAGGCGGTCACTTGATGACCCCCCTACCCGGTGCGACCGCGACAAAACCAGGATCCTGCACAACGCCGTTCTTTGGCGTGCAACCCATTATCCTTGATCCACAGTCTGGCCAAGAAATCACGACCGTTGAGGCCGAAGGCGTACTGTGCATGAAAGACAGCTGGCCCGGCCAAATGCGCACGGTTTACGGCGACCATGATCGTTTTGTGAAAACATACTTCTCTGACTACAAAGGGTATTATTTCACAGGCGACGGCTGCCGTCGGGATGCCGATGGGTATTACTGGATTACAGGCCGCGTTGATGATGTGATCAACGTATCCGGCCACCGCATGGGCACCGCCGAGGTTGAAAGCGCACTTGTCGCACATGAAAAAGTGTCCGAAGCCGCCGTTGTGGGTTACCCCCATGACATCAAAGGCCAAGGTATTTATTGCTATGTGACATTGATGGCCGGAGAAGAGCCGAGCGACGAATTGCGCCTTGATCTGCGCAATTGGGTCCGCAAAGAAATCGGCCCCATCGCATCGCCTGACCTGATCCAATGGGCCCCTGGCCTGCCGAAAACACGATCCGGCAAGATTATGCGCCGTATTCTGCGCAAAATCGCCGAAGATGATTTTGGCGCATTGGGTGATACATCAACCCTTGCGGATCCGTCGGTTGTTGACGATCTGATCGAAAACCGGATGAACCGCCTAGATTAATCGCGGTTTTACAACAATAATATTAGGCCGGTTCTTGGACCGGCCTTTTTCTTGTACAAACGGGATTGCAAATTTTTCCTTTTCCATTGGTTAAAAAACTGTCAAAACTAGCGGTGTAATCAAAACCTATCCTTTTCAGCCGGAAAAATCTGGCTTATACGGGGCTCTGAAACAGACACAGCAGATAACTGCGACAGGTGCTTGAGGGAAAATATGACAAAAAATAACCGCGATCAGGACGTAGAATTCATTCAGGCCTTGGCCGAACTGTTGCGTGAAAATGATTTGACCGAACTAGAAGTTCGCCGTGAATATGGCGAAGATGACAGCTTGGACGTACGTATCAGCCGCGCAACCACTGTGATGCAAGCAGCGCCCGCAGCCGTAGCCCCCGTTGCAGCGGCACCCGCGGCCACGGCCCCCGCCGCGGCAGCAGCGGCCCCAGCAGCACTAGATGACCCAGCCAGCCACCCAGGCGCGGTCACATCACCAATGGTTGGCACCGTTTATATGCAGGCAGAACCCGGTGCGGCCCCGTTCATCACAGTTGGCGCAACCGTCAGCGAAGGCGATACATTGCTGATCGTCGAAGCGATGAAAACAATGAACCAAATCCCATCACCAAAATCAGGAACCATTAAACGAATCCTGATCGAAGATGGCGCAGCCGTAGAATTTGGTGCCCCACTAGTGATCATCGAGTAAGGCGCAAAAATGTTTGACAAAATATTAATTGCGAACCGCGGAGAAATCGCCTTACGCGTTATTCGTGCCTGTCGGGAAATGGGCATCCGTTCTGTTGCAGTGCACTCGACAGCTGATGCAGATGCGATGCATGTGCGCATGGCCGATGAATCCGTTTGTATTGGTCCAGCGGCAGGAACTGACAGTTACCTGTCAATGCCTGCGATCATTTCGGCATGCGAAATCACCGGCGCACAGGCAATCCATCCCGGCTATGGGTTTTTGTCAGAAAACGCCCGTTTTGTTCAAATTGTTGAAGATCACGGCCTGACCTTCATTGGCCCAACTGCGGAACATATCCGTATGATGGGTGACAAAATCACAGCCAAAGACACGATGAAGGCCTTGGGCGTTCCATGCGTTCCTGGGTCAGACGGCGGCGTTCCCACATTGGATGAGGCCAAGAAAATTGGCCGCGAATTTGGATACCCCGTCATCATCAAGGCAACCGCCGGTGGTGGTGGCCGTGGTATGAAAGTCGCCAATTCCGAAGCCGAAATGGAAAGCGCGTTTATGACAGCGCGCAGCGAAAGCAAAGCCGCCTTTGGCAACGATGAAGTCTATATCGAAAAATATCTGACCACGCCACGACACATCGAAATTCAGGTGTTCGGCGATGGCAAAGGCAATGCCGTCCATCTTGGCGAACGTGACTGTTCATTGCAACGGCGCCATCAAAAGGTATTCGAAGAAGCCCCTGGCCCCAGCATCACCAGTGAAGAGCGCGCGCGCATTGGTGAAATCTGTGCAAATGCAGTTGCGAAAATCAATTACATTGGTGCCGGCACGATCGAATTCCTGTATGAAAATGGCGAATTCTATTTCATCGAAATGAACACCCGTTTGCAGGTGGAACACCCAGTCACAGAAGCCATTTTTGGTGTAGACTTGGTTCGTGAACAAATCCGCGTGGCCGAAGGGCTGCCGATGTCCTTTACCCAAGATGATTTGGAAATCAATGGTCACGCGATCGAAGTGCGTATTAACGCAGAACGGTTGCCCAATTTTGCGCCCTGCCCAGGCAAGGTAACAGCATTCCATGCCCCTGGTGGCTTGGGTGTGCGCATGGATAGCGCGTTGTACACTGGCTACTCGATTCCGCCCTATTACGATAGTTTGATTGCAAAGCTGATTGTGCATGGACGCGATCGCACCGAGGCCCTTTCACGGCTAAACCGCGCGCTAAACGAATTGATCGTCGATGGAATCGATACAACAGTTCCGTTATTCCACCAATTGTTACAGGAACCTGATATTCATTCAGGAACCTATAATATCCATTGGTTGGAAAAATGGCTGGAACAGTACAGCGCATAATGAACAAAGCTGCCTTTGGGCAGCTTTGACGTTTTTTGGGTCGGAACATGGAAACCAAACTGACCATTCCACTGTTGTTAAATGCGTATTCCCTTGGTGTGTTCCCCATGGCAGAGGCGCGCGATAGTGATGAAATTCACTGGATCGAACCACGCAAGCGCGGTGTAATGCCATTGGACGGGTTTCACGTGTCGCGATCCCTGCGCCGCACGATATTGTCCCAGAATTTCAACGTCACGATCGACCAATGCTTTGCCGATGTTGTTCAAGGATGTGCAGATCGTTCCGAAACTTGGATCAATTCAGAAATCGCACAGGCCTATCAGAATTTGCATGATGCCGGTTTTGCCCACAGCCTGGAAATATGGCACCAAGGCGTTCTGACAGGTGGCGTGTACGGCGTGTCCATCGGCGGCGCATTTTTCGGTGAAAGCATGTTTTCCAAACGGCCCAATGCGTCAAAAATTGCTTTGGCCTATCTTGTGGATCGATTGAAAAAAACCGGATTTGTGTTGTTTGACACGCAATTCACCACCCCACATTTGATCAGCTTAGGTGGAAAAGAGGTCACGAAAGAGAATTACCGCCGCTTACTTGAGCCAGCAGTAAAACAGGCTGCGGATTTTAGCGATCCGAATTATTGTCCTGATCCGGACGAAATTTCACAACGCAGAACCCAGACATCGTAACGCGCATGATCCAAGGGGTTCAATGCGGGCGACGATGCCAGCATCCAACCCGAAAACAACTGTTCATTGCGACGCTGATCTGTCACCGTCAGGCGTGCATAGGCGTCCCCCATGGGGTTGTCGACGGGATAACGACATTCATCAAGTCGGATGGAAATAAACCCCATCGCCTGCGACTGTCCAACCTGCATGGAAATATCCTGAACCTCGCCACTGACACGATCTAGCAATCGCAACAGCGCAGCTTGTGCGCCTACAGCTTTTTCTTGTGCCGAGGCAGAAAATCCCAGCGTGATACAGGACATCAAAATTAAGACAGCGCGGCGCACTATTCCGAACCGCCGCTGCCTACGAATTTCATCAGCAACGATACCAAACTGACCGAACCTTGGGTATCGATCACTTCGTCCCCATCAGCTAGGTAGTCAAAGGATCCACCGGGAATGATTTCGACAAAGTTACCACCCAGCAATCCTTCGGATGCGATGGTCATTGCGCTATCGTCTGGAATTGCAACGGATTGGTCAATGGCTACGATTGCCTCGGCGCGATATGTATCTGGGTTCAATTGCAACCCTGTTACAGCACCGATTTTGACGCCGGCCAAACGGACATCTGTGCCAACACTGATCCCCTCAGCCGATCTAAACCCAGCTAGCAGAGTATAGCTGTCACCCCCTAGCTTGGCGCCGGTTGACTGTGCTGCATATGCGGCAAAACCGATTGCAGCGGCCAAGACAATGGCACCAAGTGTGATTTCAGCTTTGTTTTCCGACATGTTACTATGCCTACTCTGGTTGCCACGCTTCGTAATCGCTGCGGGTTTGAACGTCAGCTTTGCGCAGCGATCCAGTTGGGGCATAGGCCATAGCCGTACCTGTCAAATTCTCTTGGTGTGGTTTTTCCCAAGACTTGCGTACAACGGGCTGTTCGGCCGGTGACAATTTCCACGTATGATGCAGCCATCCATGCCATTCAGGGCTAACACGGCTTGCTTCCATATCACCGTTGAATATCACCCAACGGCGTTTATCGTCACGCGTCCGGTAATATATGTTTCCCTGATCGTCTTCGCCCACCTTGACGCCTTTGCGCCATGTGTAGAGCTGAGTGTTCAACGTCTGGCTGTTCCACCAAGTGACCGCGCGCAGCAGTGAATTTACGATTCCCATAGGATTCTCCGGCTAAAACTTATCTGCTTTATGCAATACTTTTGAAACAGCGTCCAGTACCCGTCATCCGGCAGACGCTGGCTCTTTCGCATCATTTTCGGCATAGATCATCAAAGGTGCTGCTGACGTTGTCACAGATTCTTCGTTCACAACAACCTCAGTCACTTCGTCCATTCCAGGCAGATCAAACATTGTATCCAGCAGAATTTCTTCCATAATTGAACGCAGCCCGCGAGCCCCGGTTTTACGGTCGATCGCACGCTGTGAAATCGCCTTCAGCGCATCATCTGTGAACGTCAATTTGGTATTTTCCAACTCGAACAGACGTTGATACTGCTTGACCAGCGCATTTTTGGGTTCGGTCAAGATCGTGACCAAAGCATCCTGATCCAAGTCCTCTAGCGTTGCCAAAACAGGCAAACGGCCGACAAATTCTGGGATCAAACCAAATTTCAACAAATCTTCGGGTTCAAGTTCACGGAATATTTCGCCCACACCGCGACCATCGTTGTCACGAACGTCTGCGCCAAATCCGATTGCGCTGCCTTTGCCGCGTTGCGCGATGATTTTGTCCAAACCCGCAAATGCACCACCACAGATGAACAAGATATTCGTGGTATCGACCTGCAAAAATTCCTGCTGTGGATGTTTACGCCCACCCTGAGGTGGGACAGATGCGACAGTGCCTTCCATCAATTTCAGCAGCGCTTGCTGAACGCCTTCGCCAGATACGTCGCGTGTAATGGATGGGTTTTCTGATTTGCGCGTGATTTTATCAACTTCGTCGATATAGACGATACCGCGCTGCGCACGATCGACGTTGTATTCAGAGGCTTGTAGCAATTTCAGAATAATGTTTTCAACGTCTTCGCCAACGTATCCTGCCTCGGTCAGGGTCGTGGCATCAGCCATCGTAAATGGAACATCCAAAATGCGTGCCAGCGTTTGTGCCAGTAATGTTTTGCCGCAGCCCGTTGGACCGATCAGCAAAATATTTGATTTCGACAGTTCGATTTCGCCAGATTTAGACGCCTGGTCCAACCGTTTATAGTGGTTGTGAACAGCAACCGACAGCACCCGTTTCGCTTTGGCTTGGCCAATAACATAGTCATCTAAAACAGCGCAGATTTCTTTCGGCGTTGGCATGCCTTCTGTTGTTTTCAAACCTGTTGATTTGGTTTCCTCGCGGATGATGTCCATACACAGTTCAACACATTCATCACAAATGTATACTGTGGGCCCTGCGATCAGTTTTCTGACCTCATGCTGGCTTTTGCCACAAAAGCTGCAATAAAGTGTTGTTTTGCCGTCGCCTGAATTCGTCGCCATGCTTAACCTTTCGGACCATTCTAGTAGTGTAACGTCCCAAACTGTGGAATGTTATTCCAGCTTAAGACAGGGATGAAGGCACCACAATGGCAAAATTCGAATTTTTTGCCACCGTGGTGCAATCACTTATTCCTCGGGCATTGCGCGTTTGGAAACGATTTCATCGATCAAGCCCCAAGATTTTGCATCTTCTGGCGACATGAAATTATCCCGCTCTAGCGCAGCTTCGACAGTTTCCAAATCTTGGCCAGTGTGTTGAACATAGATTTGGTTCAAGCGTGTCTTAAGCTTCTGTGTTTCTTGCGCGTGGATCATGATGTCTGTGGCTTGGCCCTGATACCCGCCCGATGGCTGGTGTACCATCACACGGCTGTTTGGCAGGGAATACCGCATGCCCGCTTCGCCAGCGGCCAACAACAATGACCCCATCGACGCCGCTTGTCCAATGACCAAGGTCGACACTTTGGGACGGATATATTGCATGGTGTCGTAAATCGACAAACCAGATGTCACCACGCCGCCGGGGCTGTTGATGTACATGCTAATCTCTTTGGATGGGTTTTCCGCCTCAAGGTGCAATAACTGCGCAACAATCAGCGACGACATACCGTCATGGACCGGACCATTCAAAAAGATGATGCGTTCTTTCAACAGGCGTGAAAAAATATCATAGGCACGTTCGCCGCGACTGGTTTGTTCAACCACCATCGGGACCAATGTGTTCATGTAAACGTCTAATGGATCTTTCATAGTAACCTACCTATCATATCTGAGCCTTTGGTTGAAACTTAGTCCGCGTCGCAGGCAGCTGCAATAGCCCAGCGGCATTTTGATATGATCTGTCAAAATTAATTTTTTATTAACATGGCGTCGGGCTTTGGGTGGAATAGCCGTTTCCAAGGAAAAAGAAATTTATTAAACTGCGCGCACAGAATAAGGAACCGTTCGTGACGCAAGCAAAATTCATTCAGCGTGGTGCTGCCAGCTTCTCAGTTGATGCCTCGGGGCCGGCCAAAGTATTTTATTTCGCTTTGTTGCCGAAAATGACGATGCTTGCGTTTTCATCCGCACTGGAACCATTGCGGATTGCAAATCAGCTTAGCCAAAAAACGCTGTATGAATGGTATACAATGACGCCAGATGGGAATTCTGTGACCTGCTCAAACGGGGTTACGATCACGCCGGATATGGCCCTGACACAGATCCCCAAAGAGGCCACAGCATTCATTTGTTCCGGTGTCGAACCCGCCAAGGCCGCATCGTCAGAGGTTCTGAATTGGATTCGGCGCAATCACCGAACGGGTACGCAAATGGGCGGCATCTGCACAGGTGCCTTTGCCTTGGCGCAGGCCGGAATTATCGGGAAATCACGGTTTACGCTGCATTGGGAAAATCAGCCCGCGTTTTCCGAGCTTTTCCCCGATTTGGTTCCCACACAAAACCTTTATGAGATCGAAGACCGTCTGATCACCTGTGGTGGTGGAAATGCTGCGACTGATTTAATGCTGGAATTGATTGAACGTGACCATGGATCAGACATTGCACTGGTCATTGCTGATATGTGTATTCACAAACGGTCTAACGATCGCAGCGCGCCACAAAAATCATCGTTATCCGTAGCGATCGGTTCGCGAAATCAGAAACTGCTGCATGCCATCCAAGTCATGAGCCAAACCGTAGAAGAACCACTGCCCTTGCTTGAACTGTGCGAAACTTTGGGAATTTCACGCCGGCAAATGGAACGTCTGTTCAAAAAGTACACGCACCAATCGCCCACCCAGTTTTATTATGGCCTGCGATTGGAACGCGCGCATGCACTGTTGAATGAAACAAATCTGACAATCACAGAAATTGCGGCAGCGACAGGATTTAACTCAACATCCCATCTGGCACGGCAATATCGTTCGAAATACGGTGTGCCTCCGAATGCCTTTCGCAAAGCATGGGGGGCGGGTCAGGCTTGACAGTCGCTGACGGCAGGCTAGTTGCCCGCTAAAAAGGACGTTCATGTTTACCCCATCCCTGAGTGCAGCCCAGCAGCAGCTTGCCGCGTTTATTCCCAATGCGGGTGCATATTATGCACAGCAGCGCAATTTTGATTTTGGGCCTGACAACCGTGCAAATGTATCAACTCTGTCACCATATATTCGGCGGCGGGTATTGACCGAAGCGACTGTTCTTAAACAGGTTTTGACGCACCACAGCCCAAAAGACGCCGAAAAATTTATCCAAGAAATATTTTGGCGTACCTACTGGAAAGGCTGGCTGGAACTGCGGCCTTGGATCTGGCAAGATTATCGGACATCCCTGGATCGGCACATAAACGAAATTCAAACACAATCCGGGCTACGCCAACGATGGGTCGCAGCATGTACGGGCGCAACAGGTATTGATTGCTTTGACAGCTGGGCCAAAGAGCTGGCGGAGACCGGCTATCTGCACAACCACGCCCGAATGTGGTTCGCGTCAATATGGATTTTCACGTTGGAGCTGCCTTGGGAACTGGGCGCTGATTTTTTCATACGACATCTGCTGGATGGGGATCCCGCCAGCAATACGCTAAGCTGGCGGTGGGTGGCTGGGAAACACACCGTCGGCAAAGCGTATCTTGCGACTGCCGAAAATATATCCAAATTCACGCGCAGCCGCTTTGATCCCAAAGGATTGCGCGCCGCATTGCCTGACCTGCCTGATTTTACACATCCCAAACCGCGCACCCTAGACCCGCGGGTGATCCCAACCATTACGGGACGCGTGGGCGTTTTAACTCATGATGACGATTTTGACCTGGGCGAAATTACACCATTGATCGATACTGCGATCAGTTATGCCCATATCAGCCGCCTAGACGCGCTAAGCCCGCTGGCGATCTCAGATCGCGTCACGCAATTCGTTGATCAATTGGCCCACAATCACGCAATTGAAACACACGGCAGCCAGCGCGCCACATTAACGTCGTGCAGTGAAATTATCGGTTGGGCCGAAAAACACCAACTGGACATGATACTGACGCCCTATGCGCCCGTGGGGCCGATGGCTGTGTGCTTGGCAGACGCCGAAACCGCGTGCGCCGACCTAGGTATACGTTTGGTCCAGATCATGACAGGCTATGATGCCCGCGCTTGGCCCAAGGCAACGCATGGGTTTTTCCGTTTCAAATCACACATTGATGATTTTATGGATCGTTTATGCACATAAAAAATGGCGCGACCCAGCGCGCCATTTTCTAACTTTTGCTTTTGCGGTCAATTATTGAAACTGTTTTAGGTATTCAATAACGGATGCAATTTCGCTGTCTTTGCGTAGACCTGCAAAGGACATTTTTGTTCCTTTGGCAAAGCCCTTTGGTTTCGCAAGGAACGCAGCCAAATTGGACTCATCCCAAACCATACCATCCGCGTTCATTTGACCAAACACCTTTGAATAACGGAAACCGTCCGCAGCACCGATTGACGCGCCGACAATGCCGTTTAACGCTGGTCCTGATTTGTTCGCAGCACCTTCGCCGACTTGGTGGCAGGCCTTACATTTCTTGAAGACCTTTTCGCCCTCTGCAGCCAATTCCGCGTCGAATGCAGCAGCAACAACTTCTGGCTCGGCCGGTGCTTCTTCGACGGCGGCGACCTCAACCACTGGTTCTGCGGCCGCTTCTTCTGCGCCCTCTTCTTCTGGTGTTACATCCAGCACCAATGCGCGCATTGTGATTTCGACGCTGTCTTTACAGTCGGACATACATGCCTCAGTAAATACTGCGTATTCAGTCTGGGCGCGGTCATCAATGATGAACCCACCGGCATTTGGCATTTCCACGTCAAGGAACGTTTCCTTTGACAATTCAAAATCGTCGTCGATCAAATCATTTGAATACAGAATATAGGCCGTGATGGCGTAAACATCATCATCCGACAATGATTGCGCGTTACCAAAGGGCATAGAACGACGCACATAATCAAAGACGGTCGACAGATATGGCCAATACGATCCCACCGTTTTCAACGGATCTTCGTGATCTAATGTGTCCATACCGCCGGCCAGTTTTGGCCAATTGTCTACGCCCTCGGCGAAATCACCGTGGCAAATCGCACAATGTTCTGCGAACAATTCGTCACCGTCGATTGCATTGCCCGATCCTGCTGGCAGACCTGTGCCATCAGGTGCGATATCCAAATCCCACGCTGCAATTTCTTCGGGCAGAGCCGCGCGGCCCAGTCCAAATTTTTCTGCCGCAACAGGGGATGCCAACAAGGTGGCCGCGATTACTGAATTAAGAAATTTCGACATTCTCTGCCTCCCCATTGGGTCTTACCCACCAAGTTTGGATACAGTTGTTGTGATAGATTGAGTTCAGGCCGCGCACGTCGCGCAACTGAGTTTTCGTTGGTTGGACATAGCCAGTGTCATCATGCGCACGTGATTGCAGCAACATTTCCTGACCATCCCAATTGATGTCCAGATAGAAACGTGACATCGCACCTTTAGTGCCTGGTGCGGCCAAGCGGGCCTCTTGCCAGTTTTTACCACCATCAATGGACACATCCACACGTGTAATCGCACCACGGCCAGACCATGCAAGACCGGTGATCACAAGCGGACCTTTGCCGTGTTTGATCGGGGATTGTGGCGATGGGCTGGTGACCACAGATTTTGCATCCATGACCCATGTCCATTTGCGCGATGTACCATCTTCTAATGTATCTGTGTACTTTGACGTTTCTTCGCGGCTTTCGATGGCTTGATCCGTGATCTCGATCCGGCGCAGCCATTTCACCCACATGTTGCCTTCCCAACCGGGAACAACCAAACGAACGGGATAACCATGTTCTTTGCGCAGCGCTTCGCCGTTGGCTTTGAACGCGACCAATACGTCATCCAATGCCTTTTCCAATGGGATCGAACGACCGTTTGAGGACGCGTCGGCCCCTTCGACATAGACCCATTTGCCAGCCGTTTGGATGCCCGCTTCGTTCAACAGTGTCCGCAATGGAACGCCTGTGTATTCCATATTGTGGATCATGCCGTGGGTAAACTGTGCGCCGTTTAGCTGGGCGCCCGCCCATTCCATACCAGTGTTGGCTGCACATTCGCAGAAATACACGTGGTTTTCGCGGGGGAACCGTTCCAGATCTTCGTATGTGAATACCAATGGGGTATCAACCAAGCCGTTGATCATCAAACGATAATCTTCTTTTTTCATTTCAATCGCACCTGAGTGGTGACGTTCAAACGCGCACCCTTGTGGTGTAATTGTTCCGTCCAACGCATGGATGGGGGTAAAGTTAATCGAACTGATCGTATCTGCCGTTAGCCATTCAACGTTGCGGCGAACCACGTCTGATTCAAATTCGATGGGCAACCCATAGGGTGTTGCATCGACGCCGTCCCCTGTGGCCTGAGCCCAAACTTGTTTTTCGGTGATTAGAGGATCACCAGCTGCTTTGGCAACCGTTGCTGCAACAGTGCCTGCGCCTGCTGCGGCAGCGCCCGTCAAAAAATTACGACGGGATGTTTTGCCATTCTTGAAGCTGACTGTCATGGTCTTCATGCTCCTTTAGTGGTTGATATTGAGCTGGCTTAAACGCCAACGACTTTTACGCTGTTATTTGGGGCAACCGAAATGGTGCCTTGCTTGCGGATATGGCTTTCGACCACATCCCAAATTTGTGGGCCTTCGGTGCCTTCGTTCACGGATGCCCAACCTGCAACCACATAGGTTTTCGCTGGATCAATCGCTTCACCTGTTTTCAACAGGGTCATTTCTGAAATACGGCTGCCTTGGGGTTTGGACACGTCAATGCGGTATCCCATACCACCGATGCGCACCATATCGCCACCCTGCTGGTAATAGGGATCGACGTTGAAAAGGTTGTCCGCCACGTCTTCAAGGATGACATGGATGAATTCACCGGTCATTTCACTGCGGTATGCTTTGCCGTAGGTCATTGATGTCACATTCCAGATATCTTCGCGGGTGATGTTCTGACCTGGCAGGATGGATGGACCCCAACGCACACCGGGTGACATTGAAATGTCTGCTTCGCGTTCTTGGATCAGGGCGTCACAAATCAGATCATCCCATGTGCCGTTGAAATTCCCGCGACGATATAGCAGGCTGTCAGTTTGGCCGACAACCTCGGTCAACTGATCCAGATATGGCGCACGCTGTTCATCAATCAATGCGGTCATATTTGCATCAGGTGTAATCACATCCGAGAAGATTGGGATCAATTTATGTTTGAACCCCATCATACGGCCATCACGCACATCCAAATCGACACGGCTGACAAATTTACCGTTTGATCCTGATGCAACAATAATTGTTTCACCAACCAAAACGGGCTCTGGCAATGCGTCATGGGTGTGACCAGACAAGATCACGTCGATGCCAGAAACGCGGCCGGCCATTTTCTTGTCAACGTCGAAACCGTTGTGGGACAACACGACGACAACTTCGGCGCCCATGCCACGAACTTCGTCAACCATTTCCTGCATGCGTTCGTCGCGAATACCAAAACTGTACTCAGGAAACATCCAACCGGGGTTGGCGATTGGCATATAGGGGAATGCTTGACCGATAACGGCAATCTTGGTCCCGCCACGTTCGAACATTTTATAGGGTGGGAACAGTTCCGCAGGTTCATCCCATTCAGCATCAAAAATGTTTTGACCCAATGCCGCAAATGGCAGGTTTTCAACGATTTCTTGTACCCGTTCGGATCCCAGCGTAAATTCCCAATGGAACGTCATCGCATCAGGTTGCAATGCGTTCATGACATTGACCATGTCCTGACCTTGTGTGTGGTAACAGGTATATGAACCGTGCCAGGTATCGCCACCATCAAGCAAAATCGCATCTGGGCGATCAGCACGAATTGAATTCACAACAGTTGCCACGCGATCCAAACCGCCGACGCGTCCATATGTCTGGGCCATCGCCGTAAAATCATTATAGGTCAATGCATAGTGGGAGGGAGAACCATCATTGATCCCGTACATTTTACGGAAGTCTGCACCTGTGACGTGTGGAACTTGGCCGGCAGCTGCGCCGACCCCCAAGTTGATTTCGGGTTCACGGAAATAAATTGGTTTAAGCTGCGCATGAATGTCAGTGATGTGGATCAAGGTCACGTTACCAAAGGTATCAAACTGCAACAATTCATCCTGAGTAAGACGTTGTTGTGCAGCTAAGCGGGACCAATTACCAAAGCCAGAGGCACCATACATAGCCGATGCGGCCATACTAACCTGAAGAAAGTCGCGACGAGAGATCATTTAAGTAACATCCTTGAATTATGCATCATATGCGCATATTTGAATGGGTTGAGTAGAAGATAACCCCGCATGCGTAAACATGCGGGGTTAAGATGATTAGTTACGAACAGATGGGCCTTCAACGGACAAGCCGTTGCCGCGTGACGCAACATATAGCTCCAGGGCGATGAATTCATCTGAACCTGGTTTGTATGTTTCCGCGCGTGTATCACGCACACATCCCTTAAAGCGCGCATGCACTGTGTTCAATTTGGTATTTTTCAAGCGGTATACTGGGAAACCGTTGATTTGACCTTGGGACAAATGGTCCGCACGGATCATGTTGCCATAGTTGTCTTCGTGGCAATTTGCACATGACAAATCCAGCTGACCAGTACGTGTGTAGTACAGTTCTTTGCCTGCTTCCCATGTTGCTTGAACAGGGCCATCAATGGCAACGTTTACTGGCATACCGCGCGATTGCAATGTGATCAATGCTTCCATCGCGGCCATGTCACCTGATGTGTATCCGTACTTGTCGGCACCCATCTTGTTTTCACGGCAATCATTGATTTGCATCGCAAGTGTGCGGACTTCTTCTGCAGCGTCATTCCATTTTGGATAAACGGCGCGAACACCGGCCATCGAATCCTCGGCAGCACCATGACACGATGCACATGATTTGCCTTCAGATCCTTCGACTGTGTCCCATGCGTCTGCTGCGGCATCAACGGCCGACATACCTGGGTTGTCAAAGTCGTCCATCTGCATTGCCTGAGTACCATCAGACCGGAAACGCCATCCGGACATAACTTCGTCCATTGCATCCGAAAGATGCGCTGGCGCGGCTGTTTTTGTTACAATCTCGATGTCGCCGTTGATAACCAACTCGGCATCTTCATCTGCGAATGCAGAAGTCGCAATCAACGCGGCTGCGATTGCTGTGACTGCTTTAATTTTCATAGCTGTTCCTCCCGTAAATGGGGCCCCACCAACGGTGAGGCCTCCTATGCCGAAACCGGATTATCCGATTGCAACCTTTTTGGTGTCTTCATAGACTGAACCGTCGTCATCATACCAAGTGAATTTGAATTCACCCGCTTCTGGAACTGTCGCTTCAAACTGGAAGTATGGGTTTGTCGAGATCGCAGCTTCCATTGCTACGTCGATAACCGAAGCTCCGTTGAAATCGCAGGTAAAGCGGTTGATGATCGAACGAGGGATAAGGTTCCCGTCGCCGTCTTTACGCTGACCTGATTCCATTTTGTGGCTGATCAAACATTTGATTGTTACGACTTCGCCTGCAGCTGCCTTTTTGGGAGCTTTCACGCGTGGTTTTACACCGTCTGCCATATTAATATACTCCTATCTGGACCTTAGCCGCCGCAGCCGCCGATTGTTACTTTCACAGTCTGCTGTGCTTTTGCGAATGTGCCATCGGCCATTTTCGCGATCGCAACGACGTCTTGCGTGCCGGCCAAACGGATCCGTGTGGACGCAGATTGCGTACCGGATAGTTCGCCAAAGTTATATGTTGCAACACCCGGTGTCGGGTTGCCAGCGGCCAACAACATGATCGATACCGCGCCTTCGGCGGATACGTCGATTGGAACAGTGTTACCGTTTTCGGCAATCTCTGGTGCACCCAAAGTTACACCGCTTTCGGCGATGTCTGCGCCACCTGTGAACGCAGCAATCGCATCATCTGCTGCTGCGCTTACGCGGAATGGCAAAATTGTCAGGGCAGCTGCGCCCAAACCCAACGCCAATGTTTCGCGTCTTGAGAAGTCCATCATGATCTCCTTAGTTAAAAAAATATCGCTTATTCTGTCAAAGTTGACAGAAACGCGACAACGTCTTCGATTTCTTGTGCGGTCAGCAACGGCGACAATTCTTTCGCTGCCTTGCCAGTGTACGCATCACCAGGACGGTTAAACCCGTCAACTTTGTAATACGCTGGCATGATTGTGCCCTCGAATGTCATTTTCGAGTTTACCAAAATGCCGCGCAATTCCGCAGCTGTGCGATATCCACCTACGCCATCCAGCGCTGGCCCAACTTCGCCATGGAACATTTCGTCTGCCCATGCTTCTGAACTGTGACATGCGATACAGTTACCGCGTTTTTTGCTTACGATTACACTACGACCGTTTGCAGGATCACCCGCAACACCGGTCAAAGATGCTTGTACAGCGCCATATTCGTCGAACTCAACGTTACCTGGCGCAACTGTTTCAGCGAAAGACGCACTAGCCAGTGCCAATCCCGCCGCGACTGTAAGAGATGTTAGCCTCATAAATCCTCCCGTGGCTATCTAGTTTCGAGTGATAGCTTTGTATACCGTAGTTCACTACACACCATCAACGCAACAACAAATTCGCAAAAATGAATGATTGATTGCGATTTTTATTGATTTTCCGCCTGCCGTTCGGCAATTCGGCGCGCATGATAACGCTGAAAATCTTCTCCATTTTCAATCAGATAACGCTCTTCCTGGACCCATGTAAACAGGTCCAATGTTGTCCCCCGACCAAAGGCCCCGGGCATCGTTGCGACCGCCGCCTGAGGTGCGGTCACCCCTTCACCCACCTCTTGTGGTAGAAACATGATTGTGGGTGTAAACAGAATCCCCCAGCGGCGCGCCAGGTCCTTTTCGGACATCTCTTCGCCATCAAAATCAACGGCATCCGTGTCACCATGCAGATTTAATTGCACAACAAAGAAATGTTCTTCGATATAATCCGAAACGGTTGGGTCCGAGAACACCTCTTCATGCATTTTTTTGCAGTAAATACAGCCGCGCTGTTCGAAAAACAAAACCAGCCGTTTGCCTTCTGAATTGGCTTCGGCCAGGTCTTCGCGCAGATCTTTGAATGTGTCGCGCATCCAATCGGTTTTGTGCAACCCGTCGTCCCCGATTCCAGATGCAGCCACCCAAGTTGCGCTAAATAACATGACCAGCAATGCGCTTAGATACTTTTTCATATTTCACCTCATTGATTACAACGACGTAAACGCCGGAAAGGTTTCAATCATCCAATTTGCAATTTCATTGATTCGATTGGTGATCAGCAACAGGGCAAATATCAGCATCAACAGCCCCATCAACTTTTCCACCAACCCCATATGACGCCGGAACCGCGCAGCAAATTTCAAAAACGGTTTTATGAAAAACGCGGCAACAACAAATGGCAACGTCAATCCAACACCGAATACAAACAAAAGCCCCACGCCTTTCATCGCTGTATCTTCGAAGCTGGCGGTCATGATCACCGCTGTCAGCACCCCACCAACGCAGGGCGTCCAACCCGCGGCAAAGGCAAGCCCGACCACATAAGACCCCACAAGTGACATGTTATTCGTGTCGCCCGCATTGACCTGAAATTGTCGGTTCAAAAATCCAATTTTTATAACGCCCAGAAAATGCAGACCAATCACTGCAATAATGGCCGCCGATGCATACCGGAATTCGTCTTGGTACATTTTAAAGCTTTGCGATACGGAAAATGCAGCCGCACCCAGCAAAACAAACACGGTAATGATTCCCGCCGAAAACATCACCGATGATATAACAGCCTTGCGCTGAACATTGGCGGGTAAATCCCCATCGGCGTTTAACGTCGCCATGCCCGTGCCCGCCATATAGCTAAGGTAAAATGGAACGATTGGCAGAATGCAGGGTGAAAAAAATACCACCAACCCGCCAACAAACGCGCCCCAGATGGAAACATCGAACATATGGGTTATCCTTGTTTTATTCAAATATTCATATTATGTTATACACATCTGTTTAGGTCAATTGGGGCTGTGATGCTGAGGCAATTTATTTTCGGCATAAGTGCATACGTTCTGACGATGGTCCCAGCATGGGCCAGCGACTATGAATTGGTCATGGTGAAACGTGATGGATGTGTCTATTGCGATATTTGGGAACGCGACTTGGGTCCGATATACCCCAAAACGGACGTGGGCGCATTTGCGCCACTTCGCAAAGTTGATATTTCCGAAACGAAAGGACCGGACACGCCATTCAAAACACCTGTCGTGTTCACACCAACGTTTGTTATCATGGAAAACGGACGCGAAATGCGCCGCATGGAAGGTTATCAAAGCGAGGATTTTTTCTGGGGTGTCTTAGAAATGATCCTTGAGCGGGAAACTGATTTTGTTCCTGCAAGCAAGTTAGAGGATAAATCATGAAATCATGGGTTTTATCAGCAGCGCTATGTTGTTTAGGAACTGTAACTTTCGGCCAAGACGCATTTGTCACGTCAAAGTCGTTGCGCCCAGAGCTTGCTTTGTTGGCAGCGCAAACCGCACTGCAATCGTGCCAAGATAGCGGATATCAAGTTGGCGTTACAGTTGTTGACCGCGCCGGCCTGCCCCAAGTTTTTCTGCGCGATCGATATGCTGGATTGCATGTTTACGAAACATCACGGCGCAAAGCATGGACATCGGTCAGCTTTCGCACATCGACCAGTGACCTTGCCAAATCAACACAAAGTGGGCAGACCCCTTCTGCGATTCGCAATCTGTCCGAAGCGCTGCCGCTTGGCGGTGGTTTAGTGATCTATGCAGGTGATGGCGCGATTGTCGGGGGTATCGGCATTTCAGGTGCACCAGGACCCGACTTGGACGAGGTCTGTGCGCAGGATGGAATTGATGCGATTGCAGATGAAATTGCTTTCTGAAAGGGACAGGCTGTGGCATAGTTGACGCAGCAGTTAGGAATACAAAATGGCACTTCCGGTCATCACAGACGATATGTCCGACGAGGACATCGACGCAATTGTCGAAAATGCAACAACAGCGTCAGGTTTTTTAAAGGCAATCAGTCACGAAGGCCGGTTGATGATCCTGTGTCATTTGGTATCCGGCGAAAAATCGGTCACAGAACTAGAAGAATTGATTTCCGCGCGACAAGCGGCCGTATCGCAACAACTGTCGCGCCTGCGGCTAGAGGGATTGGTTGTAGCGCGTCGCGATGGCAAGATGATTTATTACCGATTGGCAGATGACAAACCCAAGCGCGTGCTTGAGGTCGTATACGAACTGTTCTGCAAAATGCCCGAACCTAAAAACAACTGATTGATTTTCGCAGCCCCTGTGTCATAGTAACCATGGGAAAATCAACAGGAATTCAACATGATCGATATGTTCGGTGAACACGCAATTGTCGCCCTAATTGGGCTGTTTGGTGGGTTACTGTTGGGATTGGCCGCGCGTCTGGGCCGTTTTTGCACACTTGGCGCTATCGAAGATCACGCCTATGCCGCTGACAACACGCGGTTGCGGATGTGGGGGATCAGTATTGGTCTGTCCATGATGGGCAGCTTTGGCCTGATGGCTGCCGATGTGTTTGATCCGGCCGATACATTTTATCTCGCAACGGCTTGGAACCCGTTGGCCTCGATTTTTGGGGGCGTGATGTTTGGCTATGGCATGGCGCTGTGCGGTAATTGTGGCTATGGGGCACTGGCCCGATTGGGTGGTGGTGACTTGCGCGCATTTGTCATTGTTTTGGTCATGGGCATTGCAACCTATGTGGTGATGTCTGGGCCATTGGCACAATTGCGGATCTGGGCGTTTCCCACTGCATCGTCAGGCCCCCAAGCGCAGGGATTTGCCCATTTGATTTCAACAACTCTGCCCCTATCACCTGCTGCAGTAGGAATGATTTTGGGGGGCGTTATCTTTCTGGTCACCCTGCTAACGGGTGGATTTTGGAAAAAACACAAAGAGGTGTTTTGGTCGCTGGTGGTTGCCGTTTCCATCGTATCAGGCTGGGCCGGAACAGCATGGGTCGCGCAAAACGGATTTGCAGCCATTATGGTTGAATCCCATACGTTTTCGGCACCCGTTGGCGAAACCATACTGT
>Ga0255765_1001797_pt1 | contig 25807 bp, 16 predicted proteins | sample 041ome_8_FD_179965 | JGI IMG/M metagenome (GOLD analysis project Ga0255765, IMG submission 179965) | Coastal salt marsh microbial communities from the Groves Creek Marsh, Skidaway Island, Georgia - 041407BS metaG (version 2) | ecosystem: Environmental > Aquatic > Marine > Intertidal zone > Salt...
AAACCTTTGACACATAATTTCCCTCATTGTTGCGCGCAATAAATACACACGACGCACACACTACTTTAGTATTGTTATTACTACTTCTTTATAATAATGTCATCATCGTTGTCGTCGTCGTTGTGTTGTGCCTCTTTTTTCTCTGTCTCCTCTTTTACGAGTAGGCGTGTGAAAAGAAATGATATCTGTAATGGGGGCAAAAACGAAGGCAAATTCAGCCGCCAAGACACCTCTGTACAGCACCAAAGAAGGAGGAGGAGGATGACGATGAAAGCGCGATCCAGCGCGGAAACGCCCACAGAAACAGAAACAGAGCAAAAAGCAAACCAGTCGAATACATTTATCCCGGCGCACATGCGCAAAACAGTCTCGAGAATCACCGAAGCGCAGATGAAAACGAACGGGGTGGAGCTTTCCAAAGCAGCCACTCAGGTGCAAGAATCCATCGCCGGGTTCCTGGCGTTTGAGTTTTTGAGAGCGAGAGTGAAAAACGTGCCGACGTTGAAAGTGTTAAACGTGGACCCACCGATTTTAACCGCACCGATGTTTTTGAGCGAGAAAGAGTGCGAAGATATCGAACGGGCGATGTTTGGAATCGACGGCGGCGATAAAGAAGAAAGCGAAAGCGGTTCCGAAGTCGTCGGGCAACAAAAAAAGGTGAACGGTTTGAGTTCTATGAAGAAAGCGGAATTAGTGCAGTGCTGCGAAGAGAGAGGGTTGGACGCGAGCGGGACCGTGGCTGTTTTGAGAGATCGATTGAAAGAGTTTAATACGAATGCTAACGACGACGACAGCAACGAAAAAGCTCCGTCTCCGTCCTCGAGATCCGACGAAAGCAGGAGCGCGAACACCGGGGGGGATCCGTTTCGAACGTCCAACCCAGACGCGTTGGTGAACGCGTCTTCCCGACCGGAAGCCGTGAACCAGCTCTTGAAGCGTTTGAACTACTTGTTCCCGGATTGCGTGGAGGAATTCGAGTCTCCTTCGGCGAGAAAAGAGAACAAATTGTGGGGCATAGAAGTCGTCGCCGAGGCGTACAAGTCGAGCGAAAATTTGCGAGCCTCTCACGCGGCGTTTGAACAACACGAAGCGATCGAAAAGCACTACCAAATCAGAGCAAACTGCACGTTCTTCTTAAACGAGAGCAGCGACGAAAACGGCGGCGGTGAAATCACCTTCCCGGCGTTACCCGGCTTATCCGTCAAACCGGAAAAAGGCATGGCTTTAATCACGTTCCCGTCCACCGCGGCGAGTCTCCTCGACCCGCGCGCCGCGACCGCCAGAAACGCCCACGATACCGGCACAAATACAACATTAAACTCCATCGAAGTCCTCGTAAGAGGCGCGACGCCGAAAATCTTGACCGAAGAAGAAGCCGCGGCGGAACGTAAACTTCGCCACGAGGAAGAGAAAGAGCGAGCGAGACTCTTAGCCATCCCGAGAAGCGAAAGAAGAAAGATGGAGAACGGGGAAGACAAACCGAAAAACTCCAGGAAGAAAACGACGAGAGATTAATGAATATACTGCTCCATAAATATGTGTCATTTTATGTGTACATATGTGTACTTACTTACGTTCGCTTCGCGTTCGATTTTCTCGTCGTCCGGGTATTCGTCTTCACTTAATTGCACGCACAAATCCCATTAAAGAACACCATTCTCATCATCATCAACCCTCCTCTCGATCGACGGGCAAAAAAACGAATAAAACAACCATGTCATTCTTCGGCATCGGTCCGTCTGCGAAATTGCTCACCGTGGATGTCACCTTCATCCACCCGAAACGCGCGTGCGTGGTGAAATCCTACACCATCGGCATGTCCGGGGGACATCTCACCGGAGATACCGGGGCGACTTTGATGCACTCGGGAGGCGGGAATATCGCGCGGGAAACGCTTCCTTTGATCACGTCTGGTGCGTAGTGTTCTTTGCTCGTTAAAGTCGCTCATCAGTATTTCTTAAACGCTTCTTAAACTTTACAACACGCAGGAGAATCCATCGAAGGCGTTTTGCACGTCTCTCCAGGTAGGATGCGAAAATTTTCGCTCGCGTGCGAACGTTGAGACATTAAAGACGATTTTGCTTTTAATGATGCGAGAGATCTCGAGAGATCTCTCTCTAACTCTGCGTCTTCGTCTTTGTCGTCGTCTGAATCGTCGTCTGAATCGTCGTTTTCTGTGAAGATGTGAAACTTTGCGTAGTATGAGTATCGCCGCCGGAAGCGTTTGTTTGCGATCGAGATGATGTTTCTTCTTCTTCTGTTTCTTCTTCGTTGTCTTCGGGTTCGTTTTGATGAGATCTCGAAAACTTCGGGTGGTCGTTTTGTTGTCTTCGTTTTGTTTGTCGCGGATGAGTAATGATTTGTATATACGTATGAACTGACCGTATGGGTGATGATGGTTTTACATGTACTCTTTTCAACAGTTCCCGGGAAACGCGTGGAACATTTGGGGGTGAAAATCGAGCTCATTGGACGAGTGGAAGCGTATTTCGATCGGTCCGGTCGCGAAGGCGACGGGGATTTTCTTTCTATTTTGCGCGAAATTGAACCTCCCGGGACGCTTTCGGAACCAATCTCGAAACCGTTTTCGTTTAAATCGGTGGATTTTCCGAACGAGTCCTACAACGGGAAAAACGCGTCTTTGCGCGTGTTTTTGAAAGTCACGGTGGTGAGAAGTTACGCGTCGAACATCGTGAACGAGTATAAATTGTGGGTGCGAAACGTGAGGGAACCGCCGGAGGTGAATAATTCGATCAAGATGGAAGTCGGGATCGAGGATTGTTTGCACATTGAGTTTGAATATAGCAAGGCGAAGTATCACTTGAGAGACGCGATCATCGGGAAAATATTCTTCTTGTTAGTGCGAGTGAAGATTAAACGGATGGAGATTGAAATTCGAAGAAGAGAGATTTGCGGGTTAGGCGCGAACGCGCACGGAGAGAACGAGGTGATTGCGAAGTTTGAAGTCATGGAAGGCGCTCCGGTGCGAGGGGAGTGCATTCCGGTCAGGTTGTTTTTGTCTCCGTACGATTTGACGCCGACGTATAAGAGCGTAAACAATAAGTTTTCGGTGAAGTATTACTTGAACTTGGTGTTGATCGACGACGAAGATAGGCGGTATTTCAAGCAACAGGAGATTATTCTGTACAGATCCGAGTTGCTCTAATAGGTTAGAATAAATAGTAGAGAATAGTAAAGTACGGCAGATGTGCGTTTTGTATTTCAATTCATTCCAGTGAGTTCTTCATTTACGTTGTTTGCCTTCATGACCGCAAACGTTGGCTCGTTGTTCTCCAACAAGTATAACGTCAACAGCCAAAGGTATCCTAACGTGTTCCCTAATCCGTGCATACCTTGTTTATACCCGTTTTCTGCGTCGAATCCTAAATTCTCCAGCGCTTTCTCACCCGTCGGTCCGGGCGTAAACTTCAAGCCGGTGAACTCGTTGCAACACAAACACTGGAACCCTTCTCGAATTAACGAGCACTTGTTTATCCATCGAAAACACAACGGCACGGTTTCCACGTTTACGTAGTACCCGCCAAAAACGATGAAAAGAACCATAATACCTGGACCCATAGCGATCGCGGCTTCCGTGCTCGGCGCGACCGAGGAGATGGCTAAACCCATCGCCGACGCGCAAAAGGATTCCATAATAATCGCCGAGGAGAATTTCAAGAATTTAGGCACGGTGGGTTGTAATCGAGTCATCGGGTAGACGACGCATCCAAACGCGAGCGGAAACAAAGCGCTGACGGGCAACTCGGCAAAAATCTTCGCCACGAAGAACGGCAAGATGCCGTAGCTATTGTTCGCGCGTTCGCGAGTGACGATGGTTTTCTCCTTTGTAAACGCAGTCAACGTCTTCATTAAAGCCGCCATGGCGGCGTTGATGGTACTGACTTGGAGCAAACCGAACCTGTTTTGCATCGACGCCGGGTCCATTTTGAGCTTCCAGAATATAGATCCGAAAACGAGCGCCGAGTTGAGGTTTGCAGTCAATCGAATCCTGTTCGTCGTCTTGTCTCTCACGACCTGTTTAAACGCTCGATGGAAGAGAAGCGGAAATTGACCCAAGAATTCTTGGATTGGATTTTTAGTATTATTACTTTTTGTTTGTTCTTCGACTGCTCCCTCCGCCGATGCTACTGCGGGCGGCGAGAGAGCATCCGCAGTGTCACCACCACCACCAAAACTGGCGGCTCCATCATTCTTCCGAGAGGCGTGCTTCGCCACCTCTGCGATTAACTTTTCGCTCTCCAACATCGTCTCCGGCGTGCTCGCGTCGACGCTGATCAAATCAATCACAAACTCGAGAATGTTGTGCCCTCTCGGGCACTTCTGGCCTAACTTGTTCTCAAAATGTCCTTCCAAATTGTCCATCGATCCGTGATACATCAACTTCCCGGAGGATAAAACGGTCACGTCGTCGAACAAATCCACGATTTTCTGCCTCGGTTGATGAATCGAGCACACGACGATAGTTCGTCTCTTCTCGCACAATCTCTTCAACGCTTGAACCACGTTCAGAGCCTGATACGAATCCAACCCGCTCGTCGGTTCGTCTAAAAAGATCACCTTTGGATTCGACACCAAGTGACACGCCAACGATAACCTCTTCTTCTCCCCGCCACTACAACCTCTCGTTTTCGCGTCGCCGACCTTGGTCTCCGCGCACTTCATCAAACCCAAATCCGTCATCAAACGAGAGCAAATCTCTTCGTCTTGTAAAACCACATCCGATATGGCGAGTTCATTTTTCGATCTCGCCAGCTTTACTGCGAATAAAAGCGTTTCCTTGACCGTGAGTTGTGCGAAAAATGCATCCTCTTGCTCCACGTACGACATCCGTCCTTCCCTTCTCAAAAGGCCACTTAACTGTACATTCTTCCCAGGAACTCTTTCCGCTAAAGCGTTCAACAGGGACGTTTTCCCAGACCCAGACGGCCCCACGATGGCAAACAAACGTCCGACGTGCGCTTCACCGGAGATTTCAGATAAGATTTGAATAGTTTTTGATGGTGTTTTCTGCGTCTTTTTGTGCATGGATAAGTGGATGTTTTTCCACCGCAACACGGGGAGTTGTTCATCAATTAATTCATTCTGCTTTGTTTTCTTCTTTGTTGTCTTCTTCTTCTTCTTGAGGAGGATGTTTTTCGCGACGGCGACGGATGCGAGCAAAGGATACTTTATTTTACTCGGGAATGTGGCGTATATCGCGGTGCCTAAAAGGAACGCAGGCCCGACGACCATATTTTCTTTCCTTTGTCTTTATGGGGAAATGCAGAACTCTGAAAACCTTATGAAAGTGAAGAACGAAGATTTAAGCTTTAAGCAGATTTAAGAAGCGTCGAAGCTTTTGCGCGTATAACTCGTCGAGCTTGATACTACCGTTTTATTTATTACCCGATGATGTAAATCTATGATACTTTATATTAAACTCTAAACGTTTTGGTTTCGCGCGTATATTTAAGACGACGAGCGCTAACGAGACAAACACAAGAGTAGTCTACTTACTGAGGCCCCATCCCGGGTCGAAATCCCGGCGGCGGCATCATCATCCCCGGAGGCCCACTCGAAGGTTGTTGCTGCCCTAACCCCGGCGGCGGCATCATCCCCGGCATCATCATCGGCGCGCCTCTCCCCGCCGGTCTCGCCACGCCCCCTCCCGGAATACCTCCGGCGTCCGCTCCTTGCTTCTGCGAGGAAATTTTCTTCACGCGAATCGGCGGCCCTTCCACCGCGACCGAGACGACTTCTTCGCCTCTCAGTAACACGAATCCAAGGACTCTCCTCACGTCTCCTCCTGCATCTTCATCGTCTTCTTCTTTCGTGGTAGTATTCGTTTTCTTCTTCTTCGGAAGTTTCCGAAACTCCTCCGAATCCGCCAAGACTAAGTTCATGTGTCTGTCGAAGGCGACGAATCGGCCGACGATTTGCCTCCCGTCCACGATCGTCGCTCGGATTCTGTGGTTGATGAAAGAGAGCATTTTGGTCGTGCGGTTCACCGCTACCATCTTGAACTGCTTTTTTTTATGTGTGTCGTTCTTCTCGCGATATAAATACTGTGATAGTAATCGATATGCGTTGAGTCGTTTAAGCCGCCAACTTCAAAACTCTTCTTTTCTCCGTTTTGCGTGATCTCTCGATTTCCAATTCTTCTAATGTCTTATATATATACAACACACGAAAGACAAAACACACACAGAAACTTCAAAAGCCTACTAAATAATAAAAAGGGGTCTTGTTACTTCTCGCTTCCGTGAACAGAAGACGTAGTAAAAAACGCTCTCTGTCGCTCACAACAAAGAGCAACGTTTGCGTGAATGTTCTGACGCAAAACACTCCCAAACTGTCCTTTTGAAAGAAAAAAAAAACTATACTTTTAGGGTTTCACTTTAAATTTTAGGGTTTAGAGGAGGCCATTTGAGAAGCGTTTTTTTCTCTTACGCAGAAGAAACACTTCAAGGTGTTGACCCAGATCGAAAAGGAGGGTCAGAGGTGTGCGCGTCGTGTCGACGTACACCAGGCACTACGAAGGAGAGTCTTCTCTCAGTAGTCAGAGAACGCTTCATCTCAACTTCTCACTTTAAAACACACTACTACTACTGTATATATATGACGTCTTTTGAGGAGAGACTCGTCTGTGTTTTTGTGTTTTTGTGTGTATCTTTTTGACCACTCTTTCTTAAAACAAGTATTCTTCTTGCTTAAGGGAAGAATTGCTCATTAAAACTCTCACAAAACGCACTACTACTATATATATAACGTCTTTTGAGGAGAGACGAGAGCTTTCATTTACCTCTCGTTGTCTCTGTGTTTTTTTGTGTGTGTGTATCTTTTTGACCACTCTTTAGTAAAACAAGTATTCTTGCTCAAGGGAAGAATTGCGCATTAAAACCTCCTCTCGATTCGTATTCACTCGCATCACTGCATCGAGAGAGAAAACAGAGCGCGAAGGATGACTTCGACGAGGATGATTTTCACTTCCGTGATGCCTCACAACAGATCGTCGTCGTCGAAATCATCGTTTTTCGTCGCGCGTTTTCGGAGGAGGCGGAGTGTAATAAAGACGTCCGTGAATGCGAACGACGGGTCCAGGGACAATTCGTCGTCGTTGCATCGCGCGATGGATAAAATGGAAATTAAAGACAAAGACGAGGAAAGAGGAGCAATTGTTCGTAATAAAAGAGAAGAATCGTCGTCGCTGAAGAACACGCGTTCGAACGAGAAGGAGACGGTATCGTTGCGACGAAAGAAGACGACCCAGGTAAAGAGTCCGAGTGGTGAGAAGAAGAAAACAAAAAGCAACTTTGCTGAGGCGGCTGGAACCACCAAGAGGAGGCGTCTGAAAGCGAATACTAACGACGCGCACAAGAAACGCCTGATGGCAGAGAAGTACAGGAGAGAGCATCATCAAAATCATCGTAAGAATACTAATACTCATAGTACTAATGCTAAGAACGAAAAGGAGGGTGTTCATAGAAACGCAGAGCTGGATTCGATGCGACCGGGCGAGCGGATCGTGAAAGCGATGGAGAATATCAGCGCGTTCGATAAGTATAGGTATTACTACGGCGGGGGCAAGAAAAAAGACGAAGACGACGAAGACGAAGACGAAATGGCGTCTTCATCGGAATACGAACCGATTAATTTTGATTTAGTGGAAGTGGACAGCACGGAAGTGGAGAGGTTGTACAAAAGTCTGGAACGAGATCCCGCGGAGTTATCCGCGGACGACGAGTTTAAGGATTTGTTGATGGAGGTTGACGCTTCTTCTTCTTCTTCTTTTGAGGATGGAGGAACTGACGACGAGGAGAACAACAACAACAACAAGAACAACAACAACAAAGAAGAAGACTTTGAGAGGAGGAGCGGTGAAAATAGCAGCAGCGGCAATAATAGAGGTAGTAGTAATAGTCTTAGCGGGGGACAACAACGCAGGCGATACAACAACAACGTCATCGGCAACCACAACACCACCACCACCAGAACAACGAACGCGGACGTGTTCCATTTGAAAGACGTCGCGCGAGCGGTGATTAATCCGTCCTCGTCGTTGGCGCAACACAATCTAGACGAGATGAAAAACAGCAAGATCGAGAAAGATCCGAACCATAAGTTTGGCACGTCGACGATTAATTTCGCGATTAAAGAGTTGGGGGAGAGAAACGACTTTTCGAGGGCGTACGCGTTGTACAGGTGGATGTCCACGCAAGCGTTTAACGACGAATCGAAATACTCGCCGAACGCGTACACGTTTTGCGCCTTGGCGTCGAGCGCAAAGACGAGTCGCGAGGTGAGAATCGTCCTCGAGGTGTGGAGAGGCGAGTTGAAAATCGCAAAGCACATGTTGAATAATAATAAGAATACTTCGAAAGCAACAGGAGGAAAAGATGTAGATTTCGATTCCACGCAATCTTGGCTCGCGCGAAACGAGTGCGCCTCCGCCGCGATTGCCATGACGACGAAAATCGGCGATTGGCAATCCGCGTTGGAGATTTTCAACGACGTGAAGAAGATTGGGAACGTGAAGAGAAACATTTACACGTACACGGCCATCTTAACCGCGTTGAGAGATAGCGGCAAAGCGGACGAGGCTGAGCAAATTTTGTACGAAATGTTAGAGGAAAGAAACGTCCGAGTGACTTCTCTAGCGTTCAGTTTAGCCTTGGGCGCGTTTGAAGTCGCTCGAATGTGGCAAGAAGGGAACAAACTCGCGAAATCTGCGTTTAAAGTGTTCCAAATTGACTCACCGGATGCGACGTTAACGCACGCGATTATCACCATGGCAGGTCGCGCTGGAGATTTGCAATTCGCCTCGGAAACGTTCGAGAACATGAAGAATTCAACGTTAGTGGTGACGACGTATTCGTACAACGCCTTATTAGGCGGGTACGCGCGGTACGGGGACTGGGAAAGTGCTCACAGAGTGTTTAGCGATTTACGCCAAGCGCATTTGCAACCGGACAGGTACACGTACACCCAACTCATCTCAGCCGCGGAACGCGCGGGAGAGTACGAAGCCGCCGACGTCGTGTGGCGCGAAATGTTGACAAAATCTCGACACGTCGTCCCGCACACCGTCATGTGCGGCGCGTACATTCACTGCTTGGCCAGACAAAGACGAAACTTGGAAGCTGAGGACGTGTTGGAAACGATGAAAGCGAGATGGGATGTGCCTCGAAACGCCGCGGTGTACAACGCGTTAATCGGCGCGCACGTGCGCGCCGGAGATGTGCCGAAAGCCTTACACGTCTACGATCGCATGCAAAAAGAAGACAACATCATGGCCACGGAAATCACGTTCGCGGTGTTAATCCGCGCGTGCGAGGAAGACGGCGAGTTTGTCAAAATGGCCGATCTGTTGCAACAAGCGAAAGAGTTGTTGGCGAGAGAAGGCAAATTGGTCATGGATTTAACCGGAGGAGGTGGGCGAGGAGGCTCGAATGGGTTGTTTTGATCATCATCGTCGCGATTTTACTATTTTAGGATTGTTTAGTATTATGCGTTTAGTTATAGATAATATTACCGAACAACGGAGTCGTCATCGAGCGGCGGCGACTAATAATAGCTTGGTATTCTTTTGTCGTTCTTCTTTGTCTTCTTCTTCTTCGGGTCGCCGCCGTTCCTTCTTCAAAGTCAAAAACGGAACCAAGTGGTCGTCGTCCTCTTCTTCCGCTTCTTGCCTTTCGTCCTCCCTTTCATTTCCGATTAGTATTATTCGTTCCATCTCGTCTCTCGCTCGCTTCTCCGCAATTTCCAACGTCAACTTTAATCGCTCCAACGTCGTTTCTAATCTCGCGATGTCTTCTTTCCGTTTCTTCTTTTTCGCGTTGTCGTTATCGTCGACGACGACGGCACATCGACGATACCATCCGGGATGTTTTTGTACGTTCAAACTTTTCTTCGCGGTTGTTGTTGTTGTCGTTCGTCTGACTCGGCTGACGGAAGAAAGCGTCGATTTCATGTACCTTTGCGGTAATATCGTTTTCAACAACAACGAGGAAGCAGCATCCGCGGCGGTACTTTTGCCTCCTTTTACTATTATTAATTTTTCTTTCACTCTCGGGTGTTTCAAGAGAAACCGCAATCGACGAACCGCTTTCGTCGCGTTCGTGAACGACTTTGACTTTTCATCATCGGAAAAGTAGGCGTTGTTGTTGTTCGTGTTGTTGTTGTTCTCGTCGCTTACGTCGTCGTCGTCATCCTCCGACGACACCAAAGATGATGATTTTAATGCGTTGACCGAGATCAGATTCGTTTTTTTTTTAGAATCATCATTTTTGTTGACGTGTGTGTTGCGACGACGACGAGATAAAGAAGACTTCGACGCGGCGACGCGAATGAGGTCGAAGAATATCAACGAAAGAGGGTTTTCGCCGCTGGGAATGGTCGTCGTCGTCGTGGTGATCATCGCTTTTGATTGAAGACTTTTGTGACTTTTTTTTAAAAATATAGACGTTTTTGGTACAAATGTAGTGTGGTTTATAATAATAAAAATACCACGTGTTGAGAATAATGTTTTTAAAGCGGCGCGGCGTTCTCCTTGGCCACATGTCCTTTCTTGGCCGCCGCTTTTGTTGTTGTTGTACTTTTATCCGCTCTTTTCTGCGCGGCTGCCCCTAACGCGCCCCCATCCTTTTTATCTTCTTCGGTGACTTTATCCTTCAACGCCGGCGCCGTGCGGGATACGGTGGATAAGCCGTCCACAAACTTGGTCCTAAAAATAACGTTCGCGTTGTTAAACATGCCTTCTTTCAAGGAGACGACGATGAACTGCGAAAACGGGAAGTGCGTGCGAATCATTCGTCCGATGTTTTGCGTGTGCGATAAATCCAACGCCGCGTCCACTTCGTCCAAGATGTAAATAGGCGCCGGCTTGAAGAGCAAAAGCGCCAATATTAAACTGAGCGCGAGCAAGGATTTTTGCCCGCCCGAGAGTTCCGAGAGCGATTCTTTCCACACTTCACCGAACGCGACTTTGACTTCTAAACCGTCCAAGAACGTAGTGCCTTCCACCGGTTCCAACTTCGCTCGCGTTCCCGGCAATAACGTCGAAAAGATGGATCCGAAATCTTTGGTCACTTTTTGCCAAACCAATTCGAGCGTCTCTCGCTTCTTCTCGTCCAACTCGTGGATGACTTTTTCAATCTTCGATCGATCGTTCAGAACGATTCGTCGTTTCTCTTGCAACTGCTTAAACTCTTGCTCGGCTTTATCGAACATGGCGATGACTTTTTTGTTCACTCGTTTCCCGAGTTGCTTTTGCGTCTCTTCCGCCTCTTGCAACTGCTTTTGCGCCTTCTTGACGTCTCTCTTGGAGAAGTCGTATTCCGTGCCCTCTTTGCCGAACAGCTGCCTTTCGTGTTCGGTGGCCCACGGGTGCTCTTTTTCGAGCAGATGGAATCGCGATTGAGCGTCGCTCGCGGCTTTGGCAAACTGGTCGATTTTGAAGTTTAACTTCTTCGCCTCGACGGATTCGTCCATGTGTTTCTGCTCGAGCTTCGATTTCTGTTTCCGCAACGAGGCGATTTCATCGTCCGTCTCTCGTAACTTGGTTTGAATGATTTCCAACGCTTCGCTCTCTTCGTCGAAAGCTTGTCGTGCGTGTATCATCTCTCGTTCAAACTCGATGACTTTTTTGGATAACGTTTCGATGCCTCCTTTCGCGTGCTCGATGTCCTCCTCCAAGCTCGCGATGGCTTTCATCGCCGCCTCTTTCTCCACTCGAGCGTCTAAAACAATCGTCTCTTTCTTCTTGATTCTCTCTTTGATGTCACTGACCAGCTTTTTCGTCTCTTTCACCTTCTTCTCCGCGTCTTTTAACAAGTTTTGGCGCTCTTTGGCGAAGTTTTTAATCTCCGCGTCGAGTTTCTTCTGCAACGCGAGCGTTTCTTCCTTCACTCGCGCCATCTCTCGGACGTTTCGTTCGCACTCCTCCAACTCGTTCGTCAGCTTCATTCGTTTCTCTTCCAACTGAAACGCCTCGGATTCGCTGTTTTTCTCCTTTAATAAGTTTAATTTGTGTTCACATTGGTCCAACTTCGTTTCCAGCTCCGCGTATTTTTTGCGCTCGATTTTTGCCTTTTCGATGTCTCGGTCGCACCGCTCGATGTCGTCGCGCAACTCGCTCGCTTTCATTTCCGCTTCGGAGAACGCTTTCAACTTTTTCAAGACGGATGAACCTTTATTTCTCGATCCACCGGTTAACAGTCCAGTTGGGTTCAATAAATCGCCCTCCACGGTCACGCAGTTCAACAAAACGTTCTTATCGAACGCCACTCGCTTCGCCGTCTCTTGCGTTTGACAGACGAACGCGCGACCGAATACGTAGTTCATCACCGATTGCACCGATTGGTCCTTTGCCGTCACCAAAGACACCGCCAACTTTGCCTCGTTGTTCGAGACTTTTTCAGCCGCTTTGACCTGTTCATCGTGCGCTTTCCTCCCGTCGACTTTATCCAAAGGCACGATCGTGACTCGTTTTTGCAACTCTCCGCGTTCGAGCAACGCTTTACCGGTATCCGCGGAATCGACGACGACTTGGTACAACTTACCACCGGCGATGACTTCTAACGCCGTCATTGTCGACTCATCCATCACGTCGAACAGTTTCGCAATCGTTCCTTTCACTTTCTTCGCGCGATCGAACTTCACGTCTGGATTTTTGAATTTGAAATCGAGACCGGCGAGCTTTCCTTCGAGTTGGTCGCACGCGTCTCTGGCGTCCTCGAGCGCGGATTCTAATGAAGCCTTTTTCTCCTCCAACTGCGCACATTTGTCTTGAATGTCGTCGAATTCGGTTTCAAACGATGCCAACTCCAGTTGTGCTTTCTCCACCATCTTTACGGCTTCGGACATTTCGTTTTGCATCTTCGCGCTTTCCTTCGCCTTACACGCTTTCAACTTCTCCGTCTCTCGCATCTCCTTCTCGATGTGTTTTTGCCTCAATGCTTCCGATTTCGCCTTGGCGTCGCACTCGGCGACTTTCCCGATCGCTTCCATGAGTTGCGTTTGTAACGATTTGTTCTCCGAAGTATCCCCGGCGCCGGTTTGGACGTTCATTAATTTTCGCTCGCTCTTCTCCGCCTCCGCTTCCGCCGAGCGTAAATTTTCCTCCTCTCGCTGCGCCTCGAGTTCGAGATCTTTGACTTTTTCTTTTCTCTTCTCGTCCGCAGAGATTGCATCTGATTTGCTCTTTTCGAGCTTCTTGAGAGACAATTCCTCGCTTTTCATCTCTTTCGAGACGTGTTCGAACGCGCTCGTTTTCTTGACCAACTCTTTCGATTTCTCCTCGACGCGCTGCTTCGAAGCGTTCAACTGGTCGCCGCACGCCTTCTCGCGGTTTTCAATCTTCACGGCGATGTCTTTATCCATCTCTTGCGACATCGCTTTCGCCTCCATCGCCTTTGAGAGATGCATTTCCACGGTTTCTTTCAACTTTTCCGACTCCTCTTCCGCTTTTGTCATCTCTTCCTCTGCCTCGCAAAACTCCACCGCGACGCAAAATCGCCTCAACCGTTCCAACGTATCGTTCGCCGACGCCCATTTCATGTACTCGCCGCGTTCTTTCCGTAACTTTTCAATCGTCGGTAAAATCTCCTCTTCGAGAAGCTGGTCAATCTCCGTCACTTTCAGTTCTTTCTTCGTCAAAGTTTTCGTCGCCGCTTCCTTCTTGCTCTCGTACATCCTCGTCCCGGCGGCTTCCTCCAACATGCCTAAAATCTCAATCGGTTTCATGTTCAAAACCTTCGTAATCCTCCCTTGCATGATTAAAAAATGCGGATTGTTCACGTTTAACTGCACGGAGTGAAACAAATTCTGCACCCTCGTCGGTTGTGCGACCGACCCGTTGATCATGTACTTATTCTTCCCGCCGATGACGATTTGACGCGTCACGGTGACTTGATCGCAGTGTTCGTACCCGACGGGCGAGCGAGACTTCTCCGAGTTGTTGAACGTAATCGAGACGGACGCTTTCGTAATCCCAGCTTGGCCTTGCTTGTATACCAGCTCTTGCAAAGAGGAACATCGTACCTAGAGTTTTAACGCGTTATTTGATCGTAAACGTCATCGAGAGAGAGAGTAGAGACATTCGCGAGTCCTCCGCGCGCAAAAATCCACCTCGAGTAGCTTCACCCCAAAAGGGGAACGAAAATTCAAAATCAGAATCTCTCGCTCCTTTTTCTACTCACACTCTCAGCATCCTCTCGTTCCCGAACGCGAAAGAACGCGAGAAAGACGACAGAAAGAGTACGCGGCAGAGAGAGAGAACCGTCACATCGTCACGAGAAGAGTGCGCACCTGACTTAAATTCGTGATCCCGAGGACGAAGCAGATGGAATCCAAAATGTTTGATTTCCCGCTTCCGTTCAAACCGGTTATGGCGTTGAAATATTGGTCGAATTGAGGGACGATGGTACGTTGGGCGTAGGATTTGAAACCGTCTATGCAGACCTCCTCGACGTACATCGTGTGTTGGCTTTTAAAGAGTAGCAGTGACCGCAGATGGGGGAGTATATCTATGCGCGCGCAATGTGAGGACATTCGAGAGACAAAATGGAGCAAACGGGCGGATACCCTAAACACCCTAAACAGTTTCAGTTGAGACCCCTACAGGGAAACGGTACTCCGCGCATGACGTAAACCTTTACAAAAGCGTGATATTGATGATAGCGATAAAAACGTGTTTTGTTGTTGTTGTTGTTGTTGTTCTCTCTCTCTCTCTCTCTCTTTCGAAACTCGAAAGGAAGCCCACGTCTTCGTCTTCGTCTTCGAAAAACACGGCGGCTTTTTAAAGTCTCTTTTTTCCGTGCGTAAAACAACACCACCTCGCGGCAAATTCATTTTATATTAACACTTGAACGAGCTGCTTTGGATTCCACCCGCCGCCCAGGGTTTGTTACAGTGCGCGAAGAAACTCATCATGGTCACGTTGACTTCGTCGCCGCCGTCCGTGCCGCTTTTTATTCTTTGACTTAAATCGTCGTTCGAGGCTCGATCGCCGTCGTTGATGTCGCTTCCTTCGGTTAACATTTTCATCTTGAACTTTCGGGTGAACTTTTCAAAGAGTTTCGCGTCCGACATTAACTCCTGTCCGAACGGTGCGACCGAGATGACTTTTAACGCTTCGTCTAAAGAGTCAAACCGCACTTTATCTGCCTCAAAAATCACGTCCACGTTTTCAAACCCGGCTTTGATTAAATCCGTCTCTAACCTATCGATGGCGTCCACTCTCGAGGTCGATTCGAAGTCGCCGCTGTACGAAAACGGTTTCAGCAATATCGGCACCCACTCTTCTCTTTCGCACTCGATCAAACAGTCTCTCAAAACTTCGAACAACTTCTGTCCTTTCACCGGCGCCCAAACGGCGACGTTAAAATGCGCGCCCGGTTTTAAACTCTTGAAAACATTCGTAAGCGCTCGCTCTCGATCGGTAAAAAACTGCGCGCCTTGATGACAATACGCTCGATCGAACTGGTCCTCCTCGCTCTTCCATTCTTCCATCGGAACGACCTCGTACGTAATCGGTGCCGGTAAATCCAAATCCTCGCCAGTTTTCTCGTTCTTTGCTCTTTTCTCCGCGAAAATGTCCTCGCGTCGCTTCGCTTCCTCAACCATCCCTTCCGAGCTGTCGATGCCAACCACTCGTGAAAATCTATCCTCGTTGCCTAAAATCGCCGCGATTTCTCGACTCGTCGCGCCGGTCCCGGAGGCTACGTCTAAAACTTTCTCCCCGGATAAAGGCATGGGGACGGAATCGATGAATTTTCTCGACCAGGGTTGGAATATGGTTCGTTCCAGGACCGAGGCGTAGTGTTTTGATTGCACCGGGGAGAATGGAAACGAAGCCGTCGACGACATTGATTTTGGCGACGATGATGTTGAAGAACTTCCGATGAAAGCGTGTTTGTGTACGACTGCTTTGAGCCAAACGCTACCACTACTCGTACTACTCGTGCTACTGATGCTACTCATGCGACGCATCAACGACGCACCCTTTTCCATGCGGTGGAAAAGCGCTTTAAGAAAAGGTTGGTGGTGGTGACGACACCGACGCATTTTATCCATTTTTTACTTGTGAGGAAAATACGAGAGAGAATAAAACGATACGCGTCATCATCGAATGTGTTCGAGCATTCGAGTGTGTACTACTATTTCCTATAACATATATATACTACCAGTATGTTTCCACTTCTTTTGCTAAAATGACTTCTACGCGACCTCTCGAGATTTCCGACTCCTAAAGAAGCGCGCGACTCCGGCGAGCGCGAAGAACGAGCCCACGAGCGCCGCCAGGTAAACGACAGAGTCCTGGAGCCTTTTCGCTTCAGCTGTCCTTTTCTCTTCGCCGCCGAGAAGAAGCAACCCCCCTCGCGGCGAAAACGTTTTATTAAATATCTCGTCGATATTAGTCACCCCGCCTTGTTTCAACGGCGAGAGGTAATCCAGAGTTGTTCCGACGGTTGCCCCGCTGTACACGTCGGAAACGGTTGCGCAATTTCTTACGTTATCGCGACACCAGGACGTGACTGTACTAAGAACCGGAGCACACTTCGTGCGTTCGTAGTACTTTTTCTCTCGATCGATCAGTAAAGAAACCGACGAAAACGACGACGCGTCTTTGAATATTTCGGTAACATTCACGTGCATCCGAGTAGGCACGCTTTGCATTTCTCTGAGATTATCTACAAACGCTTCACACGTTTCAGCGCTACCAATTGATGACGAAGTGCACGCGCCAGAAGCCTTCAGTGCTATGAGAGCCTCATCTCTAGAGTTGGACAGCAACAAAGATTCAACAGAAAACACTGGGACGTTTAAACTCTTCGCTACGGTTATGAGATGCCAGAAATGGAAGAAATGGCCCAAGCACTCTTGTATCCCTCTAATACCTGTTGTACCGGCAAAGATGTGGTGATCTCGTTGTTTCACGATGGCGTCGAACACATATTTTGCGTAATTTCGAAGTCTGAGAAGATCTGCGCCCGCGGGAAGCATTCGTACATTTTCAGGTGTAGTAGATATCAACGATCGCCAAAAAGCAAAATAATTTTGCCCCCCTCCCCCTCTACGCCTCGACGCGGGAAACGTATGTTCTGGTTTACGAAAAACGACGAACAAAGGATGCCCCCTTTCGTGCAAAGTCTTCAAATGCCATCCGTTCAAGTGTATATCTTTTGTAAATTTCCAACGTCCTAGATTTGCTTCGTGGAACACGTTTTCCAAATCAGAGGACGAGCACGTGTTCCACATTTGGACTGCTTTTTGCCTGTAGAGAGATGGGATACATTTAGCGTACAACTCCGCTCGACGTTTACTCGTTTGGCACGCTGGATTTATGAGTTCCATTGGACATCCTTCTGATATGCCTACTTCAAACGTCTCGTTTAACGCTTTTCGAATCGCGCCAGAAACTAACGTTGAGCTTTGTTCGGGACCGGTGAGCATAATCAGAGGACGCCACTTCCCTCTACTGGTGGATTCATTGCTATTGTTGTTGTTGTTAAACATCCGCTGCCGTCTTCCGGGCATCAAATCATCGTTTATATGGAGGCGCGAGAAACGCAACGCCAGCGAATCATTATTCTCTTCTGGAAGTCCAAAAAAACTTTGGAAGCGCTTCGTCTCGCTCGTCTCGTTGTACCAACCGAGCGATATGTTAAGCAATTTAGAAGTTGGGATACATTCTCTCACCGATTGCTCGTACTCGTCCAAATGTGCCGACCAAATCGACGACATCAGCGACGTTAGATTATTCTTCTTAATAACTTTATCGTCGGGGTTCTCTCCGCAAATTTTCGAGTGTTCGTCACAAAACGTTTGAAAATACGAACCCCACGAGCGTTCTCGCAACGCCTTATTATTCGCATTCAGACAGTGTATCGGCGCGTCCCATTTACAATGCATGCGAAGCACGGAATCAAAATGCTCCATCCTATCGCGGTGTACGTAAAGAAATCGCGCCTCCTCGGGGTACTTCGCGAGCAATCGGCACGGCATCCCCGGCATAAAAAATGGCACGTCCGTGAAAAATTGCAAGCGTTTTCTCTCGACGGCTTCATCGAGAGCGCTTTCAAATCGAGTCGTATTCGTATTCGTATTCGTAACGAACGCCTCTTCACGAACGAACGATTCCACATCTTGCACATTCCACATCCCGAACATGTTGTGTGCGCATCGCTGGTGCAGGTATTGATTAAAAAACGCGCACATGCTTCTCGTACTCGTTCGTCCTGGTGAAATCATAAACGTCACGAATCTTGGTTTTCGTTGGTGTTCTCCTCCTCTCTTGTTGGGAGGCCAGCGCGCTTTGTTGCTCAACAAATTCTCGTCCTCATTACTGGCGAACGCCGTTTTCGCGAGTGCGAGTGCGACGACGAGAAAGAACTTTTTCAGCGATGGCATCAAAAACGTCCTCGTCATCTGATGCTAAACCTTCTTTCGAGCAAAAACGTTACGGGAAACACAAGCGATGAATCGATCCGTTTTAAAACGCGCTCTCGAAGAATCGCACGCTCGAAGCGACGCAACGCGCATCATAAAAGTGTCCAAAACGGGAGCGTTTGTTCACCATCTTCCGCGCTCGGTGCGTTCTTTCGCGAGTCTTCGCTCTAAACATCTTTAAAGTTTCGGAATAAACGCGTGCGCATAATGGAGCTTTCGAGGCACCTCTCAGAAGGAAAATCTTCAGAATTTTACACACAAACACGTACACATATAATTGAGCTCGAAAAGCATCGAATACCTCGCATCAAACGCTTTCGAGAGGACGCAGAACACAATCCCTTCATCGCGCTCTCTTTTTGTGATTGAATACGCCTCGGTATTCTTCGCTCGATATCAGGAGAGATCTCAATCGTTCTAGGGGGGAAAAAATTCAAAATTGAGATCTCTTCCTTCGTAAAGAACAACATAAGCGATACGAACGAGAGAGAGCCTTTAAATCATCATCTCGCGCGATAACAACAACAGAAGAAGTGTTTCTTTGTGGTGCTCTTTTTGCGGTTGAACAATCCTCTCGTTATTCGCTTGATATCGGGAGAGATCAGTCGAAAAGAATTCAAAATTGGACAATTAAGTCTCTCGGATTATTGAGATCTCTCGAGACTGGGAGAGAGATGCGCGGCGGCGATAAAGGACAGGATAAGATGCAACTGATCGACGAACGCGGCGAATTCGATGAACACGCGTGCGAATCTTTCTTACACGATGCCGCAAACGCGCACGAGTGGAATAAAAAGTACGCGGTGATGAGCATCATGGGACCGCAGTCGAGCGGGAAGAGCACTTTGATGAACCACGCGTTCGGGACGAGCTTTCGAGAGATGGACGAGTTGTCCGGGTACGTTTCTCTTTCTCTTTATCACTCTGTTTGTTTTGACTTTCTTTTGAACGCGGTTTTGCGGATGATCGTGATGATTTTATGCTGACTACTCTTAATACTATACTCTTCTTCTATTCAACAGACGCCGACAGACGACGAAAGGCGTGTGGATGGCAATCGCGGAACAATCGGATGATAACAATAATAATACGATCGTGCTCGACCTGGAAGGTTCCGACGGTCGCGAGCGAGGCGAAGACGACCAGACGTTTGAGAAGCAAACCGCGCTGTTCGCTTTGGCGGCCTCGGACGTTCTCTTAGTCAACGTGTGGTGCAACGACATCGGGAGAGAACACGCGAGCGGGAAACCTTTGCTGAAGACGATTTTACAAGTCAATTTGAAGTTGTTTTGTTCGAATAACAAAACGACGACGAAGAAAACGAAACTCGTGTTTGTCATTCGCGATCGGTCGAAAACGCCGATTGAATTACTCGAGAAAGCGTTGAAAGAGGACGTCGAGCAAGTGTGGCAATCCATCAAGAAACCAGAGCATTTCGCAAACTCGGACGTGAGCGAGTTTTTCGACGTCGGATACTTCAGTTTGCCGCATTACTTGCACGAGAACGAGGTGTTCGTGAAAGAATGCAAAGGTTTACGCGCGGCGTTGATTTCTTCCACGGATGATGAGTCGACGCACGAGAGCAAAGTTCCGTCGACGGCGTTGCCGACTTCCATGAGAGAAATTTGGAAAGCGGTGCAGGAAAATCGCGATTTAGATTTACCGGCTCACGCGATTATGGTTGCCACGGTTCGATGCGAGGAAATCGCGACGATGTGCGCTGACGCGGTGGAAGCTTCGGACGCGATCGGGATGCTTTGCGAACGCGCGAATACCCCTAACGCCAGCGAATGCACCACGCTAGGGAAAGAAATCGAAGCCATTGCGAAAACTGGTTTCGACGTCTACGACGCCGAGACGGCGTTTTTCGATAAGAATGTTCGAGATATGAAACGGAGAGAATTAGCGGGGAAGTTAACGACGGTGTTTAAACCAACCTTGGAGGCGCACTTCACGAACGTATCGAAGAAGTTGTTGACCAAAGTCAGAAGAGAGTTGGACGCCGGTTTCGAGAGCGGTTTTGAAAAGAAGTCTACGAAGAAATTCTCGCAAATGGCTTTGTCGTTACGAGAAGACTCGATTAACGAATGGAACGAACACGTCGCAAACTCGACGCCGACGGAAAACATCGACGGGTGGAACTTTGAAATCGTCAAAGATTTGACCAGATTATTTCACAAAGATCTCGAGGAAACCGTCGATCACGAGAAGACCGAGAAGAGCGCTTTGATGGCGAGAAACGTAGAGAGAACGTTTTCGAGACAGGTTTCGACGTCTATTTTAGGCGCGGTGGATGAGTTTAGCCGAGAGATTTGCGTCGACGACGATTCAGACGACAAGTCCGAAGACGCCGAAGCAGCTTTGAAGAGGCGACAAAGAAGAGAGGAGAAAAAATACTCGCTGTGGCCAGCCGCGAGACTGGCCTATCGCGCCTCGGAGAAGAAATGGATCGAGACTTTAGAAAACGCGCTGTTGAATTTCGATTTACCTAAAGACGCGTTCGATTCGAGGAAAAACGAAGCGGAAAATGCCATCAAAATCGCATCAAACGGCGCGTGTTTCGAAGCCGGCGATAAAGCGAGCGAGTTCATGCGCCAATCCTTCAGCGCGTATTTCAACAAGACGAAGGAAGGGATACCGAGAGTTTGGACGTCCTCGGACGACGTCGGTAGGATTGCTCGATTGGCTCGATTGAACGCGGTGAACGTCTTGGCGAATATTTGCATCAACCGCATTGGAGCAGACATGCCTCGATTGAAAGCGGTGGCGATGACGCAGTTTCAAACCGACGAGGCGAAACAGTTTTCAAAGGAAGAGCGAATGAAGATTGCAAAGGTGGAAAAGACGTTGCGAACGTTAGTGCCTGGTGTTATGAACAAGACAGGAGAAGAAGGAGAAAAACAAGAAGAAGAGTATCCACTCTCCGGCGGATTGAAGACGAAGAACCCTGAGGAAGAAATGATAGCCCAACCTCCTTTCCCGTCCGAATGGTCTCTGAAACTGTGCGACACCAAAGCTTCCGACGTCATTTTGTCGCCATCGGAGTGTCGTCAGCACTACCGACGATTCGAATCGGAAACGACGCACTTTGTCGCGCAAGCGTTGCACGCGCAACAAAACGCCAAAAAAGACGGCTTGTTCGGTGGCGCCCCGGTGTGGATGATTTTCGCCTTGTTCGTTTTAGGATGGAACGAGATTGTCTATTTCCTGACGCACCCGTTTCGATTGATGTTTTTCGTCTTTCTAGGTTTGTACGCGAGAGCGATTTTACGGCAAATCAACGCGAAAGAGGCGTTTAAACTCGGCGTGGTCCCGGGATGCGCGTTTTTAGTCGCCAAAGGCGTCCCAGCCGCCATATCAATCTTCCAAAAGTTGATCGAGCAACAGTCGCCTGAAGCGTTGACGGAAGGTCTCGATTTTAGCAAAGTCTTATTAGGAGCAGGAGGCGGAGGAGGAGAAACATCCGCAAACGACGAAGAAGAGGAAGAAGTCAAAAGAACTGAAGAACCCATGGACATCGACTCTCCCGCAAAAAAAGTCGTCGTGAGTCCTTTCGCGAGCGTTCGAAGACGCGCGAATCATCAACATCATCAGCAAAGCGCCGACGCTCGCTAGACTGACGACGGGTAAACGAAAAAGAAGAAGAAGAACCGAAAAGAAAGATAATATAAGAGCAAAGCGGTGAAAAGCACAGACAAAAAACGCACATTTGATGTGGTAGAGAAAAGATTGTAATCCCAAAGCGTACGCGGTATCGTCACACGTTAGTAGTAATAGTATTCCATATACGAGTTTTGGTAGAGTCTTTGGTGTGGTAGAAAATGAGCTAATGACACGAGAACTACTCTTATTACTCCTCGGGAGAAGGCGGTTCGATCACGAAACTCTTCGCCCACGCGAACGACTTATCACCTGATGTTGTTTAAAAAGAGAGAGAGAGAGAAAGAATGAGAGAGACTCAACGCGAGAGAACGAACGAAACATATACTAAAGAGAGAGAAAGAGATCCAATCCCCCCAAGAACAAAAGCGGACACATTTCGCGCGTAACAACACGTATTCAAACAACGATAATATCACGTACCAATCATCCAAAACGCGGTAAAAACCCCTACTCCGCCCCATTGCGCGAGCTTCATCGCAGATGCAGTCGTCGGGACGATATCCACGTTCGTGGAGGACCAGTGCGCGCGAGGGATGAACGTTTTTAATATTTCTCTCATTTTTTGTTGTGTTGGAGAAAGAGGAGAAAAATGTGGAGTGTTTTAGGATACCGCGCTCTCTCTAAATGTGTTATTACAACATGAAGTTATTCTTCTGATTCTGATTCTATCACGTGTAACTCCCCGTGCTCGTATCGCCAACCATCTGGTAAAGGGCAGTCGTTGTCGAGGAGGTATTGTAAACAGTCGGGATGTTTGTTCTCGTGCGCTCTTTGTACGGCCCAATAGTTCCAAGGCGCTTTGGCGGTTTCGTGCAAGTACTTCAAACAGTCGAAGTGGCCGTTCTCGGCCGCACGCTCACACGCCAAATTGTAATATTCATCATATTTACGCTCAACAAGATATTCGAGTATGTGGAGATGACCCTTTTGAGCCACCCAATCGGCAGTCCAAGAAGCCCAAGGCGCTTTGACTTCTTCGCGTAAGTATTTGAGGCACTCGAGATGACCGTTTCCGGCAGCTCTTGCACACGCATGCGCATCAATAGGACACTCATTTGCAACGCAATACTTTACCATTTCTAGATTACCTTGTCTTGCGGCCGCACAAATCGTCCATTCATCCCAATCACAATTTTTCTCCTCTCGCGCCCACTTGAGCAACTCGAGTTTATTCGTGTCAGCAACTCGATTGCAGAAATCTCTTTCGGTCCACCATCTCGGCCACAACGATTTATGCTCCCAAGCAAAGTCCAAAGTCGATATCGAGGACATCTCTCTCACTTTAAACCTCTTCTTCAAATCTCTTGCACGAGTTGATCTCTTAATCAACTTTCTCGTCTCCGTATTCACTTCGTACAAGAATTTCACATCCGTTTGATTCAACCTCGGGAGAATGTGTTTAAAACAAATATCGTCCCACTTCACGATCACCTCCCACAAAGAAAAGAAGATTTCGGAGGGACGGAGACAAGAAGAATCGTCTCCTTCTCTCTTTCGCGTTTCCGGTGTCCTCGCAAAAGCGCTCATCGTTCTTTTCGACGATCCTTCATTAGTATTGCCTTTTGGATACATTTTTATAAGGGAAAAACTGCAGAATTTTGCACGCGTTTACACTCGCAACAATACGCACCGAGACACGAAGTCACATACACTAAAACGAGAGCATCATCGTTCTCTCTTTATATCCCTGCCTTTTGTGCCAAAGAAAGCTTTCTGTTTGAGTGCTTTCGTTTCGATCGCACGTGTGTATAAAGTAAACGTCGACTCAGGTCGTTTCGTTCAATCTCACATCCGTTGTAGTAAAGCAAACGGCAGAGATGAGCAGCGGAGCGACGCCAATAACGAGTCCTCTTGGCACGAAAAAGCCGAGGCAAAGGATGACGAATCAAACGATAAACGCGTCCTCCATCCAACACCAACGAGAAGAAGCACACGACGACGACGATGAGATGAAGAAGAAAGAAAGAGATTGGGATTCCGAAGGGATCAAATCCTCTTCTTTTAAAGGAACATCGCCATCGAATGGATCATCGAGATGGTGGTTCGTGCGTCAAATGATGGTTGGATTGAAGTCCTTACTCGACGTACGAGGAATACAAACAGAGAGACACGGGTTAAACTCCTACCAGGAGAACTTTAAAACGGTTTTGTTTGGGACGAAGTTGAACGCGTTACTCCTGTTCGCTCCCTTAGGGATACTATGCCACACGTTCAATTTCGGCGACGGGCCGGCGTTTGCGTTCGCGTTATTGGCCCTGTGTCCTCTCGCGGAACGGTTAGGGTACGTCACCGAGGAAATGGCCAAGCACACGTCGCAAACGATTGGCGGATTATTGAACGCGACGTTCGGGAACGCGACGGAGATGATTGTTTCCGTCTTCGCGCTGAGAGACGGGTTGTTGAGAGTGGTGCAGTTATCTCTGGTCGGGTCGATCTTTTCGAACATGCTTCTCGTGTTGGGGTGCGCGTTCTTCGCCGGCGGGGTGAAGTGGCCGGAGCAAAGATTCAATAAGAACGGCGCGATGACGAATTCGTCTTTGTTGTGTTTAGCGGTCATGGGGGTGACGTTGCCGAACGCGTTGCACGCGACGCACACGGAGTTACACGGAACCGCGTCCGAGTTGGCTTTGAGTAGGTTTTCGGCGACGCTGTTGTTGATCATGTACGTCGTGTTTTTATACTTTCAGTTGGTCTCGCACACCGATTTTTTCGAGGACGAACCCGCTTCTACGGAAAACAACGGCGAGACGAAAGACGATAGTTTTATTAGCAATACTAGTAAGAAGAAGAAGAAGGACGACGACAAAAACGATCACAACGAAATAGAAGAAGAAAAAGACGACGACGATTCAGACGACGACGACGACGAAGATCCGGAACTCGGTTTCACCGAGGCCATTTACTACATGGCTGCAATCACCCTCTTCATCTCCATTCTCTCCGACGTTATAGTCGGCACCATCGAAGGTGCCGCCCGGTCCTGGAACTGCCCGGTGGCGTTCATCTCCGTCGTCATGTTACCGATTGTCGGCAACGCCGCCGAACACGCCTCGGCGGTCATGTTCGCTTTACGCAACAAAATGGACATCTCCATCGGCGTCGCCATCGGCTCGAGCACCCAAATCGCCATGTTCGTCTTCCCGTTTTGCGTCTGCGTCGCGTGGGCGATGGACAAACCTCTCGATTTGAACATGAAAGTCTTCGAAACCGTCTCGTTGGTTTTATGCGTCGTCACCGTGACGTTTTGCATACGAGACGGGAAAGGAAACTGGTTGAAAGGTTTGACCTTGATTTTAGCGTACGCGATTTTAGCGGCGTCGTTTTTCTTCCACGCCGAACCTCCGGCGGAAGGGTTAGCCGGGACCAGCCGGTTTCGCATCGATGGATGATTAATGATAACAACGACTATAAAGGTTAATATTATAACTATATTACTATTAAAATTACTACTATTATCAGTGTACCCGTTTTGCGTTAAATACTCCAAAAACACTCCAAAATTCTCCATTCTGAACACCAATTTGGGGGCAAAAACCACACTTGAAAGGAAAAGCTTTTCATCATCACACAGAGACACAGAGAGAGAGAAAAGATCCGCTCGAGACGAAATCGTATTTATTACGCACGCACATATATATTCAAAGTGTTCTTTGCGCCTCAGCGTTGGTTGTGTGCGCATCATCATCTCTTAAAC
>Ga0255765_1001798_pt1 | contig 25804 bp, 14 predicted proteins | sample 041ome_8_FD_179965 | JGI IMG/M metagenome (GOLD analysis project Ga0255765, IMG submission 179965) | Coastal salt marsh microbial communities from the Groves Creek Marsh, Skidaway Island, Georgia - 041407BS metaG (version 2) | ecosystem: Environmental > Aquatic > Marine > Intertidal zone > Salt...
GACGACGACGGAACCACGAGAAGAAGAAAAAGAAGAAATAAAAAGGGATTTTGAGAACGGCGAAAACGAGGACGAGGAGGAGGATAAGAAAAACTTGGTCTTCTCTCGATTTCTGGAAGACGCGGCGAACGCGCAGGAGAAGGATTACCGAAACTCTCTGAGGGTTGGGAGTTCCAAGAGCATGAAAGAGTTGGCGAGGTACGACGCGGCGCAGAACATGGAGAGGAGGCGGAGGAAAGAGAGAGGAGAAGAAGTAGACGACGACGACGACGACGACGACGACGACGACGACGACGAAAGATGGGTCGAAACGGAAAATCTGCGAAGCGCGAGTCGGATGATGGTGAGAGCGAATAGTAACGCCAACACCGGCAATAACAACGACAACGGTGTGATGAGTTCTCCGGAGACGTCGATGGATCCCGTGACTACTCTTTTGCGCGGCGGCGGTGATAGTAGGAGTAAAGGTATGGAGGAAGAGGACGCTTTGAATTTAGCCGGGAAGCATCAGTCTAGCTTCGCGGATTTGAATTATAACAGTTCCGGATCGGATTCCGCGAGGGGCGGATCTCATGCGGCGCCAGAGATTTATAGGAGTTTGATCACGAAGAGGCGAGAGATGGAGGAAGAGGAGGAAGAAGAACATCCTGAACGCGGCAGCGACGCGTACTTTTCGAAGCATTTCAACAGTCACCCGTATTTTCCTGCCGCTAGCGGTTCCATTATCGGCCACAGTTTCAATAGCATTGGGTTAGGTTTCGGGGGAAGCGCGAGAGAATTAGAGCGACAGAGGCAATCTCAAATGCTGATTTTGCAGCAACAGCAGCAGCAACAACAACAACAACAACGATCCACGGAAAATTACGAAGATTTGAAAAACGCAAAGGAAGACACGAAATTTTTTTCTCGACAAAGTTACACTGAATCTGATTTTGAAGACGACGATGGGGGTTTCGACGAATACGAGGAGGAAGAAGATGAAGACGATGAGTTAGATGATAGTTGCTCGTACGGAGATCCAGAAATCAGACCTATGCACACGACGACGACAACATCAACAATGACGACTACCATAATGGACGGATCCGGAATACCAGTCGTATCGCCTCCAGTTACGAGACTTTTGCACGAGCAGCATCAGCATCCTTCGTGGGTCTCAGAGTCTGGACCGGATGGAGTGCGATCTGCGCCGGGAACGCCTCGCGCTTCCTCGGCGAACAAGCAAAAAGAGGTCGCAACGATGAATCGTGCGTATAACGGTAATAACTCTTCAATTCCAAGCGTGCCAGCATCAACGCCGCAAAAGCTTTTCAACAGCGAGGCCGCGTCAAATAACATTAGTGACGGTGCGAATAACACGAATGGGTCATTTTTGGCGAGCAATAAGAACACTCCGACGACCACCAAGAGTGAGAAAACTAAAGCAAAATTTGCCGCGCTAACGATTGATCCTTCTCGGAAACTAGCATCGACTGCACCCACGACTAAGCGGTCCTATTTGTCGTCGGACTCAACGAGTGTGCGCAAGAGTATTCTCGAACACTATGACTACACGTTAGCGCGTCGGCGCTATAAAATGGACGCAGTTTCCCTGTACGAAGCGTGCGCTCTCTCTCTGCGGGATCGCCTGGTGGAGAGATGGTCAGACACGCAACAATTTTACGCCTCGAGCGAAGAATGCAAAGATCTGAAAATGGTTTATTACATGAGTCTTGAATTTTTAGTGGGACGTTCGTTGGGTAACGCTGCATCTAATCTAGGTTTACGAATGCCATACGCGGACGCTTTGAGAACGCTCGGGCACGAGTTGGAAGATATCGCGCAACGGGAAAAAGAACCGGCGTTAGGTAACGGTGGTTTAGGTAGATTGGCGAGTTGCTTTCTCGACTCCTTAGCGACGCAGAATTATCCTGGTTGGGGCTATGGCATCAGATATAAGTACGGTATGTTCGAACAAGCGTTGATTGACGGGAAGCAAGTCGAATTACCAGATTATTGGCTCACGAGCGGCAATCCGTGGGAAGTCGAGCGGTTGGACGTGACGTACAAAGTTCGATTTTACGGTCGAAGTGTGCAGTACACAAGAAAGCGAAGAGTTTCTGTGAATGCGAAAAACAATGATTGGTCGACGTCAGGAGCCGCTTCGGGTCTCGAGCGAACTGCGAGTCAACGCATGAAAACCATTCGCGAAAATCCCGAAAAGGAAAATTTGGGGAACGTGTATCCTCCCCACGGCACGCCGAACGGCGAATCTCTCATGAATAACGATGCTCACGCTTCTCTGTCGTCTTCACCAGTGCCAAAAGATGAAGTCGATGAAACCGAAACGCGATTCTCCTGGGAAGGTGGCGAGATTGTAGTCGCGGTCGCCTACGATACGCCGGTGCCTGGATACGGGACCTACAACGCGAACAACATGCGCCTCTGGAGCTCAAAACCTTCGCACGAATTCGATTTGAAGTCGTTTAATGCCGGCGATTACATAGCTGCAATCGAACAAAAAGAACGCGGCGAAAGTATTTCCAGTGTTTTATACCCGAACGACGACACGCACGTGGGTAAAGAGCTTCGCTTGAAGCAGCAGTTTTTCTTTTGTTCGGCGACGTTGCAGGATATTTTGCACCAGTTCAAAAAATCCGCCGCTCGGTATAACAACAGCGTCATGAAAGCTTTTTATGCTGCCGAAAATTCTAGCGCGGCGATAAAAAGTCCGTCGTCGACGAGTAGCGGAAACAACAACACCAACGCCATTCCAGGAATTAGAACTTTAAAAGATTTGCCCAAGCGTGTCGCCATTCAGCTGAACGACACGCATCCGGCGATTGGCGTTCCAGAATTTATGCGCTTACTTTTAGACGAAGAGTTGCTGTGCTGGGAGGACGCGTGGAGCATCACAAAGAACGTCTTCAGTTATACAAATCACACAATCATGACCGAAGCCATGGAAAAATGGCCGGTGCCGATGTTGAGCGAGCTTTTACCTCGGCACGCGGAGATTATTTTCGAAATCAACCATCGGTTTTTGGAAATTGTTCGCAAGAAATGGCCGGGAGACGAGCAAAAAGTACGGAGGATGTCCATCGTAGAAGAGTCGGAACCGAAAATGTTTCGAATGGCAAACTTAGCCGTCATTGGCTCTCACACCGTCAATGGAGTCGCCGAGATGCACACAAAATTGGTCAAGACGAATTTGTTTGCCGATTTTTGCGAGCTAGGGGATACCAAGTTTCGGAACGTCACAAACGGCGTCACGCCTCGACGATGGATTTTACAAGCGAACCCGAAGCTCGCGAAAATGTATACCGATCTCGCTGGACCGGGTTGGGTGAACGACATGAAGCGCCTCGAAGCGCTGCAGTCCTTTTGCGACGACGATGATTTTTGCGAAAGATTCCGAGCGATCAAGAAACAGAACAAAAGACGCGTGGCTTCGTTCTTGGAACAAACCTGCAGATTAAACTACAAAATTACACCGAATGCATTGTTTGACATGCAAATTAAACGCATCCACGAGTATAAACGTCAACTTCTGAACGTTCTTGGTATTATCCATCGATTTGACGTCGTTTTGCGTGCGACGCCTCAGGAGCGTGCGAAAATTGTCCCTCGAGTTTTCATCATCGCAGGGAAAGCGGCGCCGGGTTACGATACCGCGCGGTTGATCATTCAACTCGCGTGCGCCGTCGCGAAAGTAGTGAACGAAACGCCCGAATGCGCCGGAATTTTAACCGTCTGCTTTGTTCCTAACTTTAACGTTTCCATCGCGGAGTTGTTGATTCCAGCGAGCGATATCAGCCAACACATTTCCTTAGCGGGTACCGAAGCTTCAGGCACTGGAAATATGAAATTTGCCATGAACGGCGGTTTAATCGTAGGCACGCGCGACGGTGCGAACGTCGAAATTGCGAGAGCCATTGGCAGCGATAACATTTTCCAATTCGGCGCGACCGTAGATGAGGTCAAGAGCTTAAAGAAAACCGCAAATACGCGGAATCCAGCGCCCGATGAACGATTGGCGAACGTGTGCGCAATCATACACTCGGGTATTTTCGGCGACGCCAGGAAACTCGGTTTTAATCGTTTGTGTTCGAGCACGTTGACGCCGACGACAGATTCGTATCTCTGCGGCCATGATTTTGCATCCTATTTAGACGCCCAAGCGCGCGCCGACGAGTTGTATCTCAACGAACGTTTGTGGACGAGGAAGAGCGTTTTGAGCGCTCTGCGCATGGCAAAGTTTTCCACCGATCGAACAATCAAGGAGTACGCCGAGAAGATTTGGAACGTCGAGGCGAAGGCGTTTTTACCGCAACACGTCAAAGAAAGACTCAAATCAGGTCGCAAATAGATGCGCAGATGCGCAGTGTAAATAAATAAATAGATATGTAATTTCTAGTAGGACTTCTACAACATTAACAAACGCTATTCGTCACCAAGTAAATCAAAAGGATTCGAGGCTTTCTTCACCGCTTCGCTACCCGAAGATGTTTTTTTTCTACCGCTCGAGTTGGCGGCTTTAGAAATCCATCCACCACCACCATTGCCACCGCTTCCTCTCGGCGCTCCCCCCGTCGCGGCTTTCTTTTTCTCTTTTACCGCTGGTTCTATCTTTTCTCCAAACAACAACGTCGCGCACTCGTCTTCAAACCACCCTTTATCTTCGGTTTCGATTTGCTCGATTCTATCGATCAGTCCCGGCAACTTTGCAAGTCTTCCAACCTCCGACGCCGTCCTCAATCCACTCTTATTCTCCAACGCTCTTAATTTTTTCACCTGAGCTTTCAAGTCCGCGAGTTCTTCGGCGTGCTCAATCGTATACACGATGGGTCTTTTCGATTTAATGCTGTCAATCTTTTCCACCACTTTCTCTTCCAATTTCGTAATCTGTTCTTTTCGTTTTTCTTTCCTCTCTTCCTCGGCTTTCGCTTTTGCGACGTCCAACTCGCTCAACTTCCCAGTCAACTCCTCCACCATGACCGATTGCTCTCCAGCAGTTAACCTTCCCTCCCGTATCATCTCGTCCAACTGTTTCTCGACTAAATTGATTTTATTCTCAATCTCGGACACCGTGTCGTACATCTCCTGCTCTTCCTCCGTCAAACTCTCCATGTTGCTCAACTTTTGATCGCACTGATCGATGATCCCTTTAAACGCTTTCAAACGTTTCAAAAGCGCTCGTTTTTGTGAAAACGACGGCACGTTATACTCCACCAACTCCTCGAATTCTTCTAAAGTCGCCTTCGCGCACAGCATCTCCGGCGTCGTCTTCCGCCCGGTTTCCTCGTCCACCACGTCGTTCTTCTCAATCTTCTCCTCCTCTTCAATCACGGACACCTCTGGAAACACGTGCAAATACTTCAAGTCTTTATCCGTATCGTGCTGATACTTGTAGCACTTCTGGCACTCTTTGCACGCGCTCGCGCCTCGGTCTTCCACGAACTCAAACTTCCGTAAACTCTCCGTCATCACTTTCAAGTTCTCCTCGTTGTATTTACTTCTCAACTTTTTCCCGGCGCCGATGACGAATTTGATGGCGACGAAATCTTTCGCCGAGATTGGTTTCGAGCACAGCTTTTCGATCACATCTGGGATCCACTCTAAGCGGAAGTTGGCTAAATCGTGCGTCTGCGAGAGGTTGCCGTTCGAGCAGTCCGCCAGGATTTCCGTCGCCAGCGCCTCTGCCATTTTCTTCTGTTTACTCTATAAATATATCGTGTTTGTTTTATCCTTCTTCTTCTTCTTGTGCACCGTTTGACTATTGTTTAGGGTTTCAAAAATAAACCCTAAACCATCACACGCAAAAATTCAAATTTTTCAAAAATCGCCAAAAACGCGAGACGACGCGAAAGAAGAACATACGCATAAACTTACCAAGTGTCATCGTCGCAACGATGCCTCTCACGGAGAAAGAAAAGCGCAAACGCGAGGAGGAACTGAAAAAGGCGTACAACGTTTCCCTGTACGACGCGGCTCCGAACGAAGACATCAAGCTGGAAGATTTTGAAAAGTACGCGTTGGATCGGATTCGATTGCTCACCGCGATTGAAAACGCGCTCAGTTCTGGGAAGAAACCGGAGGAGTTGCAAGAGCTGATTAAAAAGAAAAGCGAGGATTTAAATTTGAAGCCGAAGACGATCGCGGATGAGGCGTCGCATTACGCGTTGCGGTTGGCGTTTTGTAGGACGGAGAGTTTGCGGAGACAGTTCTTAACGAGCGAGATGCAACTGTTTAAAGCGAGATTTCGCGAGATGCGGGGCGAGGATAAAGCGAAGTTTATCGAGCACGAGTTGCATTACAACTCGATGGAAAAGAATGAGTTTGAGAAGTTGGGAGATGAGTTGAAAGACGTCTTGAATCAATCTCGATCGACTGGGCCTAGAGGTAAGGACAGGGAAGAGTTTATGAGACGCGAGCACAGACGCAATAAATACTACAAAGTCAAATTTGAAAAGGTGTATCAGCTGGTGAAGATGAGAGACGTTTTGGTCAAGAAAGGATTCGCATACGTCCACGAGAGCGCGGTAGATGCGATTGTGATGACTGAGTTTAGGGCGAAGTTGAGTAAGAATTTGGGTTTAGCTGCGAAGAGGTGGAACGCGTTTGTCGAGAGCGACGAAAGGGCGAGGCTCGTGCCGGTGATCAACTCGTTGAGAACGAAAGAGTTAGGGAGATCGGATTACGGCAGCGATAACGCAAACGGTCCGTCTGGTACGGGAATAGTCTTGAACAAAGATTTGCAGCGGTTGGCGGAAGAGTCGTTCCCGTTGTGCGCGAAGAATCTGTTCAAAGCGGTGAAAGGCGAACACCACTTGAGGCACGAAGGCAGACGACAGTTGCAGCTGTATTTAAAAGGCATCGGTTTACCCTTAGAGGAAGCGTTGGTGTTCTTCAAAACCGAATTTACCAAGAAACCCGGGTGCAACAACGAGAAGTTCGAGAAGGACTACGCGTACGGTGTGAGACACTCGTACGGTAAGGAAGGGAAGAGGGTCGATTACACGCCGCACTCGTGCATGAAGTGCATAGCGGCCAACCCGGGTAAAGGCGAGTACCACGGATGCCCGTTTAAGACGTTCTCCGAGGATGCTTTAGGAGCAGCTTTGAGCCAAATGAAAATTGAACCGAGTAAAGTGACAGACATCGTGAAAAAAGCGAAGAATAAACACTACCAACTCGCGTGCTCGGACGTGTTTGAAGCCGTGCACGGCGGCGAGTTCATCGACGGCGGTTTGCATCACCCGAATCAGTATTACGAACAATCCAGGAAGGTGTTGAACCCAAAGACGAACGATGGTAACGACGGCAAGGGAGAGAAAGAAGCGATGCCGACACCAGTGCAACAAAGAGAAGAACAAACTGGTGCCGCCGCTGCCGCTCCGAAAGTCGTCACCGCGTGAAACGCGCGACGGGCGAAACATTTGCACAAGATCCATATTTAAATGCACATAAAGAGAGAGAGAGAGAGAGAGACCGCTTTATGTGAAAATTTGTACTTTTAACCATTGAATGCTACCTAAAACACGTTTCTATATTCCTTCGTATCGAATTGCGACTAAGCTTTACATACTATTTTACAAACCTCCCTTCAAGAAACGCTCTCTTGATTTCGATATTTTTTTTCCTGTTCGTTTGCGTGAACAGGACCCTCTCCACCGCGCTTCCTTTTTTCTTTTCTTCTTCTTGCTCCTCTCCTCCACCTTCTTTTGTACCGTTTATTGCGTTTTGAAACCCGACTTTGGCGAACATGTGCATCATCTGCTTCTCGCTAAAGAAGCGCGCTAAAGTGCCGTCGTTTCTTTGGTACACATTAAGCTCTTCTTCCATGACCAGTTCTCTCCCTGGATGATAGTCGGACAAATCGTTCTTTACGTCGTCGTCCGCGTAATCTCTAACTAAAGCTACCCCGCCTTGTTTTAATACCCTTCTTACTTCCATTAAACAATTGCTAATCTCTTCGTCAGTCAATGCGCTGAGAAAAAAGCACATCAAAACGACGTCAAACGATTCATCTTTAATCGACACCTGTCCTTTTCCTCCTACCCGTTCGACTCCTTCTCTGCCGTTACCTAAACATCCTCTCTCTCCAGCATTTACCACAAACGCTCTCACAATCTTCTTCTCGTCGTAATCTTCGTGCATCTTCAGCTGCTTGATTGCGGTTTCGCTCACGTCCGCGGCGGAAAAACGCAGATTTGGATTCGCTCGCAACAGCGGAAACAACGCGTTCCCAACCCCAGCGCCAATCTCGAGCACGTCCAACTTTGGGAGCGCTCTCAGTTTCTCCTCCATTTCCTCCTCGGTCGCATCTTCCACGAATCCTGTGAATTCCACGTCGTTCATTAAATCTCGCTTGAAACTTTTACGCAAGTAGTGTCGGTCTCTGAAGAATTTCGTTTTGTGATTTCTGTAAAACTGTTCCCACGCGTTGTCGTTGTCGTTGTCGTCCTTCGAAGCCTCCACGGCGTCGTCTTCTTTTTTTCGTTCTCTTCCTCTTCTGCTGCTAACGCCGCTGCTATTTTTCCCGTCGTCGGCTCGCAAACGTCCGACAGCGAGACGACCCCTCTTAGAGACCGCGCGTTTTTCCCCGACTTCGTTGAAGTTCTGGTTACTAGGGGAGGAGGAGAACAAAAGGAATGCACGAACTCCTCCTCGTCCTCGCGGGAGACAAGAAGAAGAAAATGACGTCTTTGTCGTCGTCGTCGTCGTCGCGGCGAGTTTAGCGCCGGCGCCGCGAACAAACAGCATTATTCTTTGTGGCTCTTGCGGTTGTTTGTGAGTGTGGAAGTTCCAAGAAAAGAAACGAGAAAAAAAATAGGGAAAAAAGATGTTTGTTTATACGGGAGAAAAAAGAAAAGATGATTCGAAGACATCACTGCCAATACACGACGAAAGAACGATGCGCGCGCCTGCGCGGAGGACGCTTTTGCTGCGATGGGGTACACTTTAAACCCGTTTTGCGAATGGGACAAACCAAAACATCTTTAGGTATTCCTCTTCTTTTTTTTTTGTCTCGTTGAAATGTCACATGTGCTCGTGTAGGAAGCTGTAACTTTTTAGATCGATGCTCCGACTTGAAATGTCCGTACGTCCACTACGTGTTGGACGACGAGAGGGCGAACGAGGAGAGCGTGCTCTTTCAGCGCAGAGATCGGCTGCGGCTCAAAGATGCGTCTGTTGCGCCTGACGAAGAAGAAGGAGAGGGAGCGGTGGAGAAGAGCAAAAGGGAGGGACTTTCGAGTGTAGGACCACTCAGACCGATATCCGCGATACAGGCAGATTTGAGAGGATTTTCTTTGGAGAAAGTATGCGGCGGAGACTTCAGCGCGGTTTTGATAGATCCGCCATGGTCGATATCCATGGCCTTGCCGTTCCCTTCTCTGCGAGACGCGGAGATTGAAAATTTGGAAATCGATCGAGTCTTGGATCGATCGCGCGTGTGTTACGTTTTCTTGTGGGCGACGCAGAGAAAAACGCCGTTAGCGAGAGAGATTTTGCAAAAATGGGGGGCGATAGCGAGGATGCGCGTGAAAACGCATGATCTCGTTTGGGTGAAATTGAACCAATTGAACAGACTTGTCAGCGCCGGCCGAACAGGTTCACCACTTACTTTATTATAAATAAAAAAAACTCACTTTTACTTTTAAAAAGGTTACTACTTTAACCACGCGAAAGAGACGTGTGTGGTTGGGATATACTATCCCGTCGTCGTCGGTTATGAAGAAGAGAAAGAAGGAAAAGAAAAAAGAGAAAGAGACGGAAGCGAGAATACGAATACAATTGAAGACGATAGCAACGGTAAAATACACTTTCCGTTCAAAGACTCGGACGTGATATGCGCGAAAGTTCGAGAAGTTTCGAGAAAGCCAGATGAAATTTATGGTGTAATCGAACGCTTGGTCGGGCCAAATTCGAAGAAACTCGAACTTTTCGCTCGCAATTGGAACGTTTCGAGCGCGCGTAAATACAAAAACTGGGTCTGTATCGGTAACCAGATCCAAGAGACGGTGATAATGGATCGCGAAATCAGGAATAAATTTGACAAAGAATATCCAGAGTTTGCGAGCACGAGGAAAAATTAAGAGGGGCAGAATCACCGAGTTGATGAAGGATAAACGAGTGAATTTGCCACACACATACTCCAAATTAAAAATAATATCACGCCTCTGGCACGTACATCTCGCCAGCCTCTTCCGCTTCTAAAGCCGCTTTCTCGATCTTCTCTATCGCCATTCTCGTCCTCGATTCCTTTTTCGTATTCCCGCCGTCTGTTTTCAAAACCCCCGCGTTCCTAGCCGAATCAATCTCGCTCTCTAACAAAGAAACTCTCTGGTATAAGAGTATCATGGTCAACAAGCAGGAAATTAACGACACGGTGACGACAATCGCCCTCGGATCGCTAAACCATGATTTTTTCCCGCCGCTACTACTATTTCCGCTAAAATTCTTCCTCTTCTTCTTACCCGCCTGCGCCGCTAAAAGCGTCTCCTCGTCCTCGTACGAATCGTCTAATCCTTCGTTGTTACCAGCACCCGCCGGATTCAATTTCTTCGAGTACGCGTACGGCAAAACTTTTTGCATCTGTCTCGTCGCCATGCTCGTCCTTCGCTTATACTTCTCCGCGTCGTCGTCTCCGTCTTTACCGTTGTTGTTGTTGTTATTAATATTCGCGTTTTGATCGATAGAGCGAGACGTCGACGCGTTCTTATTGCTCTCATCTCGTTTATTCATAGTCATCGTCATCGACTGCGTCGACCCGTACCCCCCGTTCGCCTGAACCTCCTCCTCCCGAAACTCCTCAACCTCCAAATCTTCGATGTCTAACAAATCTTCCACCGATTTTACCAACATCCCCGATCCTTTGTGCCGGATGGCTTTGATCCCGAACTTCAACTGCAATCGATTGGCGACTTGAGACTTAAACTCTGCGAAAGATGTCGTCGAAGGGTCCACGCCTAAAGCGCGTTTTCTCCTCGTGCGTGGGTTTAACGACGAAGAAGACGAGTTTGAATTATTCCCCTCATCATCCGTCGATGGCTTTAAAGACACGAACACGACGCGTTTGTTCTCGCTGTTGTTGCTCATTATATCGTTACTTATTTTGAAGTTTATTTATCGTCAGGATTGCGGTAAAGACGACGACGACGAGACAAACAGTTCTCTCTCTCTCTCTCTCTGCGTAAAAGTTGTGCGTTCAACGCGCTCACATTTTGGACGTTTTCACTCTCCAACGCTTCCTCGTGCGTGAGTCTCGAATTTTTCAAAACCCTAAATAGGCAGATTTTCAAAAAAATCCAAAAGAAAAAAGGAGGCACAAAACACGCGCGCAACGCACGTGTTCTCACTCATCGGCGAGAAAGAAAGGTAAAACTTACCGCTCTCTCTCTCTCTCTCTCTCTCTTTGTGCGAGCGCGTTTCTCCGTGCGACGAAAAAAGGTGCGTGTTTCTTTTTCTTCTTTTCTCTCTGCTTTCCATTTTTTAAAAAACAACGCTCGTGAAACTCTCTCGGAAGAAATAAAGGAAGGAAGGCGGGAAAGAAAGCGTGCGAGTGCGTGCTCGTGTGTGTGTGTGAAAGAGAGAGAGAGATTGCCTCGCCCAGAGAGAGTGAGAGTGAGAGTGAGAGAACGCGGAATATCTTTTAAACCGCCTCGTCGCGACGACCGCGCGACCTGTTGTTGTTTGTCGCTTCGATCGATTTTTTTTCCTCTGACCTTTCTCTCCTCTCGGTTCTTCTCAAAATATCAGACGGGCAAACAAACGGACGGCGAGAGGAAGATGAGCGATGCGAACAACAACGAGGAGGACGACGACCCATTCGGGGAAGAAGACGCGATTCACAATAACGACGAGGACGATGCTGAAGAAGAAGAAGAAGAAGAAGAAGAAGGATTGCTGATGGCACAGGTCCCGAACGAAGACGAGGATGAAGAGGACGTCGGTGACGACTTTGACGACGACGATGAAAATGAAGACGGCGAAGACTTGATGGATAACATGGAACGCGATTACGAAGTCATGCCGCATTTGGATCAGTACGAACAAGCAGGGATGGTTGGAGAAGATGAGGAGGAAGAGTTTGACCCAGAGCAGGAGTTAGAGGCGAGGTTGGCTGCGGAAGAAGAGATGATGGAGAGAGATCAGGAATACGCGGGAGGCAGAGGAGGGATGACCGGAAGAGCATTGCCGAGAGCGTTGGACGACGACGACGACGATGAACAGCAGTGGAAGAGAATGAAAAGGAGGAGAGCGGCGGATGCAGCGCACGAAGGCGAGGATATGGAGGAAGATTTATTGGGCGACGACGAGGAGTTCGAAGTGAACATCGATAACTACGATTGCCCGTTGCGAGAGTGGATCACGAAAGAGAGAACCATCGTGGAAATTAAGCGACGGTTTTCGAGGTTTTTGAGACGTTTTAAACTCGGCGACGTCGAGGACAACAACAGGAACGATAACACAAACAGAGAGGATTTTTTATACAGGAGGAAAATGCGAGAAATGTGCGTGGAAAACAGACAATCGCTGAACGTCTCGTTCATCCATCTCTCGAAAAAGGATATGATAATAGCCACTTGGGTGGCGGACGCACCATCGCTCATGCTGCCAATATTAGACGAGGTGCTTAAAAAAGAAGTGCTGAGGTTATATCCTGCGTATGAAGGCATCCACCCGGAAGTTTTTGTGAGAATTTCCGACTTGCCGATTGTCGATCAAATTCGAGACATTCGTCAATCGCATTTGAATTGTATGATTAAAATTACCGGCGTTGTCACGAGGCGCTCGAGCGTCTTTCCACAGTTAAGGAACGTAACGTTTAGATGCGAACGTTGCAAATTTCTGCTCGGACCGATTCAACAAAACGCAGCCGATCCGGTGAAACCAGGGAATTGCCCGGAGTGTCAAGGAAAAGGACCGTGGACGGTGGACGTTGAGAAAACGGTGTACAGAAACTACCAAAAAATGACGTTGCAAGAATCGCCCGGGTCCGTTCCGGCTGGTCGATTGCCTCGCTCGAAGGAGATTATCGTATTAAATGATTTGATCGATTCGGCGAGACCAGGTGATGAGATTGACGTCACTGGGATTTACGTCAACTCGTTCGATGCGAGTCAAATCAAACAAAGAAACGGGTTCCCGGTGTTCAGCACGCACGTGGAAGCAAATCATATCTTGCGCAAAGGAGACGCGTTCGCTACGCATAACTTAACCGACGACGATAAGCACGCGATAAGGGAACTATCCAAGGACCCGAGGATTGTTCAACGCATCATCAACTCCATCGCGCCGTCCATTCATGGGCACGAAAACATTAAAACTGGCATCGCGATGGCTATCTTTGGCGGTCAAGAAAAGTTGGTTAAAGGCAAAACAAAGCTGAGAGGCGATATTAACGTGCTCTTGTTAGGCGACCCAGGAGTGGCAAAATCGCAGTTTCTGAAGTACGTGGAGAAAACGGCAAACAGGTGCGTGTATACGACAGGGAAAGGTGCATCCGCTGTTGGTTTGACGGCCGCGGTGCACAAAGATCCAGTAACAAGAGAGTGGGTTTTAGAAGGCGGCGCGCTAGTCTTAGCCGATCGAGGCGTGTGTTTGATCGATGAGTTTGATAAAATGAACGACCAAGATCGAGTGTCTATCCACGAAGCTATGGAACAACAATCGATTTCAATCTCAAAAGCTGGGATTGTGACCAGTTTACAGGCAAGGTGTTCGGTGATTTCCGCAGCAAACCCTATCGGCGGGAGATACGATTCCTCAAGAACCTTCAGCGATAACGTGGAACTTACGGATCCCATTTTGTCTCGTTTTGACGTGTTGTGCGTCGTGAAAGATGTCATCGATCCCATCACGGACAGGCGCTTGGCGGAGTTCGTGGTGAACAGTCACGTCAAGGCGCACCCGAAAAATAATGATGACGAAGACGGCGTCGCCGCTGGCTTCGGTAATAGTACTAATAATAACAACAACGATGAAGATGTCGCGGAGCCGCTCGATCAAGAAATGCTGAAAAAGTACATCTCCTACTCCAAGCGATTTGTTCAACCGAGACTGAAATTTGAAGACGGGCGAAAAATCGCGCGAGTGTACGCAGAACTCCGTAAAGAATCCGTAACAAGAGAAGGTATGCCCGTAGCCGTTCGTCACTTGGAAAGTACGATTCGTATGGCAGAAGCGAGAGCGCGCATGCGTTTGTCGGAAACCGTGAGTCCAGAGGATATAGACCACGCGATTTCCGTCATGTTGGATTCTTTCATCGGCACCCAAAAGCAATCGGTGCAAAAATCCTTGAGAAAGAAATTCGCCAGGTACGCGCACTTCCATCGCGATTTCGATTCGCTCTTGATGGAGATTTTACGTGGGATTGTTCGCGAGATGAATCGACTCGATCGAGAGAGAGAACCGATCAAGTGCCACTTGTTGGAACACCGAGCGAAAGAGTACGGGGTGACGGATTTGAACCCGTTTTATAGGTCGCAAACGTTCCTGGGCGAAGGATTCACGCACGATCCAGAATTGCACGCCATCATCCCTCCCACGCACTAATCGCACCATAGAAGAGAGGTTTAGATTCAATCTAAATGAAATAGTTAAAAAGTAATTCAATCAAAAATATAATATCGACTACATTTTGCATGTTCGTGTTTTTGATAGTACCGTCCGTAGAAAGCTCTCGTTTTCTTTTCTTGCTCTCTTTATTTTACCACGTCGATTGCGCGTCTTCAAAGGCTTCCTCTTCTTCGGGCACTTTTTCGCCGGTCATGACTTCTTTAATGGCACTCTTTGGTCGTCGCCACCATCGAATGACTTGCTGCACGAACGCGGCGAACATGACGACGAAAATCGTCAAAGTTAACTTTCGATTTCGGTTCATCCAATCGATTTGCGTCTTGAATCTTCCGTAAAATTTCGAACCAAACGCAGCAAGTTTCATAAACTTCTCCATCGTCTCTGGTTTTACGTTCTTGAGCGTCTGCGCGGCTTGTTCTGCCTGTTCGTCGCTCATGTTCACCCCAGCCGCTTTACTCATTTGCTTGATTTGCTCCGGGTTCACTTTCGACATCATCTCCGCCATGGCTTTCTGCATCTTCGGGTCACCCATTTTATCTTGCATTTTCTTCATCGCATCGGCGGTAGGCATACCGTCAGGCCCAATGCCACCTCCTTGCATATCTGCAGCCATAGACATCATCGCTTCCATCGTTTCTGGAGACATGTCTTTCATCATTTCCGCAGCTTGTTGCATCATGTCCGGTGACATGCCTCCCATACCTCCCATTTGAGGGAATGCAGCGGAAGTCGCCGCCTCAGTCCCACTCGACATTCGCTCCTCTCCGACATCCTCTACAGCACCATCTACCAATCCTTCTCCTTCTTCTTTCTCGAACGTATCAAACTCCGGGCACTTGATCTCTATCACCATCCCTAATTTCTCCATTTCCTCCTCGCACTTCTCCAACTCCCCTCGCACAATCTCATCCTCTGGCGACAGCTTCACCGCCCTCTTTAAATCTTTCCACGCCAGTTCTAAGTTTTTCAACTGAAAATACCCTTGTCCTCGTCTATAATACGCCTTCAAACTCGTATTTTCCATCTTCAAAACCTCCTCGCACCTCTCGATGGCTTCTTCGTGTCTCCCGACTTTATTCATGCACAACGCGCTGTTCAACAAGCATGATTTCTTCAACGTCTGCGCCTCCGGATCTCTGTACGCTTTCATGTTTTCTCTCACGCGTTCATACTTCTCGATGGCATCCGCGTATTTCCCTTCCCCGACGAGCGCGTTCCCGTCTTTTTTCAATTGATTCGAAGCTGCGTGTTTATACTTCTGCTCGTTTTGTGCCTGTTTCGTCGCGAATTCCATCTGTTGTTTCATCTGTTCCGGGGTCATATTCTTCATCTGCTCCGCGGCGCGCTTCATATCATCCGGCGTCATGTTCTTCATCGCCTCCATCGCGCCCGGCGGGAAATTCGGCATCCCCCCCGGGAAGCCGCCGCCTCCCCCACCGGGACCTCCCATCCCCATCTTGGACGCCATCTGTTGCATCTGCTGCATCTGTTGCGGCGTCATGTTTTCCATCATCTTCTGCGCCTGTTGCATCATCTCCGGGGTGAACATGTTTGGATTCATTTTCAACAAAATGTCTCTGATTTAGAGCTTCCACCACAAAGAAAGCGTATTTATTTCGCGAGCGAAAGGAGAGGTTTTACCTCTTCAAGGTTCAAGGTTGGGGAATAAAAAATGACGATCGAAAACTCTTCTTTTTTTATTCGACGACGCGTTTGACGTTTGAGGGGTGAGAATTTTGAACATTTTTGGTTGGGGGGTCGCGAAAAGACAAAAATTCGGATGAAAGAAACACATCGGCCGCGCGTCGCTTTTTATTCTCCTCGTCGCGCCAAAGCGAAACAAAGCACAGGTAATAATAACTACGTATGTAATAATTTTAATAATTATAATGAATACATATAAAAGTTACAACTGACTGGCGATCGTCGTCTTCGAGCGGCTCTCCTTCTCCTCGGAGGACGAAGGTTTGATGAATTCGCCGTCGTGGGTCGCGGATCTCTTGCTCTTCATCTTGGCGCCGGTGAAGGCCGCCGCGGGACGAGAAGGAAAGGCGTCCCCGCCCCTTTGCGCTCGTTCTTCTACGTCTCCGTCTTCTTCGCACCGCGCGAACAGCGCCGCCGGAGATTTTCGAGGCGTTTTCGGTTCATCTTCTTCTTCCGCTACTTCTTCTTCTCTTTCGTCCTCTTTGTGTTCACCATTTCCTTTTCCATCGACGATGTTTCCTTCCATCGAGCCGCCGTTCGACTCGCTCAACCGTTTGTTCTTCTTGTTCTTCATCTTTATTTGTTGCTCTTTGAACTTGTTCATCTTTTGTTGCTGCGCTTCGGAGAGCTGAGAAAAGCCAGATACTTCCGATTCGAGGTCTTCTTCATCGGTCTCGTCGTCGTCGTCGTCGAGGTCTTCGTCGTCGAGCTCGTCGTCGAGCTTGGTGAGTTGTTCGAGCGTCGTGCTCGGTTTCTTATTCTCTCTGGCTTCAGCCGCCGCAGTAGTTGCAGTCGTCGACGAAGTCGTGCCCGAAATCAAAGCTCTTTTGTTACCAATCCTGATTTTCAAGCCAGCGAGACCTTTATCGTCCGGACGATCGTATTCTTTCCCATCTGGTTTTGGCGCTGGTGTCTTTATCGTCAAGCCAGTCAAACTGTGTGGACGAAAGGCGAGGATGTTCTCGTGAGACTCTCTTCGTTGATGGCCGATACCACCGGTGCTGTTACTCTTCAGTTTCCCTTCTCTCGAGACGTCGCTGTCGTTATCAATATCGAGACCATCGGTACCACTCTTGCCTGGAATGTACGGATCTTCAGCTTCGTCGTATCGTGACGAAGCTATGGACGTTAGCGATCCACTCTCTTTTGAGCGAAAAGGCATTCCTCCGAAATCGAAGAACGAGTTTGTCTCCGGCTCCTCTTGCGCGTTAACTGCCGCTTCCAACTGCTCGTCTTGCAAATACTGCGAAAACTTTGAGCGCTTCACTTCGAGCGCGTTATCGCCTTTACCTAAACTCCACGCGCCCGGAGTCGACATCGTTTGTAACAATTCTAAAATGTGCGTGAACTCGGGGCGATCGCAAGACTCTCGCGACCAACAATCTGATAGCAATTGCTCCATCTCTGGTTCTACCCAACTCGGAATTTTCGGGCGGTGATGCAAGAAGGCGACTTTTCCGACTATTTGCACTGGATCGTTCAACTCGTGCCACGGAAAATTCAACGTGATGAGCTCCCACAAAATGATACCAAAGGAGTACACGTCGGAGAGTTCGTCCACGTTATCGTTTCTCAACGCTTCCGGGGACATCCACTCGGGAGTACCTCCAGCCGTTTCCAACTCTGGGTTGGATATTTGCAAATACGCTCTGTATTTTATGCGACTCATGCCGAAATCGGAAATTTTCAAGTTCCATTTTGAGTCGACCAACAAGTTCGCCGGTTTCAAATCATGATGAACAATTGGAGGCGATCGAGAGTGGAGGTAAGACATTCCTCGAGCGCAATCCGTGGCCATTTGTAAACGCAAGCGACCGTTATCGGCGACGGTTTCGCGGACAGCATTATCGTAGTCGTGCAAAATGGAGTGTAAATTGCCTCTCTTCATGAGTTCAGTGACGATGCACATGGAAGGCGCGTCGACGACGGCGCCTAAAAACAAGACAATGTTCGGGTGTCGCAAATCCCGCATCAATCGGATTTCAGCCGCGAATTCTTTAACCGTAGCGTGCGTGGAGACGTCGTGCGTCTTTTTTACAGCAACATTTGTGCCGTGCCATTTGGCTTTGTACACTTTACCGAACGATCCGGTGCCAATTTTTCTGCCAAAGATCAAATCGTTTATTGATATCGACCACGACCCCGCGGCTTTAATCAACGCGCGTGAGGAGCGCCGTTCAAGCTGTTCGGCCCAAGCCGATGCGGATATATTGTTTTGAAACATGTGCGATTTCTTCTTCTTCTTTCCATTCGTTGGCGTGGCGTCGTATTTTTTCACCTCTTCCAGCGCGTCGTTCCGAAACGTGACAGATTTTTTCGATCCTCCAGTTGTTCCAGGGCTGTTTACATTTTGCAAATTTCTATTGTGCGGTGGTGGCGTGCTCATCCCGTTCTCATCTTCTTTTTGTCGCTGCGCCGCGACTTTATTCGCTTCATCCAAAATTTGCTGTTGTGCGGTCGAGAACGCTGAATGAATTGCCGTACGCTTCATCGAACTTTGCTTTGGTCGCGCGTTGGGATCAAACGGTGGCTTTGCCGCTGAATACTTTGCAGCACCGCTTGGACTCGAAACCAATGGCGGCTTCTTCGAACTACTCGCCGGGGAACTCATTGTTTTCGTCAAATCGCTTCTCGGAGAAGACGTAAACGCGCCGTTTTTCTGTTTGTTTGCTGCTCTCGCGCTTCGCGGAGTACTTCCCGGAGACCTTTGATTTGGCGCCGGCGAAAGACTTCGGTTTCTAAATGGCATTGATCCGGAGCCACTTCGGTTTAATCCTCGCGAAGGTGATTCATTTCTGTCATCGCGACTACGTGTGCGACCGTCCTCTTCACTCGGAGGAATACCGTTGAGCGGATCGAGCGAAAGAGAATCCTCGGAATCGTTGTGCTTAATCATTGACGCGTGCGTCTTCAACCCGCCACTATTCATACCACTACTGCTACTTTGCGCTCCGCCGTGCATTCTGTTTCCGTCATTCTCGACGTACTCGCTGCCTTCGTCAAGACCATCGTCGTAGTACTCCCCTGATTCTGACTCGCTCTCTTCTGACTCTTCATCTGTTGTAATCAAAGGTGACCCTACCGTCGGGCTGAGCTGATGCTGTTGATGTCGATCGCCATCCGTTCGCGCGAAATAGTCTCTGCTCTCTCTTTTATTTCTCCCCAGTCTTTTACTTTCCTTGCTGCCGTAGGGATAATCCTCGCCTGAAACTCTCGGCGATGGTGGTTGAATAGTATACCCAGCCGTTTCCTCGCTGTTTCCATTTGTAATTGCATTTCTTTGATTCGAAGTGCCACCACCTTTCTCCCGCCGTTTTCGCTTTTCGTCGTCTCTCATTACTTGGTTTCGTTGCTCTTTTTCTGCTCGTTCTCGGTGCATGGACGCCGTCGTATTCAACACCTCCAACCACGATACTTTATCTTTCACCGTTTCACATCTTACGATTTTATGCGAATATCCTTCTGGTCGACAACACGCACCTGTCAAAGCCTCGATTAGACTTTGCGGCGTAGAAGTGGACGAACTTCCGTGCCTGCTCGATTTTTTCGGGTACAACAACAAATCGATCGAGATCGCCGTTTCACCGAACTCAAACGCGTCTCGCGCCGCTAAAACAATCCCATAGCCGTACATTCGAGAAAAGCCTTTCCCCCAAAACAGATGGTTATCGTATAGCACGAAATGTCGCAACTTCCACGACGCGTCGTTTCTACCCGACGAACCGAACCCTCGCATCAAATTAGTAAACCAATTTCCTCGAACCTCCGTGTGTTTCTCCAACGTGCCCTCTTTCGACGGCACCGTCGGTAACCAAATCATAAACTTGGGCATTTGCGTAGGAATTTGCATTTCGGACAGCGAAGATCCTTCCGCGGTCGTCGACGTCGGCGTGCTCGGTGTTTTCTTTTGATTGTCGTTCGCGTCCTCTCCGTCTCCGTTATTCAACCCGCCGCTTCCCAAGCTACTCTCGTTCGAACTCGTGTTCGTATCCGACATACGATCCGACGATTCTCTGCTCTTCACGACCACGTTTCCTTCCTCGTCCAATCCCATCATCCCGTCTTCTTCCTCTTCCTCCTCCTTCTTCTCTTTCGCGCCTCCTCGATCCGACAATAACAAACTTTCCAACTTTTCCTTTAACTGCTCCTTTTTCGATTCGCTATTCGCCGCTTCCAAACGAAGCCGCAGTCTCAACAACCTCTCCGCGTTCGCTTCGTCGTATTCGTCCGAACCGGGAGATGAATCGCACGACCCGTTGTTGTGGTGCGCGTCGTCGTCGCTCGTCGTCGTCGTCGTCGTCAAAGTCGTCGCCGCTTCTCTCTCTCCTCCTCCTCCTCCTCCTCCTCCTCCTCCTCCTCCGCTCGTCGTCGTCAAAACGAGCTCGTTCAACCTTTCGATCGAACTCAGCCTGAGCTTTTGCAAGTCCGAGAGCGGTTCGTTCATGCGAGCGAGCAGTTCTTCTCTCTTCTTCTGTTTCTCCTCCTCCTCCTCCTCGGAGGTGGCGTCGTCGCTTTTGCCGTCGTCGTCGTCAAAGTCGTCGTTAACGACGACGACGTTTGATGTCTTCGTCGTCTTCGTCATGGTTTTTGATCTCGAGAGATATTTTTTTTTCCCGAAAAGGCAAAAGAGATTACCAAAGCTCTCTCTCTCTCTCTCGGAAGAGAGGGAAGAAGAAGAGAGAGAGAGAGAGAGAAAGAGAGAGTAGATTTTGTGCGCACCGCGTCGCGCGCTATGTATATCTACCTAATCTCTCCCTTTCCGCGTGTGATTGCGCGCGTCTTTCTCTTTTTGTTGTTACGATTTTTGTTAGTTTTTCTTCTTTTTGCGCGACCTTTGAGAAAGAGAGAAACAGTTAAAAAGTAAAAAGTGACTTATACTACTAAGCGCGCGACGACGCGCCGCCGCAGCCGCTTCCGTCGTTAAAAGCTAAAAGCTAAAGCTATAAAAACTGTGTGTGCGTGTGTGTGCGCGCGCGTGTGTGTGTTTTTACGCGAGCATTTTTCTAATCATCACCATCATCATCACTATCAATTCTTCTCACGACCAAACGGTAATAGCCCAGCGTCTTCGATATGAGGGCATGACGCCGTGTAAGATCCTTCGAGAGTCGAAAACGACCAACCGGCCCGGGAGCGGTTCCACGTCGACGTATTTTTGTGGCGATGGTAGTGATCGTAGAGTCGCTGCCGCAGCCGCCGCAGCCGCGGCGGCTACTGGCGCTCTGTTTTCTTCTTCTCGGTCGTCGAGAAACACGCGCAAGCACCCTTCGGCTTCGCTCGCGTATCCGACGTTGAAATATAAAATGGCGGTTAAGTTTCGTTCGGAGATGCGAGAGCCTTCTGGACCGTCTGAGTTGTTGTGATCGTAATCTACGTGCGGGTCGTATCGAGCGCCTCGTTTGTCGTATTTCGCGAGCTGCGCAAATTTGTCGAGCGCGGTATTTTCGGCGCGGGCGCGAGCGGCGAGCGCGCAGGTCGGAGGAGGAAAGGAAGAAGCGCTCGCCGCCTCGCACAGCTTTCGCGGCAACGACCACAGAAAAGTTCCCGCTAAATTCAACGGTGACGCCGTGGGATTTTCGATGTCAATTTTAATGCTCGCTAAATCGTCGTCTCTTCCGTCCTGGTCGACCGGGAACAGTTTATCCGCCAAAGACTCCGCGTGCTCGTACATTTGACGAACAGCCTGTTCCGGAACGACGCCGTCGAGGACGACGAAACCGTACGTCTCGAGCTGTTTGACGTCTTCGGACGAGAACAACCCACGAGTAGATGACGAAGAAGAAGAAGAAGAACGGGACGAAGAAGAAACATCGCCGCTACCCCTACCGTTTTCCACCTTCTCTTCGTTCGTCGTCGACGAAGACGAAGACGAAGACGAAGACACCGAAAACGTCTCCTCGAAGTACTTCTCGGCGTCTCTGAACACCTTCTTCCTCGCGCCGATCGCCAGCGGCTTGTACACGACCGCGACTAATCTGTTCTCCTCCTCTTTGACGTTGTTCTTCGTTCGCCGCTCCGTCGATACCGCTCTCAGGCTCGAAATCGCATCTTCTTTCAACCGTTTCGTCGACTTCAACTCCACTCGCGTCCAGCAAAGTCGCCGACGCGCTTCTTCTTCTTCTTCTCCCTCTTTCTCGGAAGAACAGAAGCGCAGAGGCGAGGAGAGCAGCACCGCGAACGTGCCCGGCGCGTCGTCGTCCAACGAATCTATTATCGTCGTCGTCGACGAGAAGAAGGCGCCTTCGTCGTCCGAGAGCGCGAGGCAAACGAACCGGATTTCGTCGTCTTTGTCGTCGTCGTTCTGCCGCAGCTGCTCGCGAAGAAGAAGAAGAAGTTCTTCGCGCGTCGCTCTTTCCCCCCGGTCGTCTTTGTCGTCCCTTTTCGCGCTCCGCTCTTCTCTCGCGGAGGAGGAAGAAGAAGAAGAAGAAGAAGAAGAAACGCGTCGGCGGAGTCGACATCCATCGGATGGTCGATGACGAGAAGAGAGACGAAGACGAAGACGACTTTGACGACGACGTCCGCGTAATAAAAACGCCGAAGCCGCCATCGAAGACGACGAAGACGACGACGACGACGACGACGACGCGGAGCGAGCAGGAAAAGACATGCCGCGTCGCTCTCTCTCTCTTGGGGAAGTTGTTGTGCGTATTTTGTGCGCATTTTCCCCAAACGAACAACTCTCAAACACCCAACAGAAGAAACCCACAAACTCAGAGAGCATCATCGTTCGTCTCGCGGGGGGAGAAGGAGAAGAAGAAGAAGAGAAAGGACCACACCCGCCTCTGCGTGCGTTTTTTGCGCTTCGCTCGGAAAACAAAGCGAGAGAGAGAGAAGAAGAAGAAGAAGAAGAAGAAGAAGAGAGATGCGAGTAAAAACGCTCGCGCCGAACCACCACTGCTTGGACGCGGACGGAGACGATCAACGCTTGGTCCAGAAAATCGCCAAGTCCTTGCCGTGGTACGGACCCAGGTTCTCTCCGCACGACGTGCCGAACTTTTACGACGTTTCGGGAATCACGGAGAACCCGGAGGCGTTTAAAACGGTGATTGAGGTTTTCGTGGAGAGATACGAGAGTCAGGAGGTGAAACCGACGAAGATCGCCGGGTTCGACGCGCGGGGGTTTTTGTTTGGACCGACGATCGCGATGCGGTTGGGTGAGTGTTCAATAATAATAGTTGTTGTTGCGTGTGTTTTTTGTACGGCCTCTCGCTCGCTCGCGGCGCGCGCGCGTTCGGGAATGTTTATTTGTTTTGTTTTGCTCGCTCGCTCGCTCGTTTTCGTCGGTCGTCGACGGAAGATGTAATAACAACTCATGTCTGACGTGCTTTTCTACTCTCTCTCTCTCTCTCTCTCTCACACACTCAGGGATACCGTTCGTTATGATTCGCAAAGCGGGAAAACTCCCGGGCGTTCTCGTCTCCTCGGGCGAATACGTCACGGAATACTCCACGGACGAAACCGTCATGCGGTTCGGCGCCATCGACGAAACCGATCGAGTCGTGTTGATTGACGATCTGATCGCCACCGGAGGGACCGCGTTAGCTGGGTTCGAGTTGTGTCATCAGTTAGGGGCGAAGGTGCACGAGTTTGCGGCTATGATTGAGCTTCCGTTTTTACACGGCGTGAAGAAGATTCACGAGTATAAAGACGGCTTGTTTAAAGACGTGCCGTGTTTTACCGTGGTGGATTGCTTAGCCATCGGCGACGATATGGGGAGAGATCCGATCGGGAAGGACGTGCCGAGAGTCGTCAAAGCCGAGGAGGTTGGGATGTTCGAGTTGGATAAAGAGAGCGGGAAAGTGAGAAGGAAGTGAAAAGCGAGAGAACGCGTCTCGCCTTTTGTTAGCCTTTTTTTTGCGCGTGTTTTAGTAGATATCGTCGGTTCATTATTGTCACTTAATATTATTTTTATTATCCTTTTTAGTGCTGCTGAGAGTGCGCGCGTACGTGCGCGTGCGTGATAGCAGTAGTAACGAAATCAGAACGATCTTATTTTAAAAGTTCATGAGAATTCGTTCTCGCGGCACGCCTTCGTTTTCTAACATCTCGATCGTTTGTTCCGTCATTTCTTTTTGCCCGCACAACACCGCGATTGCTTTCTTCGGGTCTTTCAGCTTCAACTCCCCAGAATCCACCATTCTTTTAAAATAATCTTGCGCGTACCCTTTCCCGTCCGCGCTGTACGCGTGGATAACTTTCGCTCGACCTCCCATCGTCGTCTTCAACTCCTCCGCGAACGCGGTGTGCGCGGCGTCTCTCGTGCCGTAAAAAAGAAACGTCTCCGCGCCGTTGTTATCGAACCCTTCCTCCTCTAAGAAACTTTTAACCGGGCTAATCCCACTCCCAGCGGCAAAACAAAGCACCTCCCCGATGTCCCCTTCCTCCGGCACGCGAAATCCTTTCCCCATCGGTTCCGAGACGAGCACCTGCTTCTCTTCCTCCCCGCCGTCGCCGACGGTCAAATCGCACACCTTCTGCGCCGTCGACGCCACCGTCTCCCCGGTCTCCTCATCCGTGTACCCTTCCTTCGGACGTTTCACCAAAAACTCAAACATCTTCCTCTCCCTCGCGTTCGCCGGTCCGTTCGCGATCGCTATAAACGCCGGTTTATCCTTCTCCGCCAGTTTCATCTGCACGAACTGTCCCGCCGCGGTGAACTTTTTCGTAAAATTTTCATCCACGTCCACGCAAATTTTGTACAGATCTCCTCGTTCCGTCGCGTTCGTTTTCACTCTGACGGTGCACTTTTGAAACTCGACGTCGTCGCCCCACGCGCACTGAATTATTCTTCCGTCTCTTCTTCTTTGAGGTGCGGTTTTGTGAATCTTCAGGAGGAAGTTTTGTCTGTCGCCGTGGTCGCGAAGAGAAGCGGACGACGACGAAAGATATCTCATCGAGAAGCAAAAACTCCGACGACAACTGGTGGTCGCGCTGCACCGCTTTTGGACCGCCGCCGTGGACGAGGCGAAGGAGAGACGCATTTTGATTGATGATGCTTTTGTGTGCGTGCGAGAAGAGAGAGATTCGTTTGTCGCGATGTGTGTGTATATCGAACGCAAAACGCGCACTTCTGATTTTGTTTTGACGAAATTGGAAAAAAAAGTTTCTACATTTTACGCGTAATAATGTTGTTAAAGCAGATTTAATATCGAGATAGCGTCGTTGCGAAGAGCTGCTGCTGCTGACGCTGACGCTGCTGCGCGGACTCTTTTTCTCTCTGTTCTCTTTTTTCTCTCTCTCTCTGTTTCGCGGAGGACAAACACGCGACAACGCGTCGTCATGAGATTTCCATTTTTCGAACCGATTCTGTTGCAACGAACCAAGCGCGAAGAAGAAGAAGAAACAGAAGAAGAAGATTCGATTGAGTGCGCTTTAAACGCGGAAATCAACGGGAAATTTCTCGCTCTTAACGACGATGATACGAACGGTGGAACAACGGCGAGGAGGAAACTTCTCCCGGACGTGGCCAGAGTCGTCGCTTTGGATAACTTGTGGAAGAAGAAGAAGAAGAGAGACGAAGAAGAAGAAGAAGAAG
>Ga0255765_1001810_pt1 | contig 25665 bp, 19 predicted proteins | sample 041ome_8_FD_179965 | JGI IMG/M metagenome (GOLD analysis project Ga0255765, IMG submission 179965) | Coastal salt marsh microbial communities from the Groves Creek Marsh, Skidaway Island, Georgia - 041407BS metaG (version 2) | ecosystem: Environmental > Aquatic > Marine > Intertidal zone > Salt...
CTGTTTTCTTGTCGCGACCACGAGAAGAAGAAGAAGAAGAAGAAGGTCTTCTTCCGGTATCTTCCACTTTCACCGCGAGACAAAGAAAACGGTGAGATCCTCCTCCCGAAACGAACGTCATCGAACGCGTCGTCGTCGTCGTCTTCGCAGAGAAGCAGTACAAGCAGCTTTTGCGCGTTAAAAAAATGACGTCTCTTTTTCCCAAAAATCTTCAATTAAAACGCACACGAACAACACATGGGTTTCTTCGGGTTCGGAAACAAATCTACTCCAACTGCGACCAAGCCGCCGCCGGCGACGACGACGACGACGACGATTCAGACGACTTCATCTTCGGGGGGGTGTCCGTGGAGAGATTGCTCGTGCGGGAGCGGGTGCAAGTGCGGGAGCGGGTGCAAGTGCGGGAAAATCAGAAAGTAGGAGAGAAGAGCGCGAAGAAGGTCTGTCGGTGTGTCGTCGTCGTTGGTGTTCGCCAGAGAGTCGTCGTTTCTTTTTATCATCTATCAAACGACGACGACCAATTTTCCAAGACGATGACGCCGATGGTGACGACCCCGAAAGGTAGTTTAACGCGGCGCCAGCGCGCGCGTCGCGTCATGCGCAGGGTTTGGCAGAAGATGTCCTTGCCCGTGTTCTTCGTCTTGTTTCTCTTTGGATTCCTCTATTACACGACGAGCACGATCGTGTTGTATGGCAGATTCGAGACGAGCGTGGACGGGACCATTCACCGGTCGATTTTGTTCGTCACCACGTCGTTAGCGCTGTGTTTATACGTAGCTTCGGTGATGTGCGAGGCTGGGAAAGTCCCGGACGGTTGGCAACCGGACATGGAAGATGCGAATAACTTTTGGGAGGTGAAGCGGAAAGGGAAAGGCTTGAAACGTTTTTGCCAAAAGTGCAACGCCTATAAGCCGCCGAGAGCGCATCACTGCAGAGTGTGCCAAAAATGCGTGCTGAGGATGGATCATCACTGCGTGTGGATTAATAATTGCGTCGGGCATAAAAATTATAAAGCGTTTTTCTTGTTTTTATTTTACGCGGTGTTGGCGGTTGGGCACTCGGCGATGATTTTGAGTTGGAACATGGTGGCGAGCGAAAGCGGTAGTGGTAAGAAGAAACTAGCGGCGAGTAATACGGCTGCTGCTGCTGCGGCGGCGACGACGACAGGGAGTAATAGTGATAGTAATGCGTGGGATTGGGACGCAATATGTGAAGTGACGGCGTTAATGGTTTCGTTTCCCTTATTGTTAGCGATCGGTTTGTTGTTTGCGTGGCACGTGTGGTTAACGTCGAAGAATTGCACGACGATTGAACACTACGAAGGCGTGCGTTCAAAACTGACGTTGACGCACCCAATTGGAGAGAATGGCGAAAGGACGACGACGACGATTAGTAGCGAAGGCGGCGATGGGAGCAATAAAGCAACTGGAACCAACGCGACCACCACGATTAAGAAAATAGAACATCCGTACAGTCTTGGATTGAGCGGAAATTTAAGAGAAGTTTTAGGCGCGAAGATGCGATACTGGCTTTTTCCAGGATGCAGCATCGACGGCGATGGGCTGAGTTTTGCAAACGCGTACGAGAATTCGGACAAGTGGAAACGCAAAGTCAATCAAGAGTTAGAGTTGTAAGTATTCATCACAGTTATTATTATCATTTATTGCTTCGCTCGCGCCGTGTTAGAGTGTTTCTCTCTGATGTCTTTTTAAAAATCTATTATTATTATTTCTAATTCTTCCATTTATTTAACGCGAACAATCACATCCGGAATATCTTTATCCTCATCCTTCTCGTCCACGGCTTGGACGGTTAACACGACGTATTCCTCTTCGCCATTCTTCCTCTTGATTGGTTCGAACGCTTCTTTACTAAGGCTAGCGCTACTATTCAACGTATCTCGAATCGCATCCACCACGGACATTTTCTCTCGCATAGCGCGTTTCTCTTTACTCATAAATTCCATGTACACGAGCGCAGCGCCGACGCCAACGGACGCTGGTTCCAAACCAACCTGTTCGCGGAAGGTTTGTAAGAAATCTCCGAGCGTGTTCTTTCCAGGAAGAAAACAGTCGATGTCGATAACAGACCAGATTGTCCATTGCAAATCCGGAAGATTTCGACTTCGATTCGTGGTTGTTTCTACAAACGCCGATGGACACTCGGAAGCGACAAAATCGTTCGTGACGACGTTGAAGAAAGAGTTTTGACTGCGACGCTCTTTTTCTTCATTCAACAAAATCTTCTTGATTTCTCTCGAAGCGATTTTTGCCGCCACGAATCCGGCGACTGGATTTTTCCGAGGCAGATCGAACAAAACGTCTCGATGCGTTTCGTACGTATACTTTGGAACGTCAATACGATACGTTCTCGCGCGAAGTAACGCGCACGTTTCCACGAATATCGCATGGTCCCATCGCGCTTTACCGTTTAAGCTTTCGAATCTTCGTAGACTATAATCCCACGTCGGCCTATCGTTGTGATAATTCAACTTGTACAAAGTTTGGGCGGCTAAGAGAAACTCGGTGTGCACTCGTTTCATTTCGGTCTTAAAGTTACTCACCGGTTCTGGAAACCTCTTTCCTTTCTCGTCGCCCCAAAACTTCCCGTCGTCTTTATCTCTCGGAAAACTCTCGCGAATGGCGTCTATTTTCGTCTGAAAGAGCTCGACGAATAATCGATTCGCGCGATTCGCCGAATCAGCCTCCACGAAACCTTCATCGTAAACTCTTTCACCTCCTTCTTCCTCTGCTCTTCTCAACTCCTCCTCGTAATGATCCTTTGCTTCCTTCACGAAAACCCTCTCAAATACGTGCCTTGACCACTCCACGCAGTGCGAAAACTGAAACGGGAAATTCTCCAACACGCACGACGGCGCCTTCTCTTTCTTCTTTAAACTACTCTCATCTAAATCTCTCGGCAAACACTCGTAACTCGTCGTGTTTTGTGTCGAATCTACCACAAAAACCGATCCTCGATCGTCTTCGATGCCGACGTCTACTAAAACGACTTTAAACTTCTTGCACAACCGATCGATTTTCGCCCGCGACTCGAACGACTCCAGCGCCGAAGCGACGACGACGCGTACTCGAGACTCGTTTTCATCGCCATCATCGATACTCCTACCATGACTTTTACGCGCTACAATCGCGCTCCAAACCTCGCTCTTCTCAAAATCCGCGTCTAAAACGTCCTCTTCCGTGATGAATTCGCTTTTTTCGTCTCCATTCTCCTCGTGGAACATTCTTCTCAAACATCTCGCCACCAACGCATCCCCTAGCACGTGCACTCTCTCTTTCACACCCTCACCCGCAAACTGCTTCTCTTCCTCTTTCTCCTCGCAAAACCTTCCCACGAAACCATCCGCCTGCGCGTTATACTCGTCGAATTTCGATCGAATTACGCTCCTCTTTCTCTCCTCCTCGTCGTCCATATTTACGTCCTCCTCCGTTTCTTTGTCTTCTTCTTCTTCTTTTCTCCGTCGTTTCGTCGCTCTTTCGTTGTCCGCAAAATCATCATCATCTTCATCGGAAGAAGAAAAGGAGGAGGATAAGAGCAAACCAAACGCTCTCAGCTCGTCTTCGTGCGTGCACGGTTGCGCTCTCTTATCCGCTAAAACGACGACTTCGAGATCGATTTTTGAGGAAGAATCATCGGCCCCGTTGTTCTTCTCCTCGTCTGGCATCGTCATCATCTTTGCGAGTGCAAATCCCCTACTTTTGCGCCCCAAGAATGGCGCGATTTCCTCCACTGTTGCGAAGCGAGAAAACATCGAGATATTCATCGACAAAATGGTCGTCTCCACGCGCTCTTTTAGCGGGAAAACCAAAACACGAGGGGGAGAACCTCTCTTAACCTTTTCTCAGTGCGTGTTCCTGATTTCATTGGTGAACGTACTCGGGAAACTCGCGGACGTTTTAATCTTAATCCTCGGCCAAATGCCCACGGTGTTGCTTCTCTTAAACGCGAACGACGTGAACTTAACCATCGCCTCGGCGGCCAACATGCCGTTCTACTCGTTCATTCTCATCGGAGTGGTGCGAAGAGTCATCGAGGATTGTTTATACTTCTTCAGCGGGAGATGGTACGGGAAAGATATCGTCGCGCATCTCACCAAAGAGAACAGACGGAGTAAGTGGTTGAAAGTGAGCAAAGCGAAAGTGCGCGAAAGCGAACGCTTGATGCGCCAATACGGAGTCGCCATTTTACTCGTCTTACCGGGAGCGTTGACGTGCTTCGCGTACGGAATGGCAAAAAGAGGCAGTCGGAGGCGAACGTTTTTGTTTTTAGATTCTTTAGGCGCGGCTCTGCGGGTGGTTTTGTTTCGAGTGGCGGGGAAAGGCGCGAAGAAGGCGCTCGGGTTGAGCGCGGTGCGATACCTCGCGGCGGTAGGGATGAAATATAAAGAGCTCGCGATGACAGTTGGCGGGACAGTTTTGGCAGTCATAGGGGCTGGAGTGTATTACTACTTTTACTATTAGAGGTTGATTTCTATATATACACATTATCTAATGCGTGAACTCGTCCGAGGAGGACGATTGCGAAACTTGGTCGTCGTCGTCCTCGGTTTTGTCGCTATCGCTATCACTACTACCGCTTCTAAACTCGCTCTGGAAATCGTGGCTGCTGTGACTCTTTTTCACGGCGTGCTTCGCACCACCTCGTCGTCCTCGGTTCCCGTGCGCGTTATTTGTCGTCGTCGCACCATTCGAAGAAGAGGAGGAAGAATACGAATCTCCGCCGGCGCCTCCCGCGTGGTGACTCAAATGCACGTCGTCCCCGTGTTCTTCCTGACAATTCAAACAAGCTCGCGCGCTTTCGTGACATTCAATGATACACGGATCCGCAAAGTGCAAAACACCGCTTTCTACTAACGATTTTACCGCTAACCACTCGTCGCCGTCTCTCTCCTCGTTCGCCGGTTCATCCACGGCGTTGTAGTAATGGTACTGCACGCCGTGGTGTCTTGAGACTTGAAAGCCGTACAAATCCACCGAAGCACACTTGTGCGCGGCGATTAATGCTCCAAATAAACCACTGGTGACTAAAAACGAAAACGACTTATCCACCCACCCGTGTAACTGCGGATGCACGCCGTATAAATTCAATCCCGGATACTTGGCGCGTTTCTTGAACATCTTCACCAAGGACATTTCGTTGCGCATGTGTTGCACGACGCACTCGGAATCGTACTCTCGAAACCCGTAATTTCTGGAATTGGTAATTCTATGCGTCGTTTTTGCCCCAACATTCTTTTCGAACCCTTTCGTCGTCGCCGAGTTGAATCGAAAGACCACGTCGTGCGAATCGATATCGGCGCCGTGCGAGTGTTTCAACAAAATACCGCTAGACCCGACAATCGCGCACGTTTCGAAAACCACCGATCCTAACGGATCTTCCTCCGGCAACTTATCCCTGCTCGGTCTCGTCAACTTCCCGATTTCCGTGACCATCGCCTTCTCCGTCCCCGGGTGCGCGGGTTGTCCAGGATTCCTCCTCACCATCAGCGGCATGTTATTCTTCGTGTTCGCTTTCGCCAACAAACTCGCGCCTTCAAATCCTTTCTTGAACCCTTTCATCACCCTCGGATGGTCCACGAAATCTCTCAACTTCTCGCACCTCTCGCCTTCGTAAATCGCCGGACATTGACACGTCGTCTCCGTCAAACACGCGCCTCTGTTCGAACAATACTCGCACGTCTTGTGTCCTTTCACCACGGGCACGCCGCCTTTCCACGTCGTCCCCTCCATGTGGTCCTCGTCGTCGTCGTCGTCTTTGCTCATCTCTTCCGCTATCGCTTTATCTAAGTTGAACTCTCCTCCTCCATCGTTTCTCGCGTTCTCGTCTGTATTCCCAACCACTCGTTCGTGCGTCTTCTTCGCCACTTGGTGTCCAAACTTCTCCGGCTTGTACACGTCCGTATTCGTCAAAGATTCGTCCTCTTCTTCGTCAAAGACTTTGTGCCAAACTTTCCCGAGCCCTTCTTGCGCGTCTCTCCACCACTCGTGCTGCAATCGATCGTTCTCCCTGTGGTTCTCTTCTCGCGTTTTAAACCTCAACCTTACGTTATTGTTGTTACTATTACTGTTCGCTCCTCCTCTCGAATACTCAGAAGAAGACGAGTAATGATGGTGTTTCCGCGCGCGATGTTCGATGTTCAACACCGACGGAAGGATGAACACGAAAAGCAATCCGGAAAGTAAACTCGCGCGTTTCAACGAAGAAGACTTCGACGACGACGCGAGAGAAACACCGGCGTGGTCTCTCTTCAAGTGGTATCGACTGTAGCGAGAGGGGTTGTCCCCGCGCAGCGACATTATTCGTAATATATATCTTTTCGTGTGGTTGATCAATGCGGATAAAACGTAGGAGTCTTACATCTACTAATAAGCGCTAATACACTAAGATTCTTTCTTAGATACACATGTTATGTCTCTCTCTCTTTCTCTCTCTCTCTTTCTTACGATGATAAAAGGTTGTTTAATACGGACGGCCTCTGTTGCCATTACCACCACCACCGGAGTTGCCGCCTCGACTGAGTCGGTTTATGATTTGAGATCCTCCTCCTCTTCCGCCGCCGTTGTTGTTCATGTTGTTGTTGTTTCGGGGGTGGTTGTCATCGTAGCCTCTCCCGCCTCGGTTTGCGCCGCTCCCGCCGCCCATTTGCATCGGCGCCATGGACATGTCGTGGGAGTATTTGCACTGGTTGCCTCGAGTACACCGACCCATTTGGAAGTTTCGGCAGGCTTCCGCGGCGCCGCCGCCGTCGTTTCTCATCCCGCGTTGTTGTTGTTGTTGTCCTCCTCTTCCTCTGTTTCCTCCTCCTCCTCCTCTTCCTCTCGGGCCTCCTCGGTTGTTGTCTTGGAACACGTCTCGTCTGCCGTCGATTAAATCTTCCACCATTCTTCGGGCCTTGCGTCTGCTGGCGGAGTCGTGAGAGCAAATGAGCAACGTTTTGTCTTGACCTTCCGCGACTGGTTTTTCGAAATCGGTGGTGAAAATAAACGTCCCGGTAGCTTCTTCGACTTTATGACAGTTTCCTTGTAACCGAGGCAAATCGATCGATCCAGGAACGTCGCAAATTTCGCAATCGTTCCGCGCGTTCGGATCGACCGAACACGTGCCGTTGTTTCGTCTTTGTTTCATCAACCAGTTGGTGTAATCCCAACACCTCGCTCTTTGTTCTTTGTTCCCGCTCATTATCGCGACTCGTCCGACGTATTCCATCACGCACCCGGACGCTTTCGCTAACTTTCTTCTCACTCGGCCAAACTTACCCAAAGCGTAGGAAAACTCCTCCTCGGTGAACGGAAACTGGTCGTACGCGAATCCATCTTTCAAACCGTCTCCAGGTTGCATCAGCGGTTGTTTCAACTCGGGGTCGTTCTTCTCGTAATCGACAAAGTACCCCTGAACCTTCGTTTCCACCGAACTCATCACTTTCAACTCCGCGCCGCGCCTGTTTTCGCGATCGCCGCAAATGATCAACTTCTCCGAGCTGTCCGGTTGGTCTTTTTCCGTGTGTCCGAAAAACATCAAGGTCCCGTATTCTTCCTCCACGCTCCTCAGCGTCTTCCCTTTCGCGCCAACTACAAACGCCATCGCCTCCGCTGGAACGTCCACCACGGAGACGTTTTCTCTCACCACGTCGTCGCCTAAATCGCAAAAAATCTTCCCTTCCGGTTGTCTCAAAACCCACGCGACGTATCTCCGCGCTTTCGCTCGGTTCGTTTCTGTTCCTCGAATAGTCACGATGGACGTTTCTGGATTTATCTCGGAATCTGCGATTTCGATTTTCGTTTGCGAGACTTTCTGCACTTTTCGTTTCGTCGCGCCTCGTTCTCCGATGAGAAATCCCGCCTCGTTTCGTCCGATTTCTAATTCATCTTTGATTTCATCTTCTTCTTCGTTTTTCGTAGCAGTAGTATTGTTAGTATTCTCCAAATCCTCCTCGCCTCCTACTAAAACTGGAATTTTTTGTGCGCCTTCTTCTGTTTGTGTTTGTGGTGGCGGCGGCGACCTCGTTCGCCGTTTCGGTTCTTCTTCTTCGTCTCGTTCGATCATCATTTCTTCTTCCATTTTTTATTCGCGTGTTTTTATTTTTTTTTTTATGTGGAGAGTTGTTCAAAAATTTGGATGAAAAAAAGAGACAAAAAGACAAAAGAGACAAATGACTTGAAAAAAAATCTACACAACTGTTCTTGTTGTTGTTAATGTTGTTTATATTAGAGAATAATAATGAGACGACGAAGAAAGAATCCACATCCGAAAAGAGCGGTGAACGCGAGGACGGTTTTGAAGTGTGATATATTGGAGGAGAGGGGAGGAGAAGAAGAAGAGAAAGAAGAGCAACCACCGGTGTTGTGTTTGAAGATTCCGGACGAGGATGAAGTCGTTTTTGAAATCTTCGAGCAAAAGGAGATGCGAAAAGAAATGACGACGACGACGACTAAAGGAGTGAAGAGAAAGAAAACCCAACAACACGAGTGCGATGTTTGCGAGAAGGTGTTTGGATATCCATCCCAATTGGCCGTACACATGCGTACGCACACGAACGAGAAACCGTACGAGTGTGATGATGATGATGTTTTTGTTGTTATTGATGATGATGATGATGATGATGATGATAATGAGATGGACGAACAGATACAAAAAGAAAAAACGAGTTTTATGAAGAAAGGAGTGAAGAGGAAGAGAACGCAACAACACGAGTGCGATGTTTGCGAGAAGGTGTTTGGAAGTCAGACCGATTTGGCCAGACATATGCGTACGCATACGAACGAGAAACCGTACGAGTGTGATGTGTGCAAGAAGCGTTTTACTCAAGCTGGTGGTTTGCAAACCCACATGCGTATTCACACAAACGAGAAACCGTACGAGTGTGATGTTTGCGAGATGAAGTTTCGTCATTCTAATGCTTTGAAAACCCACAAGCGTATTCACACGAACGAGAAACCGTACGAGTGTGATGTGTGCAAGAAGCGTTTTACTCAAGCTGGTGGTTTGCAAACCCACATGCGTATTCACACGAACGAGAAACCGTACGAGTGTGATGTTTGCGAGATGAAGTTTCGTCATTCTAATGCTTTGAAAATCCACAAGCGTATTCACACGAACGAGAAACCGTACGAATTTGATGTGTGCGAGAAGCGTTTTAGTGAATCTAGTAATTTGCAAAGCCACATGCGTATTCACACGAACGAGAATCCATACGAGTGTGATGTGTGCGAGAAGCGTTTTACTACATCTGGTAATTTGACAAACCACATGCGTATTCACACGAACGAGAAACCGTATGAATGCGATGTTTGCGATAAAGCTTTTCGTCAACTTGGTAATTTGAAAGTCCACATGCGTATTCACACGAACGAGAAACCGTACGAGTGTGATGTGTGCGAGATGAAGTTTCGTCATTCTAATGCTTTGAAAATCCACATGCGTATTCACACGAACGAGAAACCGTAGGAATGCGATGTGTGCGAGATGAAGTTTCGTCAATATGGTACTTTGCAAAGCCACAAGCGCACTCATAATTAGCTCTCTTTTATAGCTTTCTTATACATTTATATCACATACTCAACGAATCAAACGAACGTACTCACGCCTTCTCGCGTTTTACACTATTAAATTTGCAAGGGGAAGAGTTTCTTATTTCCTCACATTTTTTTCTCCAACACACACACACACACACACACGAGAAGAAGTTCTACAGAGAGAGAGATGAACGCGTTGTTTTTTACTCCTCTTCTTCTTTTCCGTCTCCAGTGACCGCATTAAAAAACAGAACAGAGAAAGAGAGGATAACAGAGTACTATCATACTCGACGACCGTCGTTCTTTGAAACCGAGGAGGATATACCGAGAGATGGAGGCAAGAAGACACTCGTCAATGTCGTCGTCATTTTTCTCTCGACCGTGGCAAGACTTGTATAACGTTTCCGTGCGGGTTCCTTCGTCTTTGGCGAATGATGCAAAGTGCGATTTCATGAACGCGGAGGATGTTGATGACGATGAGCATAACAAGAGTAAAATCCTCGTCATGTTGCACGTGGACGCGATATACGAGGTTTTTAAAAGACTCTCCCCTCGGGATTTAGTCAGAGTTTCCACGGTGTGTAAGAAGTGGCACGCAATCGTGCAACACTCGACGAAGAGTTTGTGGCAGTCGCACTGCGAACGCGCGTTTCGATTTTTTGACGTGAACGGGGAGGAGACGAGGAAACGATGCGCGGAAGCGTATTCGAACAATTATAAGAAGATGTTTTACGAGCGGAATCGAATACGGACGGATGGATTGTACGTGAGTAGGAATACGTACGTGAAAGCGTGCGCGAGACGGGAGATTGGGACGTCCAAGAAGGAGCATCGACCGGCGAGGGTGGTGGTGTATTATCGGTACTTTCGTTTCCTCGAAAACGGCGAGTGGTACTCGAAAACGTCGCCGGAACCTGTCAGAGTGGTGAAGAGAACGATGTACGACGGCAAGAAAGCAAACGAGGATTCTTCGGTCAACGTAGGATGGTACCAGCTGGACGAAAAAGAAAAAGAAGAGAGGATTCACTGTCAATCGGCGAAGATGAAACCGGAGAGCGGGTACGTCACGACAACGCACTTCTGGGTGCGATTAAGATCTCGTTTAAAAGGTGGGTCGGATAGGTTAGATTGCGTGAAACTTTTGTTAGTGGACGAAGATTTTGACGCGAATGAGGTTTTAGACGAGGAGGAGATTACGGAGAAAGCGAAACGAATTTTACCGACGGAGGAAAATTGGGAGAGCGTGGACGATTACGAGGCGCTGTATAGACGGAATTTAGGCGCGGAAAGGCAAGGCGTCGCGCCGGGAGCGTATACTTCGGGTCACCCGAACAGCGACGGACAGAGAGATTTGCAACGCGGTTTGAATACTTTGGTGTTTATTCCGTGGGAGGAGTGCGAACATCACGAGTTGAATAAAGACATCAGCGAGATGGATTTTTACATCACCGGGTAAATACGAGAATTTATCGCGCATCGCATCGCAAAGCTCGTCGCTCTTTCTCATGGATATCAAACGTGTATATTAAATTTAATATTGTTACTAAATTACCTGCTATGACTAAACTGGTTCTATTATGCTGCTACTGCTGTTGACTAAGCTTCTTTAATCTTCACTCTTCCTCCTCCTCGGCTTCCATGACCGGATCGAACGGTTTAAAGCTTTCTTTAAACGCGTTGGTTCGTTCAATCTCGCCATCTTCGTCTTGGACGACGCTTTGCCAATTCGCCGTTTCGGGCGTTTTTAGCAAGTGCGAGATGACTTCTCTCCCGAATTGCATCCAGTGTTTGTCGTATTGTTTCACTTCGGTGATTAAAATAGTGCCATCTGGTAAATGCACGGCGTAATATTCAGCTTCTGGGAAGGAGAGTAAAGAAGTCATCGCGCTTCTCGCCGCGATGCCGGTTTGTGCGTGTTCCGGCGCGATGATATCCCAGGTGAAGTCGCACCGTTTCGCGGCTTGTTCGAAGATCTTCTTGGATAGATGTTTCCTGTTGCTTGGAATGGGAACCACGTTCAAGTGCATGTGATTACCACCTTTGTTTTTCAACGTCAAGTGTCGCTCGAACGCAACCACGCCTCTGTCTTCCGTCGCCTCGGCGAATTTTCGGAAGCCTTGTAAATACGACCACACCTCCTCGCACGTCTCGTCTGGAAGCATTGAAAATGCGGCGACGTGTTCAATCGGCACAATCTGCGCGTGTTCTGGGTTCAACCCACCTTTATCCATAGCAACGAACGATGCGTTTCCAATAGACGCGATCATGTGCGTATCTTTGTTGTTCGAGAGGCAAAACCAACACGATACCGGTGGTGGCGGCGGTTTCCTCTTGTTCGGATCGTATCCGCCGTTTTTGTTTTCGCCGTTATACTGTCTCGATTGTTGTTGTCTGTCCATCTGAACTCGAATATCGCGTCCGTAAAAGTTTTGTTGGTCTCTCTCTAAAGCCGCATCGACGCCCTCTTTCGTTTTAAAGGCGATTTTACAAAATCCTCTGGATCTCCCGGTTTCCACGTCGCGGCCGAGTCGAAGGTCGGCGAGTTCACCGCACTCGCCAAAATATTCTGCGATGGCGCCTTCATCCGCGCGATAATCTAAATTTCTCACGTGAATCGTCTTATCAGCATCACCAACTAACGCTCTCGTTTGACTCTCTTCCAATCGCTGTTTCTTCTTCGCGTCGGCGTTATCTCGCCAATCCGGTTTCAATTCTCTCTTTAAACTTTGTTGGTTCCCTCCTCCTCCTCCTCGCTGTTGTAAGCTGGAGACGCCAGCCATGGCATACGGAGACGGCGTAGAATCCGGTGGCATTTGACACAACTTAATTGGGTTCATGGTGCCTCCAGGTTCAATGCCTAACGCGTGCAACCACTTTTGTTTCTTCGAGTTGCCGACGCTCGCCAACGAGATGAATCGAGTCGCGTGTTTCGCAGAAACGTTTCTGTACGGTTCGCGTTCAAAAAACTGATCGATGTTTTGTTCACCTTCACTCTCCGGAGAAAGCAATGAGGCCACCACGTGATATCTGGGACAAATCACATTCGCAATCTCCGCAACATCCCTGGACGCGTTCTTTTCCTCTCCCGAAATCGGCGTCATCGCGTCCTTATACCTGGACAACATGTGCACGTCTTTCGGCCACGTTTGCGTGAGCAACACGTCCACTACGAACAAAGTCGACCCATTTTCCTTCAATCTCCTCACCGTTTGTCGAATCACCTCCACGTCTTGAACGGTAAACTCCCCGTTCGCCTTCGCGGTCTTCTCGGCTAACATCGCGTTCCCGGCGGAGGCGTGCGACTCTTTCACGTTCAAATGATCGTACGAACCCGGTAAAATAGCCACAGAAAACGGATTCTCGTTTCCTTCTTCATCTTTTTCCGACTTTATTAAAGTTGAATACACGCCTGGTTTGCTCACCAAAAACACGTTCGTTTCTTTCTCGTCCACGACGATTCGTTTCACGCTTCCCCTAGGATTCAATCCTTCGATATGAGTGGTGGTCTCGTCTTTTCCATCGAATTCCTCCGCGTCGACCAAACGCACGCCTGTTTTTTCTTCTCCCTCGAGCTCTTTCAACTGTTCGAGTAAAAACAAATCCATCGTAAACGTCTTCATCGTAATTTCATCTTTTCTCAGCACGTCCACGAACGCGTTCACACTTTCTCTCGTCCGTTTCTTTTTACTCATCTCTTCTTCTTCTTCTTCTTCTTCTTCTTCTTCTGATGATGATGATTTCCAAACGACGTCCCCGAGGATAAAAAGCGCCTCGAACGGGCCCGCTTTCTCGTGCGCACGTTTTGCGCGTTCGAAGAGCGCAGAAAAGGAGGAAGAAGAGGTGGTAGTTGTCGTCGTCGCTTTTGTCGTCCCCGCGAACAGGATCTTTTGTATCGTCGACGTGCGACGATGAGAGGAAGCCATCATGATTTTTTGTCACGTGGCGGCGAGAAAAAAAAACGCAAAAATAGTACAAAGCGAGTCTAGTTTTTGCCTTTGAAAATTTTTACTCTCTCTCTCTGTGTGCGTATTCCTTAAACCGGTCGCCCTACCCCCGGGGGACACACACACACATACCAAACTTTAGGAGCTTCTGTGCGCTTCCTTTTGCTGCTTTTAGGCGCATAGATTTTGCGGGAGTCTGTCTGTCTGGAGTCTGTTCTTTTAAGCGCAGAGAGTGCGTGGATTCTCAACCCCTATCTGTTCTTTTTGTTGTTTGTGTGTGCTCGTATTTTTTGCCAAAAGGGGGAATAAAAAACTCACCTTTTATGCCTCACTTTTTAACACACATAAATACATATTTATACGCAAGAACAAAAATGGCTCCGACGACTCAACAAAAAATCCTCGCCGCGTACAACGGCTTGTACGGTACGACTTTTGCTCTCTCTGTTCTTCATTTGGTTTTGAGTTGGTTGTTGCGCGCGGCGGGCCATTTTTTATTACATCATTTTTCCCCGAAAGCAAATTTTGTCATCATCGTTTAACTGAATTATTGTTTCCAATCAATTCTCTCTCTCTTTCAAATGGGGTAATAATCTATAACACAACAACAGGTGTGACTTTATACCACAACTGGGTGAAGTACTACGGCCCGAAAGGTATCGCGCCGTACTTTTTGAAAACCGAAGGCGCGGTCGCCATGGTATGTTTATTTGTCTTTTTTTCCGTGAATTGAATTAAAAAAAAAATATTTTCAAAAAAAAAGATGGCCTTCCGTATGTTTGCTTGCCTCCTCTGCGGCTTCGCGTACGGGTTACTCACCGCCGGTCCGAAAGATAAGACGGCGTTGAAAATGACATGTTTTGCCCAAGCTCTGATGTTACCGTTGATGGTTATCGCCGGTTTTGGTCCGGATGCAACGACGTACGCGCAACCGATGTGGAAGGCGCAAACGGTTATCCACTCGGTTATGACGTACGTGGCGTACACCGCGTCGCAAGGGGCGAAGACGAGAGCGTCGAGCAGAAGACGATAAGCTTTTTTTGAGGAATTTAAAAAAAGGACAGACTTAAGAAGAAGAAGAAGAAGAAGAGGGTTGCGTGTATACGGAAAGAAGAGAACAGAGAGAGAGAAACAGAGAGATGATATGTATCAAGACATGAAAATTTTTATTATATTGTTCCCCTTTGTGGGAAAGAGGATGACGAGAGAAAGCGACGACGACGAGAAGACGATGAAAAGATAACACACTTTTAACATTGTAATCGAAGAATATTTGCAAAACGACGAGTTGTTGTTGTGATTCCACAAAACATCATTATTAATATTATCGTCGTCGAAAAACTTTTCATCATCCTCCTCCTAAATCTTCTCTCAACCAATCCAACGCGGTGGCTAACCACGGGCCGACGTGGCACGCTTCTTCCTCCTCGTGGCCGGTGAGCACGTCGTGCGTGGTGACGTTGGAGATGGCATCGGAAAACCACTCGACTTCTCTGCCGTACTCAACCATAGGGATTAAAGCTAACCGCGGGTACTGTTCCACTCGCGGGTCTCCAGAAAACGCTTCGATGTTCTTATCCGCGTGCGCTAATAACAACACTTTGTGTTCGTCCGGGAAGGACTCGCCGCAATCTGGAAACGCGTCGTAATACCGCAAACTTCGTCGTCGCTTCTTCTCCTCTTTCGCCTCTTCGTCTTCTTCATCCTCTTGATCTTTCGTTTGTTTACTCTTTGGTTTCTCCCCGGGTGGTGTTATCTCTTCCATCTCCGAGCCTTTCGGGGACGAGTACGTCGAGCTCTCTAAATATTCTTTCCTGACGACTTCTCGACCTTCGTTGGCGCCGCCCCAAATAGGCGCGTCCGCGCTCACAGCTCGGTGAAACACGTCCGGGTGTCTGTACAACAACGATAAAACGCCATACCCGCTCGTCCCGTACCCAATCAAGGAAATCTTTCCGACGTTTGTCGCCTCGTACCCTAACAATTCCGGTAAAACGACATTCATGAGATACGATTCGTGGTTTCTCGAACAGCTGTCGTTCATCCACGTGTACGTGTTGAAACACAAATCAACGATGATGCAATCGTTCTTATTGTGATACTCTAAATCTCTCAAGGCCATAACCATCCCTTCTCTGGCGATATCTTCTGTCGAAGCGTGATAATACCCGTCCTCGTAATCCACGCCGTACCCCGGATCGCCCGGAACGCAAATCACCATCGGGTACGGCGTCGCCCTCGTCTCGTCGTACGAATCCGGGAAAATTACCCGCGTCGTCATCGGCGCCACCATGTTCTTCCCTCTCGTCTCTGATAACGCAATCACATCCTCCAAATTTTTGTGGTGAAACGCCAGCGAGTTTAATCGACTGTCGTTTTCTCGTAAAGGGTCGTTTCTGTGGTCGTAACTCGGGTGAAAGTTCTTCTCTAAAACGTACTCTGAGGTCAACTCGACCGTGGAATATTGGACGTTTGGTTTCGCTCGGTGCGGATTTCGAACGTTCTTATTTGATGACGACGATGACATCGCTCGCGTCTTTATCCTCCTCCTCCTCGAAGCAAAATCCTCTTTTTTCCCTATTATGAGCCGATTCCGCCGCCGAGACGAGAAAAAATCCTCCTCATCATCGCGAGAAGAAGAATCCGAAGAACTCACCAAAGATTGGTCGAGCGAGACAAACGCTCTTCCTCGTTGTTGCCGCGCTCTTTTCGATAAAGAAGACGACGAAGAAGTGCAGATTTTGATCGACGAGGACGTCAGAGAGCGATGAAGAGACGCCATCTTATTATAAACAGAAGAAGAGAAAAAGTAGTTGTTCTTTTGTCTGTGTTTTTTGTGCGAACGAACGCGTCGGTGAAAACCTTATTTTTCGGTTAAAATTTTTCTCTCTTTCTTGTGTTTTTTTTTTGCTTGTGTGTTGATGCTTTTTTTTGCGTCGTACTCGTACTCAATAATATTCATTTCATTAGACAGAGGAGCAAAAATGTCTTCTCTCTTTTTTCAGTCGTCCTCTCTTAAAGACTCGGGTATATATCTTTTTAATAAACGCTCTCTCGAAAGTTGTTGTTGTTGTTCTTCTTCTGTGGAGTTACGACGACGGTCGGCGCATTTTCGTCAACAAACTGGGCTCTTTATAAGAGACCACTTTTTTGGCGACGTCGCGAGACGGCCGTCCTCGTTTTTGTTGTTCTTGGCGGTGTTCGGTGTCGACGTTTGCGGCATTTCGCGTGAATCCCATTCGCATGGCGAGAGTTTGGTGGCCGCTGTTTTTGCCGAGGAGGTTTTTTTGTTCTTCGTCGTCGTGTTCTTGTTGTTCTTGTTCTTGTTCTCCTTTTCTTCGCTCGTCGTCGGCGCCCGAAACCTCGCCTTTTTCGTTCTTCTTTTTAGAAGTCCTTTGTTGTTCCTTCTTGGAAGTGGGCGGCGGTAAGGGTGGTTTTCCTCCTTCTTTACCTTTGAGGAGGGTGCGAACGAGAAGCGGATGCTCGCTTTCGTTTTCTGGTTGCGCGGTGGTGTTCATGGTGGCAGTCGTTTTCTTTGTCTTCGAAAATGTCTTCTTCTTCTCCGTCGTCGTTTCGTCCTTCTTACCGAGAGACAACAGCGGTTGCTTCTCTTCTTTGTTCTCGTCTCTCTTCTTCAATCCAACTTGCCGCTTACTCTTAGAGACGCTCACAAAAGAGCCACTTTCGTCGGAAGCGGACCACGAGGAACTGCTCTCTTCTTCTTCTTCTTCTTCTTCCTCCGAAGAAAAACTCTCAAAGTACTCCTTCGTATCCGCAAACTCTCCTTCGCCTCCTTTCCTCGCCGCCGGAGCCGCAGTCTCTCGCTTCTTCAATTGCAAATACGATCTCGGCGGCGGTGGCGACGATACCGCCGTTATCGCTGCTCCCGCCGGTGCCAACAACTGCTGCTGCTCCACCTCCTCTTCCCTTTCTCTCGTTCTCGAAGTCGTTTGTACCGTCGTTTGTGTCGCGTGGTGGTTATGGTGGTGGTCGTTCAGCTGGATTTTCAACCTTAAGATCTCCTCCCGCATGTGTTTCATCTTCTTCGAATCTTCTCTCCTGAGTCGAGCAAACTCCGCGCGTTCGCAGTTATGCGCGACTCGCATCATAGATTCCGATATCGACGCGCGGTGGGCCAAGTCTCTCGCTTCTTTCGATTCGCCTCTTATCTGTTGTCCACGTTGTTAGTATTGTTCAGAGAGAAAGGTCAGACCGGAAAAGGAACGAGAGAACTTTTGCGAGTAAAAAGAGTTGCATAGAAGCACGCATTTCTCTCTCTCTCTCTCTCTCTCTCGCATCGTCGTCCTTATCGTCGACTTTCGCTTCCGCGCGTCGTTGTTTCTCACGACGACCAATGACGACGACGAGAGCGCAACAGAGGCGAGAGTTTATTAAAACGACGCTTCGTAAAAAATACGAGACAAAGACGAACGAAATGTGATCACCACCTTTGAAATCTCTCGCGCGAGATCCACGTTCGCTTCCTTGCACTCTTTCAAACGCTTTTTGAGGACCTGGTAATCGACGAGAGAGTGGTGTTGATGTTGAGATTGTTGTTGTTTTATGAGTATCGCGCGAGGATGATCGTCGTCGAACATATTATATGCTTTTATGTGTGTGAGAGTAAAGAGGAGGAGGAGGAGAAAAAGTGAAGACGAAAAGAAAGAAAAAGAGAGAGAGGATGATGATCTGGATCGATCACTTCTTGTTCTTGTTCTTCTGTTACGCGTGACTTTAAAACATTCTCTCTTTATAATTAATCGCGCAAAGTCTCGTGGTATATACTAAGTGACTCTCTTCTATTCTATTGTTAATACTTTTTACTACATCTTTTGTTGGGCGGCGGCGCTCCCGCCCGCTTGGTGCTGCAAAAATTGTCTTTTCTTGTGCAACAGTCTTTGACTTTTCTTCGTCTTCGAGGCTTCTTGTTGGTAGACAACCCCACCGAAAACGCACACCATGAGGAACGTGAGACCCATGGGCGAGGCGTGGTGCGACCAGATGACGGTATTTATGATCACGGTACCGATTTTGTTGACGACGCCTAAGACGGTAAACGTGGTCGCGCCGACGGATCTCCTCGCGCCGAGGCCAAAGTAAGAGATGGAGAGGCCCATGAGGCAGCTGGTGGAGATGGCTAACACGGCCGAGTTGGATTCGTCGGAAAGTGAGGCTATCATTTCTGGATACCGCGCGTAATCGCCGGAAATGAAATACGCTATTGGAAACAAAAACATCGCCAAGACGTTGTTGTAATACACCAACCCCCACGTGCTCAAATCGACGTTAGTGACTATTTTCTTGATCAGAACCATATCGACGGTCATGGATACGACGTAAGCGACTCCCCAAAAGTAGCTGTGGAGTTTGAACTTTTTATCCACGAGGACAAACCCAATCGCACCTAGAAAGATGGCTATTAAAGATACGAGTTGTCGAATGGTGACTAAACTCGACAGTTTTGGTTTTAACGTCGTTTCCCCTCTTTCCACGCTCGCATTCCCGCTCTTACTACTATTCGTACTCATCATCTCTCCGTCGTCGCTCGTATTACTATTCCTATTATTATTACTACTACTACTACTCTTGTTTCCTTTGAGTAAAAACAAGTACTCCAACGGTAACACCAGTAAAGGGCAGCACGATCGAAACACGATGAACGTATCCACGTTCGCGTGTTGCAGAAGCTTCGAATTCGTAAATATCGAGACGTAAAACAGCACCACCGCGGGCGTGAACTGCCTCGCTTTTTGCCAATCCAATCGAACTCGTTCCACGACTCCAAAGTGCCCTAATATAGTCACCGCGATTGCGCTGCTCGAATATTGCAGGAACGTTAATATCGATGGAAACGGGAACAACATCAACGCCCATTTGTTCACGATGGCTAAAAACGCTGAACTGAAACAGTAGCCCACGCATAAGGTTGCTATTTTCTTATTCGAGTTGTTGTACGACCCGTTATTATTCGTATTCGTCGTCGTCGGTGTTCGAGGCGAATGCAAGGGCAAGATTTTCCCATCCATGTCGTCCCCTTTGTTTTTGAACAACTCGGGGCTCATGATACTTTTTTCTCGTCGTCGTCGTCGTTTACACGCACACACACACTCTCTCTCTTTGTTGTCTCTCTTTTCAAGCAAAAGAGGTATGTGGTATGTGTTCTACACGAGAGAGAGAGAGACACAAAAGTGTTGGAACGTGTGATCTCTTTTTCTGCCCAATTAAGAGCAACAAAAAAAGTGGTTGCAGAAGAAGTGTCTCCCCCCAAAAAATCTTTCACCAGACCAAGGAGACGCACGTAGTATAAAAGCGCTCTTGCAGACAGACAGAGAGACAGACAGACGCAAAAACACATCGCGTCGCAGTGATACTACGCTCTGATATATAGCTCAGAATAATAATGGTGTCCTCTTCTTCTTCTTCTTTGAGATTTTGGACGAGCTCTGCTTTGCCGTCGTCGTCATCACATCATCATCATCATCATCATCATCATCATCATCGACGACATTTTCCATCGTCATCATCATCATCATCATCGAGGACGACGACGCTTCATCGAACGCACGCCTCCTCCTCCAACAACAACGACAACAACGAAAACAACAGCAAGAAAAACGACGACGAAAATTTGAAAGCCAAACTCAAGTCTTTCGCGAGAGAGATGAACATCACCGACCCGAACGATTTCGTGGACATGAAACAAGGAGGAGGACTCTTTACCGGAGGCAAAGAAAACAACGCCGCGAAAAATCAAATACGAGAGGACGAGCAAAGAGCTTTGAACGCGGTGACGAGCGCGGAGTTTACGAAAACGATGTTAGGGGTGACGGTCGGGTTATTGGCGCTGTATTTAATCATCGGACCGCCGCCAGTTGAAGCACCTTTGTATAAGTGATGAATTTTGTGTTTGTGCGCTTTAGTTTTGAATAGTCATCATCAGTCGCTGTACTCGCCGTCTTCGATTTCCGGCTCGGCGTGGTCGTTTGTCTTCTTTTTCTTCGTCTTTTGCTTCTCACCCGTCCCTCTGCTTTTGTCCTTTTCTCTATACCTCTCGTTCACTCTCTCCTCGAACTTACTCTTCACGTCCTCTTCTATGCTCCGTCTTAACTTTGCCTGCGCTTCTTGCTTCAACCGGTTCTTCTCCGCCGTTTTCGATCCGCCGAGCGCGTTGAAGACAAAGCGAGACGCCACGCGACCGTTCGCGCGCGGGATCTCCCCGTCTTCGCGATGACGAGTATTATTCTTTCTACTCTCCTCTTTAATCTCTCCTATTTCTTCTTCTTCTTCTTCTTCTTCGTTCTTCTTCGTTATTCGTTTCTTCGTCTCCTCTATTTTCCTGGAATACGCCTCGACCCGTTTCCTCTCAAGTCGTAAACCTTCGTGTTCGTCCGAATTGACGCCGTTGGTTTTGAGTAAAACCGCGAACGCGAGCAAGCCGAGTCTCGTGCGTTCCAGTAACTTTTCCGCTTTTTGCAAAGACACCATTTTGCTCGAAGCAGAGGAAGGAGAAGTGATGCGCTTCTTGTCGTCTGCGTCCTCGTCCTCGTCGTTCGCATTCGCAATCGCTTTTTCCATCGCGTCCAAGAACGCATCCATCTTTGCCACGTTCGCTTTCAGTTCTTCGTTATGTGTTCTCATCGCGTCATCGTCATTCTTCTTTTTGGTCGTCGTCGTTCCCATCTCTCTCTCTCTCGTCTTTTCCTCCTTTTTCGCAACTAAACGCACGAAGAAGGTTTGAGTTATTAGGTAAAATTCGAAGCGTAAATTGGGGGCAGTTGTGTGTGGAAATCGAAACGAAATCACTTCACTTCATTCCCTCTCGCGAATAGTTTTCTGCTGCGCGCGTGGTTTGCGATACTACAAGAAGAACAAGAAGAAGAATGAGCCGGCGAAAGAATCCACATCCGCAGCGCGCGGTGAACGTAAAGACGGTGGTTGTGGGTGATGATGATGAAGAAGAAGAAGGAGGAGGAGAAGAACCGTTGGTGTTGTGTTTGCAAATACCACCTGACGAGGATGATGATGATGTTTTTGTTGTTGTTGATGATGATGACGATGATGATGACGATGATGATGATGATGAAGAAGAAGATGATGATGATTATGAAATGGACGAACATACACGAAAAGAAGAAACTGCTTTTAGGAAAGGATCGAAGAGAAAGAGAACGCAACACGAGTGCGATGTTTGCGAGAAGATGTTTGGAAGTCCATCCCAATTGGCCGTACACATGCGTACGCACACGAACGAGAAACCGTATGAATGTGATGTGTGCGAGAAGAGATTTCGTCAATCTCAACATTTGAAAAGCCACGTGCGTATTCACACGAGCGAGAAACCGTACGAATGTGATGTGTGCGAGAAGCGTTTTACTACGGCTGATAGTTTGAAAAACCACATGCGTATTCACACGAACGAGAAACCGTATGAATGTGATGTGTGCGATAAAGCTTTTCGTCAACTTGGTAATTTGAAAGTCCACATGCGTATTCACACGAACGAGAAACCGTATGAATGCGATGTGTGCGATAAAGCTTTTCGTCATTCTCAACATTTGAAAAACCACATGCGTATTCACACGAACGAGAAACCGTACGAATGTGATGTGTGCGAGAAGCGTTTTACTCAATCGAGTAATTTGGAAAAGCACATGCGTACGCACACGAAAGAGAAACCGTATGAATGCGATGTGTGCGAGAAAGCTTTTCGTGAATCTGGTCATTTGAAAGACCACATGCGTACGCACACGAACGAGAAACCGTACGAATGTGATGTGTGCGAGAAGCGTTTTACTCAATCTAGTAGTTTGAAAACGCACGTGCGTATTCACACGAACGAGAAACCGTATGAATGTGATGTGTGCGAGAAAGCTTTTCGTCAATCTGGTGATTTGAAAAGGCACAAGCGCACTCAACATTAGCTCTTTTATAGTCCTACATATACACACGTATACATTTACGTGACGTATCGAGCGAATCAAACAACAATTAAACACGCCAAATATGCGCTATTTTTAGAACATTTTCTCCCTCTCTCTGTGTTGACGTCGTCATTTTATCCACTCGCAAAGAGCGAACATGAAACCTAAAACCGCTGCGCCTGCGAACGAGGACGATGCACCACCACCCAAAACATCATCAACGATGACGACGACAAAAACGGTACCGAATCAACAAAAGAAACGAAAACTGGTCGGGTACTCAAACTTTAAACGCGCGAATCCGCATTCGGATTTGTTCCCCGTCACGCGTTTCCACTCGATTGAGTTTTTCTGTCAAGACGCGAAAACGACCGCGAATCGATTCGCCATCGCGCTCGGGATGAACGTCATCGGTCTGAGCGATCAAACGACGACCGGGAATGTGATTTATAACTCGTACGCGATGAAAAGTAACGAGCTGGTGTTTGTGTTTACCGCGCCGGTGATGACGGAGGAAAAAGGGTACGGGAGAGACTTAGAAGGCGAGAAGGAGGAGAAAAATGTGAGCGACGATGAAACGACGAAAGCAATCGAGGAAGAAAAAGCTTTAGCGAAACAGTTCGTCGAGAAACACGGCTTAGCGGTGAAACGCGTGTGCGTGAGAGTGAATGATTGCAAAGAGGCGTACGCAGTGAGCACGAAAAATGGTGGCGTGAGTGTTCGCGCGCCGAGAACGCTGAGGAATAGGAAAGACGGACGCGAAGCGACGGTGGCGGAAGTCGCGCTGTACGGAGACGTGGAGTTGAGGTTCGTGGAAGATGCGACGACGCATTTGGACGACGATGAGACGTATAGGTATTTAGATTACGATGCAGTCGAACAAGAACAAGAAGAACAGAGCTGTAAAAGTGAGAAGAGGAATTACGGTTTGAAACGTTTGGACCATTGCGTCGGGAACGTGAGCGATTTGATCGAAACCGTGGAATACATCGAAAAGATGTTAGGATTCCACGAGTTTGCCGAATTTGTCGCCGCGGATGTTGGAACTGTCGACTCTGGGTTAAACTCCATGGTTTTAGCGAATAACGACGAGTTTGTCTTGCTTCCGGTAAACGAACCGACGTTTGGAACGCGACGCAAATCGCAAATTCAGACGTATTTAGAAGCCAACAACGGCGCGGGCGTTCAACATTTGGCGTTGAAAACAGACGACATTATTCACACCGTCACGGAAATGAAAAAATATTCTGGCATGTTTGGTGGCTTTGATTTTCAACCGCCCGCGAGTGAGAAGTATTACCAAAACTTGAAAGCCAAAGTTGGCGACGCGTTGTCCGACGAAACTTTGAAAGAGTGCGAACGCTTAGGTTTGTTGGTAGATAAAGACGACCAAGGCGTGCTGATTCAGATTTTTACAAAACCACTCACGGATAGACCGACGATATTCATCGAGATTATTCAACGCATCGGTTGCGAATATCCGAAAGAAGAGAAGAAGGAACAAGCGGCTGGGTGCGGGGGATTCGGGAAAGGTAACTTTGCCGAGTTGTTCAAGAGCATTGAAAACTACGAAAAGAGTTTAGAAGAGGCGAAGAATCAAGCGCCCACAGTGGCGGGCAAATAATTATCATCAGTCATTATACTTTAGCTTATTAGTATTTGTAAGTTATATGTACACTTTTCTGCGCGTGCGTGCTGCTATCTAAAAATCTAATTTACGCGAACGGATTATACGCCGCTGAATTTTGAGAAGGTCTTGGAGAAGTCTTTTGCATCGTGCTGGGCATCGCCGGCATGTTTGGCATTGCCGGCATGTTTGGCATGTTTGGCATCGCCGGCATGTTTGGCATAGTTGGCATAGCTGGCATTAGAGGTTGTGCAGCTGGCTGTTTTGGAGGCGCCGACACGCCAGTCATGCCGCCAAACATAGCGAACGGGTCCGCCTGTTGTGTTTCTGGTAGTGGTTGCTGAGGAGGAGGAGGAGGAGGAGGCGCGCTTTGCTGCTGCGATGAAATGCCTAATCCAGAAATTTGCGGCATGCCAGGCATTGCAGGCATACTAATCACCGGCGCTGCTGCAGCAGTTGGTATCGCTGGTTGGGACCAAAAATCGTCGTCCAACATTGCACGCCCGCTGCCCACGCCCACGCTTTCTCCCACCGTCGTACCGTTTTCTTGTTGTTGTTGTTGCTGTTGTTGTTGTTGCTGTTGTTGTTGTTGTTGCTGCTGTTGTTGAAAAGACACCGCATTTGCTACTCTCGGCGGTGGTTTCAACGCGAACCCTTGGCTGAAACCAGATCCACCGGTTTGCACCTGCTCCGCGGCGTCGAAGAGCGAGGAGGTAATTTTCTTCGTCGGCGATTTCGTAGGATTGTTGATTTGTTCCAACGCGTTAAAAACAGTCTCATTCCCAGGGGTTGGAAACGACGGCGGCGACGCGAAGGAGCTCCAGTTCGCCGAGCTATTCCCTTTTTGTTCTTCTTGGTGTTGTTCTTGTTGCTTTTTCTCAGTATTTTCATCTTCAAACAAACCGCCGAATAAATCCGGCGATTTCTCTCTAAACAACTTTGGTTTCGCATCCGGCGGCGCGGGCGTCGTCGTCGACCCATCATCCCCTCCTTTTCCACCTTCATCAACACCATCACTCATCCAAATCTTATCCACCAAAGCTGCTTTCACGAACCCTTTTATCTTATTCGTCTCGCTGCTTTCCGGTTTCGGATACTTATTCTCGTCGTACTTACCTTTGGCGAAATATCTTCGTCTCGCCGTTTCGTTCCCACCGTTGCAAACGAACACGTTTACCTCTTCCGGCGTAAACGTGCTCGCGCTCACGCTTTTCACTCGAAACCCAAACTCGCGATAGATGCCCGCGCATCTCGTGCATATGAAGGTTGAAAATGTCACGCACGCGTATTGCGGGGCTAAAGATCCCGGCCCTGCGCACGTGAAACACGCGTTGTTGTTCTTTCTCAAACGTTTCATCATCTCTTCGCACTTTTCATTTTGGAGTTGTTTGTTCAATGACGAGACTTTTTCTTTGTCCCATTTTATATTAGACATTTTAGTCGTAGTATTACTCGTACCACCACCACCACCACCGGGGACGACAAAGTTGTTGCTTTTCTTCATATTTCTCGTCTTCTTTCTCTTCTTCTTCAAGAGGACACAAAACAGCAGCGCGCAGAGTAATCCAAGAGAGAGAAAGAACAACTCGAGAGTCAAAATAATCCAGTGTCCTCTTTTGACAATTTTTAAAACCCTAAAC
>Ga0255765_1001814_pt1 | contig 25627 bp, 23 predicted proteins | sample 041ome_8_FD_179965 | JGI IMG/M metagenome (GOLD analysis project Ga0255765, IMG submission 179965) | Coastal salt marsh microbial communities from the Groves Creek Marsh, Skidaway Island, Georgia - 041407BS metaG (version 2) | ecosystem: Environmental > Aquatic > Marine > Intertidal zone > Salt...
TATTTACCTGCTTTAGTTATAGGCCTTCAAGATGCCTCAGCAATTTTTGGAGAGACGTGCTTAGGTTGCTCAAATTATTCAGCAACTTATTTTGTAGGTTCCAAAAACTTTAGAACAGGGTTTGGAAATTTTGATTTATCTATTGGATATGCTTTTGATTTTAAGGAATTAAAAGCTAGGGATTATAAGGGAGTATTTGGGGGTGTTTCGTTTACTTCCTCTTTTTATGATGATTTATCAATTTTATTTGAACATAATTCAAAAGGAATTAATACAGGTTTTAAGCTAAATCTTATTTCAAAGTTTAATTTAATGTTTGGTTTTTGGAACCTTGACAAACCCACTTTTGCGTTTAACTATTTGTTCTAATTAAGTCGTTATTTTAAGAAAAGAGATGATTTAATTGAAAAAATCCCTAAAGGGATTTTTTCAATTAAAGTTAAAGAAGACTTCCGGTGGTAGTCTACAAAAATAAAAATATAACTAATGAAAAAGATTTTATTAATTTTTGGAACTAGACCCGAAGCTATTAAAATGGTTTCGTTAGTCAAAGAATTTCAAAAATATCCAGAAGTTTTTGACACCAGAGTTTGTGTAACGGCGCAACACCGAGAAATGCTAGATCAGGTATTAGATTTCTTTGAAATCAAACCTAATTATGATTTAGATTTAATGATGCCAGAACAAAATTTATATGGTTTAACAGCAACTATTATTGAGTCTCTAAAGCCAATTCTTGAAGAATTTATACCAGATTATGTATTTGTTCATGGAGATACTACAACAACAATGGCAGGATCTATAGCAAGTTTTTACTCTGGAGCAAAAGTATGCCACGTAGAGGCAGGACTTAGAACAAACAATAAATTATCGCCTTTTCCAGAAGAAATAAATCGTCAAATAACAGGTAGAATTTGTGACTATCATTTTGCTCCTACAGAAACTTCAAAGAGTAATTTACTAAAAGAAAATATTTCTAAGGATTCAATCTTAGTTACTGGAAATACAGTGATTGATACTTTGATTAAATCTGTTGAAAAAGTTAACGAAAATCCCAGTCAATTAATTCAAGATCTCTCAAAGCAAATCGGAAATCAAGAAGTAGTTTTAGTCACTGGACACCGAAGAGAGAACCATGGTGGAGGATTTGAAAGAATTTGCAAAGCTATAAAAAGAATCGCTGAGGATGATTCAATTCGTTTAATTATCTATCCTGTTCATTTAAATCCAAAGGTACAGGAGCCTGTTAATAGAATCTTAGCTGGAATTAATAATATAATTTTAATAAATCCTTTAGCCTATCAAGATTTTATTTGGTTAATGAATAGATCTAGACTTATTATTACTGATAGTGGTGGTGTTCAAGAAGAAGCGCCAAGTCTAGGAAAACCAGTTTTAGTAATGAGGGATACCACAGAAAGACCTGAAGCTGTTGAAGCAGGAACTGTTTTATTAGTAGGAACTAATGAAGATTTGATTGTTTCTAAAGCACTGAACTTATTAAACAATAAGTACAACTTTGAAAAAATGTCAAAGCTTAATAATCCATATGGAGACGGGTTAGCATCAAAAAGAATTGTAGACTTTATTAAAAATATAAAATAATGAATCCAGAAGTAGTTACCATAGGATTAGGATATATTGGATTGCCAACCTCAGCACTCATAGCATCACATGGAACGAATGTCTTAGGTGTTGATATAAACCAAAGTGTTGTTGATACCATAAATCATGGTAAAATCCACATTGTTGAACCTGATTTAGATAAAATTGTTTCAAAAGCAGTTTCTCAAGGGTTTTTCAAGGCTTCTACCACGTCTAGTTCTGCAGATGTATATCTTATAGTAGTTCCCACACCTTTTAAGGGGAATCATGAGCCAGATATTTCTTTTGTTGAGGCAGCAACAAAAGGGATTATTCCACTTTTGAAAAAAGGAGACTTGTATATTATTGAATCGACATCTCCTATCGGCACAACTGAAAAAATGCAGAAACTAATACATACCTCAAGACCTGACCTTAAAGGCGCTATTCATATAGCCTATTGCCCAGAAAGAGTATTACCAGGGAATGTTATGCATGAACTCGTTGATAATGACCGTGTTATTGGAGGTGTCGATGAGGCATCCACTCAAAAAGCGATCTCATTTTATAGAAAGTATGTGAAAGGTGAGTTGCATGGAACAAATGCTCGTACTGCTGAGATGTGCAAATTGGTAGAAAATTCATCTAGAGACTCTCAAATAGCATTTGCGAACGAACTTTCTTTAATATGTGATAAGGCCGATATTAACGTTTGGGAATTAATAAATCTTGCGAATAAACACCCAAGAGTAAACATTTTACAACCAGGCTGTGGAGTTGGGGGGCACTGTATCGCAGTAGATCCTTATTTTATTGTTTTTGACTATCCAGCAGAATCAAAAATGATTAGAACAGCAAGAGAGGTCAATAACTACAAGTCTTATTGGTGTATTGAGAAGATCCAAAATGAAAAACTTCAATTTGAATTAAAATACGGCAGAAAGCCCAAAACGGCTTTGATGGGGTTAGCTTTTAAACCAAATATTGACGACTTGAGAGAATCTCCAGCTAAATATATAGCTCAAAAGGTTTTACAAAATTCAAACAATGAAGAACATTTTATTGTTGAGCCAAACATTGAATCCCATTCTGTTTACAAACTAACAGATTACAAAGAAGCAATCAATAAAGCGGATATTGTTGTGTTTTTAGTATCACACAAAGAATTTTTAAATCTAGATATCCTTGATGAAAAAATATTGTTGGATTTTTGTGGTGTCAAAAAATAATTTAAAGAATAACGCTGTTTATGTTTAAAGATATTATTGAACTAATTAAGACAAAATATAATTCAGACAATTATATTTGTTTACATGAGCCAGTATTTCGAGGTAATGAAAAGAAATACTTAGAAGAGTGCATTGACTCTACTTATGTATCTAGTGTAGGAGCTTTTGTCGATAAGTTTGAAAACTTAATGAATGATATTACTCAAACAAATAGAACAACTGCAGTGGTTAATGGTACAGCAGCTCTTCATGTAGGTCTCAGGTTGGTTGGAGTAAAGAAGAACGATGAAGTAATAACACAGGCTTTAACTTTTGTAGCCACAGCAAATGCAATAGCCTATAATAGTGCTCACCCAATATTTTTAGATGTTGATTTCGATACAATGGGTTTGTCTCCTAAAGCTGTAAGTGATTTCTTAGATGAATTTGGTGAATTAAGAGAAGATGGTTGCTATAATAAAAGTACAGGTAGGAAAATTTCAGCTTGTATGCCAATGCATACCTTTGGGTTTCCAGTTCATTTAGATGAATTAATTAAAGTTTGTAATCTTTGGAAAATACCTATTGTTGAGGATGCTGCTGAATCTCTTGGAAGTCAGTATAAAGGTACGCCAACTGGTAGTTTTGGAGAAGTTGGAGCATTTTCATTCAATGGAAATAAAATTGTCACTGCAGGTGCTGGGGGAGCTATCACTACAAAAAATACAGTTTTAGGAGATAGAGCAAAGTTTTTAACTACAACTGCAAAAGAACCTCATAAATACGAGTTCATTCATAATGAAACAGGCTATAATTTTAGAATGCCTAATATTAACGCAGCTCTTGGTTGTGCACAATTAGAACAACTACCATCCTTTTTAGAAAATAAAAGAAATTTAGCTAAAGATTATGAAATATTCTTTAAAGAAAAAGGTATTAAATTTAGAACTGAGACAAAAGGGACTAAAGCAAATTATTGGCTAATGTGTATAGAATTAGAAAACAAATTGGATTACAACAACTTCCTAAAAGACACTAATGAATCAAATGTTATGACTAGACCAGTTTGGGAACTAATGTCTAAGTTACCAATGTATTCTCATTGCCAAAGAGATAGTCAAAAAAATGCTGTAAAACTTAAAGATAGAATAATTAACATACCAAGTGGTGTAAGATAATGGTAGAACTTAAGAAGAATATAGTTTTAGTTGGGGGTGGAGGTCATTGTATTTCTGTAATAGATATTATCGAAAATGGAAATGAATTTAATATTTTAGGTATTCTGGACTCAAATAGTAAAGAAAATAATCTTTTGGGTTATAAAATATTAGGAGGGGATAATTTAATTCCTGAATTAGTCAATGAAAATACCTATTTTTTAATTACAGTAGGTCAAATAAAGAATTACTCTATAAGAAAAAACATAGCTAAAACTCTAACAGAAAATAATGCCAAATTAGCTACTGTTATATCTTCTCTTGCTTATGTCTCAAAACATGCATACATTGAACAAGGTACAGTTATAATGAATCACGCAGTTGTAAATGCTAAATCTAGAATTGGCAAGAATTGTATTATAAATACAAAGGCTAATATAGAGCATGGTGTTTCAATCGGGGAATTTTGTCATATATCAACTTGTGCTGTTGTAAACGGAGATAGTGTAATTGGAAGCGGAACTTTTATTGGAAGTAACGCAACTATTTCAAATGAAATTTCAATTAAAGAGAATAGTATCATTAGTGCAGGAAAATTTATTAAATAATGAATAAAACAATCATAATAGCAGAAGCAGGAGTTAACCACAATGGTGATATTAATACTGCCAAGAAACTAATTGATGTAGCAGCAGAAGCTGGTGTAGATTATGTTAAATTTCAAAGCTTTAAAGCTGACAAATTAGTTAGTCCTGATGCTAAGAAAGCGGATTATCAAATTAAAAATACCGAAGAAGAAGATGATTCTCAGTATCAAATGCTAAAACAATTAGAACTTAGTGTTGATGATCATATAGAGTTAATCGAATATTGTAGTTCAAAAAAAATCAAATTTTTTTCAACTGCATTTGATCTTGATGGTATTTCTTATTTATCATCATTAAATTTGGGAGTTTTCAAAATCCCAAGTGGTGAATTGACTAATTTCCCATATTTAAGGGCGGTTGCTAATACTGGGCTTCCAGTAATTCTTTCAACAGGAATGGCCAATTTAGATGAGATACAAAAATCTGTTGAAGTTTTAATTTCTAACGGAACAAAAAAAAATCAAATAACAGTATTACATTGTAATACTGAATATCCTACACCAATGATTGACGTTAATTTAAAAGCTATGTTAACTATCAAAGAAAAACTAGGTGTTTCAATAGGTTACTCTGATCATACCTTGGGAATTGAAGTTCCAATAGCAGCTGTTTCTTTAGGAGCTGAGGTTATTGAAAAACATTTTACTCTTGACAGGGGGTTAAAAGGGCCAGATCATAAAGCTTCATTAGAGCCAAAAGAACTTATAAACATGGTAAGCTCTATACGTAACATCGAAAAGGCAATTTCTGGAAGTGGAATAAAGGAGGCATCATTGAGTGAAAAAAAAAACATACATATTGCACGGAAGAGTATACATTTATCTAAAGATTTAACATCTGGGTCCATAATCAACGAGCAAGATATAATTTCACTACGTCCAGGGGATGGAATATGCACTATGAATTGGGAGGATATTATTGGAAAGAAAGTTAATAAGGATCTTAAAAAATTCACCAAGTTGACTTTAAAAGATCTATCATGAAAATTGGAGTTTTAACAAGTTCAAGAGCAGATTACGGAATTTATTTACCATTATTAAGTAAATTAAAAAAAGATTCCTTTTTTAATTTAGAAATTATAGCTTTTGGGACCCATCTTTCTGAAAAACATGGTTTTACTCTTTCGAATATTGTAGAAGACGGATATGATACTATTCATGAAATTACTTCTCTAATTGACGATGATAGTGAAAAAGGAATAGTTACATCATATGGAAAAACTGTTATTGAGTTTTCTGGTTTTTGGGATTCTCAAAAATTTGATTTAGTTTTTTGTCTTGGAGATAGGTTTGAAATGAGCGCAGCTGTGCAGGCCAGTATTCCATATGGTGTTAAATTAGCCCATATTCATGGCGGCGAAACGACATTAGGTGCCATCGACAATGTATATCGTCATCAGATTACTTTAGCCTCAAAATTACACTTTGTATCTACAATAGATTATAAGAAAAAAGTAGGAGAGCTAACAGGAACAACAGAAAACATCTATGATGTAGGTGCTTTGAGTTTGGATAACATATCGAATTTTCAACCCACAGAAAAACAATTTTTTTTAGAGAAATTTCAGATAAAAAATGAAGATTATGCTTTGGTTACGTTTCATCCTGAAACAGTTGATGTTGAATCAAATTTTTCACACACTAAACAGATGATTAATGCCTTAAAAATTATAAGTGATGAACTTAATATCGTTATTACAATGCCAAATGCAGATACACTAGGAAGTATTTACCGTGAAAAATTACAAAAATTAAAAGTTCAAATCCCAGGTAAAATTGTATTAGTTGAAAATTTTGGAAAGGTAAATTATTTTACTGCAATGCATTTTGCAAAGTTGATGATAGGAAATACTTCAAGTGGAATTATTGAAGCTGCATCTTTTAAAAAATATGTAATTAATGTTGGGGATAGACAGAAAGGAAGAGCCCGTGGTAACAATGTTTTTGATATCGAGTTTGATTCGGAGAAGATCGTCAATCTAACAAAACAAGTACTTAATTTGTCTTATTCTGGTAATGATAATATCTATTTTAAATCAGATACAGCAGATTCCCTAATTAAAATAATAAAAAAATATTATTAATTTTAGAAATCATTTAATAAAAAGTAGTACTTCAATTAGAGAAGCATTACAACAGCTAGATATATTAGCCTCTGATGCTATTCTATTTGTAATAGATTCAGAGGGTAGGTTAAAGGGGTCGCTCACTGATGGAGATGTTCGAAGAGGTTTACTAAAAGGAGTTTCGATCGATAAAACTGTAAGCGAAGTTGTAAAAGATAATCCTAAATTTATAAGAAAAGAAGCAATAGATATTCATCAAATTATTCAATTTAGGTCTGAAAATTTTAAAATAATTCCTGTTGTCGACTCAGATAACAAGGTATTAAGTATCGTTAACTTTAATTATGTGCGTTCTTACTTGCCAATAGATGCTATTATTATGGCTGGAGGAAAAGGGACGCGTCTAAAGCCATTTACAGAAAATAAACCAAAACCATTGTTAATGGTTGGTGAAAAAACGATTATGGAGCACAACGTTGATCGGTTGTCACTTTATGGAATTGAAGATTTTTGGTTTTCGGTAAAATATTTAGGCAATCAAATTGTGGATTATTTTGGAGATGGTAAAGATAAAAATCGATCTATTGGATATGTATGGGAAGATGAACCATTAGGAACCATAGGTTCGGCATCAAAAATTGATAATTTGAGGCATGAGCATATATTAGTTTCTAATTCTGATATATTGACTAATTTAGATTATGAACAATTTTATTTAGATTTTAAACGCAGTAACGCGGACCTCTCTATTGCTTCCATACCTTATAATGTTAATATACCTTACGCAGTTCTTGAAAAAGATGAAGATGGCACTATAAGAGGGTTTAAAGAAAAACCAACTTATACATATTATTCAAATGGCGGTATATATTTAATGAAAAAATCGGTATTAAGTTTAATACCCAAAAACACATTTTATAATGCCACTGATTTAATTGAAAAGTTATTGTCTATAAACAAAAAAGTTGTGTCATTCTCTTTGGAGGGTTATTGGTTAGATATAGGAAAACATCAAGACTATGAGAAGGCCAAAAAAGATATTAACAATATACAATTCTAATGAATATATTATATTTGATCCCAGCAAGAGGAGGTTCTAAAGGCCTTCCTGGTAAAAATATTAAGCTTCTTGGTGGGAAATCCTTAATAAATCATTCTATTGATTTTGCGAGAAATTTTACTGACGACACTAATATTTGTGTGAGTACAGATAATGAAGATATTATTAAATGTGTAAATGAAAATAACTTAAAAATTTTATTTAAGAGACCAAAAAACCTTTCAACTGATACTGCTAGTACTAATGATGTTATAATTCATACGATTAACTATTATGAATCAATAGGAAAGTACTTTGATTTAATAGTTTTACTTCAACCTACAACTCCATTCAGGAAAATTGAAGATTTAAGGAATATGCTTAATATTTGGGACAATAATACTGACCTTTTAGTTTCTGTTAAAGAAACTCATGATTCTCCATATTTCAATTTATTTGAAGAAAATTCAGAGGGATTTCTAATGAAAAGTAAAGATATAGGTATTTCGCGAAGACAAGACTCACCGAAAGTTTATGCATTTAATGGGTCTATATACCTTTACAAGGTAAGTTCCATAAAGTCAAATCATATTAAAATAATTAAAAAATATGTTATGCATGACCCTAAATATTCAATTGATATTGATAGTCTTATTGATTTTAAATTAGCAGAAGTTTTTATTAATAATGTTTAAAAACTTACTGCGATTTTCATTTTCATATACTATTATTGAAGGACTTCAAAAAGGAATTATTTTTTTGTTGTTACCAGTAATAACTTCTTATCTAACAACAGAAGAATATGGGATCGTGTCAACTATTTTGATTATTATTCCAATCTTATCATTGATATTCTCATTAGTTTTGAATTCTTCAATAGCAAGATATTATTTTAAATATGAAAAGAATGAAGAAGATTTAAAAGACTTTATTGGTACTCTTTTTATATTTTTATCAATATTGACTGTTTTATTTGGCGGATTCACCCTTTTGCTTGCTAAACCTATATTTATATTTATTTTTCCTGGAATAAAATATGATCCATATATTATTTATTCTATAATTATCTCAGTATTTCAACCTATAGTTTTTTCTTACTTTTCTTTATTAAAAGTAATGCAAAAACTTAAAGAATATATAATAATCTACAATATATATTTTATTATGCAAATAGGATTAATGCTATTGTCAATAATTAAATTCGGAATGAAACATGATGGATATTTATTATCACTTGTAGTCTCAAATATATTGACATTTATTATTACAATAATTTTATTAATTAAGCAAATGAACTTCGTATTAAAGAAGGACATTATTAAAGAGGCATTGACTTATTCGTTCCCTATTATAGCTGTAGATGGTTTAAGTCTTTTGAATTCATTAGTAGACAGGTTCTACATAATGAAGTTTATTAGTATTGCAAGTGTAGGCATATATTATATTGGGGTTCAAATAGGATCGATTATTGCACTAATTGCATTAGCAATAAATAGCGCTTATGTTCCAATATTTTTCAAAAATTATGAAAGTGATGATAATAATTATGATGAGATATATAGAATGGGAGATTTGATTGTATATTTTGCTGGGATAGTAGGATCTATTTTGGTAATAATTAGCCCTTACTTTTTTGATGTATTTTTTAAAGAATCTTATAAGGGTGCAAAAACCATTATCATTTACCTATGCTTTTTATCGGTAATGAAGAGTATATACTTCTTAAATACAAATATTTTATCCTTAGAAGTAAAGTTAGTTAAAATGAAAACAAAAGCAATATTAATAGGCGCAACCGTTAATATTATAATTGGTTATTTTCTAACAATGCATTACAAAATGATTGGTGCAGCAATAAGTACATTATTAGGGTTTTCAATAACAACAGTTTTATTAATATACTTGGTGAGAACTAAAACAGATTTTAAATTCAATTATAAAAAGCAATTAAGCTTTGTTTTAAGTCTGTTCTTAGTTTCATTTTTATTAATTCATTTTGAATTAAATTCAATAATTTCTTCAATTATATTAAAATTCATATTGTTAATTATTGCGTTGATTGTTATTATTTCAACTATTGAGTATAAATTTTTAAATCAAAAATATATGCCACTTTTAATATCCAAAAATAATTTTCTTGGATCTAAGAATATTGGATCATATTTTGTAAATACCAGTAAATTTAAGCTCTACAAGGAAAATTATTTATTTCACTTATGTGGTGAAATTTTTTCTCATACCATTGAAGAAGTAATTAATCTGATTATTTACAACGCTGAAGTTAAATTTGATAAAATAATTGGTGATTTCTCTATTATTCTTTTTGATAAAAAAACTGATAAACTAAGTATTCTTAATGATAGAGCAGGTCGAAATTTAATTTATTATTCTACTAAAAGAGATTTTTCTGTAAGTGATGATTTTTGGTCTATTGTTAAACATGATGAATATACTGTTGATGATGTTGATTTGTTGACATTTAAAACTCAGATATTTTTTTCTGCTTCACCTGATAATAAAACCATATTATGTGGATTGAATATAGTGCCTAATGCAGTCATTGCGGTTTACATCAACAATAGTTTTAGCATTAAAAAATATTGGCATTTTAATTTAAAGAAAAATAAATTAACAAAAGAGCAAAAGTATGATGAGATTGATAGATTACTTTCTGCTAGTTTTAAGACCATTAAAGAACTAAACCCAGAAAACACAGTTTATGGAATAGGCGTAAGTGGGGGGCTTGATTCACGCATCATACCACATTATGCATTAAAGCATGGCATGAAATTAAAAAGCTTTATTGTAGGACAAGAAAAACCTCATAGGTTCTGGAAATCCAACGACCATATAAGTTCAGATTCAATAGTTGATCACTTTAAACTTGAGCATCAAAAACTTGAATACAACGAGTTATCTTACATAGATAAATTAGAACTAGAAGTGCTTTATGCTCCTTCTGTAGCATCTCAGATGTTTAAAATTCCAAATATAGATAAAATTGATTTTGATGTTTTACTAACTGGTGCTAGTGGTTTCTATGTTGGTTCAAGTCCTTTTTACTCTAAAATCAGAAAATTAGACCTTATTGAAATGGTTTGTGTTCAGCAAGCTGATTTAAATCTAAAAAGAAAATTTTATAAAATTAAAAAAGGACTAAATTATATTTTCGGAAAATGGTTTAATACTAACCCCATTGTTGTTAAATCAATTGAAGGCATAATCAATGAATCGGATGTTATTCAAATTCACAATAATATTAAAAAATATTTTTCAGAAATGAAAAACCTCAACAAGACTGAAAAGTTAATGAATTATGCTGTATCTATTTTAGGACAAAAGAATAAATCAGGTTCATTTGAAAGTTTGTTGAATCATAAGAAAAATTATACTCCATATATGCCATTCTTGATTGATGCAGTTGAGTATTGGAATGAAGATGATATTTATGATAGAAAACTGTTTGAAAACTTCATTAAAGAAAGACTTCCAGAGTTATCTTCAATTAAAGCACAAAATCATAAAACAGCTCTAGATGTTGATAATCCTAATTTAATTAACAAACTGTTAAGTTTAGCTTTGTTTGTTATTAGAGGTACTGGTGTTATGAATTATCCAAGATGGTCGAAGGGGAAAGAGTTTAAAAAATTTGTTAATGAATATTTTAATATGGATGTTTATGTCTCAAGCTATTTTGATATTGAAAAAATAAAGAAATTAACATACCAGGATAAAATTGATTCTAGTGTTATAACTGGAATAATTAAATTAAATGAAATAATAAAGCGTATTAATAAAAATGGCATTTATAACGATAAATAAAGCTTTTTTATATAATAATTTAGATTATATATCCGAAGTTGTTGGTGGTAAAGATAAAATCTGCCTAGTTATAAAAAACAATGCTTATGGACATGGTATTATAGAAATAGCCTCACTCATAAAATCCTATGGAATTAAGAATGTTTATGTAAAAAATGACACAGAAGCAAAAGTTATTGAAAATTTTTGTTTTGATTCTGTTATTGTATCTTCTGGAAAAGGTATTTATCAGGCTTTAAATGTAAGTCATGTTATTAATGATCTAAGTAATATTGAAAACTACCCTATTGGTACAATTGTAGAATTGAATATAGATACAGGAATGCATAGAGATGGCATTAATCCAACTGAAATAGAAAAAGCAATATTAATTATTAAAAAAAGAGAGCTTTTCTTAAAAGGGGTGTATACTCACTTTCAAAGTTCTGATGAAGACAATGATTTTATTTATAAACAGGAGGAAGTTTTTAATACTTGTGTAAATAAGATCAAAAAGCTAATTAGCTATGGTTTTAGAGTACATTGTTCTAATAGTCATGGTATACATAAAATTAATAATCAAAATTATGATTTTGCTAGAATTGGAATTGCCGCTTATGGATATTTTGATTTATATCCAGAAAAATTAACTCCAATATTATCCTTATATGCTGAAAAAAAGTCTACTAAGGTTTTATGTAAGGGTGATAGAATAGGTTATGGAAGTAATGGTTTTATCGTTGATGAAGATGATTTTATTGTTTCTAACTATGATATAGGATATGGTGATGGTTTTTTAAGACTTGATGAAAATAATAAATATATATTATTAAATGGTAAGCAAATTACAGGAATAGTTTCGATGGATAGTTTGTCAGTAGCATGTGATAGTGATACAGTTTTACTATTTAATGATGTAAGAAAACTGGCAAGAACTCATAATACAATTGTATATGAGATTTTAACATCTTTAAAACACTATATACCTAGATATATTATACAGCATGAATAAATCATTTTTAGTTAAGGATATTGTGATACTAGCTAAAATTGAAAAGAATTTTGATGTTGTTTCTCTTTTTAAGTATAAAGATTTTTCAAGTTGGGTAGCTGTAAAAGATGCCCTTTCAACTAATCTAAGAAAAGATGGAAATCCTCCGGAAATGGTATTTCCTAAAAAGGATTTATTTTCAAAAGAAGCTTTCTATTTAATTTTCATTTCAACTGTTAATTATGTGAAGAATGTTTTAAATCGAAAACCGAGATCACTTTTTATTGGAGCTGGAAGTGGCCTTTTTGAGAACGAGAAGCAAGTTTTAGATTCATATTTTCCTTACAAAGAAGAGTCAACTAATGATGTGATATACTTTCTAAATGCTGATTATTCAAAGAGATTATTTAAATATAAAAAGCATATTTGCAAACATAACATAACAATATTTAGTTTCATTTTCTCACCTCTTACTTTTTTTTTAGCGAGAATTATTTTCTTCTTTCAGAAGAAAAAAAATATTTCTTTTGATAATATTATTCAGTTTCTTAAACGTGAAGGATTTAATATTAAAATAGAAACTCTTATTTGGGCTCACATAAAATATATTTCTGGTTATTTATTATATTTTATAGTGTTGAGGCCTTTAAAAATTAACAAAGTATATGTTGTATCCTCATATTCTAATTCAGATATTATTGCTGTCTGTAAAAAGAGAGGTATAGAAATTATTGAAATGCAGCATGGTGTTGTAGGAGAAACACATAGAGGATATAATTATAAATTGAAAGACAAAAGATTGCCTACACCTGACATGATTTATGTATACAATAGCTTCTGGACTAAAGAGTTACTTGATGCGGGGTTTTATTCTGAAAAGCAAATAAAGGAATATGGTCGCCTAAAATATAAGTTATTGGAGGAGCAAAATTTTGAAATTGAAGAAAAATATATCGTTTTTACTGGGCAAAATCTTCACAATGATGAAATTAAAGAGTTTTTAAAAACTTCTAATCAGTTATTAATTGACAATAGTATTAGAATGTTTTATATTCCTCATCCTAATGAGAGTCAAAAGGCGATAGATGCTTTACAAACATATTTTGCCCATTGTAATTCAGTTGTTATTATTAAAGAAAAGAAGTTTTCTACAGAGAAATACATATTAGACTCAATTGCACATATTTCATTATTTTCATCTTGTCATTTCGATGCTATTCATTTTAAAGGGATAACATATATAGCTGATATAATCGACAATAATCCAATGGAATACTATGTTCAAGAAATGGACAGTAGATTTATTAAAATAAATACAATAACCGAAATATTTAAAAACATATGAATGAAGTAATTAAAAAAATCTATTTTATTTTTTTTTCTATTTACAAGCATTTAAAGTATCCTTCTTGTAAGCTAAACACTAATTTTGTTTTACCTGGAGTTAAACTTGGTAAAGGAGTGTTTATTAGAAAGTATTGCAAGATTAATAGGGGAGTTGAAATTGGTGATTATACTTTTATTAATGAATATACTCAGGTTGATTCAAATACCAGAAGCATAGGTAAGTATTGTTCGATTGCTCACAATGTTAAAATTGGGATGGGGCCTCACCCTTTAAGTTATTTTTCAACAAGCCCTGTTTTTTATTCGAAATCCAGAGGTTTTGTTAAAGAAGATTCTTATAATGAATATGAAGATAAGGGATACACAGTTGTTGGGAACGATGTTTTTATTGGATCAAATGTGATAATTATGGCCGGAGTAATAATTGGGGATGGTGCAGTAGTTGCTGCTGGAGCTATAGTAACAAAAGATGTTCCCCCCTATGCTATTGTTGGTGGAAATCCTGCTGTAATTATTAAATACCGATTTCCTGATAAAACTGTAGCTGAACTTTTGAAATTAGAATGGTGGAATAATAGCCCAGATTATATTTTGAGTAAGAATAAGGAAATTGATAATGTTAATGTTTTTATAAATAATTTTAAGAGAAAAATATAGAGTATTGATAAAAGTAGTTTATGATCAAGTAGAATTAGGAAATATAAAATTACCAATATTTGCACAAGAAAAATATTTAAAGTGTAAAAATGAAAATTGGGGTTGGTTTATTTCAGAAAAGTATGTTTTACCTTTTGTAATTGATAAGAAACTTATCTTTAAAAGGTTAATTTTTACTTATGAATCTATTCCTTTAACAAGTAATTTGTCTATTGAAGACAGAAACTTTTTTTTGAATGAAATTATAAAATATTTATCAGAAAATAAAGTTTGTGATTTCATTTCAATGGCTCAATCTTATGTTGTTTTTGATACCTATCCTGATAAATGTGATGCTGTTGATTGGGGTTCATATTATATTGAGTTAGAGAAGTCGGATGAAGAGCTTATGTCTTCTTTCCACGCAAAGCATCGAAATGTTATTAAAAGAGCTATTAAAGACGGTGTGTTTATTGAAAAAACAGATGATTATAATGTCGTTTTTGATAATATTAAAGAAACACTAGAAAGACAGAATTCAATTTTTTATCCATCATTATCTTATCTAAAATCACTTAGCTTTAATATTCCGGGTAATACAGGCTTTTTTGTTGCAAAAAAAGATGGTTTAATACAAGGTTCAGCAATAATTATTTTTGATAAAAATTGTGGGTATTATATGTACGGAGGAAGTATTTCTAAGCCAAGCTCAGGTAGTTTAAACTTTCTTCATTATGAGGTATTTAAATACTTAAGAGATAGTGGTGTTAAATATTATGATTTTGTTGGAGCCAGAATTAACGTAAAGAAGGGATCAAAGTTCGAAGGGATTCAAAAATTTAAAAGTAGATTTGGTGCAGAATTAAAGCAAGGTTATGGATTTAGGGTGATATTTAATCCAATTAAGTTTAAGCTTTTTAACTTGTCAGTTAAACTTTATGGGAAGATAAAAGGTTTTAGTTATTCAGACACAATTGATCAAATTAAATCAGGCAAATACTAATGAATATATTTTTTACATTCGATTATGAATTATTTTTTGGTTCTAACACTGGAACAATTGATAATTGTATTATAAAACCAACCAATGAGTTAATTAAAATAAGTGACAAATATGATGTGCAATTTATTTTTTTTGTAGATTCTGGTTACATTATTAAACTTGATGAGTACAAGAAAATTTTCCCAAATTTAAACGATGATTATAACAAAATAGTTAATCAAATAAAGGAATTAAAATCTAAAGGTCATGACATTCAATTGCACATACATCCTCATTGGGAGGATTGTAAATATGATGGTCAAAAATGGGAAATGGATACTTCTCGCTATAGGCTTCATTTATTTTCAAGAGATGAAATAAATGATATTGTGTATAGATATAAAAAAGTATTAACTGACATTGTAGGTGAAAATATTTTTGCATTTAGAGCGGGTGGTTGGTGCCTCCAGCCATTCGTTAATATTAGAGATGCTTTAAAAATCAATAACATATGGCTTGACTGTACTGTTTTTAAAGGAGGTTTAAATGAATCGAATACTCACTATTATGATTTTAGAGATGCGCCTGACAAGGAAACATGGAGGTTTGAAAATGATCCGCTTGTAGAAGTTAATAATGGGTTTTTTAAAGAAATTTCATTTAGCACATATAGAGTAAATCCCCTTTTTTTTTGGAAGTATCTCTTTACAAGGTTATTGCCTAATAAAAGTTTTAAATTTTTTGGGGATGGACAAGGAGCAAAATTTTCAAAAAGATATTTAATTAGATTACTAACTTCTTTTTCTAATTCAATAGTTTCTCTTGATGGTTTCAAATCTTCATTTATGGAGAAATCATATCAAGAACATATAAAACAGAATAAAAACAACTTTGTTGTTATAGGCCATCCTAAGGGGTTAAATCTATACTCTATAACTAAATTAGATTCTTTTATTAAAAAATATTCAAGTAATAATTCAATAATATCTTTTAAGAATTATAATAATACACAGAAATGAAAATTGGAATAGGATTGATAATATTGTATTTGTTGTTGCCATTTATTGGGTTATTTACTACGAGCCAATATCATCAGAATATTTTTGGATTTATTTCTGACAATCTTATTTATAGTAATCTAATTCACATACTTATAGTTCTTACAGGAGTTATTATTTCAACTTTATTTGTTAATAAGCGTAATATTATTTTTAAAGCTAATACTTTGGATGATTTTCATGTAAAGAGAATTTTATCAAAATGTTTGTATATGCTTATTTTTTCTCTTTTTATTATATTATTATTTGGTGGGTATAAGATATTATTAGGTGCAGATAGAGGTGAATTTCGTGTTTCTATTGGTGGCGGATTTGGTCCTATTTATACTTTATTGACCGTATTTTTAACTCCAACAATATTGACTTATTCAACTATTTATTATCTTCTGTCAAGTAGAAATTATGTACATAGAAAGAAATTATTTTATTGTGTGTTAATTTCGTTAATTACAGGTTTGTCTACTGGATATAAGTTTACGGCTTTATTAATTTTATTACCAACACTTATTCATTGTTATCAAGTGTTAAGGGTAAAACATTTAATTATTATTGGATCTACATTTTTTTTATTAATGGTTGGTTCTGCCATTTTAGTTATGAAAAGTAGTTCTGAAGATGCGGCTTTATATGTTTTAGCCAGAGCTACCTCTGTTGCTTCTTATGGAACTGTTGCTGTTTGGGATAATTTCCCTGAAGGAGCCAAAGATAGTTATCACTCATTTTTAAGTTTATTTGGTAATGGTATTACTTCATTTTTGACTGGGGTAAAACCAGATACTGTTGAATTTGTTAAATATAACTTATCTAGACACATTACTTACGTGTCCTATCCTGATACTTACGCTTCTTATAAGGGTTATGTAAATTTAACATTAACAAATTTTGGAGAAGGAGTATATTATTTTGGAAGAAATTATTTCTTTATTTTTTCTATATTATCTTCGTTTATTATTGGGTTTGGTATTAAAGTTTTATTTTGGAAACGAGAAAAATCTTTTATAATATTTAATTCTCTTATTTCAGTATATTTTACAACTGTATTATTACAATGGATTTCTGGTGGAGGGATTACTTCACTATTTCAAATCCCCGTATTGATATATTTTATTTTAACATACTTTATATTGCGACTTATAAACGCAAAAGTTTATTTTAAAACCTCAAAAAGCATGATAAATTGAAAAAGAGAATTACAGTTTTAACACAATATTATAAACCTGAAATAGGAGCGCCTCAAAATAGATTATTGGAGATGATTACTGGTTTAAAAAAACATGGTTGGGAAGTTTCCGTTATAACAGCAATGCCGAATTACCCACAAGGAAAAATTTTCAATAATTATCGCAGAAAATTATTTTATATTAATAAAGTAGATGATGTAGATGTTTTTAGAACCTGGTTGTATGCTTCCAATAGTTCTTATGCAATACCCAGAATATTTAGTATGTTATCTTTTTCTTTTATGGCAATGTCTTCATTGATTTTTTTGTTAAAAAAAAAACCAGATATTCTTTTAGTTGAGAGTCCTCCGTTAACATTGGGAGTAACGGGTGTTATCCTTTCAAAATTAGTTGGAGCTAAATTTGTTTTTAACGTTTCCGATTTATGGCCTTTAACAGCTAAGGAATTAGGCGCGATATCAGACGGTGTTTTTTATAAATTTTTAGAATTAATTGAACGATTTTTGTATAAAAACGCATCAGTTTGTTTAGGACAATCAGCTGAAATAGTTGATTATATTAAAAAACATGGTGCTAATAAAGTTTACCTTTTCAGAAATGGAGTTGCTCCAGAAAGATTTAAAAATATTATAACTTTGGAGAAAAAACCCAGAACATTGGTTTATGCTGGCTTACTTGGAGTAGCCCAAGGATTACTTAAAATATGTAAAAAATTGGATTTTAAATCCTTAGAGGTGGATTTTCATATATATGGTGATGGAAGAGAGAAAGTTGAAATTTGTCAATATTTGAATGATAATCCAGATAAAGGTATCTTTTATCATGGCTCTGTCTCTCGTAGTGAAATACCTTCAGTCTTAAAATTATATTCTGCCTCTTTAATTGTATTAGTGAAAAACATATATGGTGCTGTTCCTTCAAAAATATATGAATCTATGGCTGCAGGTTTACCTATTTTTTTTTCTGGTGCTGGTGAAGCGGTTTCTATTATTAATGAAAATAATTTAGGATGGTGTTCAAAACCAAATCATTTCTCTGAATTAGAGAATAATATTAAAAATGCTTTTAATGATAATATTGAATTTGAAAAAAAAATAAATAACTGTATTTTAATTTCAAAACATAAATTTAATAGAACAGAACAGATAGAGGAATTAAGTATATACTTGTCAAATAAAATATAAAAATATATGAATACAAGAATTCAATATAGTCTACGTTTAATAGAAAAAGATGGAGGTAGGGCTTGAAAGTTCTCTCGTGTTTTAATGAAACAGGTTGGCTAACAACGGGTCCCAAAGTTTAAGAATTAGAAGATAAAATCTCTAAGTTATTTTAAACGAGTTCTATGATATGTGTAAATTTCTGAACCTCCGGGATGTTACTTTTGATTAAATTGTTAGATCTTTATGAAGATGATGAGATTATTGTTCAGGTTTGTACATTTGCAGCTTCAGCATTTTCAGTAATTAACTCTAATTTTAAATTTGTATTTGTTGATGTTAATATTGATTTTACAATCAATATTGATGAAGTCGAAAAAGCCATCACTAAAAATACAAAAGCAATTATACATAGATTTATGTGGGTTTCCAGCTGATTATATGACACTTAATAGCCTTATAAATAAAGAAAATATAAGAAGTAAATTCATTCCAAAAACTGCTTTTGAAAAAAAAAATCTACAGGCGGCAGGAAATATAATATTACAACTAATTGATTGAAAGTAAATATGCCAGATATCAATGCTGCGATTGGATTGGCTCAAATCAAAAAATATTAAAGAACTTTATTACCAGAAAGCAAGCAAATATTTTTAAAATAGAATTCAGTTTTAACTCAATATTCATGGGCAATATTACCAATATTTTGTGTGAATAACACAAAGTCATTATGTCATTTATTTCAATTAAGGATTAAAGGTTTTAAGAATAGCAAAGAGATGAATTGATGAACAGATTTGCTTGTTTAGAGATTTGTGTAAATGTTCATTATATTCCTCTTCCAATGATGTCATATCCTAAGAGTTTTGGATTAGAGATTAAAGATTTTCCATCTTCTTACAATTTTTATAAGAATCAGATTACTTTAGCATTATATAATAATCTCTAACTTGAGAAAGTTGAGTATATCTGTTTAAATGTAGTTAAATTAGTCAATGAAATAATCGAATCAAATGAACATAAGTAAATTGCTTTCAATTAGTGTCACAAACATTAAAAAGAATCTTTTTCTTGCAGATTTAATAAGTCAAGGTGAATTTTTAAATTTAAACATTCAAAACCAAAAAGTCTTGATAATTGGTGGTGCTGGTACAATAGGTTCTAGTTACATCAAACAAATATTGAAATATAAACCATCAAAAATAACAGTTGTAGATATCAATGAGAATGATTTAACTGAATTAACAAGAGATCTCCGGAGTTCTAATTTATTAGATTATAACCCAGAGTATATTTCCTACCCAGTAAATTTATCGAGTGATACGTTTGATAAAATATTTAATTCAGATACTTGGGATGTTGTATCAAACTTTTCAGCACACAAGCATGTACGTTCGGAAAAAGATAAAATTTCTATTGAGGCTTTAATTAAAAATAATGTCTATGGGGCTATCAAACTTTTAAACCTCTGCGAAGGAAATCCTCCAAAATATTTTTTTAGTGTTTCTACTGATAAAGCCGCTAATCCAGTAAATATTATGGGTGCCTCAAAAAGCTTAATGGAAAAATTAATTCTTTCCAAAAAAAATAATTTTAGAGTGTCAACCGCTAGATTTGCCAATGTTGCTTTTTCGAACGGAAGTTTATTAGACGGATTCATTTATAGACTAAATAAAAAACAACCACTTTCGTGTCCATCAGATGTTAAACGTTTCTTTGTGACTCCAGAACAATCGGGTCAAATTTGCTTATTGGCTACATTTTTAGGTAACTCAGGAAATATTTTCTTCCCTAAATTAGATTTTCATAAAGATCAAATCTATTTTAAGGACATCGCTTTAGATTACTTAAAAGAATTAGGGCTTGAGCCAATATATATGAATTCAGAAAAAGAAGCGAAAGAATTTGATATTGAAAATAATCCTGGACAATATCCTATTTACTTTTTCAAAACAGATACCTCTGGAGAAAAGACATATGAGGAATTCTATACAGAACAGGAAGATTATAATATAAAAAAGTATGATTCACTTGGATTTATTAACACTCCAGAAGTTAAAATATCATTTAAACAAGTAGAGGCTGATTTCGAAGCTGTTTTTAGTGATCTAAATTCATTGAAATTAGATATCGTAAAAGTTATTAATAAATATGTTCCAGATTTTATGCACATTGAAACTGGTAAACATTTAGATCAAAAAATGTAAGTTATGCCAAGAATTATAGATATGTTATTATCAATTATAACACTTTTAGTCTTGATATAATTTCCTTGTGCGGATAATAATTAAAGAAGAATCACCGTCACTGGAGAGTCCCCAGTATTCCTAACTGATTATTATCTGCTCGAGATACTCAGTAGTTGCTGAAAGATAGGTGACATTGTGGATTAATATCCACACACCCACTATAACCTATAGGGAGTACTTCCTCCAGCACCTCCCCTGAGAAGCCCCCTCTATATAAGATAAAATTGACTTTCCCAGAGGAGGCTCAGATCCGAGGATGATTTTTTTTCAATTTTACCCAAAAATTGGGTAAAGAAAAATTATACATTAACCATAAATTAATGGCTATATTTAAATTACATTAATTTTCTTAGGTTTCAAATTTTGAAAAAAGAATTGAATTAAGGAGTATTAATTATTTTTTTCTTGAATACTTATACATCTTCAGCGTTTTCTGTAATTAACTCTCGTGTTAAATGCGTTTTTGTTGATGTTAATAGTGATTTTACAATAAATATTGATGAAGTTGAAAAAGCCATCACTAAAAAGACAAAAGCAATTATGCCTTTATATTTAAGAGTATTTCCAATAGATTATATTGCCATTAATAGCATTCTAAGTAAAGAAAGTGTTAAAAGTAAATCAGCATTTTGGCTGAATCTTATTTAAATAAAACATTCAAAACAACATCAGTAGATATAAATGAAAATGGTTTAACTTTATCATAAGATTTTGAGAAGTTCTAATATTAATTAATCAAAATGAGTAAAAATAAATTTTTAAATGAGATTAAAAATAAACCAAAACTAAATGATTATTTTGAATGGGATGTAGGTACTTGGTCAAAGGCTATTGTTTTATGGGATAAATATTTAAAACTTAAAATTTTTAAAAAAGATTCTATTGCTTTGGAAATAGGGTCAAGGGGCGGCGGCCTATCTTTGTATTTGGCTTATAATTACAACATTTCTGTTATATGCTCAGATCTAAATGATTCATTTGATAATGCTAAAAGACTGCACCAAAAATTTTTAAAAAAAAATACGATTAAATATGATTCTCAAAATTGTTTAAAATTGACGTTTGAAGATAATTCAAAAGATGTTTTTATATTTAAGTCAGTTATAGGAGCATTAGGGAATTATGAGAACCAAGAAAAGGCAATAAATGAAATTTATCGTGTTTTAAAGCCAGGAGGAGTTTTATTATTTGCTGAAAACGGAAAGAGTTCGGCTTTACATAATTTTTTACGAAAAACATTTAATAAGTGGTCAAGGGGTTATTGGTATTATCCCACTTATAATGAAATGAATACCCTTTTAGGTGATTTTAAAAAAATTGAAATTCAAACACATGGATTCCTTACTTGTTTTTTCCGAAATAAATATTTAAAAAGTTTTGCAGAGTTTATTGACTTTTTTTTATGCATAATTATTTCTAAGAAATATAGATATGTAATATATGGAGCCGCAATCAAGTAAGATGAAAATACTATTTTCCCCTCCATTTATCGATAAAAACATTAAAAATGAAGTTAATAAAACTTTAAATTCAGGATGGATAACTTCAGGAAAAAAAGTAAAAGAATTTGAGGCAGAATTATTGAAATTTACAAATGCTAAAAACGTGTTATGTGTTAATTCTTGGACATCCGGTGCATTATTAGTATACAAGTGGCTAGATATAAAGAAAGGCGATGAAGTTATTGTGCCTGCATATACATATAGTGCAACAGCACTTTCAGTTTTAAATTGTGGGGCAAAACCAGTCATGGTTGATGTGAATTCTGATTTTTCTATTAATATTGAGTCTTTAAAAAAAGCAATTACCAATAAAACTAAAGCTATTATTCCGGTTGATTTTGCAGGATGGCCATGTGATTATGATAAAATTCATGAAATTGTAAATGATCAAAAGATTAGATCACTTTATAATCCATCAAGTGAAAAACAAAGACAAATTGGAAGAATTATTGTTATTTCTGATGCAGCACACTCCATAGGAGCTACTTATAAAAATAAAAATGTAGGTGAATTAACTGACATTAGTATATTTTCATTTCATGCAGTAAAAAATATTACTACTGGTGAAGGTGGGGCTATTTGTTTAAACTTACCAAATCAATTTAATAATTCAGAGGAATTTAAATTAATGAAACTTTTAAGTTTAAATGGACAAACAAAAGATGCCTTATCAAAATCAATTCAAGGAAATTGGAAGTATGATATAATACACCAAGGGTTAAAAGTTAATATGCCTGATATTTGTGCTGTAATTGGTTTAGAACAATTGAAAATTTATAAAGATTTTCTATTAAATAGAAGAGAAGAAATTGCTCAAATGTATAATGATTATTTTTCAAGGCATGATTATTTTGAATTACCTCCATTGAAGGACAATGAAAGAAAATCAAGTTTTCACGTTTATGCTCTTAGAATAAATAACTGTAATGAGTCAACAAGAGACTCAATAATAAAAGAAATATCAAGTCATAATATTTCAGTAAATGTCCATTTCACACCAATGCCATTGTTAACTTTATTTAAAAATTTAGGCTATGACATACTAGACTATCCGATATCTTATGATAATTATTCAAGGGAGATATCACTTCCAATTTACCCTCAACTGACCAATGAGCAAGTTGAATATGTTTGTGATATTGTAAATAAATCTTACACGAAAATCGTTTTAAATTGATTAGATTTTTAGATATTATCTTTTCTTTTTTTGGATTATTAATTATCTGCCCATTAATAATTTTAATCTCAATCTTAATTAAATTATCTTCCCCGGGGACAATTTTTTTCATTCAAAAAAGAGTTGGATTAAAAAACAAAGATATTCATGTATATAAATTTAGGACAATGTATGTTGGTTCAGAAAAAAGCGGTTTCTTAACGGTAGGGAGTAGCGATATTCGAATCACTCCTATTGGAGGATTTTTAAGGAAATTTAAATTAGATGAATTACCTCAATTGTTTAATGTTTTAAAAGGAGATATGAGTCTAGTAGGCCCAAGACCAGAGGTTAGAAAATATGTTGATTTATATAACGATCATCAAAAAAAAATACTTTTTTTAAAACCGGGTATAACAGATTGGGCATCGATAAAATTTATAAATGAAAATGAATTATTAAATAATTCATTAAACCCTGAGACTTTCTATGTCAATGAAATTTTACCTGAGAAATTAGAATTAAGTATGCAGTATAATTATACAGTACAGGAATATTTTATAATTATTTTCTCTACTATTTTAAAAATTTTAAAAAAGTTAAGTGTTAAATAGAATAATTAGAACAATCGTAATAAAGGATCCACCTATTTATTTTAAAGTCGGGTTGGATCTTTTATTAAACTTTTTAGCATGGAGTTTTCTTTTTTATTATTTTAAAATAGATGGATACAAAGCCTTAGGCGTTTATCTTTTCTTTTTGATTTTAAATAACCTAATTTTCAAAGTTTATAAAACCACCTATCGCTATTTCAACATTTCAGATTTGTTAAAAATCTTTTTTATCTCTTTGGGTTCATTTATACTCTCTGTATTAGTTACTCAGCCTCAATTTGGTGAGACCCATGTTGTAAACCTGCTTTTCTCGTCTTTAACAATTCTAATCGTCCCCCGATTACTTTTAAAATTACTTTTTGCCTCCAAAATTGATTCCGAAAAAACAAAAGCACTTATTTACGGGGCTGGAGAAAATGGGATCTATTTTAAAAGAGCTTATCAAAACAATTTAGGATTTCAGATAAGTGGATTTATTGATGATGATCAGTCAAAAGTTGGAAAATTTATTGATGGAGTTCCAATAATAGGTCTAAAGATTAAAAAATTAAAAAAACTTCATGAAAACGGCTATTCCCATGTTATAATTTCAACGGATAATTTTACAATCAAAAGAAGAAATTACATTTTAAGAACCCTTACAGAAATTGGTTTTATTGTATATAGATTGCCCAATAAAGAAGAAATTATAAATCAAAATACGGACCGATCTAAAGTTGTCGAATTCTCAGTGGACCAACTTTTATCTCGAGATGAGATATCCATTGATTTTAATAAGTTTAAAAGCTTTATTAAAGGCAAAACCGTTTTAGTAACTGGAGGTGCTGGCTCAATAGGTTCAGAAATTATTAATCAACTAAAAGAATTTAAAAACATAAATATCATTGGGATTGATAATTCTGAGTTTAATTTATTCAACGCGATAAATAAGTTTAAAGCATTCTCAAACATTCAATTCTATTTGAAGGATATTACTGATAAGGTGTCTATGGATTCGTTTTTTGAAAACAATAAAATTGATATCATTTTTAATGCAGCAGCCTATAAACACGTTCCCATTTTTGAGGATAATCCCTATTCAGGATTTAAAAATAATGTGCTGGGATGTAATAATTTAGTTCAAAAGGCAATAGAGAAAAATATCGATAAATTTATTTTAGTTTCTTCCGATAAAGCGGTGAACCCAACAAATCTAATGGGAGTGTCTAAGCGAATCTGTGAAGCTATAGTAGCCAATGCAAAATCAA